>Ga0187892_10010806_pt1 | contig 11423 bp, 10 predicted proteins | sample MA1701073metaG_FD_139345 | JGI IMG/M metagenome (GOLD analysis project Ga0187892, IMG submission 139345) | Bio-ooze microbial communities from a basaltic lava cave in the Kipuka Kanohina Cave System on the Island of Hawaii, USA - MA170107-3 metaG ... | reverse complement strand
CTCCATCGATGCACTTGAAAATCACCTCGAACACGCCCTTCGGGATTACGAAAACAACCCCATCCGCGTGGCCTCAATCTCCGCCTGGCCATGGATAGTTAATGCCCTTAAGAATTAGAAATGGAATAAGCTGTGAGCCACTACGATACTAGCGGTGTTCAAACAAGCCCACGGTCTCGACATGGCTGGTATGCGGAAACATATCGATGAGGCCCAAGCAGGACAGCTTGAAGCCCTTTTTGTCGTCCAGGATGGCGGCGTCTCTGGCCAGGGTCGCGGGATTACAGGACACATACACGAGCCGCCTCACTGTTTTAAGACTTAGCGCCTCTATCACCTCCAGAGCCCCGGTACGCGGCGGATCCACGAGCATACTATCGTACGCCTCGTCAAGGGCGCAGGATAGCGGATCGACTAGATCGGCCAGGCGGAATTGGATGTTGGCGATCCCGTTTCGCTTTGCGTTAGCAACGGCCCGGGCGACCAACGCCGCATCCCCTTCCAGGGCCGTGAGCGTCGCTGCACGCTTGGCGATGGGCAGGGAAAAATTGCCTATCCCCGAAAATAATTCCAACACGCGATCCGAAGGCTGCACAGCGACCAACTACAACACGCGCGCCACCATGCAGCGGTTTAGCTCTGCATTTACCTGAATAAAATCGGCGGGATGAAAGTACACGCTGAGCCCGCTCTCCAGAGTGTAATAGAGGGGCGGCGGGTCGAGGGGCCAGAGCGGCTGAATGCTTTCCAAACCTCCTGACTGTAGATAAATACTAAACCGATGATGCTCTGAAAACGCCTTTAGTTTTTTGATATCGGAAGGCGACAGCTCCACCAGGTGGCGAAACACCAATGCCGTCGCCGCTTCGCCGACCGCGATCTCGATCTGCGGGATATTGTCGTAGACGCTGAGCTCCCGGATCAAAGCCCTTAGCGCGGGTATGCGCGTTCCTACAGTGGGATGCAGCACCTCGCAGGAGCTCAGATCGGTGACAAGGTGGGAATGCTTTTCGCGAAACCCGACCAACACGGCGTTTTTCTTGTTTACGAACTTCACCGCTAGGCGCGCTTTGTGCCGATAGCCCCAGCCAGACCCCGCGAGCGGCGGAAGCAATGCTTCAGGTTGAATGCCGCCGATGTGTCGCAGTTGCTCCAACACCATGGCTTGCTTGTGCTGCAGTTGCTGCTCCGGAGCCAGATGCTGCAAGCTGCAACCGCCACATATACCAAAATGGGGACACCGAGGCGTGACCCTGGCCGGGGCGGATTCCTGCACCCGCACCACGCGCCCCTCGTCATACCGTGTGCGCTGCCGAGCGGAAAAAAATTGCACCCGTTCTCTTGGCAATGCCCCGTCGATAAAAACGGTCCTTCCGTCAATCCGCAAGCCCACGTCCCTCCTGCGACAGCGATTGGACTGTGGTTTCGGCTAGCGTATTATGGGCCGTGAGGCGTGCCATGACAGAGCAGCTCCGGGCAGGACGGGAACCGGCGGTAGCGATCTCAACTCAGCAGCGCTTGAGTTAGCAAGGCTTCGCCATCGCCCCAAGCAAGCAAAAAGTGAGAAAGGTGGGGTTCGCCTTGTTGTAGGAATTCTTTTACCCTTTCGACCTCTAGGCCGTAGGTCTTGCGATCAAACGAACCGCGCATCAGCTGGTAGCGCAAAAAAATCAAGTAAGTGTTTAGCACATCTGTCTCGCAATAATGGCGTACGGCCTGGATATCGCCTTGTCGGAATCGCTCCCACACCTCAGCCCCATTGAATCCCTGCTTGCCCGGCAAACCCAGCAGCATGGCCACCTCGTGCAAGCTCGTGAAAGCACGCGGTTCATAACCCGATAGCACGTCCATCAAGTCAGTATGTCGCTCATGGAAGCGGTTGAGATAATTGTTCCAGCGAAAGCTAGGGTCTGCCTCCCCGCTCTGCCAGTAACGCGCCGCGGTGACCCCGTAGCGCAGCGCTCGGTAATGCAACACCGGCAGATCAAATCCGCGCCCGTTCCAGGACACTAAGACCGGCACATAACGCTCGATCCCTTCGAAGAAACGCTGGATCAATTCGCACTCATCCGACTCGGGCCCACCCAGGGACCAGACACTGAACTTGTCTGCGCTGCGCAACGCCACCGATATGGCTACTACCCGGTGCAGGTGATGGCGCAAAAAGTCGCTACTCCCTTGCGTCTCTTGGGAGCGCTGGCTAAACATGACGTTTGCGACTTCGGCATCATCCAGACCGTTCAGATCATAGAGCCGCCTTCCCGCAGCCACGTCGGGCACCGTTTCAATATCGAACACGAGTACGTTCATCGCTCACCGAGCCTACGATTTGTTGTATTACGCCTCTTTGATGGCCCAGGCCACATCGGCCGCCTGCCGATTCAGCGCCACATCATGCACCCGGAAGATGCGCACCCCGGCGGCGACACCCATGACCGTCGACGCGCAGGTGGCGCCCACTAAGCTGCTTGGCTGCGGCTCGTTGCAGATCGCGCCCATGAAGCGCTTGCGGCTGGCCCCGAGCAATACAGGATACCCCGAACCCACGAAACGAGGTAAGTTTTTTAACAGCGCCAGATTATGTTCGCGGGTCTTCCCGAAGCCAATCCCGGGATCGATGATGATGTTCGCGCGATGGACCCCGACCGCTATCGCACAGTCCACCCGTTCCAGCAGAAATGCGCGGATCTCATCCACCACGTCGCCGTACTGCGGGTCTCGCTGCATGGTGCTAGGCGTCCCTTGCATATGCATCAGGCAAATGGGTACGTCACGATGGGCGGCTAAGGCGAGCATGCTCGCGTCATCCCTACCTGCGGAAATATCGTTGATCATGCCCGCTCCGGCATCCAAGGCCGCCTCCGCGACCTCACAGAGCGTGGTATCGATACTGATCCCTACCTCTTCCGGCAGCGCCTGCCGCACTCCTTGGATCACCGGCACTACGCGTTGGCGCTGTTCGCATCCCGGCACGCGTTCTGATCCGGGCCGGGTCGATTCGCCCCCGACATCGATGAAGTCCGCACCCTCCTTGACCATCGCAAGCGCGTGTTTAATCGCGGGCTCGGGGCTCGCATAGCGCCCGCCGTCGGAAAAACTATCCGGAGTGACGTTCAATATGCCCATGATGAGCGGGCCCTTGCCATTGAGAAGCTGTCTTGCTTTCATATGAACTCGATTTGTTTACAAACCGCTGCGTTCCGAGGTGGTATGCGGGTATATTCGGATCGTTCCGATACCCAATTATTGAAGCGCTGGATCGGTACATAGTCTCGGCACAACCACGGCCCGTATCTTTCTTCAGAGAGATAGTCGCCAGCACGTCTGGGTTTTCGCTGGCGACGGAGCATGTCATTGTATTCTCGTCTAGCCCCTTCGCCTTCCAAGGCAAAGATGCAGTCAATCCGCTTGTCAGGATTATTGATGAGCGGAACGTTGGGGAAAGCCCAGGTTCGCACGTAATGTTTCAGGGGATCTGCATCGTCTTTAGCCCTCAGTGTGCGAATGTCAGGACAGTCTTCTGGAGGGAAAACATGGCCGAAGGGGATCTTCTCGTCAAAAGCGGGGTCTGTTTCTTTACCAAGACCACGGAGGTAGAGTGAGCATTGTTGGGTCACTCATTAATGCTCCCGATGGGCCGCGAATACGAGCTTGTCCAAATACCCGAGCAGCAACGCGGAGACCACAAAGGTCAAGTGTAACACCACGAACCACAACAGCTTGTCGTTAGGGATGTGCTCTACTTCCATGAACTTGCGCAATAGATGGATGGACGAGATGGCTACGATCGAGGCCGCCACCTTGATCTTCAAGGTACCCGCATCGAGCTTTCCAAGCCATGTCAACTGGTTCGAAGCGTTTTTCACATCGATGCGCGAGACGAAATTCTCATAACCGCTAAACATGACCATGACCAGCAGACTGCCGACCAGCGTCAGGTCCACCAACGCCAGGACGGTTAGGACAAGCTCGCTTTCGTCCACCAAAAACAGATTTAGAAGCAAATGAAAGATTTCCTGAAAGAACTTAATGTCCAAAGCCAGCAAGCCGAGCACCAACCCCAGGTATAAGGGAGCAAGCAGCCAGCGGGAGGAGAACAATACGCTTTCCAAGAATCGCTCTAGCATCGTGTTTACCTGGCGTCGTAATCTCTTGTAGCAATGGGTCAGTCAAATTGGACCGGATGAGTACGGCCGAGCACCCCTTCCATCTGGCAGGGGAAAGCTTGTCCTGAGCCCAGTCGAAGGGGTTGGGAAGGAGGTCGGGTGTTTGGGACGTACCTAACCACGATAAGCCGCGCAGCTAACCCGCTGCTGCCGACAGGTTCGACGTCCCCGGCTTGCTGAGCAGATAATCCAACCACAGACTAGACAGCTTTTCTTGCACCGAATTCTGCCTCAAGCGGGCGTGCAGGTTATCGAAGTCCACGTGGTCCAGATGTTGATCCTGGTTATAGCAGGAGTACACGAAGGTCTCTTTACCGGTCTCGGGATCGATGTGCTTGCACAAGCACTGAGCGCACACGCCCTTCATCATGCATTGCATGGGCGAGTTGATAGAGCCGATGGCAACATGCTCCGGCTTTAAATAAGGCTTAAGCTCCCGCAGGCGAGCCTGCTGCACGGCTCGCATCATGCGATCGGAACCGATGGCGATGATGTGATCAACCGCACCGAGGCTGATCTCGACTTCACCTAACTCCCCCTTCGCGTACGCAAGCATCGCTTCTACGATGTTGCCGATGTAGTGCTTGTCCTGCGGGCGGGTGATCGGGATCGCCTGGACCCCGGGCGCGCGGTCCACGGCCCAGACGATGACATCGGACGCTTGTTCGATATCGCTCGCTTTAAACACGTCCCCCCTATTGCGATAACCGGCAAAATAAATCACCCGGTTACCCGCCGCCCGCAAGGCCTTGCCGATGGAAAACAGGACGGCGTTGCCTAAACCGCCTCCGGCCAGCAGCACCGTTTTGCCATGCGGGATCTCCGTGGGGGTGCCTGTCACACCCATCACCACGACCGGATCGCCCCGCTGCCAAAATGCGCACAAACGTGAGGAAGTACCCATCTCGAGCGCGATCAGGGAGATCAGTCCCTTATCCCTGTCCACCCAAGCGCCCGTCAGCGCCAAGCCCTCGCTCGCCAGCACCGTTCCTTCGATGCGAGGCGCCAGCGTTTCTAGATTTTGCACCCGGTAGAATTGACCGGGGCTGAATTTCCTCGCCTGCATCGGTGCCCGCACGATGACTTCGATGATGGTGGGCGTGAGGCGATTCACCGCCACAACGCGCGCGATCAGCTCTTCGTCCAAGCGGCTTTGCAAGCCCGAGAGCGCCTGTTCGCGTTCGGCCTGCCGTGCCGGCTCTAAGGCCTTGAGCTCGCCTTCAAACAACTTGACGATATACGGGAAACCGTCTTTGGCGCTGGCCATGGCTTTGACCACGTTGCCTGCATATACTGGATGATTATCGCCGTAGAAGGAAATGTATTTGCCGTCGCGGCAATAAGAGGTTAAGGGTGCGGGTTTCCCGATCTTTGGCCAAGGGGTGTCTTGCACGGGGATCAACGAGTCATTGCCGGCGCTCACTTCATGGCGCCGATAAAACTTTCCATCCATCTCAAAGGTGCCGGGATGCTCGCTCTGATAAATGGTGTTGGGCGAGGTACCCGCGGCGATAAACAGGCTGCGCAGCGGCACATTTAGGGTCTCGGCGTGCACCCACTTTCCGCCCTCTTGCACCCGCTTCTCGAACACGACTTCCTTAAGATGCCCCCAGTCATCGGCAATCGCTTCCAGAGGATTCATCCCCTCGGCAAGAGCGCTCCCTTCGGCCATGGCCTCTCTGATCTCTTCGTGATTCTGGCGGTAGGCGGGCGCATCTCTTATCTCCTTGCGATAGAACAGAGTCACCCCTCCCCAACGATCGAGCAGGGGTTTGAAATCCGGCGCTTCCCCGGCTGCCTGGGCGCGCTCGCGCTCAGCTTGTATGGCGCGACCGTGAGCGAGGAATTCAGTTAGGATGACCCGCTCCTCTTCATCGAAACGCCCCCATACCGCCTGTTCGCCGATCTGCTCGAGGAGTCGCTGATAGCGATGAAGGATCTTTTCCACCTGTCGCGGATAATAGGCCATTAACTCGGTCGAGGTATCGATCGCGGTGAGCCCTCCGCCGATCACCCCCGCGGGAAGGCGCACTTGCAAATTGGCGAGAGAGGATTCCTTTGCGGCTCCGGTCAATTGCAAGGCCATCAGAAAGTCAGAAGCCTTGCGTATGCCGCGCAGGAGATTGTTCTTCAATCCGATGATCGTGGGCTTGCCGGCGCCCGCTGCAATGGCGATATGGTGGAAGCCGAGATCCCACGCCTCTTCCACGGTCAGAGTACCGCCAAAACGCACGCCGCCATAGGCTCTAAAGCCCGAGCGCCGAGCCAAGGTCAAATAGATCTCTTTCAGGAAGTTCTTGTCCCAACGCACGGTGATGCCGTACTCGGCCACACCCCCGAAACCGACGGTAATGCGTTTGTCCAGGTCCTCATACAGCTCACTGAAATCGCGTATGGGCTGAAGAGGGCTGTCTTTGCTTCCCGTGAGGCCCGCGGGCAGGGGTTCGATCTTTAAGCCATCGATCCCTACTACCCCGAATCCTTCGTTTAGAAGGTAATGAGCCAAGGTGTAGCCCGCCGGACCCAGGCCCACCACCAATACGTTTTTGCCGTTGTAGGGAAGCGCATGTGGCCTTAGCACATGCAACGGATTCCAGCGCGCGAGCAGGCTGTAGATCTCGAAGCCGTAAGGCATAAACAAGACCTCGGTCAGCACATGGGTCTCGATCTGAGGGATATTGACCGGCTCTGTCTTCTGGTAGATGCAGCCCTTCATGCAATCGTTGCAGATGCGATGGCCGGTACCGGGGCACATGGGATTGTCGATCATGACCAGCGCCAATGCCCCGATGTTATCCCCTTGTCTCTTCAGCACGTGCATCTCGGAGATCTTCTCCCCCAGAGGGCATCCTGTGATGGGCACACCCAGAGGATTGATCTTGAAGTCCCCAGTGCGCTTGTTTCGCATCCCCTTAGCGCAGGAGTCCGTATCCCGCTCGTGGCAATAGATTCAGTGCTCAACCTCATAGAGCGCCTGCCTTTGGTTAAACCGCTTGTCGGTGAGGGAAAACCCATCACGTCGGCGGGACTGTTCCTTCTGTCCCTGCCATACGGGGTAGCGCTCACGCGAGGAATGGATATGAGGAACGAGGTCATCGAAATCCGTTTTCTGTGGCGCCTTAAAGCTCAGCCAGCCCTTGACCTGGGCTTGTAGGTTCGCTACGTGCTTGGCCGCGTAACTCCATCGCCGAATGAGCTCCAGCAACTCGTCTATAAATTCGCGAGAGTCGGCACACGCCAAAGCATGCTCAAAGGCAACACCGACGCATTCGTGAGTGGCGAGGGCGTCACGCAATCGCTGGATTTCCTCTTCTGCGCGGCCGCGGCAACCTGGCTCGATGGCAGCAGCAGGGGAAACCTGCTCATTAAGCCGGAGGATCGCGACGACGGCGGCGGCTACGGCCTTCTCCCTATCCACGTTCCACAGTGCTTCCGAGGCCACGATCTTAGCCAGGGCCTGTAGGGCGTTGCTTAGCGCTGGAATATCCCAGCCTGTGATTTGTTCCGGCCTAAATGCAGAATCTAGTTGGGCGACGATCCCCTGCCGATAGCGAAAAACCGTCTCTATTTCCTGGCCAGTCACTGCGATTTGTCGTTCCCGCACATCCTCGATGTTAAACAAGCGTGACACAAAGGCTCCCACGTATGGGGCCACGCGCACTAACACGTCCGAAATGACCACCGGCGACATCCCTTGTCCCTTGCGCTCGCGATAGTGGGTAAATTCTGAAAAAAGCCTGGCGTCTTGCGCCTCAAGTTGTCGATCGAATTCCCGAGCCAAGTCGGTCAATCGGCCGGGATCGTGGAGATCGGCATAGCTAAATCCTGGTACGCCTAGTTTCATGGGGCAGGATCGGACGTGGGGTAACTTCGAAAATGGCCCTTAGCGGGTATTCTCTGGACAACCCAAATCCATCGCTCGCTCGATTCGGAACATTGCGGTGGTCTTGGTCTTTTCAGCTCTCAAATACCGCACCCTAATCCTCCACCTGGGCTGAGACGCCTATTTCCGAGGACATGCGATCGGTCGGGACGCAGACGCCGTTCACGCAACACCGTAACGGTGTGTTAACGCCTAAAACGGAGTAATCTTAGCTGCAATGCACAAAACGTTCAACGGCAGGAGAAGACGCGGCCCGGATCCCTCAACGAGCCAGATCTCCCCACGACCGCCATTGACCGAGCTTGACTCGATTCCTGAAAGAAAGAAGGTCGGGGGCGGCCCAAGCAGGGCCGTGGTCTATTCTTTCTTATGATAATCGACGACAGTAAGCTTCAAAAGGATGTGTCGCTCACATCATTTTGCCGGGGAGGCACCGTGCTGCCTTGCGCGCCGACGGACTCATTGATCGGATAAGGCAAATCATTGGAAGTCCAAGTTATGAACAACAAGCATCGGTGCATGAATTTGCTAAGATCCGCACACAATTTAACGAGAGTCTGTTGTGGACGGCCGGAAAACAAAGCGAACAACAGTTGGACAACGACTAGGACCCAGATCAGCCAACGGGCTAGTACGAAAAAGATCACGCTGAACAGCGCTATCAACCCGATCCGCTTCCACGTTTCCGGATCCTCGAACTTTTGTTGTATCGTGCTTGTGCTCATGAGTATCCTCCCCTGCAACAAGACCAAAACCACGGGTGTGACACTGACTAACTTTAGCACCGCTTCGTGTCTATCCTCGAAACACGCTACGGCGATGGCTAACCGCCAAGATTCTTACTTAGCTTTTGGCTTTCATAATCACCTTATTACGTCTATTTTGTCAACAGTTACATTAAACTTAGCCGAAAAACGGAATTCTTCCATACCGACACCGACGCCACGGTTGTGAGATTCCCGTGCAGGTTTCCTATCAAAGTGCTAGGGCGGCATAGTCCGGACTTCGACTTGCTGGTTTTCGAGCTCATACGCAGACATGTTCCAGATCTCAGCGAAGAAGCCTAAGGTACCGCTTTAGCCGCCAGGTAAAATACCTTGCGGTGAGGGTAACAATCATCGCAGTCAGCGGGTCCCAATTGGATGCCATTTACCACGATCTATGTGCTCACAGCGGCGTTTTGATGGCTTTGTCATGCAACTGACGGTTCGTCAACTTGGCCTGCGCGACTACCTATCGACCTGGGAGGCTATGCGCCATTTTACCAGTTATCGCGGCCGAGGCACGGTAGACGAGATCTGGCTGCTTCAGCATCGCCCAGTATATACCCTGGGTCTATCGGGGCAGACAGAACATATCCTGCGCGCAAATGATATCCCCGTCGTGCGCTGCGATCGCGGTGGCCAGGTTACTTTTCACGCTCCCGGCCAGCTTATCGCTTACGCATTACTCGATTTGCGCCGACTGGGACTCGGCGTCACCGCGATAGTCAACAAGCTCGAGCAGGCGATCATCGAGCTGTTGGGCGAATACTCCATAGCCGCTACGCGAACGCCGCACGCACCGGGAGTGTACATTGAAGGAGCGAAAATAGCATCCGTTGGATTGCGAGTGCGACGTGGCTGTACTTACCACGGTGTGGCCTTAAACGTGGACATGGATCTGAAGCCGTTCGCGGACATCAACCCCTGCGGCTACCCTGATCTGAAAGTCACCCAGCTTAAAGACCTCGGGGTGCGAGACGATCTAACCTCTATTAGCCACGCCCTGATTCAGCAGCTGCATCGGCAGCTTGGGTATAATTCTCTAACTGCCAGCTGTTCATGAGGTAGCCGATCATGCCAACGCGTATAAGCGGTTCCAGACCAGCCCCTGAACAGCGCGGGCTGACAAAGGTCGCCCCGCTGCGGTTCCAGCCGTCACCCAGCGCCGGTCCTCACCCCAAAAAGCCCTCTTGGATCCGGGCCGCGGCGCCGACGCAGCCCAAAGTGAAACAGCTGAAAAGCCTGCTGAGAGAATATGGGCTACACACGGTTTGCGAGGAGGCAGCCTGTCCCAATCTTGGCGAGTGCTTCGGAAAAAGCACAGCGACTTTTATGATCATGGGTGATTTATGCACCCGCCGCTGCCCGTTTTGCGACGTCGCCCACGGGCGCCCTCGCCCCTTAGCCCCCGAGGAGCCGCTGCGGCTCGCAAAAGCCATTGCCGCCTTGAGCCTGTCCTACGTCGTCGTTACCTCGGTGGACCGCGATGACCTCAGAGACGGCGGGGCGGGCCATTTTGCGGCGTGCGTTCGCGCTATACACAGCCTCATGCCCAGCACCAAGATCGAGATCTTGGTGCCAGATTTCCGCGGTCGCATAGAAGCCGCCCTAGAACAACTGACTAGGAAACCACCGGATGTTTTTAATCACAACCTCGAGACAGTGCCCCGGTTATATCCGCAGGTTCGTCCCGGGGCGGACTACCGTTGGTCGCTTCAATTGCTAATGCGCTTTAAACACGCACATCCGCAGATCCCGACGAAATCGGGTCTGATGCTCGGGCTAGGCGAAACGCTAGAGGAAATAAGAGCGGTACTAGCAGATCTCCGGGACAATCTGTGCGACATGGTAACCTTGGGGCAATACCTGCAGCCAAGCCGATATCACTTGCCGGTGGCGCGCTTCGTCCCTCCTCGGGAGTTTACCGCCCTTGCGGAGTTTGGACGGAGCCTTGGATTTACCCATGTTGCCAGCGGTCCCATGGTGCGCTCATCTTACCATGCCGACGTTCAAGCCCACAACGCGGGTATCGGCTAATGGGTACTTCGAAAAATTCCATCCGTGGAGTTTTTCGCATCGCAAAGCGAAAAATGCGATTTCTGCTTTGCCCCGTTTTCCAACGACCTGTTTGAAAAATGTGCGCGTATCGCTATGCCGCCGAGCACTTCGAATTAATCGAAGTGCCCTCGGCAATATTGCCTGGTGGGCTCCCTCGCCGAGTTTGGTCCCCTTGATCATATCTCAGGCCCTGGCGCCACCCTCGGTTTGAACAGCCGCTGCAGACGCAACAGGGTTGGCGCGTCGCACAACACAGCCAGTTGTTGCCGTGGATTGAGACCCAGACAAAGATCATCGCTGGTTTTGATCGTCGCCGCGAGATGCCGCGCGATGGAAATATCGATATTCCTTTCCCGCGGAGGGTCTTGAGAGAGCAGCGCAAGATGCAGGGCCCCGGCTCGCTGATCAAAGACAACAGAGTGCACGCCTGTCCCTGGAGGAGGAGAAGTATTTTCAATCGCCGCCATGCGCTTTGTGGCCTCCGTAAGTATTGGTGACGGGGCTGATTCTTCGGGGATGAGAAACAGGCCCGCGCGACGCGCTCTTAAGCCT
>Ga0187892_10010805_pt1 | contig 11424 bp, 4 predicted proteins | sample MA1701073metaG_FD_139345 | JGI IMG/M metagenome (GOLD analysis project Ga0187892, IMG submission 139345) | Bio-ooze microbial communities from a basaltic lava cave in the Kipuka Kanohina Cave System on the Island of Hawaii, USA - MA170107-3 metaG ... | reverse complement strand
TTCGCAACCCAACCGCCTCGGTTCCGCAGAGCCCCCCGTTCGGGTACTCCTGTCCTGCGATGGATCCCTCAGGCCGCGGCGAACCGGAGCCCTGCTCGACGCCCTGGTGCCTTTTTCCGCTCGATCGCAGCACCGCCATTCCTCTCCTCGGAGGTACCGCCCGGATCCCGAGGTCGTTGAGGCGGGCCCCGAAAGGTTGGTGCTCCTGATGACGACAGGCCCTCGTTTGCTCTCTCTTGCGGTTCTTGACCTACTCCTGGCCCAATCGGCGCTGGCGGCACAAGGTCCTCCCCCGAATCTCCTCGAACTCCAAGCCCGCGTCGCCGACGCCGCCGGCACCCCTCTCAACGGGCCCGTGGCGGTCCGGGCACTCATCTACTCCGTCCCTGCCGGCGGGACTCCCTTGTGGCAGGAAGACCATCCCCCCATCACCGCGACGAACGGCCTTGTCAACCTCGCCCTGGGTTCCGTCACTCCCCTCCCCCTCGATCTCTTCGACGCCACCGACCGCTACCTCGCCTTCCGGGTCCTCAGCGCCCCCGGGAACCCGAATCCCGACCCGGAAATGGTCCCGCGTCTTCAACTCCTCTCCGTCCCCTACGCCCGCCGCGCCGACCACGCCGCTGCGCTCGAGTCGGGCGCCTCTATCCCGGACGGCCTCATCACGAGCGCAGACATCCTCGATGGCACGATCATGGCGGCGGACCTCGGGATGGGTCCGTTCTTCTTCGTCAGCCCATCCGGAAACGTAGGCATTGGAACGAACACACCCCTGGGCACCCTCCACCTCAAAGGCTCGATTCCCATCCTCAGAATGGAAGGAGGCGGCACTGGTCCCTCGAATGCCGCCTACCTGGCCTTCTACGACTCACAAGGAACCAGGACGGGAACGCTCGGAGACATCGGCGCCGCGGACAGCGATACATACCTGTTCTCTGACAACAGCGTAAGACTTGCTACATCTGGTGGGACCCGCCTTTACGTGGACGGCGCGACCGGAAGAATCGGCATCGGGACGACCAGCCCCGACGATACCCTGGACGTCGTAGGCAAGGCACATGTCGGGGTCGCCGGACCTGAAACTCTGAAGGTCGGCGTGCCGGGCGGAGGCGGATCCGAGATCACGCTTCTTTCCAATCTCGCCGGCGGCAACCCCGCTGCCATCACCTGGAAGGACGTCCCCGGCGGCCCCGTAAAAGGGAGCGTCCGAGCTTCGGGATCCGTCGGCACGCTCCTCCTCGGTGCGGCTGGAGTCGACCGGTTCTCGATCCAGGAATCCGGTGCGGTCACCATGCAGTGGACAGGCGGAAACGTCGGAATCGGGACGATAACGCCTCAGACGAAACTCGATGTCGCCGGCGGCGACATCATCCTCGACAACACTCGCGGGCTCGTCGGACGCCGCGCCCTCCCGGGCAGCGACTTATTCGTGGGGTCCGACGTCCTGGACAGGATGCAGATCGGAGATGGCTGGAACACCCTTCGTTTCTTTACGAGCAATTCAGAGAAGGTGACCGTCACGGCGGCTGGAAACGTCGGGATCGGCACGACCACGCCTACGGAGCGGCTGCACGTTGTAGGGAACATCTGCGCGACGGGGATGATCACGTCGTGCAGTTCAATGCGGTGGAAGGAGAACATCCGATCGATCGAGCGTGCACGAGAAACCGTCGAAGGACTGAGGGGAGTGTACTTCGACTGGAAGGATTCCGGCCGGCACGACCTGGGCATGATCGCAGAGGAGGTGGGACGAGTCGTGCCGGAGGTCGTGATGTTCGAGGCGAACGGGGTCGACGCGAAGTCGATCGACTACGGGAGGCTTACTGCGGTCCTTGTCGAGGCGGTCAAGGAACTGAGTGCGGAACTCGCGAGGAAGAACCTCGAGATTCGTGAGCTGAGCGCAGCCGTCGCCGAGATGAGGGAGGGCCTGGATGCCGTCGCGGAGGCCTCAGGGGTCCGGCTACCGGATTCGACCATTCGTTGAGGTAGGGCCATGAAGAGAATCGGCTTCGCGCTTCTGGGGGCGGTCCCGATCGTCGACGGTCTCGCGGGGGCTCAGGCGTCATCCAGCTACCTGCTCGAGGCGCACTCCCTCGTCTCTGGCGGGCGAGCGGCGGCCTCCCCGGGGTATGCCGTGAACGGCGCTCTCCCCCCGGCGACAGGCTCCGAGGCGACTTCTACCAACTACCAGCTCGCAACCGGGTTGCTCGCCTTCTTCGATCCCCTCGCGACCGGGACGAACGCCCCCCTCTTGTTCGGGTTGGTCCCCGAGGCAGGCCCGATCGCAGGCAGCTCGTCCGTTCTCCTGTCTGGGCTCCACTTCGACCAACCTCCCCTCGCGGTCACATTCGCCGGGAGCGCCGCCAGCAACGTCACCGTGGTCTCCGGGACGACGCTTTCCTGCATGACCCCCTCGGGACCCTCGGGCCCCACGCAGGTCTCCGTCTCGAGTCCCCTCGGATCGGACGCGCAGCCCGCTGGCTTCGTCTACACCCCCGCCGTGACCGCCTCCCCGACCGTCGTTCCCGGAGGAGCCCTCGTCCTCCGCAACTATGGGCCGGCGGGGGGGGGCTTCCAGACCTTCTTCTCGATCGGGCCGGCCTTCATCCCATTCCCCCCCTTCGGGACGATTCTGATCGACCCGAGCCTCCTCATCGTCGTCGCTGCGGGGGCCTATCCGCCGGCGACTCTGCCCGCGACGACGGGAGCGAAGACGACCTCGATCCCGATACCCGCCGGCCCGAGCCTCGTCGGCGCCCAGTTTTACTTCCAGAGCGTAGCGTTCGTCGGAGGTAACCCGCCGATCGTGCTCACCAACCTTGCGACCAGCACCGTCATTCCGTAGCCGATCGGCACGAGGTCTGTGCTTGAGGCGGAACTCCTCGGAACCCGGAACCACCCGGCCCTCCCCCGAGCACCGAGGGTTGCGGCTGGGCCCGAGCGCCGCGCAAGCCTCGCTCCGGTCGGCCTTCTCGTGCCGGGTGAACGAGAGACAGGCTGGATCCCCTCGTAGCGCGCCCCGGCGGTCGGTTCGAATACGGGGGACCCCTCATCTGGCGGCGAGCACCGAGGCGAGAGCGCGCAGGATCCTGCCGTTGCACTCCTTGCGGACGGCGTCCGCGCTCGGCGCGCGGATCTCGCGCGCGATCTCCTCCCACTCCGCGCCGCCGAAGAACCTCCAAAAGACGATCGTGTGATCCCTCTCGGTGAGGGTCGCCAGCGCAGCCGCCACTTTCCGCCGTCTCTCCGCGAGGTCGGCGCTCGTCGACGGTCCGGGGCGGGAGGCGCGCAGCACGACGTCCGGGTACGGGGTCCCCTCCCGGGCCGTCCCCGACGGGACGGGTCGTTCGCGGCGCACGTCCCGCTTCTCCGCCTTCCAGTGCCTCCCTCGCTCCTGGACGACGTTCGTCGCAATCCGACTCATCCAGGCGAGGATCGAGCTGGGTCCTCGGTATTCGAAGTCCCCGAGCTTCTCGAAGACTCGAAGCGCGGTCTCCTGGAGCAGGTCCTGGACTTCGGCGTCGAGATGCGCCCGCAGCGCGGGATCGAGGTTGGCCCGAATCCGTCCCAAGACGAAGACCTCGAGCGCCTGGCGGTAGCGGACCCAGATCCGCTCGAAAGCCGCCTCGTCCCCCTCCACGAACGACCGGACGTCGAGCAGAGTCTGGGGGGCGTCGGCGGCGGCAAGTCCTCCCAGACCGAATCCCCGGCTCGCCTCGCTCTCCCGCTCCTGGATCTCCCCTGTCCGGTCTTCTCTTTCTCCGCCATTCCTCCTGCGTGAGCTGGCGTCCATGGTCCCCGGTTCCGGCCGAGGCATTCTAGCCGACCTATCTCCCTCCTCGCTTTCGCGGCATACTCGACGACGCGACCGCCGAGCCGAGACCTGGCGGCGATAGCGGTAGAAGGAGGTGTCCCCCCGTGCGCGGGGATGGGAATCGCGCGGAGACGCCGGAGGAGCGGCGCGAGAGGATCCTCGCCGCCTGTGTCGAGGCGTGCGAGAAGGAGGGGATTCAGGCGCTCGAACGATTCTGCGCCGAGGACCCCGACCTCGCCGCCGAAATGCGCAGGGCGGTTCGGACTGCCCTCGAGCTTCGAGCCGCCTCCTCCTCCGGGCTCGAGGGGATTCCGGTCCGGGTCGAAAGGATCGGGAAGTTCCGGATTCTCGAACGGCTCGGCGGAGGGGGGATGGGGGTCCTCTACCGTGCGCGCGACCCGTCCCTCGGCCGGGACGTCGCCATCAAGGTTCTCGCCGCCCCCCTCTCCACGATCCCGGGAGCGCTGGAGCGATTCCGCCGCGAAGCGCGCGCCGTCGCCCAGCTCCATCACCCTCACGTCGTCGCCGTCCATGACGTCGGGGAGACCTCCGACGGTCTGCCTTATCTCGTCATGGACCTCGTCGAGGGGGAGTCCCTCGAGGCGATCCTGCGTCGACTCGAGGGTGCAGACCCGAAGACCCTCCGCGCCTCCGACCTCCTCGCGACCCGGGCGAAGACCGGGGAGGGGCCGAGTCCCGAGGCCGGAGCGGGCTCCTACGTCGAGGCCGTCGTGCGCCTCGCCGCGAAGGTCGCCGACGCCCTCGACCACGCCCACCGCTGCGGGGTCATCCACCGCGATGTCAAGCCGGGGAACATTCTCGTCGACCGCGACGGCGAGCCCCGTCTCGTCGATTTCGGCCTCGCCCGAGACCTCGGAGCCACGGCGCTCACCCTGACGGGGAGCGCGCCGGGGACCCCCTACTACATGCCCCCCGAGCAGATCGCGGGGAGTCGCGCCAAAGTCGACCCGAGGACGGACGTCTTCTCGCTCGGAGCGACGCTCTACGAGGCGCTCACCCTCCAGAGGACGTTCCGCGGCGACAACACCGCCCAGGTTTTCCAGCAGGTCCTCTGGAAGGAACCGATCCGGCCTCGGCGACTCAATCCCGCCATCCCGCCCGATCTCGAGACGGTGTGTCTCAAGGCGCTCGAGAAGGACTCCGAGCGCCGCTACGCCTCGGCCGCCCTCTTCGCCGAGGACCTCAGAAACCTCCTCGCGTTGCGCCCGATCGTCGCGCGCCCGGCGGGGCCGATCACCCGGACGACGAAATGGGTGCGACGGAATCGCGCGGTCGCGGCCGCGGTCGCCGTCGCCATCATGGCCGTCCTGACCGGGGGAGGGGTCCTCTTGGGGAGGGAGTGGTCGGAAGCGCGCGAGAACCGGGAACTCCGCGCCGAGGCGGAGCAGAGCGTTGACGGCGGAGAGTTCGACCGAGCGCTCGACCTCCTCTCGACGCTGATTGGCAAGCGTCGCGACGACGCGGAGGCGCTGCGCAGGAGGGAGGAGGTCCTCGCTCTCAGGAACCGGTCGCTCGCCCGCCTCGCGATCGAGGACGCGGCGCGGCTCCTCGATCGGTTCCGCCGCGACGCCGGGGAAGCGTCCGACATGGCGAGCGAGATCGATCGGCTGCGGGTCGCGCAGGCGATCGAGCCCGTTTCGGCGACGGAGCAAGAGAGGCTCCTCGACCTGCAGAATCGCTTCGCACGGCGGCGGCCCGAGCTCGCGACCCTCTTCTACGGTGTCCTCGAGAAGTTGAACGAAGCGGAACGTCACGATCCGGGCAACAGCGAGCGCGTCCAGGTGTACGCCGACCTCCTCGTCGAGAGGTGGAGGACGGCCGAGCGGATGGGCGATCTTCTCGAGGCTCGATTCCTCGAGGACTGGCTCGTCAGGGAGCATTCTGATCGGCTTCGGACCGAGGAGTCGAGAGATCGGGGGAGCGCCGCTTTCCTCACCGTTCCGGCCGGGGCGCAGATCTTCCTCTTCCGCTACGTCGAGGAGTCGGATCTCCGGCCCGAGGGCGATCCGAGACTCTTGCCCGTCCCGGTGGGGAACCCAAAGCTGCCGGTCCCACCCGGCACCTTCGCTCTGCGCGTCCTGCGGGGCGTCGATCCGATCGAGCCGCAAGATCTGATCCTCCGAGTCGCCGGTTTCCCGATCGAGGACTCCGTTCTCGCCGTGCGCGGGAACGATCGACTCGGCATCCGTCCCCTCGATCGTCTCGACTCGATCGACGGAGAGCGGGTGCGCGACGAGGGCGAGGTCTACTCCGTGGGTCTTGGTCGAGAGGACCTGCACCGACGAGATCATCCGAACGAGCCCCTCCCGTCCCGAGTCCTCGAGATCCAGAGACTTGGCGAGCCCCCCTTCACGGTTCAACTCTCTTCGTTCGAGGACGTCGGAGTCGAATTCAGGGAGCCGCGATTCCTCGTCGAGCGAGGAGGGATCGACGCGGAGGTCTACCACATGGGAGAGACTCGGAGCCTTCTCCTCCCCGAGGGGCTCTCCGTTCGCGTGACGGCGAATCCGTTCTTCCTCGGGGAGGCGTGCCACCTGGGGAAGACTCCCCTCGATCCGATTCCGCTCGACTCGGGCTCGTACGTCGCCCTCCTCCGCCGCGAGGACCACGAAGACGTCCGCTACCCCTTCCTCGTCCGGCCCCGGAACAACCAGGTGATCGAGGTCACCCTCTATCCCGAAGGAACCAGCCCCCAGGGGTTCGTCTACGTTCCGCCAGGCCCCTTCCTCCTCGGAGGAGATCCGGACGCCGTTGGCTCCCTCCCTGGAGAGAATCTCTCCCTGGGTGGCTTCTGGATCATGGAGAGGGAAATGACGAACGGCGACTACGAGCCCTTCTTGAAGGACCCCGAGATCCAGCTAGAGAGCGAGACTTCCTTTTGGGGCGCCTGGAGATCGTCGGATGGAACCTACCACGTTCCCCCCGAACACCGCGATGAGCCCCTCGGTGCCATCTCTCACGAGGACGCCGAGCGGTACGCGTCGTGGAGGACGAAGCTCGCTCTCGAGCGAGGCGAGCCCTTCGTCTTTTCACTCCCGACCTACGAGGAGTGGGAGAAGGCCGCGCGCGGTGCCGATGGCCGGATCTTCGTGTACGGCAACCACTTCGTCTCCTGGTGGTCGAACACACGCCTGGCTCGCCGAAACCGCGCTACCTATCGACCCATGTCGTTCCCGATCGACGAATCGCCCTTTGGGGTGTTCGACCTCGGCGGGAATCTCGCCGAATGGTGCGTGCCCAATCCTCCCAAGGAATGGAACGTGAAGGGAGGAAGCTGGGTGAACCCCCTCCAGGACCGGTTCCGCGTCGCGGCCCGCAATCAGGAAGCGCCCGACACGAGCGTCGGCTTCCGCCTGGTCGCCCGGCTCCGCGCCCCTCACTGATCGACCTTCCGTCACCCAGGCCCGTTGGAAGCCGAACAGAACTCAGATTCACCGAAACAAGCGCATCGATCGGGGAGCCTCCCTCTCGTTTCCAGGAAGCACGGGAAGGGTACAGCTCCGCGGCCGATGCGCGATTTCCTTTCCTGGCAGACATTTCGAACGCCCCCCCGGGGCGAGGCCCTTACCCGAAGGGCGGCCTCGCCGAGGGGCGGAAGCCCCTCAGGTCACGTACATGAAGCGCGGGAGAACCGCATTCCGTCTTCGGTGCCGACGGCCATTCTCCTTGCGAGCGGCCTAGGGATTCGACGTGCAGGGCGTCCTCCGCCACTCGACCCCCGCCCGTGCGAATTCCCAGCCCGCGCAAGGAGAATGTCATGAAACCGACGCGCCTCATTGTCGCGCTCGCCACGCTCCCCTTCTTGCTGTTTCTGATCCCGAGGGACCCCTGGCGGTCGAAGGGAGCTGCTCACACTACGAGTTCGGCGTGTGCCACACAGACGGCCCTTGATTCTCGCGACGCGGACGCTGCTTCTCTCCGGGCCTTCGCCGAGCAGGTACCTAGCACGCTAAACCGAATGCCCCTTGCCTTCGTCGAGAACCGCGGCCAATGGGATCCGCCGGCCCGGTTTATCGCCAGGCGGGGCGGGACGTCCGTGCATGTCGAGCCGAACGCTTTTACCACCCAGCTCCTTGCTAGGGGTCCTGCCTTCCGAAACAACAGTCGCCAGCAGGCTCGAGGCCCGCTGGAGGACGCGCCTCCCCGCCTCGAGTCCATTTCGGGCGTCAACCTGAGATTCCAGTTCGAAGGAGCCGCCCAAGAGGCGAGGATCCGCCCGGAGAATCCTCTCGTCACGTCCTACAACTTCTACACCTCGCCCGATCCCGCCCGCTGGCGCGAAGGCATTCCCGCGTACGAGCGCGTCCGCTGGGAGAATCTCTACGACGGGACCGACCTCGTGCTGAGGGAAGGGGACTTCCATCTCGAATACGACCTCGTCCTGCGGCCTGGGGCGGACTTGGAGGCGGTTTCAGTGCGAGTCGACGGAATCAGCGCGCCCATATTGGTAGACGAGGGCGGCTCCCTTACCTTGCCGACTGCCCTGGGGGATGTTCGGCAGGTCCCACCCAGGACATGGCAAGAGACGCCGGACGGCCAGCGTGACCCAGTCGACTCGCGTTATCGGCTGCTCGGCCCCGACCTCTTTGGATTCGAGGTCTCCGACTGGAACAGGGACATGACCCTCGTGATCGACCCGGGCTTGATCTTCTCCACGTTCATCGGCGGCGCGAACGAAGAGTTTCAAGAGAGGGGTGCGATGGCCGTCAGGTCGGATGACGTGGTCGTGGTCTCCGGGGTCACGATATCGTTCGATTTCCCCGTGACGCCAGGAGCCTTCGATGTCACCCTGGGGGGCGCACCCGGATGCTGCGGGGATGCCTTCGTTGCGTTTCTCGCGCCCTCTGGAGACTCCCTCCTCTTCTGCACCTATCTCGGGGGTTCCGACGCCGATAGCGCGCACGGCGTCGCCGTCGACGCCGCAGGAGCTGCCATCGTAGTCGGGCTCACAAGGGGCCCCGGATTTCCGAGTACCGCGGCGCTGGGCCCCTTGGGTGCCCTCTACGGGAATGATGGCTTCGTGACAAAACTCTCCGCAGTCGGAACGCTGATCTACTCCACCAAGATCGGCGGCGACGGGAGCGACGAAGCGAGCGCTGCGGTCCCGGATGCCGATGGCGCCGTGACCATCGTAGGCACGACCTCTTCGTCGAATTTTCCAACTACGGCGGGCGCATTCGATCAGACTCAAAACGGGGGCGCAGGCGACGCCTTCATCGCCAGGCTTTCCCCAAGCGGGGATGCGCTCTTGTACTCAACGTATCTCGGAGGTTCCGGGCTGGAAAAGGGGGTGGGCCTTGCCGTCGACGCGGCAGGCGCGGTGGTCGTGGCCGGACGCACCGGCTCGACTGACTTCCCGACCTCCCCAGGTGCATTCGACCAGACCTTCAACGGCGGGGAGGATGTGTTCGTCGCGAAAATGTCCCCAGATGGGAGCGCCCTCCTATTCGGGACCTACGTCGGAGGGAGCGATCTCGACCAGATTGAGAGACCTGTCGTGGATGGGTCGGGCTCCGTGACTCTCGCGGGTCTAACCCTATCGAGCGACTTCCCAGTCACCGCCGGAGCCTTCGATACCACCTACGGCGGCGGGATAGACATCGTCGTCCTCAAGCTCTCACCCGGGGGAGATGCTCTGGTCTACTCAACCTTTCTCGGGGGAGCGGGGGAGGAACAGGGATCCCTCGGTGACCTAGACAGCAGCGGCGCGCCGGTTCTCGCAGGGCTCACGAGTTCCCAGGACTTCCCAACGACTCAGGGCGCGTTCGACTCCACATTCAACGGAGGCGCGGACATTATTGTGGTGAAGATGTCGGCGGACGGTAGCGAGCTAGTCTACGCAACGTTCGTCGGGGGACCCGAAATCGACAGGTCGTGGAACCTCCACCTCGATTCGGGTGGGAACGCAGTGGTCGCTGGAGATACGCGCGGGAGCTTCCCGACAAGTGCGGGCGCGTTCGACACTACGTTCAACGGAGGCGCCGATGTGGTCGTGTTCAAGATCGCCCTACCCGTCGTGGAGACGATCGACATCACGTCCCCGGCTTCGGGAAGCACACTCCGCGGACTCGTGCCCGTGACCGTGGCCGCCACGGGACTTTCCCAGGTAGAATTCCTGGCGGACACTTTCTCCTTCGCGATCGATCCCGTCGCCCCCTTCGGGGCCGACTGGGACACGGCCCTGTTTCCCGACGGATCGATCGCCCTCCGGGCACTGGGGACAAAGACGAGCGGTGGTCTGATCGAGGACTCGGTTCCTGTGACCATCGACAACACCTCCCCCACGTTCGCCTTCACGAGCCCCCCCGCTGGCTCCCTCGTTCGGGGGACGATCGAACTGACCGCTACCGCATCCGACCCTTCAGGCATCAGCCAGGTGTGCTTCTTCGTGGGGAGCACCATCATCGAGTGTGACATTACGGATCCGTATGTCGTCCACCTCGATACCACCGCTTACGCCGACGGCTCCCTCCCCCTTTCCGCGACGGCGACCGACGGGGTGGGAAACCAGGCGAGCGAGTCGCTCTCGGTCATCGTCGATAACACGCTCCCCACCGTCATCTGGACCTCCCCAGCCGACGGTATTTTCGTGTCGGGATCGGTGCCCCTCACCGTCGAGGTCACGGACGCTCATCCCGTCTCGGTCAAGTTCTTCACGGGTGGGAATCTCGTCGCGGTCGACACGACACCGGGGGACGGCTTCGCGGGATCGGTGAACACGAGCGCTTTCCCCGACGGGCCCCTCGCACTCGAAGCCCTAGCCCGTGACGGTGCCGGCAACGAAGCCGCGGCCGAGATCACCGTCCTCGTCGACAATACGGCCCCCTCGAAGATTCTTTCCTCGCCGCCCGACGGCTCGACCATCTCCGGAACGATCACGGTGCAGGCGAATGTCGAGGACGGCGGCTCGGGCGTGGCCCTCGTGGCCTTCTTCCTGAATGACGTCCAGGTCGCCACCGATTCGACGCCGGACTCGTTCGGCTTCTATGACTTCTCCTTCGACTCGGCTCAGATCCTCGATGGAGCCCTCCGCATCGGATGCGCGGCGTTCGACAACGTCGGGAACTCGGCCGTCGACGAGTCGATCGTCACCGTGGACAATGTCGCCGTGTCGGGTAGTCCAACGACCCTTAATCTCAAGAGCAGCGGGAAGGACAAGTCGGTCACGGTCCACCTCGACGGCACCGCCGCTCAGCTCCTCATCCCGGTCGAAGGCAGCGACCTGACGCTCGCGGTCCCCGGCGGACCCCCTGTGCCGGCGACCACGAACTGGCCCGGGGACGACCAGCTGGGGGACGGAAACTCGAACGGCATTCCCGACCTGACGCTCAAGTTCGATCGCGTGGGACTCATCTCCTCGTTCAGACAGGCGGGCGCGCCTACTCCTTCGCTCGCGAGCCTTGCAGTCAAGGCGGGCCAGCAAGAGATCGGTACCTTTACGATTCGCGTGATTGATCCGTAGTCCCAGCCGGTAGCGCATCATCGAGCGCCAGCACCTGCGTGTAGCGGATCTGGATGCGCTTCTCCGAGTGCGGGAAGATCGGGAAGACCCGCGCCTTGAAGAGGTTCCCCCCGGACCACTCGAGCAG
>Ga0187892_10010803_pt1 | contig 11425 bp, 15 predicted proteins | sample MA1701073metaG_FD_139345 | JGI IMG/M metagenome (GOLD analysis project Ga0187892, IMG submission 139345) | Bio-ooze microbial communities from a basaltic lava cave in the Kipuka Kanohina Cave System on the Island of Hawaii, USA - MA170107-3 metaG ... | reverse complement strand
CGCCGCCGCTCCTGGATCATCACCGAGTGCAGGAACGCGGTGGCGGTGAGCCACGGCATGAAGGCCGCGTTCTCCACCGGGTCCCACGCCCAGTAGCCGCCCCAGCCCAGCACGTGGTAGCTCCACCAGCCGCCGATCAGGAGGCCGAGCGCCAGGAAATACCAGGCGATGATGGTCCAGCGCCGGGTGATGGTGAGCCACTCGTCCCCGGTGCGGCCCACGATGAGCGCGGCCATCGCGAAGGCGAACGGCACCGTGAAGCCGGTGAAGCCCAGGTAGAGCGCGACCGGGTGCGTGATCATCCCGGAGTCCTCGAGCAGCGGATTGAGGCCGCGGCCGTCGGCGGGAACGGGGGAGAGGCGCTCGAAGGGCGGCGCCGGGATCGTCATCACCAGGAGGAAGAACGAGGAGATGCCGAGCATCACCGCGAGCGTCCAGGGATAGAGCTGCGGCTGGGTTCGCCGGTAGCGGCCCACCACGATCAGGGTGTAGAGCGAGAGCATCCACGCCCAGAGAATGATCGACCCCTCGAGCGCACCCCAGAGCGCGGTGATGCGGTAGTAGAAGGGCGTGCCGCGGTTGGTGTTGTTGGCCACGTAGCGGACCGAGAAGTCGAAGGTGAGGAAGGCGTAGATCAGCAGCAGCATGCAGGCGGTGATGAGGAGCAAGACCCCGATGGCTGCGCGCTCGGACGAGAGCCGGAGATCGGCCCGGCCCTTGAGCCCGCTCATCGCGGCGGCGCCAGTCCCGTACAGGGACAGCACGAACGCGCCCACGGTCAGCGCGTAGCCCAGTTCCGGAGTCATGGTTTGGGCTCCGAGCTTCTCAGGGTCTTGAGCAGCTCCTTGTAGCCCGCCTGGCTCCCGTCGTGCGGCGCCTTGTACTCCTCCGAGTGCTTGGCCATGATAGTCGTGGCCTGGAAGTAGCCGTCGCGGCTCCAGGTGCCCTCGACGACCGCGCCGCGCGCCTCCGCGAAGAGATCGGGCGGCGTGCCGCGGTGGCGGACCGGCACCGTGGCCTGGCCGTCGGAGAGGGTGAAGCGCAGGTCGAGGCTCTTGGGATCCCAGGCGAGCGTGCCGGGCTGGACCATGCCGCCGAGGCGATAGGCCTTGCCGGCCACCGGCGCCGCGCCCAGCTCGCTCGGGGTGACGAAGTACACCACCGACTGGGTCACGCCGGCGTAGACGAGATAGGCGAGCGCGGCCACGATGACGAGGCCGCCCGCCAGGAACTTCGCCTGGCGCTTCATGCCGCACGCGGCTTCGCGGCCCGCCGCGCGGCGAGCGCGCGGGTCCGGCGCGCCAGGTGGCGCCAGTAGGTGAGGAGCGCGACGGCGGCGATGCCGTACGCGGCGAAGACGTACCCCCAGTTGGACGGCATCAGGTCTGCTCCTCGAGCCGGGCGATCTCCATCCGGCGCGATAGGAAGTAGGCGAACAGCAGGGTGAAGGCCACCCAGTTGACGAAGAGCGCGAGTCCGATCGCCGGATCGATCGGGGACCGCTCGGGCCCCAGGATGGTGGAGGGCTGGTGCAGCGCCCGCCACCACTTCACCGAGAAGTGCACGATCGGGATATTGACCGCGCCCAGGATGCCGACCACCGCCGCGTAGCGCGCCCGCGCGTCCGGATCCTCGATCAGGCTGCGCAGCAGGAGGTAGCCCACGTAGACCATGAACAGCACCGCGGTCGAGGTGAGGCGCGCGTCCCAGGTCCACCACGTGCCCCAGGTCGGCTTGCCCCAGATGGAGCCCGAGACGATGGTGAGACCGGTGAAGAGCACGCCGAGCTCGCCGGCCGCGGCGGCCAGCCGGTCCCAGCCGGGCCGCCGCGTGGCCAGGTAGCCGATGCTGCCCGCCAGCACGAGGCCGAAGGCCAGGTAGGCGGTGAGCACCGCCGGCACGTGGAGATACATGATGCGCTGCACATTGCCCTGGATGGCCTCGCGGGGCGCGTAGCCGAATCCGGCGGCGATGCCCACCACGAGCCCCAGCACCGCCAGCCAGCCGAGGGCGCGGGTCATCTCACCCTTCCAGCACGAACTCGAACGTGAGCAATCCGATCGTGACGTAGACGAGATCGGCCCCCGCGAGCAGCTTGAGCCAGTGGGCCACGTCGGCGAGCGGCTGCCCCAGCAGCAGGGCCTGGGTGGCGCTCACGGTGGCCAGGAGCACGGGCACCTGGACCGGGAGCAGCAGCACCGGGAAGAGCAGCTCGCGGGCGCGCACCTGCGTGGTCATGGCCGCGAAGAGCGTCCCCACCGCGGCCAGCCCGATCGTGCCGAGCGCCAGGACCAGCGCCAGGGGCGCTGCCGGGGTCCAGAGATCGACGTTGTAGAATACGCCGAAGAGTATCACCAGGATGATCTCGACGGCGGTCATCAGCACACAGTTGCCCGCGAGCTTGCCGAGGTAGATCGCCGACTTGTCGCCCGGAGTGAGCCGCAGCCCCTCCCAGCAGTCGTTGTCGCGCTCGCCGAGGAAGCTCCGGCCGAGGCCGAGCAGCCCGGCCAGGATGAAGCCCAGCCAGAGCAGCCCCGGCACCGCGGCGGCCAGCCGCTCGCGATCCGGACCCAGCGCGAACTGGAAGAGGAAGAGCAGCAGCAGGCAGAAGAAGAGAAGCGCGTTGGCGTGCTCCTTCGCCCGCCGCTCGATCAAGAGGTCTTTCCAGAGGATGATCCACGCGCGCCGAGCGTAGGTCACGCGCCGCCCTCGACCGAGTCGGTGAGGCTCTCGTACAGGCGGTGGAGCTCGTCGGGCGCGAGGTCGGCGGCCGGGCGGTCCATCAGGAGCCGGCCGCTGCCCAGGATGGCCACGCGGTCGGCCACGCCGAGGCCGCCGCCGAAGCTGTGGGTGGCGAGCACCGCCGCGCCCCCCGCGGCCTTGAAGCCCTGCAAGAACTCGTTGACCCACTTGCGCCCGCGCCGGTCCAGCCCGGTGAAGGGCTCGTCGAGCAGGAGCAGCCGGGCCTGGCCCAGGAGCACGCGGGCCAGCCCGAGCCGCCGCTTCATGCCGGCCGAGAATGTCCGGACGCGCTCGTCCGCCACGCCGTCGAGCTCGACCTGGGCGAGCGCGGCGGCGAGCCGACCGGCGGAGGTGTCGCCGCCCCGCATGGTCTCCCAGAAGCGCAGGTTCTCCCGCGCGGTGAGGTCTTCATAGACGTAGGAGCCGTGGGCCACCATGCCGATGAGCCCGCGCGCCCGTTCGGGCTCGCGGAGGGCGTCGCCGCCGTCGATGTGGAGCGAGCCGGCGGTGGGACGGAGCAGGGTAGCCAGGATGCGGAGCAGCGTGGTCTTGCCGGCGCCGTTGGGGCCGAGCAGGGCCAGACACTGGCCGGGACCCAGCTCGAAGGACACGCCGTCGATCACGCTATTGGACCCGTAGGTCTTCCGAAGCTCCCGCGCCGCGATCATGTCCGCGAAAAAGGGGAGACGGTGTCCCGTCTCCCCCGGCCCGCTACGAGGACTCCGCTGGATCCGACGATCGGCCTACCGGGTCTGCGATCGGGCCATGGCGCGCAGCCGCGCCACCCGCTCCGCGACCGGCGGATGCGTCGAGAAGAGGGTGGTCCAGCCTCCGCCGGTGAGCGGATTGACGATGAAGAGGTGTGCCGTCGCCGGGGTGGCGTGCATCGGCGCCACCTTGGAGGCCACCTCGAGCTTCTCGAGCGCCTTGGCCAGCCCCCAGGGCTGCCCGGCCATCTGAGCGCCGGAGGCGTCGGCCTGGAACTCCCGCGACCGCGAGACCGCCATCTGGATCAGCATGGCCGCGATCGGCGCCAGCACGATCATGAGCAGCCCGCCGACCACGCCGCCGCCGCCCGACTCGTGCTCGTCGCTGTCCCGCCGGCCGCCGCCGAAGATCATCGCCCACTGAGCCATGTGGGCCATGTAGGTGATCGCCCCGGCCAGGGTGGCCGCGATGGCCATGATCAGCGTGTCGCGGTTCTGCACGTGGGAGAGCTCGTGGGCCAGGACCCCTTCCAGCTCTTCCTCACTCATGATGCGCAAGATGCCGTCCGTGACGGCGATCGCCGCGTGCTGCGGGTTGCGGCCGGTCGCGAAGGCGTTCGGGGCCTCGCCCGGGACGATGTAGACGCGCGGCATCGGCATGCCGGCGCGGGTGGCCAGGGTGCGGACGATCCGGTAGAGCGCGGGCGCGGAGGCCTCATCGACCGGCTGGGCGCGGTACATGGCCAGGACGATCTTGTCCGAGAACCAGTAGCTGCCCAGGTTCATCGCCATGGCCAGCACGAAGGCCATGACCATGCCGTTCTGGCCGCCCAAGGCCCCGCCGACCAGCACGACCAGCACCGTGAGGGCCGCCAGCAGGACACCGGTTTTCATGAGGTTTGCCATGCACGCGTCCTCCCGGTCCGAATGCTAGCAGCCGCACCCCAGACCGTCAAGCAAGTGGCGACTTTACGGGCTTTTGGGTTGACAAGGGGTACCCCCACGCTTATACTGACGCGTCTGTAAGAAAAAGCCCTTACTTGACGGAAGCTTAGACGAGGTTCTTCACGTGCTGATCCAGGTAGCCGACATTCCACCCGAGGGCCTCCGCATCGAAGGGACCGGGGACTTCCCGCGGCCGTTCCAGGACCACACCTGGGCCCTCGATGATCTGGCGCTGACCGTCGAGAAGGACGGCGACACGGTCTTCGTCCGTGGCGATCTCTCCGCGCGGGTCCCGCTCACGTGCGGGCGTTGCGTCGAGGGCTACACCGTGACCGTCCGCCCGGTGGTGGACGCCCGCTTCGTGCCCATGCCCGCGACGCGCGGCGAGGAGCGCGAGCTGGGCGCCGGCGAGCTCGAGACCGACGTCTACCAGCACGGTGTGCTCGATCTGACGGCCCTGCTGGAGACCGAGACCACCCTGGCCTTGCCCATGAAGCCGCTCTGCCGGGAAGGCTGCCGGGGTCTCTGCCCCGTCTGCGGCGGTAACCGCAACGCCACCGACTGCGCGTGCGAGACGCCCGCGCCCGATTCCCGCTGGGCGGCCCTCAAGGACTGGGCCGGCCGGTCGAGATAGCCCGAACAGGAGCCATTCGATGCCTCTGCCCAAGCGACGGCACTCCAAGACGCGCGGCCGCAAGCGGCGCACGCACTACAAGATGGTCGCGCCCACGCGATCCCTCTGCCCGCAGTGCCGCGAGGTCAAGCCGCCCCACCGCATCTGCCCCCACTGCGGTTTCTACAAGGGGCGGGAAGTCATCTCGGTCGAAGGAGAATAGTTCTTTCCGGCTCAGGCGGGCCGTGCCATAAGATCGGCGCCATGAAGATCGCGGTCGACGCCATGGGAGGCGACTTCGGCCCCGCCGTCGTGGTCGAGGGCGCGGTGGCCGCGTGCCGGGAGTTCGGGCTGGCCTCGGTGCTGGTCGGGGACAAGGCGGCCATCGAGCGCGAGATCGCGCGACTCAATGCCCAGGACCTGCCGGTCAGCGTGCGCCACGCCTCGCAGGTGGTCGGCATGGCGGAGGCGCCGTCGCAAGCGCTCCGCCGCAAGCGCGACTCCTCGCTGCGCGTGGCCGCCGAGCTGGTGAAGGACGGCGAGTGCGGGGCGATCGTCTCCGCCGGCAATACCGGCGCGGCCATGGCGATCAGCATGTTCGTCATGGGCGTGCTGCCCGGGGTGGACCGCCCCGCCATCGCGGCGCCCCTGCCGAGCCTGGCCGGCTACACCGTGCTGATCGACGCGGGCGCCAACGTGGACCCCAAGCCGCGCCAGCTCTTCCAGTTCGCGGTCATGGGTCATGTCTACTCGCGGCACATCGTGGGCAAGGACAATCCGCGGGTGGGGCTGCTCTCGGTGGGCGAGGAAGAGGGCAAGGGCACCGACCTGACCAAGGAAGCCTTCGAGGACCTGCGCGGCTCGTCGCTCAACTTCATCGGCAATATCGAGGGGCGCGACATCTACAACGGCCGCTGCGACGTGGTGGTGACGGACGGCTTCACCGGCAACGTGTGCCTCAAGGTCTCGGAGAGCCTGGCCGAGATGCTCACCGCGATGATCCGCGAGGAGCTGGGGCGCGACGTGCTCTCGCTTGCGGGCGCCGCGCTCGCCAAAAGGGCCTTCGCGCGGCTGAAGCGCCGGGTGGACTACACCGAGATGGGTGGCGCGCCCCTGCTCGGCATGAACGGGGCCGCCATCATCTGCCACGGCGCCTCCCCGGTGAAGGCGATCAAGAACGCGGTGCGCGTGGCCGCCGACTGGGTTCGCAACGACGTGAACCAGCACATCAAGACCGCGCTCGAGGCCGAGGCCGTCCTCGCCGAGGGACGGGACGGAGGCCGCGAATGAAGCGGGCTCGCATCATCGGCGTGGGCGCGTACGCACCGAAGCGGATCCTGACCAACCGGGAGCTCGAACAGATGATCGAGACTTCCGACGAGTGGATCGTCCAGCGCACCGGCATCCGGGAGCGTCACATCGTCGACGAGGGCGAGGGGCCCTCGGACTTGGCCATCCGGGCCGCCCAGCAGGCGATGGAGCGGGCCCAGGTCACCGCGGAGGAGATCGACTTCATCGTGGTGGGCACCACCGCGGGGGACATGAACTTCCCCACCACCGCCAACCTGGTCCAGCATCGCCTCGGCTGCCGCAACGCGGGCTCGGTGGACGTCTACGCGGCCTGCTCGGGCTCGGTCTACAGCCTGTCCATCGGCGCTCAGTACGTGCAGACCGGCAAGTACCGGACGGTGCTGTGCATCGGCGCCGACTGCCTCTCGCGCATCACCGACTTCACCGACCGCGGCACCTGCATCCTGCTCGCCGACGCCGCGGGGGCCGCGGTGCTCCGGCCCTCCACCGACTCCGCCGGCATCATCGACACCGACCTCTACTCGGACGGCCGTTACGGCGACCTGCTGATCCAGCCCGCGGGGGGGGCGCTGCATCCCGCCAGTCATGAAACGGTTGATCAACGCTTGCACTACGCCAAGATGAAGGGGAGCGAGGTGTTCAAGGTGGCGGTGCGGATGTTCGGCGACTGCGCCGAGCGGATCCTCAAGAACAACGGCTTCACCGCCAATGACCTCGACCTCTTCGTGCCCCACCAGGCGAACCTCCGCATCATCGAGGCGGCGGTGAAGCGCCTCAAGGTGCCGATGGAGAAGGTGATGATCAACGTGGAGCGCTACGGCAATACCGGTGCGGCCTCGGTCTACGTGGCGCTCGAGGAAGCGTGGGCGACCGGCCGGCTCAAGCCCGGCGATCTCGTGCTGATGGCCGCCTTCGGCGGCGGCTTCACCTGGGGCGCGGCGCTGCTGCGATGGTAGCCGGCGCCCTCGCCTTCCTCTTCCCCGGCCAGGGCTCGCAGGAGGTCGGGATGGGCCGCGCGCTCGCGGAGAGCTCGCCCGCCGCCGCCGCGGTCTGGGCCGAGGCGGACGCGGCGCTCGGCTTCCCGCTCTCGAAGCTCTGCTTCGAGGGGCCGGCCGAGGATCTGGCCCTGACCACCAATACCCAGCCCGCGGTGCTGACCACGAGCGTGGCCGCGGCCGCCGCGCTGGCCGAGCGGGGCGTGACTCCCGGCCTGACCGCCGGTCACAGCCTGGGTGAATACTCGGCCCTCGTGGTCGCGGGGGCGCTGCGCTTCGCGGAGGCGGTGCGGCTCGTGCGCCGCCGCGGCGAGTTCATGCAGGAGGCGGTACCGGTGGGCACCGGCGCGATGGCCGCGCTGCTGGGGGTGGAGCTGGCCACCGCCGAGCAGGTCTGCGCGGAGGCGGCCCAGGGCGAGGTGGTGGGGGTGGCGAATATCAACTCGCCGGGTCAGATCGTGATCGCGGGGCACCGGACGGCGGTCGAGCGCGCGGTCGAGGGAGCCGCGGCGCGCGGCGGCAAGAAGAGCGTGCTGCTGCCGGTGAGCGCGCCCTTCCACTGCACGCTCATGAAGCCGGCCGCGGATCGCCTGGCCGCCGAGCTGGAGCGGATCGCGGTGAGCGACCCGCGCATCCCGGTGATCCGCAACGTGGACGGCGGAGTCACCCGGACCGCCGACGAGGTGAAGCCGTTCCTGATCCACCAGGTGGCGAGCCCGGTGCGCTGGACCGATTGCGTGGAACGGCTCGCGCGCGAGGGGGCGACCGGCTTCCTCGAGGTCGGGCCCGGCCGCGTGCTGACCGGGCTGTTGAAGCGCACGCTCGACGGCGCACGGGGCCATCCGGTGGAGGATTCCGCGTCCCTGGACAAGGCGGTCGCGGCGGTCGGCGGGGGCCATGGGGATAAAGGCCGTGGCGGAAGCTAAAGCCCTGGCGGGAAAGGTCGCGATCGTGACCGGCGGCAGCCGGGGCATCGGTCTCGCCATCGCCCGGTTGCTGGCAGAGGACGGCGCCTCCGTGGTAGTCTCTGGCCGCGACGCGGCGCGTCTCGACGGGGCGGTGAAAGAGCTGGAGGCGCTGGGCGCCCCGGCGCTGGGGGTTCCGGCCGACGCGGTGAAGCGCGAGGACGTCGATCGGCTGATCGACGCGACCCGGGAGCGCTTCGGGCGCATCGACGTGGTCGTGAACAATGCCGGGATCACGCGCGATCAGCTCCTGGTCCGGATGAAGGACGACGACTGGGACCAGGTGCTCGACACGAATCTCCGCGGGGTATTCCTGATGACCCGCGCGGCGGGCAAGGTGATGATGAGGCAGAAGACCGGGCGTATCATCAACATCGCCTCCACCGCGGGGGCGATGGGCAACCCCGGCCAGGTGAACTACTCGGCGGCCAAGGCGGGTGTGATCGGGCTCACCAAGGCGGCGGCGCGGGAGCTCGCGCACTGGAACATCCTGGTGAACGCGGTGGCCCCCGGGCTGATCGAGACGGACATGACGGCCGCGATCCCCGCGGAAGCGCGCGAGGCGATGCTTCAGCAGGTGCCGCTCAAGCGGATCGGGCAGAGCCGTGAGGTGGCGGAGGTGGTGCGGTTCCTCGCCGGCGACGGCGCGAGCTACATCACCGGCCAGACGATCCACGTCAACGGCGGACTATACGTTTAATCCAATCGCAGCCAGGAGGGGAGGGCATGGCGAAGCCGGTCGAGGAGCGGGTCAAGGAGATCATCGTCGAGCAGCTCGGGGTGGAAGAGGACGAGGTGTTGCCGGCCGCGAAGTTCATCGAGGACCTCGGGGCCGACTCCCTCGACACCGTCGAGCTCGTGATGGCCTTCGAGGAGGAGTTCGATCTCGAGATCCCGGACGAGGACGCCGAGAAGATCGCCACCGTCGGGGACGCCATCAGCTACATCAAGGAGAACCAGTAGGAGCGGGGGCACGGAGAGGCGCGTGGACGCGCGTCGAGTCGTCATCACCGGGGCGGGAGCGGTCACGCCGGTCGGCAACACCGCCGAGGAGTTCTGGACCGCCCTGACGGAAGGGAAGTCGGGAATCGGGCCCATCACCCGGTTCGACGCGAGTCCCCTGCCCACCCGCATCGCGGGTGAGGTGAAGGGCTTCGACTCGCTCCGCTACATCGACAAGAAGGACGACCGCAAGCTCGACCCGTTCCTCAAGTACGCGGTGGCCTGCGGGGTGATGGCGGTGGAGGACTCGGGCCTCGACCTGGAGCGGGTGGACAAGGCCCGCTTCGGGGTGCTGGTGGGCTCCGGCATCGGCGGCATCACCACCCTGCTCGAGACCCACAAGGTCCTGCTCGAGAAGGGGCCGGACCGGGTGTCCCCCTTCTTCATCCCGATGCTGATCGTGAACATGGCGTCCGGGCTGATCTCGATGCGCTTCGGGGCCAAGGGGCCGAACTCCTCGGTGGTGACCGCGTGCGCGACCGGCAACCACGCGATCGGCGACGCGATGCGGATCATCCAGCGCGGCGACGCCGACGTCATGATCGCGGGCGGGGCCGAGGCGATCATCATCCCGCTGACCTTCGCGGGCTTCTGCCAGATGAAGGCGATGAGCACCCGGAACGACGATCCGGGACGGGCGAGCCGCCCGTTCGACGCCACCCGCGACGGCTTCGTGTGCGGGGAGGGCGGCGGCCTCGTGGTGCTGGAGTCGCTGGATCACGCCCTCGCGCGCGACGCGCGGATCTACGCGGAGGTGGTGGGCTACGGGATGACCGGCGACGCCTATCACATGACCGCGCCGGACCCGGAGGCGGACGGCGCCGCGCGGGCCATGGCGCTGGCGATTGGCGACGCGGGCATCGAGCCGTCGGCGATCGGCTACATCAACGCCCACGGGACCTCCACGCCCTACAACGACAAGTCGGAGACGATGGCGATCAAGCGGGTCTTCGGCGAGCACGCCCGCAAGCTCGCGGTCTCCTCCACCAAGTCCATGACCGGGCACCTGCTGGGGGCGGCGGGCGGGATCGAGGCGATCGCCACCGCGTTCGCGATCTATCATGGGATCCTGCCTCCGACCATCAACTACGAGACGCCGGATCCCGACTGCGACCTCGACTACGTCCCGAACCACGCCCGCAAGCAGGACGTGGAGATCGCGCTCAGCAACGCGTTCGGCTTCGGGGGCACGAACGCCACGATCGTCCTCCGCAAGTATCGGCCGTAGTCCTGCCGCGGAGCTGAGTCTCGTTGAGCGCTGAGCCGGATCCGGCCGGCGTGCTGGGCCCGCGCCTGGGCCACGCCTTCCGCGATCCCGCCCTGCTCCGGGAAGCCCTCACCCACCGCTCGTTCGCGAACGAGAATCCCGGGTCGGCCGACAACGAGCGGCTCGCCCTCCTGGGCGACGCGGTGCTGGCCCTCGTCGTCGCCGAGCGCCTGCTGGCGGACGCGCCCGCGGAGCCGGTCGGGGTGCTGACGCCACGGCGGGCCGCGCTGGTCTCGGGCGAGAACCTCGCGCGCTGGGCTGCCGCGCTCGAGCTGGGCGCGCACCTGCGGCTCGGGCGCGGCGAGGAGCAGATGGGCGGGCGGGCCAAGGAGTCGGTGCTCGCCACCGCGCTGGAGGCCGTGCTGGGCGTCGTCTACCTGGACGACGGCCTCGCCGCGGCCCGGGGAGCGGTCGCGCTTCTGGCCGTGTGGTAACCTGCCTCCATGCGCCTGTGGCCCTTTCCGCTGACGACCGCGCACGGAACCAACGGCGCGCCCGCGGAGGGCTACGCGGTCGTCGAGGACCTGCTCCGTCGCAACATCGAGGATATCTTCCGCGTCGAGCGGCAGGAGGTGCGGGGAGCGACGTTCGGCTGGGGCGGGCAGCTGCTCGTGGAGCCCGCGCGCGCCCTCGCCCTGATCGAGCCGCGCCTGAAGCGCTTCGGCTACACCCCGTTCCTCGGCCGTCAGGGCGACCTGGTGTGGATCCGCGCGGTGCCCCTGGCCGACGTGAAGGAGTCCTCGCGCCCGGGCGTCAATCTGGTGCTCTTCGTGCTCACCGTGCTCTCCACCCTCGCGGCGGGCTGCCTGATCACCGGCTCTTTCCCGTTCGTGACCTTCAATCCGTTCTTTCAGCCGCTCCGCCTGCTCGACGGTGTG
>Ga0187892_10010802_pt1 | contig 11426 bp, 12 predicted proteins | sample MA1701073metaG_FD_139345 | JGI IMG/M metagenome (GOLD analysis project Ga0187892, IMG submission 139345) | Bio-ooze microbial communities from a basaltic lava cave in the Kipuka Kanohina Cave System on the Island of Hawaii, USA - MA170107-3 metaG ... | reverse complement strand
CCAAAGACCGCGTTTTTAATCAACTGTACATGGAGCGCGCCGCGTCCACCCTTAAGCGGTTTGGTACTGCGCGCATCATCTCAGGATATGACGAGGACGGACGCCGGCTGCCGGCGGAAATGGCAGAAGAAGAGTCCCTTGGTGTTCGCCAAGATGACGTTTGGGACATCGGTCGCGTGCCTCCAATCAAACAACTGTTCCCAACCCAAAAGCCTGAGAAGTTGTTAGATCGGATCATCCGCGCGAGTAGCAATGAAGGAGATGTCGTCCTAGACCCGTTTTGTGGATGTGGCACTGCTGTCGTGGTGGCCCAACAGCTCCGTCGCAGGTGGATAGGAATTGACATCACGCATTTGGCAATCGGTTTGATTGAATTCCGACTTCAAGATGCGTTTGGGATTCGTCCCAAGGTTCTGGGCGCGCCCGAAGATTTGGATGGTGCAAGAAACCTGTTTGAGCGAGACCCATTCCAGTTTGAAGCTTGGGCTGTCACACGCATATTGGGAATCAAACCGAACGAGAGCCAGAGGGGCGATGGAGGCATTGATGGTGTCGGCCGCTTTTATCTCGGTAGGGATGGCAGTGGTAAAGAGCAATACGGAAAGATACTCGTGTCCGTGAAGGGCGGTAAGAAGACTGGTGTTGCCATGATTCGTGATTTCCGTGGCGCGATGGAACGAGAGAAGGCCGAGTTGGGTGTGTTTATCTCACTCAGTAAGCCAACGGCGGACATGACGGCCGAGGCCGCACGCGCTGGTCGGTACAGAGAAATTAAGGGACGAGACTTTCCGCGGATTCAGATCTTTACCGTGGAGGACTACTTTGAAGGCCGGCGACCTGACTTGCCGCCCACGATTGAAGACGCACGAAAGCGTGCAGACGCAATGGCACCTGATTCACCTCGTTTGCTTTAAGGCTCACCTCTGGACACGCTGTAGTGAAAAGAAAAGCCCCGCAGGAGCGGGGCTTAGTTGATCCAATGCGCTGACGGTTAGGCGATGCGGTAGGCCGTCACTTCGCGCCCGGTGACTTTGCACGCCCGCTGAAGGGTCGTGACCTTGCGGCCCCGTTCCTCAAGCGCGGTCAGCAGGTTCATCTGCGGGCTGCCGCAAGCCTTCACGATCTCGGCACGGGTAGCACCGGCCTTGGCCGCGTACAGTGCCGCTGCGTTGCTGGCCTTGGTGCCCTGACGAAAGCCCCACGCGTCACGCCCATGCGGGGCGCCAGCCGTCTTCTTGCGCGCGCTGGCCTTGCGGGTCTTCACTTCGTGGCGGTTTTACGAGCCCCAGCGACTTAGTAGCTAGGCGAGCCGACAAGGTTTAACCTTAACTTGTCCAGCGTTGCACCGTTTCCAGCCAGGCGTGCAGCGCCTCATTTTCAGCCGGGTATCAATAGAAACTGTATCAGTCATGACAAGGAAGAACTCACAAACGGGGATGCTTGGCGTTTATCTCGTTGCTGCGGAGCTTTCCCGATTGGGATTCATTGTTTCGCCAACCTCCCGCAGTTCCAAAGGCGCCGATTTACTCGTAACTGATCAGGCATGTAGTCGCGCATTTTCTGTGCAAGTGAAGACAAACTCCAAGAAGGCAGGATTTTGGTTACTCAACGCAAACACGAAGGATATTGCCTCGAGAAGTCATATTTACGTCTTTGTCAATTTGCTGGGGGCAAACCGGCCGGAATGCTATGTCGTCCCAAGTTTGGTCGTAGCTGCACGCATGAAAACATCGAAAAGAAAGACAGGTTCTGTGTGGTACGGATTTCACAAGAAAACAGCGCCGCGCTACTATGAAAGATGGCAGTTGTTCGGGAACGCGTCATAATTGCTACCGCAATCATCCGCATCCGAGAGAGCGATGAATTACTATTTAAATCTGTTTACGCCAGAAACTTGGATCTCCTTCTACAAACATGGAGCAGATGTGAGTGGCTTTCGGGAACGGCATCGGACGCTTGCTTATGATCGATGCCATGTTGGGGATGTATTTCTTTGTTACCTGGTTCGCCTCTCCAGGTGGTGTGGCGCGCTTGAAATAGTTTCGGGAGCCTACGAGGATCGAACAGAAATCTTCAGCAAGCCCGACCCGTTCATTATTCGTTGCCGAGTCCGGCCAATTGTTGTGTTAGATCCAGAGCACTCAATCCCAATTTTTGAAGATGAGATTTGGAGTTCTCTCTCAGAGACCAAGGGAATTGAAAAAGGTGCGCACGGATGGGCGAAATATTATCGAGGCTCACTGAGAAAAATAAGCCAGCACGATGGGGATGTTCTACTAGCTGCTCTGAAGAAGCAGGCCGGTGCAAATAGGCCTTATCCGTTCAGCGAGCGCGATAAACGACAACTCTCGCGAAAGCTCGTTGTCAGGAGCGTGGATCGAGAGGTCTCTGTTGAAGTTCCAGAGGAAGACGAAGAGCTACAAGACTCTGGCACAGTAACCATGGATCAGGAGGCTACGACTGACACACGTGAATCCATACGAATCCAAGCTAAGGTGGCCGGTATTGGAGCTAAAATGGGATTCAGAGTATGGGTGCCCAGGAATGATAGAGCTCGAGTACTAGAGTGTCTTCCTACGTCAGTTCACAGCAGCTTTTTGGACTCGTTGCCATTGAATTATGACGATACGACATTGCGGACCATTGAACAGATAGATGTATTGTGGTTGAAGGGCCGTGCGATGGCGCGTGCCTTTGAAATCGAGCATACGACAGCCGTATATTCAGGCTTGCTTCGCATGGCAGATTTGCTTGCCTTGCAGCCGAACATGGATATTCGCCTGCACATCGTGGCACCCGATGAAAAACGCGACAAAGTATTGAAGGAAATCAAGCGACCGGTGTTTTCACTACTCGATCGAGGCCCACTATATGAACGCTGCACATTTGTCACTTAATGATGCGATTAAGACTCTATCGGATCAACCTCACATAGGCCACATGAGCGACTCAATTTTGGAAGAATACGAGGAGTCTGCTGAGGACTGAATCTCATTGGTCGTTTGCATTGCTAGATCAAAAGATGGTGAATTTTGTCGGCACAGTAGGGATGTACACACCCCTCCCTCTTGCCCGAATCGATGCCCGCCTACCCCTTTAGGGACCAGGTCTGCTGGCTGGCCGTCCATTTTTTTGTATCTGAATAGTCTTTAGTATCTGGATACGAACATATCTCTATGGTGACAGGTATGGATGAGCCATTGGACGTTCAGGCTGATTGGAGTTTGCTACTTGAACGGTCGTGACATAGCGGCGGAATTGATCGCGGCAGGCCTCGGCCGAGTCTGCGCCCGGTACTCGGGCGGGCGGTACGCGGCAATCGACCGGCGGCCGTATATGCCTTTGCCGGATTATTGCCGATAGCAGTTCGGTATGAAGAAGAGCTGGGCACAGAACCTGATTTTGCGACGGGCGGTCTGGCTTCTCGGAATGGGCGGCATTGCGGTTTTTAGTGTGGGCATACTGTACTTTTGCTATGGATTGATCTTCCAGGCGGCTGCGGATCGCTTTGATTTAGCGGCGCAGCTATATGAGTTTTCTAAATTCAAAGGCTCTACGATTACGATCTACGATATAGCCAAACTTATTCTAAGGGGCGCCTTCGACGTGGTGCTTGGCTTAGCATTAGGTGCCTTTGGGATTTGGCTCCCATATCATGCGTGGTTTGGAAAACATAATGACAAATGGCCAAGATCAATTCAGGACTGAATTTGGATCGACGGCCAAAGTAGAAAAAGGATGTATCCCGCACTGAATGGTTCATGATTTTAGGAATCCTTCTACATCGCCTGCCAAAAAGTAATGGCGCCAATTACTATCAATGGGACGTTCAAAAATACTACGAAGGCAAGCGTGTGCACGGGTTCATCGAGAAACGATAAAGGGAGTTCCCCGACCCGTACCGGTTGGATCTCTGGCAGCTCGCCAATTCGCTTCAGAATTGCGTGCCCTAACATAACGCTCGCCATATAGAGCGCAGTTCCGACCAAGATAGCCCAATACCCTATCTGGCCATGTAACCAATGCGCCGCGACGAAAAATCCCAAGAGCCCAACACCAGCCAAGCCGAGTGCGATGACTTTGAGAACTAGGGATGCAAGAATTCGAGTAATCACAGAATTGTCGAGCAACTTGGGTGTTAGCGCATTTCGGCGATTGCGTCCCGTGCGGAGTTAAAACTCATCTCGGGAACTAAGATTTCCGTGCGACCTTCGGATGGCCATTCTCCGGTGGTCAATTCCGTGCATCGAACGCGGATTGGATCGGTCCAAGGACAGGAAGAGATGGCGGCTCCAAGTTCCCGCGTCGTAGCGACCGCGAACGCTATGTGTGCGGCCTGGCGTGCCCGGCGCTCGCTTGAGGCCCGAACAATGGCGTGGCCGCGGGAGTTGCTGGCGCGCCAATCGGTGGCGGGATCATCGGTTGGGGTTAGCTGCCAAATCTTCATGGTCGGCGTTGCCTTTTTGGAAATGAGGCGATTACCGCACAAACGCCGCATAACATATGCGGACCTGATTCGGCTTCAGCAAACCAGTGTTCGCTCGTTACCCGTGCGCTACCCTGTAGCAAAAAGAGGGTTAGGCGATTTTGCCTAACCCCTTGTTTTAATTGGCTCCCCGGGCCGGATTCGAACCAGCGACCAACCGGTTAACAGCCGATACGCCGTCAGCGAGGAGCGAGTGCTCGCCAAAAAGGCGGCCTTCCCTCCTTGTGATCCAATCCGATGCGATCAAATGGCTGATAACTGCAATTATAGGACGTAATTCTTTGGCTATCCGAAGCCCTAGCGGGCGCCGACGGCCCCAGCCTACTGACCAGCGCAGATTACCTGCCAGACCGCGTTGCTCGGCCTTACCGGAGGCCGCAGCGGCCGCCCTGGGCCGGTTCGAGACCGAGGCGCGGGGTGCCTTTGCGCCAGCAACCGAAAGGGCCTGGCGGGCAGATACGGCGATCTGGTCTGCCTGGTGCCAGGAGAACGGGTTTTCAGCACTGATCGACGATCCAGACCAGATCGTCGCCTTCGTCGATGCGATGGGCACAAGCCGGAAACCGTCCACCATCAGCCGCTACTTGGCCAGCATTGCTCGGTTTCATCGAGCAGCAGGTGTTGCCGACCCCACTGGTCATGAGTTGGTGCGGCTTGCAAAGCGCCGGCACAGACGCACAGTGGGCGTGGCGCAACGTCAGGTGGCTGGCATCACAGAGAGTGTCGTCGCTGCCATGATCGCTACGACCCCGCCAAGCATCCTCGGGTTGAGAGACATTGCGTTGCTGCTAACCGCCCGTGACATGTTGGCCCGCCGGTCGGAACTGTGCGCCCTGGATGTGGCGGACTTGGACCTCGAGGCAGGCACGGTGATGGTGCGACGATCGAAAACAGATCAAGAAGGTGAGGGCGCGATTCTTTTCTTGGCTCCTCGAACTCGAGTTTGGCTTCGGCGCTGGCTCGAAGCGGCCGGGATCGCCGAAGGTGCTGTGTTCCGTCCACTGAGCCGTGGCGGGAACCCCAGGGGTGCTCGTCTTAATGATCCAGATGTGTCGCGATCATTCAAGCGGTTGGCGGCGCGTGCCGGCTTCGACCCAAACCAATTCAGCGGCCATAGCTGTCGCGTCGGCATGGCGCAAGACCTGACTGCCAGCGGCGCGGACCTTGCGGGCATCATGCAGGCAGGTCGGTGGAAGTCGACGAGAATGCCGGCGCGGTACGCTGAAAAGTTGGCGGCCGGTAAGAACGCAGTCGCGCGTTGGTACGAACGGCAGGGCCGGTAGCGGGCGCCCCAAGCGCTCGGGGGCACCCCCCGGCCTTGGGTGTTTTGATTTTCGCGTCAGCTCGGCTTCGGCTCTTGTTTCAGACGCGCCTTTCGGGTTGTCGCGGGTGTTATCTTCGGGCTGGAATTTTTTCCATGCCCTCCTTGAAATGTCTTCTTGCCCACACTAGCTTGCTGCCTAATGCCGATGTGGCGCTGGACCTAGGGTTTTGGGTCGTGAGGCAGAGTGGGGCACGTGAACGCCACCCAAATCGAGCGGCCCCCGTTCATAAAAGGAGAATTTAGATGTGCAATTTTTGGGGTGAGTAGTGACGTTTACCTACGGCCCGTTGACCATCCAGGTCGCGTGGCCCTTGGTTTGGCTCCTAATCCTCCTTATTGCGACGCGATTAAAGAAACACTAAGCACTATCCCGGAAACCCGCGTTTGCGGGTTTTTTGTTTGGGAAACTAACGCGGGAGACTCCGGTTTCGATCCGCAAAGAATCTCCCGTCGTATTTCAAACCCATCAACTAGCAATCTTAAAGCGGCGGCGAATTGACATAACGACGAAAGCCAGCATGATAACAGACAATGTACTGTGAAGCGCCATCAAGGCCGCAAGATAGAGGTTGGATGCTTCTACGAGTTTCCGGCTGCTAAAGATTCCAAAGGGGTTGCCTACACCCTGTACCGCGCCAACGAAAGCTCGAAGCACTCGCGCCCCCTTATCGTCACCGTCTAAAAGTTCCTTCCACCCCTTAAGAAGATCATTGTCCAGTCCAAGCACAATTCCATCGGTCAAATAGTACACCACTCCCACGAATATCGTTGCTGCGAACATTAGAAGCAGGGCTCTGCCCGGATTGGCGCCACAACCTGCTGCCCGCCAATAGATCTTCAGAAACCATTTAGACATTCCCGCTTCAGCCGCGATCTCAGCGCGCATCTCGTAGCCGCGCGCTATGTGAGCCGTCTTTCCGTCGCCCATTCTTTCGCCCCATTGACGCAAATTATTGAATGACTGACGGCGAACAATAGGCGGGTTGGCGTAGGGTAGTTCCGCCAGTTGTATGTTCCTCACAGCAAATTTTGTATCGAAAATATCCATCGAACCAAGGTGCGAATCCTCTGGGAATAAAAACTCACCGATAGTGCAGTCGCGCAAAACGACGTGACCACCAAACTCTGCCGCAACCTGCAACTTCTCGATTACGCACTCCTCCAGGGTTACGCGATGTGCTGGAAGTGGACCATTGCCCCAATGATGCAGCCGAAGCGTTTGTAGCCTGCATTTGCGCAGGTTCAGAGTGTCTGCTGAGCCTTCCAAGCGGCATATTTGGGCGCCGGTGACTAATAGGGTTCGGATTTGCTGACATGAGATGTGGTGGATGGGGCGAGGGTCAGCCGTATCAAACTCGAGAAGCAGGTCGGTTGTCTCGCCTCCGGGTTGGGGTCGAATATCGCAGTACCCGTTTTCTAAACGATCCTTGATTTTCTCGCTGGCATGCGAGTCTCTGGCTACCCAATTGGCATTGTCGCGGGGAGCGGGCCCGCCCAATTGCACGGAAGTCACGGGCAGCTCATCGCCGCGCAAGGTTTCTACCGTGTGGTAGTTTTGCGCGACCTCGAAGCCCTGTTGTCGAGGCGTTTGCCTCGATTGGCGCCACGTCCTGAATGACCACATTTGCTGAGCCGACCGTATCGAGTTCCCGAATTCTTGGGAAAGTATCCAAAGATGCGGCATCTTAACGCTGACCTCATCCGCCACCAAATCATCGGACAAGTGACAATGGTGCTTATCGGTCATGGAAATCGATGTGTGACCGAGCTGCTTGACCAATACCTTCAGGTGCGCCCCATTGACGGAAAGCTGTCGTAGCTACAATGCAGGTTCAACGCATCCACGTGATTCCCGCCATCGCTGGCTTGCATCACGTCGGACAATTCGTCGTCGCTATTTGTAGCGCTTTTGTCTGATTATTCACCCCCAATTGAGTGTTTGGTTGCCAAATGCGAAAATTGGAGCGCCGCTTCGAGTTCGAGTCGAAGTGGTACACAAATGCAAGGAGTTATTGAAAATCGAAACGAGTGGGAGCTCGTCATGACGAGCAAGAGTCTAAAACGCAGCAGAGTATCGGGTCCAGAGCGACGACATCGTAGTGCTGTATCTGAACGCGAAGATCTCCTCTATGCGTTGATACCGAACCGATTCTGCAACACTCCGGCAGAAGATCAATTTACACCGATGGAACGAAGCATGGATGCGCTGTTTCGGGCATACAGCTTTGCCAAGCGTACAAAGGAGATACCGTTCTCATCGGTATCTTCATTGCTACGGCAGTGCGACTACAAAGACCAACACGCCAACAGGAAGCGGGCCGAAAGTGGACTCAGATTCCTCAAACGATCGGAAGGTAGCGTTGTCCGCAGCGTCCAATACAGAGAGAGGCACAATGATTTCATCGTGCAACTCAGGGACGATGCGTTGAACCAGAAAAGGAAGGGCATGACACCGGTTCCATTACCGCTTCCAAAAGGGTCGGAGGTCGCGGTCAATCTCTTCCTGGTCGTCATGGCGTGGGTCAACAGACCGAACAAGGAGTTTGACCTGCCCCGGCTTTGCAAGATGGTGGGGATCAAGGAACGAAAGCGAAGCCGCATGATGGCGTCATTGGAGCTGGCCCTCAGATCAGTCAACAAACACCTGCGGTCCTTCACACCCGAGGAACGCAACAGACTTCTGACCGTTGCAAACATCTCACTTCCGCGGCCGCTTCAACTCAAGGAGGTCGGGCGGCCGAAGGTCGCATTTGTAGACCGGTCCAAGGAGAGGGCGGGACTTCGGCGAAATCGGAAATTTGCGGATGATGAATTTGACGAGGCCAGCCGGGAGTGGATGCTTAACGAGGCTCTAAAAGATCCCGGCGTTAATACCAATAACCCGGCGCGCCTAAGGCGCGCTAAGCGTCGCGATGAACACGCGCGCGGTTACTCTGATCCTGACGACTGACAAATCCCTTTAGGCAAACTGATGTCTCAATAACAGCTATTGCCATAGGAATCAGTAACGCTTCTTTTGGATAGGAAAAACAGTTACTCATAAGGCCGAGAACAGTTACTCATAAGGCCCAAGAACAGCTACTCATAAGTACCAAAACAGCTACTCACAAGTACCCATCCAATCTAGAAAGCCTGTGTTTTCGGGTTTAATTTCACGCGTTTTAGCGCCGACACTACTTACAAATAGATACATTAACGACAAACAGCAGGTTTCAGCATCAGGTTAAACAGCACGTCCTAGGGTCACTCTTGGCTGCCTGTCGGCAGCCAATGCCCGGCCACCAAGAGCGCTATCGCGCTCTTGGATGCCCGTGCATGTTTTCTTTTTGGTTTCCTTGACTACAAGGATGGACCAGTAATCAAATTTCCTGGTGGTCAAGATCACAGGCAAATGACCTTGGCATTTCTAAAATGTATGTGTGCCGCACGGTCGCCCGCAGCGGCGCGCTCTTGGTAGCGATTAATTCAGGTGACCTCTAGCAGTCCCGGCGGTCAGTTCCTCTACTAACTTGGCTGCCAGTTCTTCAGCCACCTCGGCTGCGCATTGCCTAATCAACTCGGGTGGCTCGTCCGGGTTCTTCTCGGCCATATCGGTCCTGAGTGCCTCCTCCAACTCGCGTTTCAATATTCCAGTCCATTTGACCGGGGGTTTTCCGGCGAGTTGTTCTCGGTAGATCTCTTCGAGCCAGTCCGGGTTGATGTCTATCCGGACTATCTCGTAGGGTTTAGTAGCAGTCATGGTTCACCTCTTAGGGTTGCTGTGAAGCAGCCCCGATGGCAAACCCAAAGGCGAACTGAAAGTCAGCGGCTTAAGAAGCCTAACCCGAATGCAAACTAATGATACCCATCGGAGCTGGTCGGTTGGCTGCTTATAGGCAGCATCTCCGAGGTTTTGGATTTAATCCTGGGGTCGCCGCTCGTCAAGGCCGCTGACGCGCACGAATGCGCGGAACAGGTCGTAGTTACGGAACGGGTCTGACCGGGCCAGCAGCTTGCCCCGCCCCTCAGGCTGGCTCCTGTGGCCGCTGAGGGCTGCCGCAGCCGCTACGAACTGTCCGGGCCGCCGTGGCTCAGCCGCAATCACGAAGGCTCTGCCGGGTTCGTTGAACGTAACGAAGATAGACAGCGCGGCGGTATCAAGGATCTCCGAATAGCGTTCCACCGCCCGCCGGCTGGCAAGGTCTTTGCGCTTGCCCACGAGTTGATCCAACCATCGGCGGCCTAGGAACTCCGTGGCGTCGTCTGAGTGGCCCACGGATACGCTCTGGTTCAGTCGTTTCAGTTGCGCATTGAGCCGCAGCGGCAGGTCAGCCGGCCCACCCTTCCGCTGCCATGCGTCAATCAACGTGGCCGCATCCGCAACCGGATCATCCCCGTTTTTGGCTTGCCTGAGATCGTCCTCGTGCTGCGCCCGCGTTTCCTTGAGGGCAAGTAAAGCCCGCTCATGCTCAGCCAGTCGTTTCTCAACGGCTGCCGATGGCCGGCGCTCCAGTATCCCTAACAGGTTGCCAATGGAGGTTTCCGCCTCGTCAATCTGGCCCTTAACCGCTTCCAGTTTGTGGGCCAGCGCATGGTGGCGATCCTGCCGGCCGTAGATCAGCGATTGAAGATCAAGGTCCTTGTCCTTCAGGCAACTCAGCACCGCCGCAAGAACCACGTCGTACCGGACGGCCGGTGCATCGCAGCTATCCAGCCGTCGCGCATTTCCGCAGGCAAGATAGACCCCACCTTTTGGTGGCCTTCCTTTGCTGACGTAATGCATCTTGCCGCCGCATTTGTGGCAGGTTGCTATCCCGCTAAGCAGGTTGGCCAACGGCTTGCCCTTGGTGCCGGCACGCCCGGCCCTCAACGTGCGGACGCGATGAAAGACATCCTGTTTCACGATGGGCGGGAAGTAATCGTCAATGCACGGGCCTTCTGGCTCACGGTGCCGCTTGCCATCTACCCAAACGATCCGGCGAGGCTGGAAGCGTCCTATCACCGCTTCGTTGCCGAGCAGTTTTTGGACATACGAGGCGTGCCAGCCATCGGCCCGGCGCGCACCGTTCTCCCCGTCGCCAAATGGCTCAACGCCTTCCTGATTGAGTCGGCGTGCAATGGTGCCCTTGCCATCGCCTCGCAACGTCAGATCAAAGATGCGACGGACGATGGCAGCCCTCGCCTTTACGACCTCGAACCGGCCGTCACGGAGCCTCAGCCACGCGGGGGCACGGGATGTCAGGATGTGATCCCCGTTTGCCGATCGTTCCCGCTTGGCCTGCCATGCGGATTTCAGGCGGCGGCTTTTCAGGTCTGATTCCTCATGCGCCCGGCTCATAACGAGCAGTGACAGCATGAGGTCGGGAAGATTGTTCAGGCTTCCCTCGTCGTAGCACTTGTTATCGCTCAGCGTGACAATGCGGATGCCCTTCTCCAACAAGGCCGAGAAACGGTTAAGCGCCGGCATGATCCGGTCACGGCTCAGGCGGTCCAAATTCTCGACCAGGAGGTAGGAACCGGGCCTGACCTTCCCTGAATCCACGGCTGCAATGAATTGGCCCAGCGCCCCTTCCACGACGTTCTTGCCCCTGAAGGCGCTGACCCCGAGATCTCTGAATGTCAGTTTGTCATCGAGCT
>Ga0187892_10010801_pt1 | contig 11427 bp, 12 predicted proteins | sample MA1701073metaG_FD_139345 | JGI IMG/M metagenome (GOLD analysis project Ga0187892, IMG submission 139345) | Bio-ooze microbial communities from a basaltic lava cave in the Kipuka Kanohina Cave System on the Island of Hawaii, USA - MA170107-3 metaG ... | reverse complement strand
GGGCTAGGCTGGGCGAAGCACGAGCGCTCGCCTAAGGCGGTAACAGAGCGGGAGAAGAACTATCGGCCGGTCGAACTCGCAGGCTGTACGAAGGCGCAGCCATCCGGGAGATAGCCGTCCGGCCGTGCATAAACATGCGAGTGGTTGCCCGTCCTCACTTGGTGGGGTCGTTACCGTAGGTCTCGCCGACAGACCGCGGCACCTCCGCGGACTAGAATGACATCGGTCGAAAACTCCTTTCGTTGCACTCCGTTGATGAGACGTCGCCGCGGCGCCCGCCTTCGGATGCGAAGCCGCATCTGACGGCGGGGCCGCGACCCCGGTATGCAAAGTCGGACCGGCCGGTCTGGGATGCCGGAGCCGCGAAGCGGCACCGGCACGACGTATTGGCTCCGGCGATGCCGCGATCGACCACGACCGCAGGCTTGCGCATCGCGAGCCTTGACCTCTTTTCCTGGTCCAGGGCCAGCGCGCCCGTAGGCGAGGACCAGGCGGGTCGCTCCATGTGCCTGTGGAGCTCAGGGGGGTGCTGCCGGGTTCTGCCGGGCGCAAGCGGGCCGGGCACGCAGCAGGGGCCGGTTGAGTCCGGCCTCGGCGCTCGTTGGGTCAGGCCGGCTGCGTCCAGCCGGCGGACCGGGGGTAGGCGATTTGAACGTTCGGGTGTTGCAGCCGCCGCCGCTTCGAGCCTCTTGGCGGACCCTTGAGCGGCGTTCTTCCGGAAAATGAAAATGGGTTGGGGCGCTGCGGGCGCACCAACCCATTTCATAATTTTGATATTTTAGGACATCGTCCCTAGTCCCGTCAAGAACAAAATGCGGCCGCGATAAAGAAAGCCAGGTCGCCACCATGGGCACGCTGCTCAGCTACCTCGGGCGGCCCGACGAGGGAGTCGCCTGGCTCGACGACGCGCGGCGCATCGACCGCTTCCATCCGCCATGGCACTGGCGACATCTCGGCTTCGTTCTGTATTTCGCGCGGCGCTATGAGGATGCCATCGCCGCCTTCAATCGCTCGCCGGAGAAACCCTACTGGGTGCACGCCTATCTCGCGGCGTGCCATGCGCAGCTCGGTCGCCGCAGTCTTGCGCGCGATGCCGCGGAGGCGGTCCTGCGCGCCAAGCCGGATTTCTCGCTGGCCACGTTCGCGACCAAGGAGCCGTTCAGGAACACTCCCGACCTCGCCCACAAGCTCGATGGCCTGCGCCGGGCCGAGCTGCCGGAGTAGCTCTTCGAGGCTCGTCAAGCCGGGAGCAACGCGCTAGATTCGCGCCGCTTTCGCGCACCTCGACAAACAATAGGAGTTCCATGACCACCGACGCCTCCGCGATCCGCGGCAACTGGAACTATCCGACCAAGGTCCGTTTCGGCGCCGGCCGGATTGCCGAGTTGCCGGCCGCCTGCCGCGACCTCGGCATCGAGCGGCCGCTGATCGTCACAGATCCCGGCCTCGCCGGCCTGCCGATGATCAAGGATGCGCTGGCCGCGCTGACGGCCGTGGGCCTCGGTGCCGCCGTCTTCAGCGACGTCAAGAGCAACCCGATCGGCAAGAACGTCGAGGACGGCCTCGCCGCCTATCGCGCCGGCAAGCATGACGGCGTCATCGCCTTCGGCGGCGGCAGCGCCCTCGATGCCGGCAAGGCCATCGCGCTCATGACGGGACAGAAGCGCCCGATCTGGGACTTCGAGGACGTCGGCGACAACTGGACGCGCGTCGATCCCGCCGGCGTTGCGCCGATCGTCGCCGTACCCACCACCGCCGGCACCGGCTCGGAAGTCGGCCGCGTCTCCGTCATCACCAACGAGGCCACGCACCAGAAGAAGCTGATCTTCCATCCGAAGGTGCAGCCCTCCATCGTCATCTCCGATCCCGCGCTGACCGTGGGATTGCCGCCGAAGATCACGGCCGCCACGGGCATGGATGCCCTCGCTCACTGCTTCGAGGCCTACTGCGTGCCGAGCTATCACCCGATGGCCGAGGGCATCGCCATCGAAGGCATGCGCCTGATCAAGGAATATCTTCCGATTGCCGTAAAGGATGGAAAGAACCTGACCGCGCGCGCCCACATGCTGTGCGCCGCCACCATGGGCGCCACTGCGTTCCAGAAGGGGCTCGGCGCCATCCACTCGCTGAGCCACCCGCTCGGCGCCGTCTACGACACCCACCACGGCCTCACCAACGCCGTGGTCATGCCCTACGTCATGCAGTTCAACCGCACGGCCATCGACGAGAAGATGCAGCGCCTCGCCGCCTGGCTCGGCCTGAAGCAGCACAGCTACCAGGCCGTGCTCGATTGGGTGCTCGCCCTGCGTCAGGAGATCGGCATCCCCCACACCCTGAAAGACCTCGGCGTCGGCACCGACAAGCTCGATTCGCTCAGCCAGGCCGCGTACGACGACCCCTCCACCGGCGGCAACCCCGTCCCCGCCGGCGTCCCCGAGATGAAGCTGATGTTCCTCGCCTCAATCGAGGGACGGCTTTAGTGATGAATCGGCGGCCACCGAGTCATACACCCTCACCCCCGCCCTCTCCCGCTTCGCGGTAGAGGGGGCGATCGAGGTCGGCCGCTCAGCCAGAGTCCCCTCTACCGCGAAGCGGGAGAGGGGTAGGGTTAGGGTGAGGGTGCGTGGCTCGGTCTACGAGCGCGAGGGCGTGGTCAGGGCTGCGCCTCGCCTGCCCACGTGCCGGCCCAGACGGAGTCGGGCTTGACCTCCACGGTCTCGCGCACGCTCTGCCAGCCTTCGATGCCCTCGGGGAACCAGTGCACCTGCGTGTATCCCCTCAGTACGAGGCGCTTGGCCACGTTCCAGCTGCCCCAGCAGTCGGGATGGCAGAAGGCGACGATGGGGGTCGACTTGTCGCCCTTCGTCAGTTCCTCCATGCGCTTGTAAAACGCCTCCTCCCGCGCCGGATCGAGCGGGGCCAGCCCCGCGCCCGGCATCCAGACCGCGCCGGGGATCGACCGGTGGATGGGAAGCCAAAGCGAGCCTTTCGGAAAGTCCGCCGGCTTCTGGTCGGCGGGCCCCACGTCCAGGATCAGCGGCCCTTTCGCCATCAAGGCGTCGAGGGCGGCGATGTCCAACACGGTCGCGCCCCTGAGCGTCGCGGGCGTGGGGCTGAGCATCGGCCCGGTCCAGATGCCGTCGGGCTCGGGCACGGCGACGGTCGAATCGGCGCGGCCCGGTGCCGCCCCCAGCAGGACCACGGCCGCCAGGATCGCGGCGCCCTTCAGGACGCTCCCGGACAAACGCATGCGAAGAACCGGCCGGTTAGTTGCTGGCGGCAATCGCCTCGAAGGTCTGCTCCCAGCGGCCGCCCTCCGTGTCGGACACGACGACCTTCATGGGACCCGGCCCGTCCGGAACGAAGGAGAAATTGAACACCGGGTCCGACGAGATCGAGATGTCGCCGGCGATCGTCACGACCTCCGTGTCGCCGTAGGACACGACGATCTTGTCGATGTAATGGGCCGGCCGGTACAGGCGCGTGATCTGGTTCATCTGCATGCCGCTGAAGTTCGGATGGCGGACCATCAGCGTCGCCTCGATCGAGCCGCCCGACAGCGGATCGCCGGCGAACTTCATCTTCATCTCGCCCATGCCCTGCATCGCCTCTTCGTCGCTCACGCCGATGGGCGCGGAGCAGCCGCCCGACGCCTTCACGAACGCCGCCGTCTGGTAAAGCCTGCCGTCCTTTGTCTCGGCGATCGCATGGACGTTCGTATAGGTGTCGATGCGGACGCGCAGCTTCAGCACGGCCGGGTCGGCGGCGGGGCCGAAGGTGACATGCGCGGCATAGGGCGAGGGATTGTCGTCGATCACGAGGTGCACGCCCTTGATGTCGCCGTTGCCGGCGGTCGTCAGGATGATCGGCACGAGGGCGGCATCCATCGCCCGCTTCGGCGCCTCGATCTTGATCAGCGTATCCGTCGGCTCGATCTTGCGGCCTTCGAAGATGTAAGCGGCGATGTTCTGCCAGCGCTCCTCGCGTCCGGGATCGTCAGGGCCGGCGGCGAACGCGGGGCTGCCGAGCACCGCCGCAGCCAGGATGACGCCAAGAGCGAGCGAGGGAGCATTCATGGTCGTTTTCCCCGTACGATTGTGAGGCGTCTTGCCTACTCCCACTCGAGTTCCTTGTAGGCCTGCGTGACATTGCGCCCGTTGTAGTCGTCGAACAAGGCCCAGTTGCCGCGCTGGGAATCGGCCACGGTGTTGACGGCCTCTTCGATCGGCGTGCCGCCGGCGATCGCCTTGCGGGTTTCGTCGCGAAGGACCGAAAGATAGCGCGTCAGCTCGGCCATGGCCGGAGCGAACTCCACCATCGCCGGGCCGTGGCCCGGCACCGCGCGAGCGGCTCCGATCGCCCCGAGCATGTGCGCCTCCTTGAGCCAGCCGAGCAGGCTGCCGTCGAGGGACGGAGTGCGCGTCACGAAGAGCAGATCCGCCGGGAACAGGACGCCGGTCTGCGTGTCCAGCATCGACAGGTCGCTGACGGTGTGCGCCGCGCCATGCGCCGTGACACGGAGGATGCGGCCGCCGAGGTCGATCTCGGCGCCACCCGCCACCTCCTGGGTCGGATAGACCACGCTGCCGGCCCTGTCGTCCCCGAGAATGTCGGCGAGCCGCGACCGATAGTAGTCGCCGCGAGCGTCGAGCAGCGGGCGAAGCCGGTGATGGCCGATGAAGCTCGGCCGGTCCTCGGCGAAGGCGCCCGCCCCGAAGCAATGATCGGGATGGCCATGCGTCAGCACGACGTGGCGGATCGGCTTGTCCGTGCGCTTCCTGATCTCGGCGCGCAGCCATTGTCCGTCCGCCAGGCTGCCGCCGGACTCGGTGACGAGCACGCCGTCGCGTCCCACGATGAAGCCGATATTGGCGATGCCGTCGTTATTCTCCGGTGTCGCCTCCTCGTGCGGCCCGCGTCGAATGAAGATACCCGGCCCGACCTCCTCCATCGCGAAGGACGCCGCAGCGCGTCCCACCGTCGGCAGGCAGCACAGGCAGAGCCCGCCGATCATCGCCTCGCGCCGCGAGGCAACGATGCGCCCGGTTCCGCTGTCGGCGCGTGCTGGCATGCGTTGCGTCCTATTGGATTGCCTGAATCTAAGCAGGAACTTGCAGGCTGGAACACACCTACATTGTCATTCCCGCGAAAGCAGGAATCCAGGGCTGCCGCTCCGTCGCTTGCCCTGGACCCCCGCTTTCGCGGGGGTGACAATCTCATTCTTGACACCTTCGACGAAACTCTGCGTCCGTCAAACGACCGACCCAGACGTTGCCGACTTTCCCTCGCCCTCGCCTGCAGTTAGACTCCCGAGGTGCAGCATGACCATATCGCACGGCTTGGACTGGGTGCCGCTGCTGCCGGCGGCAAAGCTGCTGGGCTTCCTGGACCTGGCCAAGCCTGGGCGTCGCCGCGGTCGTTGCCGCGGGCGTCGCGCTGCCAGCGCCTGAACGCGCGGCCTGCCCAAGCGTCGCCGAAGCAACATTCGACGCGGCGGTCTGCCTCGGCGACGGCAGCATGCTTGACCGGTCCACGTCGCTGATCTGGCTGAACCCGGCGCCGGGGACGACCTGCGCGGACATCGATCCGTTCGTGCAATGGCGCGCTGCGACCGATGCGGAGATCTCCGGGATCAAGCGCCGAAAACCACCGGCCCACACAACGATCGAAGTGCTGTGCGTGAATGACACGCTCGCACGCGTGCGCGTCGCTGAACCGAGCTGACCGCCCTCGACAGGAGAGGACAATGACCGAACGCAAGACAGCCACGTTTCGTTTGATCTCGACCGAGCCGCTCGCGGCCAGCGGCGTCGCAGCGACCGCCCCTGCACCGGATGCCACGGATGACGCCGCCGATCGGACATCGGTGGCGCGCGGTCCGGCGACGACGTCGCCGATCCGCCGCTGGCGCAGCGCTCCCCGACCGGTAAGTTGGCAACCGGGCACCTGGGGCGACGCGCTGTAGACGCTGTATCGCCGTCGCGCGTCCTTCGAGACGCGCCCCCTCATCCGGAGCGACGCGCAAAGCGCGCGTCGACGGGCGGACGCTCCTCAGAAGAGCTAGAGCACGTCCCGATCTGGTGAGATGCACCAACACAACACTCGGTGTCATCCCGGCGAAAGCCGGGACCCATAAACACAGCTGCTCGCTTGACTTGGCTCAATGGCTCGACGCCGGTGGCTATGGATTCCGGCTTTCGCCGGAATGACAATTGTGGGTTGATGATTCCAGCTGCACGGATACTGCTCTACCGGACCTCTATCACCAGCTCCGTCGGCCCGCTCTCGGCGTTGATCGTCCAGCCCGGGAGCCGCAGATCGAACGGGCAGGATGAGACGACGCAGATCAGGTCCATGCGCGCCTGGAGTTCGACATAGGCACCGGCCGGGACGGTGTTCGGCGGCGAGACGAGCTTGCCGTCCGGCTCCACGCGCGTGTTCGTGAAGAAGTTCACGGGCTGCGGCACGACGTCGATCGGATGGCCGAGCCGCGCCATCGCATTGCGCAGGTTGTCCGAACAGCTCGCATGCGGGCCAACGAATCCATATTGCTCGTATCGCGTCTGGTCGCAGGCAGCCAGCAACATGTCGTGCATGCCGCCGGCGCCGTCCTCGACGAAATCGAGCATCGGCCGGCGGAAGCGCGACAGGAAAGCGTCGCCCGGCCGCGGCTTGATGGAGCGGGTGGTGACCCAGGTGTTCATGGCCGACAGCCACTCGCGCAGATCGCCGGCGGCATAGGCAAAGAAGTCGGCCGCCTGGGCGCCCTTCGGCGTGATCATGCGAAGGCGTTGGCCCTCGGCCGTCGGAAACGCCAGCCCGGCGCGCGGCGGAATCTCAAGCTTCATCATTCGCCCTCCATCAGTTTTTCTCTTTTTGTTCTGGACACAGTAGTCGTCAAACGCGTATAATTTTGCCGCTCAAAGTTACGTAAACACATCCATGCTGCATCGCAGTTTTCTCAGATTTTCATTCTCCCCATGCTTCCCACGCGCACCTTATGGCGTGGACACGCATCATGCGCATGTCGCACGCTTTCGGTACCGGCGTTAACTTCCTTTACATGGGGTTGTTCCTCAGATTCAAAAAATCGCGTCAGCCATGCTGACCTATCGCACCGCTCACCCGCCCTCCTCCTGCAGCGACAGGAGCGAGGCGTTGCCGCCGGCCGCCGTCGTGTCGATGGTCAGCGTGCGCTCCGTGGCGAAGCGATGCAGGTAGCGCGGCCCCCCGGCCTTGGGTCCCGTGCCGGACAGGCCTTCGCCGCCGAAGGGCTGCACGCCGACCACGGCGCCGATCATGTTGCGGTTGACGTAGGCGTTGCCGACGCGCAGCCGGTCATGGATGTAGCGCACGGTGGAGTCGATGCGGCTGTGGATGCCGAGCGTCAGGCCGTAGCCGGTCGCGTTCACCGCCTCCAGCACCTGGTCCAGCCGGTCGGCTTCCCAGCGGATCACGTGCAGGATCGGCCCGAACACCTCGCGCTCCAGCCGATCCAGCCGGTCGATGCGGAAGGCGCGCGGTGCGACGAAGCTGCCATGCTCGGTGCCGGCTCCGGGCGGCACGCAATGCAGCAGCTCGCCCTCCTGCGCCATCCGCTGCGCATGCGCCTCCAGACCCTCCTTGGCCGCCTCGTCGATGACCGGGCCGACGTCGGTCGACAGCAGCGCCGGATCGCCGACGGTCAGCTCGGCCATGGCGCCGACCAGCATCTCCTCGAGCTTCTCGGCGATATCGTCCTGCACGAACAGCACGCGCAAGGCGGAGCAGCGTTGCCCCGCGCTCTGGAACGAGGAGATCAGGACGTCCCGCACCACCTGCTCCGGCAGCGCCGACGAGTCCACGATCATCACGTTCTGCCCGCCGGTCTCCGCGATCAGCGGCACGATCGGTCCATTGCGCGTGGCGAGCACCTGATTGATCGCCCGCGCCGTCTCGGTCGAGCCGGTGAAGGCGACGCCGGCGATGCGCGGATCGGCCACCAGCGGCGCGCCGACGCTCAGTCCGTCCCCCGGCAGCAGGTGCAGCACGTCCGGCGGCACCCCGGCATCGTGCAGGATGCGGACGGCGTGGGCAGCGATCAGCGGTGTCTGCTCGGCCGGCTTGGCGACGACGGCGTTGCCGGCCGCCAGCGCCGCGGTCACCTGCCCGGTGAAGATCGCCAGCGGGAAGTTCCAGGGCGAGATGCAGGCGAACACGCCGCGCCCTTGCAGCGCGATCTGGTTGCGCTCGCCGGTCGGCCCCGGCAGCGCCAGCGGCGCGGCGAAGTCGGCCCGCGCCCGCTGCGCGTAGTAGCGGCAAAAGTCCACCGCTTCGCGCACCTCGGCCAGCGCATCGGGAACGGTCTTGCCGGCTTCAATCACCGCGAGCGCCATCAATTGCGCCCGCAGAGCTTCCATCTGGTCCGCCGCGCGCTCGAGGCACGCGGCCCGCTCTTCTGCGGAGGTGAGATCCCACTCCGGTGCCGCACGCGCAGCGCGGACGACGGCGTCCTCGACGTCCTTCGATCCGGCCTCGATCACTTCTCCTACGGAGCGTCGACGATCGGCAGGATTGGAAACACGTTTCGCGGTGCCGGGTCGTTCAACGCCACCTATGATCGGTGCGGCCGTTGCTCCAATCGTCGCAGCGACCGCCATGGTCTGCGCGAGGGGCACGAGCTCGTTCTGATCGGTCAGATCGATGCCGCGCGCATTCTTCCGTCCCTCGCCATAGAGATCGGCCGGCAGCGGGATGTGCGGATGGGGCTTGCGCGCCAGGCGCCGCACCTTGGCCACGGGATCGGCGACCAGTTCCTCGATCGGCGCCTTCTCATCGACGATGCGGTTGACGAACGAGGTGTTGGCACCGTTCTCAAGCAGCCGCCGCACCAGGTAGGCCAGCAGGTCCTCGTGGCTGCCGACCGGCGCATAGACGCGCGCGGCCAGCCCCAACTTCTCCGGCCCGACGATCTGCTCATAGAGCGCCTCGCCCATGCCGTGCAGGCGCTGGAACTCGAAGTCGCGCCGGTTGCCGGCCATCTCCAGCACGGCGGCCAGCGTTTGGGCGTTGTGGGTGGCGAACTGCGGATAGAAGGCGGCCGGGTCGGCCAGCAGCTTCTTGGCACACGCGAGGTACGACACATCCGTCGACAGCTTCCGCGTGAACACGGGATAGCCGGGCAGCCCGCGCTCCTGGCTCCACTTGATCTCGCTGTCCCAGTACGCCCCCTTGACCAGCCGCACCATCAGCCGCCGCTTGTGCCGGTGCGCCATGTCCGCGAGCCAGTCGATCAGATGCGTGCAGCGCTTCTGGTAGCCCTGCACCGCCAGCCCGAAGCCGCCCCATCCCGCCAGGTCCGGATCGCCGGAGACCGCCTCGATGACGTCGAGCGAGAGATCGAGGCGATCAGCCTCCTCGGCATCGATGGTGAAGCCGATATCGACGCGCCGGGCCGCCATCGCCAGTGCTTTCAGCCGCAGCACCAGCTCGTCCATCACCCGATGCCGCTGCGCGAACTCATATCGCGGATGCAGCGCCGACAGCTTGACCGAGATGCCCGGACTCTCGATCGGCCCGCGCCCGCCGGCCGCCTGCCCGATGGCGGCGATGGCCGCGTGATAGGCGCGGTCGTAGCGGTCGGCGTCGGCCATCGTGCGCGCCGCCTCGCCCAGCATGTCGTAGGAATAGCGGTAGCCGCGCTTCTCCTGCGCTCGCGCGCGCTCCAGCGCCTCCTCGATGTTGCGGCCCATGACGAACTGGCGCCCGAGGATGCGCATCGCCTGGGTCACCGCCTGGCGGATCACCGGCTCGCCGCTCTTCGCCACCAGGCGGCGCAGCACGCCGGACAGGTCGCGCGTCTCGTCCGCCCCGAACCGGACGATCCGTCCCGTCAGCATCAGCGCCCAGGTCGACGCGTTGACGAACAGCGACTCGGAGGTGCCGAGGTGCTTGTCCCAGTCGCCGCTCCCGAGCTTGTCCTTGATCAGCGCGTCGGCGGTGTCGGCGTCGGGGATGCGCAGCAGCGCCTCGGCCAGGCACATCAGCACGATGCCCTCGCGGCTGCTCAGCTGGTATGCGTGGAGGAAGGCGTCGAGCCCGCCCTGGCCGAGCCGCGCCTCGCGCACCGCCTGCACCAGCGCCCGGGCGCGCAGGGCGATGCGGTCCAGCATCTCCGCCGGCAGCTCGGCCTCCGTCAGCAGCGCCTCGACGCATTCGCTCTCGTCCGCGCGATAGGCGTCACGAAGGCGCTGCCGGATCGGGTCGGCCGGCGCGGGCGGTGTGACGAAGATCATAGCGTTCACGCGGATACCGATGCTACCAACAGGACGGTCTCGGCGCCGGACCACCGTCTCTCCCGCGCGCCTTTTCCGGCAACATGGTAGTGTGATTCGTCATGGCAGCGGTCAACCTCACGGGCTTCGACGGCCTCGACATCAAGAACATCTGCGGCAACGGCTATGATAGCCCGACGGAGAACCATTGCGCTCACTTCGTCTGTCATGCCCTCGACCTGGATTTCGGCTACACCTGCAAGAAGGCCAAGGGCGGCTCGGGCAGCGCCGCCAACCTGCGCGTGCACGAGCTCTTTGCCAAGTGCCCCAAGGTCGGCAAGTGGGCCGACAAGCCTCCCGGCGTCGTCCTCGCCTTCGTCACGGCGGCCGGCAATGTCCAGCTGGCGGCCCACACGATGTCGAACGTCCCGAACAAGCATGTCGGCATCTTCTGCGACCTGTTCATCTGGAACTACCACAACAGCCTCGACAAGGTATCGAAGGAAACCGTCTCCAACTTCGAGTCCCGCTTCAAGATCGCCTATGGCAAGAGCGCCGCGCTGTTCTTCGGCACTCTGCCGCCGGGATCGAACACCGTGACGGTCGGGCCGGCGGTTTGATGGTGCAGGGCATGCGGGCGATCGCCGTGTCGATGCTGGTGGCGACTCTCGCCGGCCCTGCCGCCGGCAGCGGCCAGGCGCAGCCGTTCGTGCAATCGACGCCGCCGACCGCCAAGGACGCGCTGCGGCTGGTCATGCGCAACGCCGGCGTGACGCTGCCGCGCGGCGGGTCCTGCGACGGCGTCGACACCACCGAGATCGAGAACCCCACGATCGGCGACTATCTCGGCGGCTTCCTGGCGGAACTGGCGCCGGCCCCCGGCGTCAGCGGCATCGCCGCCAGCTGCACCGGCGAGCCTGCGGATCTCGCCTGCGAGGTCACCATTCAGCGCGACGCCGGCGACGAGGTCTGGGCCTGGGGCCTGCGTTTCCGTGCCGACGGCATCACCGGCGACATCCGGCCGGACAGCCTGGAATGCACCGGCGCGGGATGATGCGGGCACTCTTGAACCCATATCGAATGGAGCCGACATGATCGCTGGTCGCGGACCTTGGGCGGACGAAGGAATGTTTTCCACGATCCTCCGGCGGCTGAGCATCGTTTCGGCCGCGTC
>Ga0187892_10010800_pt1 | contig 11428 bp, 7 predicted proteins | sample MA1701073metaG_FD_139345 | JGI IMG/M metagenome (GOLD analysis project Ga0187892, IMG submission 139345) | Bio-ooze microbial communities from a basaltic lava cave in the Kipuka Kanohina Cave System on the Island of Hawaii, USA - MA170107-3 metaG ... | reverse complement strand
GCGTCGCGGCGTCGCGCGCGAGGGCCTCTTCTTCCACGCGCTGCTCGACGGGCGGGACACGGCGCCGAAGAGCGCGGGCGGCTACCTCGCCGCGCTCGAGGCGGAGATCGAGCGGGTCGGGGTGGGGCGCGTGGCGACCGTCGCGGGGCGCTACTTCGCGATGGACCGCGATCGGCGCTGGGATCGCACGCGGGGGGCCTACGACGCCCTCACCCTCGGGACGGGAGAGCGCGCCTCGAGCGCGCGGGAGGCGCTGGCGCAGGCCTATGCGCGAGGGGAGACGGACGAGTTCGTCCTCCCGACCGTCGTGGGGGAGCCGGAGGAGGGCCGGGTGCGGGACGGCGACGCGGTGATCTTCTTCAACTTCCGGCCCGATCGGATGCGACAGATCGTCCGCGCGTTCTTCGAGGAGGCGTTCGTGGAATTCGAGCGGGCGGCTCGCCCGCGGGCGCGGCTGGCGTCGATGACCCAGGTCCAGGAGGACTTTCCCGTCCCCGTCGCCTTCCCGCCGACCTACCTGCGCGGGGTGCTCGGCGAGGTGTTCGCCGACCTGGGCTGGAGACAGCTGCGGATCGCGGAGACGGAGAAGTACGCGCACGTCACCTACTTCTTCAACGGCGGGGACGAGCGCAGCTTCAAGGGGGAGGAGCGGGTCCTCGTCCCCTCGCCGAGGGTCGCGACCTACGACCTCGAGCCCGCGATGTCTGCGCGCGAGGTCACGGCCCGGCTCGTGAGCGAGATCGAGGCGGGATCGTTCGAGGCGTTCGTCGCGAACTTCGCGAGCCCCGACATGGTGGGGCACACCGGGGTGCTCGAGGCGGCCGTCGAGGCGGTCCGCGTCGTCGACGAGTGCGTCGCGCGCGTCGCCGAGGCGGTTCTCTCGCGCGGGGGGGTCCTCGCGGTCACGGCGGATCACGGCAACTGCGAGACGATGCGCGACCCCGCGACGGGGGAGCCCCAGACCGCCCACACGACGAACCCGGTCCCCTTCCTCCTCGTCGGCGAGCGATTGCGCAGCGCGCGGCTCCGGGAGGGGGGCCGCCTCGGCGACGTCGCCCCGACCCTCCTCACCGTGATCGGGGCCCGCCCCCCCCGCGAGATGGAGGGCCGCAGCCTCCTTTGACCACAATCGGGCTCACGCTACTTTTTCGGTTCCCCCTGGTTGGCTCCGGCTCGGAAAAGTAGCCTGACCCCGTTTTCAACCGTTTCGGGAAAAATGCAGCGGGCTTCGTACTCCTTCCTTCTCTTCGCGATCGGCTGCGTCGGGTCGGGGAGCGACACCGGGCCCGAGCTGCCGAAGGGACCCTCGAGCACGCTCCAGGGCCAGGTGTACGCGCCGAACGGCTCGCCCGTCGCGAGCGCCGCCATCCGGATCGTCGGCGAGCCGGAGACGGATGCGACGAATCCGCAGGGGAGATTCCGACTCGGCTCGCCTCCGTCCGGGGATCGGGTCGTCGAGATCGACGGCCGCCTGGGCGGCGCTCGCGGCGCGGGCCAGCTCGGCCGCTGGCGAATCGCGATGGAGATCCGCGGCAACCGGACGGACCTTCCCGTCCCGATCTTCCTCCCGGACCTCGACGCGGGCGCGAGCGCGACGGTCGCGGTCGGCGTTCCTCTCCTCGGCGCCCCCGACCTCGACGCGCCCGGACCGGGGGGGACGACCTACTCCCTCGTCCTCGATCCCGCCGACGGGACGAACCCCGCCGCCGTCGTCGACCCCGCCTCCGTCTCGGGCGCCGCGTCCGTCGGGATCGCGGCCGCCGTCGTCCCGACGCAGGACTTCCCTCTCCCTCCGCTGCCCGCGGGGTTTCCGCCGCTCGCCGTCGGAAACGGGCTCCACATAGAGCCCCTCGAGATCTCCTTCTCGACGGGAGCCTCGCTGCGGTTCCCGAACGATCTCTCCCTCCCTCCCTTCTCCGCCGCCATCGTCCTTCGGCTCGACCGCGACGCGGGACTCTGGCAGGTGGCGGGGGCCGCGACCGTCAACGCGGCCGCGACGCTCGTCGAGGCGTTCAACGGGGTGACGAAAGGGGGCCTCCACGCGATCGCCGTCGCCTGTCCCGCTGCCGCCACCGCCACGCTCTCCGGCCGAGTCCTCGATGCGAGCGGCGCTCCCGCGCGCGACGTCTACGTGGTCGCCCCCGACGGCAAGCCGACCCTCACGAACTCGTCCGGCACCTGGAGCATCCCGGGCGTCTGTCTCGGAGCGTCCCCGCCCGCGGGTCCCGTATCCGTCACCGTGCGATTCTCCGCCGGCAACGACGCCACGGTCGCCCTCACCGAGGCGACGGGGATGGCGACGGCGGGAGCCCAGACCGACCTCGGCGACACGACCCTGCGCTCGCGCCTCGGCGGCGTCGCTCGCACCCGCGTCCTTTTCCGAGGTCGCTCGCTCCCCGGCGCGAGAGTGGGTATCGGCTCGGACCGTGCGAACTTCGGCGGGGAGGGGGAGACGGACGCGAAGGGCCTCTTCGAGCTCTTCCTCGCCCCCGGCGAGCGCTACTTCGCCTCCGTCGCGTTCCGCGAAGGGGGCTCCGTCCGGCGCGGCCTCCGGTCCTTCCGCGTGGGAGAGGACGGGAAGGTGGACGGCGTCAAGCTCTTCACGGACAAGACGAAGTTCAAGACGCGGAAGGTCAAGAGCGAGGTCCGCGTGACCGTCGTCCGCGCCGACTCGGACGCGCCGATCGAGGACTCCTTCGCGATGCTGGGGACGGATCCGACGGTGAAGGCGCGCCGGCGCCTCACGAACCGGTCGGGCCAGGCCGTCCTGCGGAGGGCGGGGAAGATGCCGGCCATGGTCACGGCGGGGTTCCTCTGGTCGACGAACGAGGGGGATCTCCCCCTCGGCCCCTCCGCGCAACCCGTCGCGCGGCGCCAGCTCACCTCCTACGTCACCGTCGTCGGCGTCGACTCCCGCGAGGTCCGCCTCGACCTCCCCGTCCTCGAGGCCGACCTCGCGACCTTCGCGCCGAACGGCCGGATCTCCGGGACGATCTCGGGCCTCACGGACCCGGCGGGGATCCCCCCCTCGAATCCCTCCGGGACCTACGCCGTCTCGCTCACGACGAGCGGTCCCGCCACCGAGGAGGACTTCTGGAACGCGTTCGGCGAGGGGTCGCTCGGCGACGCCGCGGTGCCGACGGGAGACGACTCCGTCGGCTATCCCGCGGGCGGGGGGGCGCCGGACGTCGAGTACGCGCCCGGCTCGCCGACGGGGTCCGCCACGATCGTCGCCGTCGAGCGCGATTCGACGAGCGCGACGACGGGTCCCGTCGTGCGGTCCGGATTCCTGAATCCCGTTCCCGTCTCCGCGGGCGCGGCGACGGCGGGCGACCTCTCGCTCGACCTCGTTCCCGGCTCCGCGTTCCCGATCGTGACGATGGGGCTCGACCCGGCCTTCCAGATGACGCCGCTCGTCGCGACGTTCGCGGCCGAGCTGCGCTCCGGGGGGCGCACGAGGGCCCTCGTCCCCTTCGGCGACGTCTCCGCGGAGCTCGTCTTCGATCCCACGACCGGCATCGGCAACGTGCTCCTCCCCGCGACGATCGGGCCTCTCTTCGGCGCGAGGAGGCTCGTGCGACTCCAGGCATCCGGCCCGATCGCCGGCGGGAGCGGCGAGCAGGAGGTGTTCCTCCGCGAGTCGCCCGTTCCGCCGATCTCGACCTTCCCGGCCGTCCCCGCCCTCCTCCAGCCCCCGCCGGGGGGAGGTCCGTTCCTCCCGACGGATCCCGCGGGGGGGCTGCGGTGGGTGGAGCCCGTGGGCGCGACCGTGCAGCGGATCCGGCTCACTCGCACGGACATCGCGACGATCGGGACGGACGAGGTGGAGCGCAACTTCGAGTGGATCGTGTTCCTCCCCGTTCCGGCGCCGCCGCCGGATCCCGCCTCGCCGCCGCCCCCCGGCGAAGCGGCCTTCGTCTTCCCGACCCTCCCGGCGACGGTCTCGGGGGAGACCGTCCCGCAGTTCTTCGAGGCGGGCGCGACCTACGATCTCGAGATCGACTCCCTGACGACCGGCGGCACGGTGACCTACGAGGAGATCTTCGCCTTCGCCGACGTGCTCCGATTCTCCGACGCGCAGCCCCTGGGGCGATCGTCCTTCTCGACGACGGTGATGGAGCCGTGAGGATCGGCCGCGCCGTCCTGGCGGCGGCTCTCGTCACCTGCGCGCGGCCGGAGCGGCCCGTGGACGTGGGCGAAGCCTCGTCGGCCGCGCGGGCCCTCGAGGCGTTCGCGGCGGGGGAGTTCGACCGGGCGGAGCGTCTTCTCGCCGAGCGGCCGACCTCGGATCGGTCCCCCGACCTCCTCCACGCGCGCGCGCGCCTCTTCGCCTCGCGGGGCGAGACGGGCGAGGCGCTCGAGGCGCTCGAGGACGCGCTCGCGACCCCGCGCCTCCGGGCGGGGGAGGCGCGCGACCTCCACCGGACGATGGCGAGGATCGCCCTCGAGGCGGCGGACTTCGCGGGGGCGATCGCGCACGCTCGCGCCGCGGGCGCGAGCGAGGAGGACGACCCGATGCTGCGCGCGATCGCGGCGTTCGAGACGCCGCCGTATCGGGTGCGCGAGGGATCGTCGGGGGCGGTCCCGCTTCGCGTGGGTCCCCTCGTCGAGACGCCCGTCCGGCTCAACGACGCCGTCGAGTCGATCCTCGTCCTCGACTCCGGCGCGAGCCTCACGGTCCTCACGCGCTCCCTCGCGGAGCGAGCCGGCGTCGAGATCCTCGCCGAGGGGGAGGACGCGATCGATCCCTCGGGGGAGCGAATCTCCTCCGCGATCGGCCGACTTGCCTCGATCGAGATCGGGAGAGCGAGGATCGAGGAGGTCCCCGTCCTCGTCGTCGACGACGAGCGCCTCGCGTTCCGCCTGCTCGGCCTCTTCACGGTGTTCCGGACGGAGGGCGCGATCGGCCTCGGTCTCCTGCGGGCGTTCCGCGTCGCGCTCGACCTCGAGGGGGAGACGCTCGAGCTGTCCCCGGCCGGCGACGGCGTCGAGTCCGCGATCCCGCTGCGCCTCGTCGACGGCGCGCTCTTCGTCCCCGCGAGCGCGGCCGGGTTCGGAGCGCGGGCCTTCTTCGTCGACACCGGAGCGGACCGCAGCTCCCTCTCCGAGGTCGGCGCGCGGGCCCTCGGCGCGCGCGTGGAGATCGTGACCGCGCCCGGGCGCGGCGCCTCGGCCGGAGGGACGACCGTCTTCCTGCGGCGCGCGGAGCGCGTCGACCTCGAGGTGGGGGGAGAGAGCGTCGGCCCTCTCGATCTCCCGATCTGGGGCTCGGGACGGGAGGGGGAGATCGATCGATTCGGGACGATCGGCCTCGACGTGCTGCGGAAGTACCGGATCATCCTCGAGCCGAAGGGGCTGCGGCTCCGCCTCGAGCCGAGGTCGCCCGGCTCGTAGAGGGCGTGCTACGATCCGGATCCTGCGGAGGATTCCGGAATGAAGCCTGCCCCGTCTCTCGCCTCGTCGTGTCTCGCGTTCCTCGCGGCGACGCCCGCGGCGTTCGCCCAGGGGAGCCTCGAGGTCGTCGTGCCGGACGCCTGGGCGACGACGCAGGCGGCCTCGAACAACAACTGGCCCTTCAACTTCCCCAACTCCGGCGTCGGCCGCTACCAGCAGGTCTACGCGGCCGCGGACTTCGCCGGGGCCGGCGTCTCGTTCCCGATCCAGATCACGGAGCTCGCCTTCCGGCCCGGGCAGGCGACGCCCGCGGGTTCGTACCAGCTTCCCGGCCGGGACCTCACGCTCACGATCGCGCTCTCGGAGACGGCGGCGGGACCGGATCTCCTGAGCACGACGTTCGCGTCGAACCCTTCGACGACTCCGGCGACGGTCTACGCGGGGACGCTCACGCTTCCGACGGTGGCGGCGTTCCCGGGGCCTGGCCCGCACCCCTGGTCGTGGTTCGTGCCGCTCCAGACGCCCTTCTTCTACGACGGGTCGGCGGACCTCCTGCTCGAGGTCGCCGTCACGGGGCTCGTCATCACCGGACCCTCGGGCTCCGCCCCGCTCGACGCCGTGAACACGGCCGGAGATCCCGTGAGCCGGATCTTCCACAACTCCAACCCGTCCGCGGTCACCGGCTTCTCGGACAGCCTCGGCCTCATCACGCGGTTCAGCTACGACGCCGGCGGGTTCTCGACCTTCGGGAGCGGCTGTCCGGGGAGCGGCGGCTTCGTGCCGGCGATCGGGTCGGTGGGGGGGCCGCCGATGCTCGGCAATCTCGGCTTCGCGGTCACGCTGTCGGGGGCCCCCGGAGGTTCGCCGGGATCATTCGTCCTCGGCGCGAGCACGACCTCCTGGATCGGGATTCCTCTCCCGTGGGAGTTGCTCCCCTTCGGCGCGCCGGGGTGTTTCCTCCTCGCTTCTGCGGACGTGATCGTGCCCATCACGACGTCGGGCGCCGGCCCCGGAGCGGGAACGAGCGCGCTCGGGATTCCGATCCCGCCGATCCCGAGCCTCGCGGGCGCGAGCGCCCACATGCAGTGGGTGATCCTCGACCTCGCCCTCGGCCACCCCGTCGTCTCGGACGGCGCGACCGCGACCCTCTTCTAGACTCCGACTTTCCATCCATACCCGGCCTGGATGGTCGGAACTCGTTCCCTTTGACCCCGCGGGGCAGGGCCGTATCTTCTCCCCCCATGGCCGAGATCGAGTTCGTCGTCCCGACGGCGCGGACCGTCGACGAGGTCAAGAGCACCCTCGAGGCGGAGATCCAGACGCGCCTCCCGGGCGGAAAAATCCGCAGGTTCTGGGAGGGAAACGTCTTCCGGATCGTCGGAATGGGCGCGGACGGTCGGATCGAGGTGCGTCCGGGCGAGATCCGCACCCACGCATCGCTGAAGCCGCCCCTCTCCTTCATGAAGGGACGCGTGGAGCAGGGGCTCCGCGAGACCGTCGAGAAGGCCGCGAACGGGAGCGGAGCATTGGTGACGGCCTCGCGGGAGACTGCTCCCACCCCGTCGGCCCTGTCCGAGCCGATGCCCGCCGCGCGACTCGAGGAGCTGCGCTCCCGGGTCTCGGGTGTCGTCCTTCCCGGGGCGACGGCGCACGAGGAGTTCCTCTCGAACTTCGGCCACATCCATCGCTGGCGGCCGGCCTTCGTCGTGAAGCCGGTCTCCCGGGAGGACGTCGTCGAGACGCTCGCCTTCGCGCGCCGCCACCGCCTGACCGTCTCGACGCGGGGCGCCGCGCACTCCCAGTCGGAGCTGGGGATCAACCGCGACGGGATCCTCTTCGACATGAAGTCGTTCGGGCGCGTCCTCGTCGTGGACGAGACGAAGGCGACCGTCGCCGTCGAGCCCGGAGCGATCTGGCGCGATGTCGTCGCGCACACCGCCCGCCACGGCCTCATCCCGCCCGTCCTCACGAACAACCTCTCCGTCACGGTGGGGGGGACGCTCTCCATCGCCGGGATCGGCGTCGCCTCCTTCAAGCACGGCGCCCAGACGGACAACGTCGAGGACCTCGAGGTCGTCACCGTCGACGGGACGGTTCACCGCTGTTCGCGGCAGGAGAAGGCGGACCTCTTCTGGGGCGTGCTGTCGGGACTCGGCCAGATCGGGATCGTCACGAAGGCCACGCTCCGGCTCCGGCGGCCCAAGCCGATGACCCGCACCTACTACCTCCTTTACGACGACGCCCGCCGGTTCCTCGAGGACGCGCGAGTCGCGATGGACTCGGGGAAGTGGGACCACCTCGAGTCCTGGTGCTCGCCCTGTCCCCAGGGCCTGAAGTGGGTGGGCGACGACCGCCAGCCGTTCGCGAAGTGGTTCTTCCCCTTTCACTTCACCGTCGAGTACGAGCCGGGCTCTCCCCCCGACGACCGCAAGATGCTCGAGGGGCTGCGCCCCTACGCGAACCTCCACGTCGACGACCTCCCGATCGTCGACTTCCTGAACCGCCTCGTCCCGCTCTTCGACCTCTGGAAGAAGCTCGGCACCTGGGAGCACGTCCATCCCTGGATGGAGGTCGTCCTCCCCTACGAGACGGCGGCGGACTACATGGACGCGATCCTCCCCGACCTCTCCCCCGGCGTCGGCGTCGGCGGCCATGTGCTCCTCTGGCCCGCGCGCTGCTCCGTCTCGGAGGTGCCGCTCTTCATGCACCCGAGCGAGGAATACCTCGTCGGCTTCGGCATCCTCCCTGCCGTCCCGCCCCGTGTGTGGGCGACGGTCCGCCCGAGGCTCCAGGCCGCGAGCGACCTCGCGATGGCGATGCGCGGCAAGCGCTACCTCTCGGGGTTCATCTCCTTCACGAACGAGCAGTGGCGCGAGCACTTCGGCGAGAGGTGGGTTCCCTTCTGCGCCTTGAAGAAGAAGTACGACCCCGAGGGCCGACTCAACCCCGGGTTCGTGCCGTTCGAGTAGGACCGCCCCGTTCGCCTCGGGCGCAAGCCCCATGAGCGCCATCGACGACGTTCTGCGCGCGAACCGCGAGTTCGCGAAGGCCTCCCCGCCCGGGGAGGAATCGCCCCGGCCGCGCCGGCGCCTCGTCGTCGTCGCGTGCATGGATGCGCGGCTCTCCGTCGAGAGGGCGCTCGGGATCGAGCCGGGGGACGCGCACGTGCTCCGCAACGCGGGGGGCATCGTCACCGGGGACATGCTGCGCTCCCTCGTCCTCTCGCACCACGCGCTCGGGACGCGCGAGGTGATGATCGTGAACCACACGGACTGCGGGCTCTCGAACCTGCGGGAGGAGGAGTTCAGGGAGCAGTTGAGGGCGGCGGGATGTTCGGAGGATCTCCCCTCGAGCTTCCACGCCTTCTCGGACGTGGACGAGAACGTCCGCGATCAGATCCGCCGGCTTCGGGGCCTGCGCTGGACGGCGGAGAGGGTCACGATCCGGGGCTTCGTCTACGACGTCCTCTCGCACGTGCTTCGCGAAGTGAGCCTCTAGCGTCCCGGTTCTAGCGAGCATGGAACGGCCCTCTCGCGCACGGACGCGTGCCACGTCCGCCCCGCGGCATCGACGCGGACCTTCGTGCCCGGGACGGCCGCTTCCTTCTGCACGATCGCCAGCGCGATCGCGCGGCGGAGGCCGGGGGAGAAGGCGCACGAGGTCACGGTTCCGACCTCGGAGCCGTCCTCGGCCAGAGCGCCGGCGCCTGTGGGGGGAGGCTCCTCGCCGTCGAAGGCGAGCAAGACCGGTCGCCGCTTGAACCCTTGATACGTCGTGAGGCGCGCCGCCACTTCCTGCCCCGGGTAACAGCCCTTCGAGATGGAGCACGCCCCCTCGATCGACGCCTCGTGGGGATAGTGGGTCTCGTCGACGTCGACGCCGTAGCGGGGGATCCCGGCCTCGATCCGCAGCGCCTCGATCTCTTCGGCGCGCAGCACGCGCGCTCCAGCGATCGAGGCCCTGAGGCGCTCGGCGACGGCCGCCGCGCGGTCGGCCGGCGCACGCAGGACGAAGAAGGGTTCGGCGATCGCATCGAGCCGCGCCGCCTCGGTCTCCGTTCCCTCGAAGGACGTCCGCGAGAAACGACCGCGCGCCGGAAGCTCCGCGATGCCGATCGCCGCGAGCGCGCGCGGCGAGGCCGGTCCCAGGACGCCGATCGCGCGCGTCCTCGCGCTCACGTCCTCGATCTCGACCCGCTCTCCGAAGTGGAACGCCTCGATCGCTCGGGCGAGGCCGGGCGCGAAGCGCGCCTCGACGTCGAGCCGATGCGCGCTCTCTCCTGCGCCGAGGAGAAAGAGCGCGCGCACCCGCCCCTTCGGCGTGAGGAGGCAGCCGGGACGGATCGCGCCGGGGGAGAGGTCGGTCACCGCGCAGGCGAGGATGCGGTGGAGGAACTCCACGCGATCCTGGCCGCGCACCTCGATGCGGCCGATCTCGGCGAGGTCGGCGGTCGCGAGCTCGGGGAATCCGGTCGTGGGGGCGCCGGCCGGGGAGCGGGACGGGCCTGTCATGCCGCCGCGAGAATAGGACAACCGGAGCGAGGACGCACCCTCGGCCGTCCGGTGCCCCGAGAGGGCGCGAGTGCGAGGGGACGGCGGGCTAGCGCGCGGCGGAGAGGATCGCGGGGAAGCTCTCCCACGCGGCGAACGCGCGGGCGCCGTCGGGGAGATCCCCTTCCGTCCCGAAGACGAAGGCCTTCACCCCCTCCGCGAGGAACGTCTTCGCCTCGCCGGCCGTGTCACCGATCCCCACGTCGAAGAGGGGGAAGTTCCGCTTGATGTGGCGGACGACGCGCGGCACGTGGCGGCCGAGCTGGAAGGGGTCGTGGAGGGCGCGGGAGAAGAAGACGGGGCCGCGCGGGAAACCGTGTCCCTCGAGCCACGCCTTCGTCGCGTTCGACTGATCCTCGTCCCGATTCGTGAGGTAGACGATGGCGAAGGTGCGCGAGAGCGACTCGAGCGTCGGGGCGGCTTCCGGCACCGCCATGAGGGTGTCGCTCCCCTTGAAGTAGGCCCTGAGCCAGGAGCCCGCGGCGAGGGGGCCGTCGAGGTCGACGGCGAGGATGCGCTGGCGGTGGTGCTGGACGCGCACGAGGCCGAACGCCGGAGCCGTCCCCTCCTCTCCCTCGATCGAGCCGACGGCCTGGACGAGGTAGGGGCCGGGATCGTTCATCGGCAGCACGACGCTCGCCACGCCCCGTCGATCCGTCGTCGCCGTGCCCGCGCCGCCCCCGTCGACGGTGAAGGACACCTTGCCGTCGGAGACCGCTCGGAGGAAGCCGGTGAATCGTCCCCGCACGAGCCGCGCCTGCACCTCGAGGCGGTCCGTGGCGGGAACGAGGGCGTCGAGGACGATCACCTCCGTGCGGACGGGGGGGAGGATCGCCCCGATCCCGAGGAGGAGGAGAGCGATCGCGCCGACGATGTAGAGGAGCTTCTTCGAGTTCCGCAAGGCCGCCCCCCGTCGGGATGGAGCGCGGGCGCGCCCCGCCTCGGCGGGCCGCCCCCCTTATCGGCGGTGGAGGGGGGGCAGGATTCGGTCGAGTTGCAAACAAGGGGGGCGGCTCTGAGCCGCCCCCGGGTCCGAGTCCCCCTTTTCCCCTTCTATCCGTTGGTCTCGTACATCGGGGAAGGACGGTCCCCCGTGCCCCTCTTTTCCGTCCCTCCTATCCGAGTCCCTTCGGCAACCCGGCTACCCTTTCCTTTCGGATTAGGGCCCGTGGCTTTGCGTCCCGCCCTCTCGAGCGGTTTGCCTTTATCGGGGGATTCGGTTTTTTCCGAATCGCCGACCTAGTCTACGCACGGTGTCAAATCCGCCCGGGGAGGCGGGCGTAACCACCTGCGTCCATAGCGGTTGAGGGGACTCGAAATCCCTTCGTACCGCCATGGAAACGAATCCGATCGAGACGACGGGACGGGTGCGATGGAGGGCGTTCGACACCCCCGAGGGGACGTGGAGGCTCGCCGGCACGGATCGCGGGATCTGCCGCGTCGGCCTTCCGGGCGAGGAGCCGGCGGCCTTCTTCGGCTGGCTC
>Ga0187892_10010799_pt1 | contig 11428 bp, 13 predicted proteins | sample MA1701073metaG_FD_139345 | JGI IMG/M metagenome (GOLD analysis project Ga0187892, IMG submission 139345) | Bio-ooze microbial communities from a basaltic lava cave in the Kipuka Kanohina Cave System on the Island of Hawaii, USA - MA170107-3 metaG ... | reverse complement strand
TTGACTCTTCGGGTGTGCGTGCTGCCCAGGCGTTCGAATTCGCGCTCTTGCAGAGCGCGCAGTAGCTTCGGCTGGATGTCGGTTGGGATATCACCGACTTCGTCCAGGAACAGCGTGCCCTGATCCGCAAGCTCCATGCGGCCGGTCTTTTGGCTGATGGCGCCTGTGAACGCACCCTTCTCGTGGCCGAACAACTCGCTTTCAAGCAGGCCACTAGGAATCGCCGCGCAGTTCAGCTTGACGAGCGTCCTCTCCTTACGCCGGCTGCGGTCGTGGATCGCGCGGGCGATAAGCTCCTTTCCGGTGCCGGTTTCGCCGAGCAGCAGGACTGTAGAGTCGTTGGGCGCGACTGTCTCGACCAGCTGCAAAACGTGCTTGAGCGCCGCGCTCGACCCCACGATCTGCTCGAAGTTCATCTCGCTGCGTATCTCTTCTTCCAGATAGAGCTTTTCCTGCGCGAGTTTGTCCTTCAGTTCGGAGATCTGACGGTAGGCAAGGGCGTTTTCGATGGCAATGGCGATCTGGCCCGCGGCCTGGCTGAGGAAGTCGACGTCTTCGGCCGTGAAGGTTCCCTCTGTTAAACGCACAATCATCAGGTCCCCCAGCGCCCGGCCGCGATTCACCAGCGGGATAAAACATGCGCTCTTCACACTTTCCGACGCTGCGAGTCTGTACCCCTCGCCGCCGCCGGGCCAACCGATCTCGTCAACCGTCGCTACCATCGGCTTCATCGTCTCGAATGCTCGTCTGGCGGGATCGTCCTCGGCCAGAGTGATGATCACCTCCTCCCTGGCGAAGCCCTTGCTGACGGGCGCATCGAACGCATATAGCTTGAACGTACCCACTTCTTCGCCAGGCAACCAGATCCCTGCTCCGTCGCAGCGCATAACCTCGCGAAAGTTGGCAGAAATCGCGCGCAGCACTTCACGCAGGTCGAGATTCGAGGTGATGCGGCTCGTCAGGTTCAGGAGCAATTGCAGGCGTTCGTTTTGTCGCTGTAAGCCCGCCTGTGGGTCTTGCGCCCACCGGGGATCCAGATTGTCATCTCCACTTCCGCTCATGTCGTTTTCGAAGAAGGCGCCCCTTCGGGACAGTATATCTCATGCGGTTGCCGCGGAGGCTCGTTGGACCGATCAGCGATCCTCGAACTGTCGCTTTGCCAGTTCAGCCGACCTCAGTTGTGGGCTCGGAAATGGAGCCTCCGGTCGACTCAAATTTCACTTGCTGTTGCGACGTGAGTGGCGATACCCGAGTAAAGTCGATTTGGCATCCCATGGCGCCGTTGCCGGAAAGAAGCAAGTACTATGCTGATTCATTCAATGCTGCTCCGTAGCGCGGTCAATGGCCCTGGCGAGCGAGCCGTCGTATGGTCCAAGGATGTGATTTGCAGTGTCGCGGCTGCTTTAACCCAGCGAGCCATCCCTTCGATCGTGCTCGCGACAAGCGCGTGGAAGAAGTCGCGGAGTAGGTTACCGATCCTAGTGGTCTAATCGGAAACTGACCCACTCCCGTCGAATGTGGTATCTTCACGGCATTGGACCGGCTTCAATCTCCTAAACCCCTGACAAACAAATGATCACGCCGATGGTGGCGCGGCTTGTGCGCGATCCGTTCGACCGCGAGGATTGGTTGTTCGAGCTTAAGTGGGACGGCTTTCGGACGATCGCCGAGACCGATGGTACGGACCGAGTGAAGCTCTATTCTCGAAACCACAATGACTTCAAGAAACGATTCTCACCGATTGCGGAAGCGCTGGCCAACCTGAAAGAGTCAGCCATTCTGGATGGCGAGATCGTGGCGCTGGACGACCGCGGCCATCCGCGCTTTGAGTGGCTGGTGAATCGTGGCCCACAGAAGGGAACCCTGGTCTATTACGTCTTCGATCTGCTGAAGCTTGGCGATGTGGACCTGCGCGGCGAGCCTCTTCGCCGCAGGAAGAAGCTTCTTGAGAAATTCCTGAAAGGGAATCCGAGGCTGCTTTACGTCGAGCACGTGGAACGCGAAGGCATTGCGATGTTTGCTGGTGCCCTGGCTCTTGGCGTGGAGGGCATCGTGGCTAAGGACGTCAAAAGCCCATACGTGGAAGGTCCGCGCGTGACGTGGCATTGGCAGAAGATCAAGAATCGCGATTACCAGCGTCAGGAGAAGGTCGAATTTCACCCGCGAAAGGCTCGTTAGCTCTGCTTTCCAAGCTCTCGCCTGACCCAATCCCGCCCGAGAGATACGGAAACAAACAGATGAGATCCGTCGGAGCCCTCGAACCACAAACCATCGTCCTCAATCAGGGTGCAGCTGCTACGCATCCCGGCAAGAACTCGGCAGCCTTCGATTCGAAAATCCTCTGGCACCCAGAGACTCTTGAAGTCTTCCCAGTCTTTGACGCGAGCCAAAGAGACTAAGCGATGAATTGACGTTGGACTGAAGATCCAGATATAGCTGCCATGGTGATTTTGAATCGTTACTCGCCCGGCGCCCTGCATAGTCTGTTTGATCCTTCTGCAAATGAGCATGAGCTTCAGGCAGCGCCCTAGATACTCCCGTCCGAGTTCGACCGCAACCACCATCTTGTCCATGGAAGGCACTCGCAAACGAACGAGCAGTCGCCGATTGTGTATATTCGTCTTTTCTTCGCCCATAAGCGAAGCTTATCAGGCAATCAGAGTTCGTTGTCAATGCTTCGGCAGGAACACCGGCCAGTCGGCGACGTTGTCGGAGAGCTGGCACCTCCCTCCAGTTGAAGCTTGGCTTTAGCAGCGCTGCTGTGCAGCCATGCAATGCGGCTAGTGAGCTTTGAAACCAGCCATGTTGTAAGATGGCCTAGCAAGAGTAAGAGAAGCCTCGGAAGCATGTTCTGTCGCTAAGCTGCAAGGAAGGACGACTGGTGACTGCTATAGGGCTGTCGCTTCATGCGGCGCTGAAGCACTGGTAGGCGAAGCCGGGAGATCTGTTGGAGATCGCGCTGGATGGATATGTAGTTGACATTTTGCGTGGCGACCACGTCATTGAGATTCAGACTGGAAATTTCTCATCCATCAAGCGCAAAATGCGCGACCTTAGTTCTCGTTATCGCGTCACGCTTATTTATCCTGTGTCTTACGAACGTTGGATTCTGGAGGTTCCTGGTGCGCTCCAAGGCGCGATCATGCGACGGAAGTCGCCAAAGCGTCAGGCTGTGAGTCAACTATTCGAGGAACTCGTGAGCTTTCCGGACCTCTTGAAATGTCCAAACTTTTCCATCGAGGTCGTTTCGATTCGAGAAGAACAGTTGCGCCGCTACAGTAGACGGTGGCGTGGGAAAAGGAGAACGTGGCGAGTTGTCGAACGGAGACTCCTGAGTGTACTTGAGCGATTCCCATTCGATGTTCCCTCCGACCTATGGCAACTCATTCCCACAACCCTTCCCGATCCATTTGAAACCTCGCACCTGGCTTTGGCGTTGGGTCATCCTCGATGGTTTGCTCAAAAGATTGCTTACTGTCTCCGCAAATCCGGGGTCGTTACAGCCATCGGCAAAAAGGGCAACTCGCTGGTATACTCCCGCCTTACGCCTCCGGCGACTGGGCTGGATAATCACGCAACATGACGGCTCCAGTGGCCTCCACTGGTGCTACGGCGACTACTCCCACAAGCGCCTCGACTCCATCGTCTGAAAGCTCAACTTCGTTCACCATGCCGCTTACATGAGGTCGACCAGCGCCGATAGTATTAGATCTGCCCGGTCTCGCAACTGGTCAGCTCGTTGCACACCCAGCCGCTCCCGGACCCATGCGTACCCAGCTGACAGTCCAGAGCAGCGCTGTAGGTTGTGGGCATCGGTCGCCAAGACGGCTTCAGAGTAGGATCTGAGCAGCCTCTCTCCGAACGACTGCGGAGCCGGCCCGTGGTTGCCCAGAAGCGAATCAACCGTCACCTGCAGCCACGCGCCTGCTTCGACAAGTGCCTGGAGACGTTTGGGTTTTTCCTCGAAGAACCTTTGCCGCTCTGGGTGGGCTACGATCGGCGTCATGCCCTGCCGATGGAGCCAAGAGACCAGCTGCAGTGCGTCGGCGGGGTACTGCTCTTCCTTCCAGGGGAACTCCAGAAGCGTGAAGGAGCGGCCGTCGCCCAAGTGGCAGTATAGGCCGGCCTCGAAGTCGCTGCGGAAAGCGGCGGCATCTACGACCTGCACCTCTGACCCAGGAAGGATGGTCAGAGGCATACCGGCTCGAGAGAGTTCCTCATTCAACCGAACGACCCGCTGCAGGATCTCGGGCCGCAATAGCCGAGTGACGCGGTGGCAGTGCGGCGTTGCGACGACGTGAGTGATACCGTCGCGCACGCAGAATCGGGCCATCGCCAGTGCTTCGTCCAATGAGGCAGCGCCGTCATCGACTTCCGGCAGGATGTGGCAGTGCAGGTCGAGCACTACCCCTCCGTGTTTCCTAACGCAATGAGCATAATCCTCCAATGTTGTGCCGTAACGTTTTGGCTCAGCCGAGCCGCGTCGGGCGGGCTGGCCGCTGCCACTAGTTGTTGGACATTCAAAAGCAACGCTTCCACACCGACGCTACGGCGTAATCACAGCACGAAAACGCACCTGTCCATTGACTACGCGATCGTAGGCCTTTCCGATATCGTCCAAACGATAAGTCTCAGCAATAACCTTCACTCTGCCCTTGGCGGCGTAGTCCAACGCCTCATAGAGATACTCTGGATGATTCTGGGTGCTGCCAAGAATGCGGATACGTCGCAGGATGAGATCAATTGGCGAGAGTTGAAGCGGCTTGCTCTCAACACCCATCAATACAAAGCGACCATCCGGCCGAAGTCCCTGGATGCAATCGACCATGGCATCGTTTGAATTGCTAGTTCCAAGGATGACGTCAGCTCCACCCGCAGCCGTAAGACCCTTGCCGTCTCGCACCACAGCGTCGGCACCCATATCCCGCACGAACTTGTCTTTATCGGGCGACCGTGAAACGGCGATGGTCTGAAAACCCGAAGCCTTCGCATACTGCACTGCCAGGTGACCGAGACCTCCAACGCCCACTACTGCGACTGTCTCGTGTGGCTTAGGGTCGGCCATTCGCAAACCCGACCAAACGGTGTAACCAGCGCAAAAAATAGGTGCTGCCTGCTCGTAGGACAAACCCTCAGGCAACAGGACAGTACTGTCGGCGTAAGCCGTCATTCTGTCGGCGTAAGTCGTCATGTACTGGGCATGGCCACCAGCCATTTGCATGCTGGTGCCAATCTGGTCCGAGCAGAACAAGGACTTTCCTCGCAGGCACCATTCACATCGCCCGCATGTTGCCTGCACCCAGGGAACCCCGACGCGATCTCCCACGCGTCGAGTGCGGACACCCGTGCCGATGCCGACAATCTCGCCTGCAGGCTCGTGTCCCAAGGTTCGTGGGAAGGCACCTGGAATTTCTCCCCGCGTCTGATGAACATCGGTGAAGCACAACCCGCTGGCATGAATTTTGATCAGGACTTGATTGCGCCCTGGTTCCGGTGCGGGAACCTCTTTGACCTCCCATCGACTATCAATTTTGGGGACAACAGCGGCTTTCATAAATTCCTCCTTTCTCAGAAACAACAATTCGGAAATGCGACCCTCATCAATTCTACGCCATCTACAATAAGACAGCGCTGGACCGGTAACGATGGCACTCTGCAAACACGTGCCCTTAATGCAGGGCCAGAAGACCTCCACTCTTTTCATCACATCATCTGCAGTATTCCCAATCCACGCCTGAGCTTTGTCTCGATCCTCACCACCGGAGTGTACATATCCCAAACCCTGTAACGTAGAGAAGATCTTGCAATGGCCCGCGTACCTGCGTACTCAGCTACGCAATATCAGTGTCTTTGCTCCCTTCAAGTTGCCCGGCTAGGGGCCAAAAACTAAATTTCAAGACTTTTTCTGAGGTTTGGCCGAATCACGGGGCACTTAATAAGAAAGGGGAACAACCATGAAATCGGCAGAAAAGTGGTTCACGATCCGCTGCACAGATTCTTCAGGTGTTCGCGTTTTACCCTTCTCAACACTTCGATAAGTTGAAGGGCCTTTTTGGAACTCTCATACTTTGATGAAGACTTTTGGCACTAGCGGCTTCATTGCATCGAATCAGATGAGTAATCACCCAGACGTGATTGGAAAGCGAAGGCGGCGGTATCCCTGGACCTCCGAACTGGACTTGCTCCTTGAACAGGGATATCGGGCCGGGCTTCTTGGCCAGCGAGTAGCAATTGATTGGATTCATGGACGTACTGGATGGCCCAGGCAAGCCTGCTGGGATCGGGCCCGAAAGCTGGGCCTGGCCCAAAAGCGTTCTTTGTCTCCCAGACAGTGGACTCCAATTGAGGAACAGCGCTTGCTCAATCTCGCCGGCAGCAAGAACGTTCGCTTTATCGCAGAACGGCTCCATCGCTCGGTGGCGGCCGTTCGGAAGAGGCTCAGGCGCTTGGGCGAAACGAGCACGCGCGTCCGCGAGGGCCTGACAAAGAACCAATTGGCAGAACTGATCGGAAGCAGTCCGAAGACGATCCAAAGATGGATCGATCTCGGATAGCTCCATGGAGGATACGAAGGAAAGAATCGCGACGACGACTCCATTAGAATCTCAGACAAGCAGTTTTTCGAATTCTGGCGAAACCACCCCGAACAAGTACTGATTCATCGCTGGAATCGCGAAGCGCTGGAGTGGCTTGTGCTACTTCTGGGTGAAATGGCCGACTGGAAACCCATCGAACCACAGCGGGAGGAACAAAGAAATGGCACGTCAATCGCGACTGCAGGTTGATTCGTTTGTGCTGGACACTGTACCCCGAGGGAAATCGCTTCCCGTACCAGGAGAAAATCCGACTGTACTCCGAGGGAAAAAGCCACTGTACTCTGAGGGAAATGCACTGTACTTCAAGGGAAGCAATACTGTACCCCAAGGGAAAAAGCACTGTACTCGGAGGGAAGAACCACTGTACCTCAAGGGGAAAAAACTTATGTTTAACCGTCGTAACCTCAACCAGTTGCAAGGTATCTAATAGTCTTAAATTGTATTTAAAAGCTTCTTACACAACAACAATCTGCTGTTGTTGAATTCACTTCCCCATCAATGTTTGCTCTGCGCCAAGCTTTTGTGGTAATGCTCGAGTTCAGTTGAAATCGCGGAAAGTAAGGGCGCTTGGGCGACTGAGGACACCGTAAGAGGAAGCCCAGACCGTGAACAATCAAAACGCCCCAACTGAATCTCTAGCTACCCTACCACCGAGCGGACGGTGTTACACCATTTCCCAGATGGCTGAACTATTGAACCTTTCACCGAATTGGTTTTATGAGCGCACGAGGAAGGACGCCATCCCATTCCACAAACTCGGGAAGCACATCAGGTTTACGGAGTCTGACCTTGAGACAATTCTGAAGATGTGCTCGCACGGCCCTCAAACAGACAACAGCGGAGATTCCCCTCAGGAGCAAATCCATGCGTAACCAAGGCAGTTCGTTTCTTCGGAAGGACCTGGGTTGAGTAGGACCTGGTGCTGATCAAAAGACTGAAGCTTGTGAAGGAGTGACTCATGCGCAGCCAAGGTGGGTCGATCAGGAAGCGAGGATCTGTTTATTACGTGATCTACCGGACGCCCGAAGGGAAGCAGAAGTGGGAGAGCGGCTTTCCTAATAAGGCTTCTGCCCGAGCCCGGCTCAACGACATCTTGACCGCGATCACTAAAGGAGCCTATGTTGAGCCCAAGCCCATTACCTTTGCTGAATTCGCGGAAGCCTATCTGTCTGGCCGTGTGGGTATTCGGGGGGCGACGTCAGCCGGCTACGCCTCAATCATTCGCAGACACCTGGTTCCCTACTTCGGCAAGACGAAGATCCAGGACATCCGTTTGCAGAGCGTTCAGCAGTTTGTTGAAAAGCTCCTTCCAAAGGTTTCGACGAAGACGCTGCGAAATACCATCACTCTCTTAAAAGTAATGCTAGCAGGCGAGAAGGGCTGCAGCGCCATCAAGCAGGGTTACATCTGGTTCGATCCTCTTCAAGGTGTGGAACTCCCGTCGCTGCTTTCCAAGCAGGTCGTCTCTCCGACTGCTAACCAAGTGTGGAGACTCATCGATACATCAGCTGAGATGAAGAGTGTTGGCCAAGGAATGATTTACCTGGGAGCCTTCACCGGCATACGTCGAGGCGAATTGTTGGCCTTGCGTTTTGATGATATCGATTGGTTTCAAAAGGAACTGATCATTAACAAGTCCCTGGGGAAGTGCCTTGCCACAGACGGTGTTCACAAGTGGATCTGGATGGTAGGGCCAACGAAATCGAAGCGATCGAACCGCCGTGTGGCCTTGACGAACAATGTGATTCAGTTTCTTTCGCAGCTGAAACAGTTCTCAGTAAAATCAGTGGACTTAATCTTCTCTAACGATGATGGGACACGCATCGACCCAGACTATTTCGACGAGCACATTTTCAAGCCGATCAGAAAAAAGGCTGGGTTGAGTGGCGTGCGCTTCCATGATCTCCGGCATTTCTTTGCTTCGATGTTGATCGCTCAAGGTGAGAGTCCGAAGTATGTTTGTGATCAGCTGGGACATTCGAGTGTCCAGATCACATTCGACGTTTATGGCCACCTTTTCCCGCAAGCCAAAGCGGAGGCCTCGGAGAAGTTCGAAAAAACGATGCTGAAGGCAAGACAAGAAGCGATTGTTAGCAAGTTGTTAGCAAACGAGGAGGACTTCGACTCAGAGGAGGGAAAACCGAGACGCGTAAACTAGGACGTAAGGTATGGATCAGTAAAGGATTATGGCCGATGGAAGGAAGAGGAGGTTGGTTGCGGGGGCGGGATTTGAACCCGCGACCTTTGGGTTATGAGTCCGAAAAACGCTTTTTGTTCCTTCTTGCTCTTTCTTGCTTTTCAGTAACTTACTTCTTGTTGGTTCCTGATCGTTATTGCTGGTTCGTGTTGGTGTTTGTGCCATTTGTTAGAAGGTTTGTTAGAAAGCAAATCTTCCACGATTCGGTCTAGTCCACTCCGTTTCCCACACATCAAGTAGCTTCCCTCTCTCTCGCGAGCATGCCTCGACTCGTTGGGTTTTTGGCCCAACGAGTCAGGCCCTCGGTCCTTTTCAGATACTCGGACGTTTGAGTTGCCGGGCGACTGAAAAGGCGAAGTCGTGCCAATACCTCCCGCACAAAAGAAGCCTCCCTTTTTGGATCTCCAATCGCGATCCACACCGAACTCACCGGCTCAACTGAGCCAGCGGTCGTCGTCGATGGATTTCGTGCGGGTTGAGAAGAACCTCGCCTCTCTCGGATTCTTTACACCCTCAAACAAGAAAATCAAAGGCGTGAAGGCCAAGACTGTTCTGTTCAACCGGCAAGTGGACGGGCAGAGATTGGAGGTTAAGGCCGTGATCCTTCCCTCTGCGGTGTATGGCCTGCCCGTCACCAGTGACCAAGACAAGTACTTGGCCTTTCAGAAGATCGTTAGCGACATTCGCCGGGCGCATCGAGAGGTCAGAAATCCCGTGGGATTCTCCTCCGCTGAAATCCTGAGGATCCTGAGCCTCGACACGGATGCCGGCAAGCACTATGACGAAATCATCGAGTGGGGCAAGCGGATGACTCTGACCGGGATCTCATCGGAAGGGGTGATCTACCTTGCCGGACGGAAAGCCTGGGCCAGCGATACATTTCATGTCTTCGAAAGGTTTGTTTCTGTCGGAACCCAAATGCCCGATGGAACCACAGCAGACCGCAACTACGTCTGGCTCTCGGATTGGCAACTTGAAAACATCAACCACAATCACGTGTTGCCAGTTGATCTGGACACCTACAAACAACTTAGGAATCACATCGCGAAAGCCCTGGTTCCCCTCCTCCAGATTTGGCTCTACGCCACTATTCAGGCTGGCTTCTTTGAAAAGCGCTATCGAGATCTCTGCCAGATCCTCAACGTGACTGAGTACAGACACGCTTCAAAGATCCGCGAAAAACTCGGACCATCGCTCGATGAGCTCCAGAAGCATCGCTACATCTCGGGCTGGAAGATCCAGGCGACTACCAGTGGGAATGATTTCAAGGTTGTCTTCCAGCACGGGCAGAAGTTTGCCTTTGAGCCTACGATCCGGAGACACGAACCTGGTGTGGGGATCGGAGCAGACACCTCGAAGCGAAGCCACCCATCAGAAACACAAATCGATAGAGACCTGCTCCACCAACTAATGAAGCGGGGGATCACCGAAAAAGCCTCCGTTGACCTGCTGAGGAATCTCCAGCCAGGGCAACAAGTCATGGACCAGCTGGAATGGGGCGACCACTTATTGATTCACTCTCCCAATCGCCGCAAGTTCTACAACCCAGCCGGGCTCTATATACACCTGATCAAAGAGAACGCGTTCCCTCCTCCAACCTTCGAAACCAGCAGGATCAGAAGGCTGCGTGAAGAGTCACGTCAGGAACGCAATCGAGAGGATGAGCGCCGGGCTCGGCTGGAACTGGCCTACATGAACTACCGAGATGAAGAACTGGACCACTACATTGACACTCATTACACGCCAGCAGAACTATCAGTCCTGGTCGAGGCCAAGAGAAAGGAAATGCTCCAGCAAACATATTGGAAGCGTATCGCACACAACGATCAGGTCCTCAGAGAAGCGGCGCAGCACCAGGTGCGGAAGTCGCTTGGCGTTCAGGTACCCGTTTTGAGCTTCACTCAATTCTGTCAAGAGCAAGTAGGTGCAGAGCGAAGCTCCGAACTCCTTGAAGCTGCGCGAGCAAGGCAAGCAATAGCGCCTTGCCCAGTCTCAGATGCCCAGAACGCCCGCGTATCTGGCCACTCAGAAGTCTGAGGTTTTCGAACGGACGTCTGATGGCCCATGAGTAAAAGGTATTCAGCACTTTCGAAGGCTGGACATTTCCGCCCCTGAGTGCTGGTTCCAGTGCTTCATTGGTGATACCGATGAGCACTGGAAAAAACCAGCTAAGTGCCTGTTGAACCAATGGCGCGACACATGTCGATAGGCGCTGCGGCACTTTGACGCTGTTGAGTCAGTTCAAATGATCAGCGATAACGATGCCGGGTTTAATGAAAGCCCCTGATTGGGGGCCATTCAAAAAGGAGGCGACATGGAAACCTTCCAGCAATTCATGAACTGGTTCTTTGCGGCGTTAGCTCTCGCAGTCGTGGTCATCGGTTACCTGCTCTATCGAAGGCGGAAAGAGCAGCAGGACTGAATAGTCATCGCATCGGGTTGGTTGGTTACGCTGACCCCGAGCAGTCACTCGCTGTGCGGCCAGTATAAGAACAGCCAACACCTTATCTCGAGAAAGGAGATGGTATGAATGTTTGAAGCAGCGCAGTGGTAGGCTCCAGAGTGAGAACTCTGGGGTAGACAGGTCACAGGCTGTTCATGTTTCTGAGGCGGAAACGACCTCGTAAAGGAGATT
>Ga0187892_10010798_pt1 | contig 11430 bp, 9 predicted proteins | sample MA1701073metaG_FD_139345 | JGI IMG/M metagenome (GOLD analysis project Ga0187892, IMG submission 139345) | Bio-ooze microbial communities from a basaltic lava cave in the Kipuka Kanohina Cave System on the Island of Hawaii, USA - MA170107-3 metaG ... | reverse complement strand
GCGCCCCTCGCTTGATCGACCTCACATGGGGAAGAGTACGGGCGCCGAAAGTAACCCTGGCCGGCAAAGGAGTATGTTTCGATACCGGCGGCCTCGATATCAAACCCGCTGCCGGGATGCTGTTGATGAAGAAGGATATGGGCGGAGCGGCAACCGTGCTCGGCCTGGCTCAAATGATCATGGCGGCCAAACTGCCCGTGCGGCTTCGCGTGCTGATTCCCGTGGTCGACAATGCCGTTGCCGGCAATGCCTTCCGCCCGGGCGATGTCCTGCGGAGCCGCAAAGGCATCGCAGTGGAGATCGGCAATACCGATGCGGAGGGCCGCCTTGTTCTTGCCGATGCATTGGCCCTGGCCGATGAGGAGCAGCCCGACCTGCTGATCGACATGGCAACCCTCACCGGCGCCGCCCGCGTGGCGCTTGGGCCCGATCTTCCGCCCTTCTATACGGATGATGATGCAGTCGCCGGGGCGATTGCCCGGGCCGCCCAGGCCGAAAACGATCCCCTGTGGCGCATGCCCTTGTGGCAGCCATATAGCCGGCTGTTTGAATCGGCCATCGCCGACATCGACAACAGCGGAGATTCAGGATTCGCGGGGTCAATCACCGCAGCCCTGTTCCTCAAGCGCTTTGTGGAACGGGCGAAAAACTATGTCCATTTCGATATTTACGCCTGGACTCCACGAGCCCGGCCCGGCAGGCCCAAAGGCGCTGAAGCGCAGGGCCAAAGGGCTTTATTTAAGTTCATTCAAGACCGCTACGGAAAGCTCGCTTGAAAGGGAGCTTTCCGGAAATGATACGGAGGCGTAACAATAAGCGGCGTTCCGGATGCGAATCGAATGTCACTTGCCCTTACCCCTGCACAATCCCTGAAACTTTGGCATGACGTGTCCCTGGCGATGGTGCGTGATGCCGAGGCGGACTTGTCGCTTCGCCAGATTAGCATCCTGCTCACCATCTATCTTGAGGCGCCGCCGCACACGGTGCGCGACCTTGCCGGGAAGCTTAAGGTCTCGAAGCCGGTCGTCACCCGGGCGCTCGACACCATGGGCAAGCTGGATTTCGTCTCGCGGCGCCGCGACAGCAAGGATCGCCGCAACGTACTGATCCAACGAACCGTGAAAGGTGCTCTTTATTTGGAACGCTTCGCGGACACGATTGGAAATCTGTCGCAAAGCATTTAACAGTTCCCCTCATGACCAAACTCGATACGCGTTTGCATGCCTACCGCCCCGATCTCGCGGATTCGCGCCTCAGGGATCGTATTTCTGCCGAGCGTTTTGTCGAAGGCCGCAGGATGCAGGTGATGACTCCGTTGGTTTCCGTCCACAAGGCGCCGCGTTTCGATGCCACGCAAACCTCGCAGGCATTGATGGGCGAGACGCTTTGGGTCTTCGAGGTCGGCGAAGGGTGGGCGTTCGTCCAGCTCGAACGCGACAGTTATGTCGGCTACGTTTCCGCCAGCGCACTCTCCTCAGGGGTGACCACGCCGACACACCGCATAGCCGTGCCATCGACCTTTCTTTACCCCGCGCCTGACATCAAGTCGCAGCCTGTCACCGTCGTCACCATGAACGCAATGGTATCGGTCACTGGCGGCGATAAGAAATTCGCCAGGATCGCCGATGGCCATTTCATCCATCGGCGGCATCTCAAACCGGTGGGCGAACCTGAACACGACTTCGTGGCTGTGGCGGAAACGTTTCTTCACGCACCCTATTTCTGGGGCGGCAAGTCGGTCCACGGCCTCGATTGCTCCGGTCTCTTGCAATTGTCTCTTGAAGCCTGCGGGGCGAACTGCCCGCGCGACACCGATATGCAGGAGCAACAACTTGGCAAGAACCTTCTCGTCAACGATCTCGATGGTCTCAGCCGCGGGGATCTTGTCTTTTGGACCGGTCACGCCGGTGTCATGATTGATGAAAAAATCCTCCTGCACGCCAACGGCTACCACATGATCACTCTAACCGAGCCGTTGAGCGAGGCGGTGGACCGTATTGCTGCGAGCGGCAATCAGGTGACCAGCATAAAGCGGCTCTAATAGCCGCGTGCGCGATCCACCAGATTTTCCAGGGGCCGGCCCTGCTTATGCCGCTCGATCTGGCGCGCCACATAAGCGCAAACAACTTCCGGATCGCTGTCGGCGGCGCTGTGGGGCGTTACCGTCACTTTCGGATGAGTCCACAGCGGGCTGTCGGGAGGCAAAGGCTCGGTTGCAAAGACATCGAGCGTCGCCGCATGAAGCTCGCCGGCATCAAGCGCGGTGACAATGTCTTCGGCCACCTGCTGGCGGCCGCGTCCGGCGTTGATGATAACCGGAGCGGCAAATGGCCCCTTACGCGAGAGCTTGCGGATCGTCTTGGCATTGATAATGCCGTCGGTATCCGGGGTCGCCGGCAGGAGCGACACGAGGATATCGGTGCGGGCAAGGAACGCATCGAACTCAGCGGCGCCGGCGAAGCTTTCAACGCCTTGAATCTGTTTCCGCGTGCGGCTCCAGCCCGCCACCTTGAAACCAAGATCGCGCAGGCGCGCCGCCGACTCTTGCCCCATGACGCCAAGGCCCATAATGCCGACGGAAAGCGACGAGGCCGCATGGGTCGGGAAGGAATCCCAAATCTTGTTCTTCTGGTTCTCGTCAATGCGGCGTTGTTGGCGGTGGTGCAGCAGCACATGCAGCACCACATATTCCGCCATCCGCCCCGTGAGATCGGGGTCGTTCACTCGAACGATAGGAATGTTGGACGGCAGCGTCGGATCCTTGAGAATCGCATCGACGCCCGCTCCCAGGGAAAATATCGCCTTGAGCTTGGGCAGGCTTTTCAGCAGATAGCGTGGTGGCAGCCAGGCGGCTGTGTATTCAATCTCTTCGATCCGCCCCATGGCGTCGGGCCAGCTGCGAACATCGAGCGAAGGGGCCACCTTGCGCATGGCCCTGGTCCAGACATCGACGGGCCAAGTGGGAAGAATAAAAAGAAAAGCCATCTCTATTGCTTCACGACGGTATCTGACACCGGTTTGAGATTAAGGGCGGCGGCGATGAGCGCTTTGGTATAGTCGGTTTTGGGCTTGGCGAAAACTTCCGCCGTGGGTCCCGACTCGACCATGACTCCGTTCCGCATGACGATGACGTCGTTGGCAAGCGCCCGCACCACGCGAAGATCGTGGCTAATAAAAAGAAAAGCCAGCGTGTGCTTCTGCTGCAGCCCGCGCAACAGGTCGACGATCTGCGCCTGTACCGACATGTCGAGCGCCGAAGTTGGTTCGTCCAGCATGATGAAACGAGGGTCCAGTGCCAGGGCGCGCGCGATGGCAATGCGCTGACGCTGCCCGCCGGAGAATTCATGCGGGTAACGGTCCATTGTTTCTGGATCGAGGCCGACTTCCGTGAGCGCCGCAGAAACGCGGACCCGCCGCTCCTCGGCTGTGAGTTGCTTGCCTTGCACGAGCAACCCTTCCTCGACGATCTGCTGAATCGAAAGCCGTGGGGAGAGTGACCCATAGGGGTCCTGGAAAACGATCTGCATTTCTTTCCGCAGTGGCCGCATCATCTTCGAGTTAAATCCGTCGATGGATTTGCCCATGTAAACGATGGGGCCTTCCGAAGAGATGAGGCGGAGGAGCGCCAGCCCGAGCGTCGTTTTGCCCGAACCGGATTCGCCTACGACGCCGAGAGTTTGCCCCGCCCGCACCGTGGCGTCGATACCGTCCACCGCCTTGATGTGGCCGATGGTCCTGCGGAAGAAGCCGCGCTTGATGGGAAACCAGACCTTCAGCCCCTTGGTCTCAAGCACAATGGGCGCGGTGGGATCGTGGGCGGGCGGCAGCCCTTTCGGCTCGGCCGAGAGCAGCATCTTCGTGTAGGCGTGTTGCGGGCGGGCGAAGATGGATTTGGCATCGCCCTGTTCGACGATCTTGCCCTTCTGCATCACCGCCACCGTATCCGCCATATGGCGCACGATGCCCAGATCATGGGTGATCAGCAGCAGCGCCATGCCGAATTCGGCCTGAAGGTCTTTCAACAGTTTCAGGATTTGCGCCTGCACGGTGACATCCAGCGCCGTCGTGGGCTCATCCGCGATGAGGAGGTCGGGGTTGTTGGCGAGCGCCATGGCAATCATCACCCGCTGGCGCTGGCCGCCGGAGAGCTGATGCGGATAGTCTAAAAGCCGCGTTTCCGGATCGCGGATGCCGGTCTTGCCGAGAAGCTCAATAATGCGTGCTCGCTGGGCTTCTCCTGTTAGCCCCCGGTGCAGTTCCAAAATTTCGCCGATCTGCCGTTCCACCGAATGCAGAGGGTTGAGCGAGGTCATTGGCTCCTGGAAGATCATGGTGATGTCGTTGCCGCGCACCCGGCGGAGATCACTTTCATCGGCATCGAGCAGCTCCTGCCTCTTGAAGATGACCGAGCCCGAGGGGTGCGAGGCCGAAGGATAGGGCAACAGCTTGAGGATCGACAGCGCGGAAACGGATTTCCCTGAACCCGATTCACCAACCAGCGCCAGCGTCTCCCCCTTGTTGATTGCAAACGATACGCGATCAACCGCCAGCGTCGCACGTTCGCCCTGATGGAAGGCAACCGAGAGGTTCTTCACCGCGAGGAGGGGCTCCTTCATGCGAAGGTTTTTCGCGGATCGAGCGCGTCGCGCACCGCTTCGCCGATGAACACCAGAAGCGACAGCATGATGGAAACCACCAGAAAACCGGTGATGCCGAGCCATGGCGCCTGCAAATTGTTCTTGCCCTGCGCCACAAGTTCGCCAAGCGAAGCCGATCCCGGCGGCAGGCCGAAGCCGAGGAAGTCGAGCGAGGTGAGGGTAGTCACGGAGCCCGCAAGAATGAAGGGCATAAAGGTGATTGTGGAAACAACCGCATTGGGCATGAGATGTTTGAACATGATCCGCAAGTCGGAAAGCCCCAACGCTCGCGCCGCCCGCACATATTCGAAGTTCCTGGCGCGGAGAAATTCGGCGCGCACCAGCCCCACCAGCCCCGTCCATGAGAACAGCAAGAGGATGAACAGTAGAATCCAGAAAGTAGGGGTGATGAAGGCTGCGAGGATGATCAGAAGATAGAGCGTTGGCATCGAGGTCCAGATATCGATGAAGCGCTGGAACAGAAGATCGGTCCAGCCGCCGAAGAATCCCTGAATCGCCCCCGCCACCATGCCGATGATTGCCGACAGGATGGTGAGGATCAGGCCGAAGGCGACAGAGATGCGAAATCCATAGATAAGCCTTGCCACCACATCGCGGCCTTGGTCGTCGGTGCCGAGCCAGTTCAGATTGCCGAACGTGCAGTTGAGATCGTTCGGGCCCGCCTGGTATTTGACGCAAGCCTGTTCATTACTGAGGCGGAAGGCCGGCGGCGAGGGCGCAGGACTCGGCAGCTCGTTATTCACCGTATTGTAGGAATAGCGGATGAGGGGCCAGATCATCCAGCCATTGGCGGCGATCTCCTCCTGATTCACGGGATCGCGATAGTCCGTCCGCGCCAGAAAGCCGCCGAATTTCGACTCAGGGTAGTTCACGAATGTCGGAAACAGCAGTTCGCCTTTGTACGATACTAGGATTGGCCGGTCATTGGCGATGAACGGTGCAAACACGGCGACAAGGAACAACACGCCAAAAATCCAGAAAGACCAGAATCCGCGCCGGTTCGATTTGAAAATCTGCCAGCGCCGCGCATTCAGCCCAGATAATTTCGGCCAGCGCATGGGCTAGACGTCTCGCCGCTCAAAATCGATGCGGGGATCGATCCAGGTATACATAAGATCGGAGATGAGGCCGACGACGAGGCCCACCAGCGTGAACACATAGAGATTGGCGAAAACGATGGGATAATCGCGATCGAGTGCCGCCTTGTAGGTGAGGTAACCCAGCCCATCGAGCGAGAATACTGTTTCAATGAGCAGCGCGCCGGTGAAGAAAGCGCCGAGGAAAGCGCCGGGGAAACCGGAAATCACCAGCAACATGGCATTGCGGAACACATGGCCATAGAGCACTTGCCGCTCACTCAGCCCCTTGGCCCGCGCCGTCATCACATATTGCTTGCGGATTTCATCGAGGAAGGAGTTCTTGGTGAGCAGCGTCATGGTGGCGAAGCCGCCGATCCCCATGGCGAGAAGCGGCAGCGCCAGATGCCACGCGTAGTCCGCAACCTGGCCCGCGAGGCTCAAGGACTCGAAATTATCCGAGGTGAGACCGCGCAACGGAAACCAGCTGAAATAGCTGCCGCCCGCGAACACCACGATCAGCATAATGGCAAATATGAAACTCGGAATGGCATAACCCACGATGATGACGCCGGAGGTCCAGATGTCGAACGTGCTGCCATCCCGCACGGCCTTGCGAATGCCGAGTGGAACCGAGATCAGATACTGGATGAGGGTGAGCCACAGGCCGAGTGAAATCGACACGGGCATCTTCTCGATCATCAGGCTGACGACGCTCCGGTCCCTGAAATAGCTCTCGCCGAAATCGAAGGTCAGGTAATTTCCGATCATCAGCAGGAAGCGTTCATGCACCGGCTTGTCGAAGCCGAACTGCTTCTCGAGCGATTTGATGAATTCGGGATCAAGCCCCTGGGCGCCGCGATATTTGAACGTCGTTGCATCGCCGCCCGTACCCGTCGTCCGGTCCTGGATGCCGGCTTCATTGCCGGAATCCCCGGTGACGCGCGAGAGTGAATCGGAACCGGTGCCCTGCATCTTGGCGATCACCTGTTCAACCGGCCCGCCGGGAACGAACTGGATCACCGCAAAGGTCATCAGCATGATGCCAAGCAGCGTCGGGATCATCAGCAGGATACGTTTGAGAATGTAGGCGCCCATGGCGGAGGTTCAGTTTCCCTGGCCGATTGCCGCGGCCTTGTCCGGGTCATACCACCAGGTATCGACAATGCCACGGTCATATTTGGGCTTGACGGGCGGCCATCCGAAGCGGTCCCAATGGGCCACCCAGAAGCTCGCCTTGTGCCAATTGGGAACCCAGAACAGTTCGGCGCGCAGCACCCGGTCCAGCGCCCGGCCGGCGATGTCAAGTTCTTCGCGAGTGTTGGCGGAAACGACTTTCTCGATCAGCGTGTCAATCGCCGGGCTCGCCACGCCTGACATATTGTAAGTGCCAGGCGCATTGGCGGAGGCGGTGCCGAAGAACACCCGGAGATCGGTACCGGGCGTCACGCCGGAAGCGAAGCGGCTCAGGATCAGGTCGAAGTTAAAATCTTCGCGGCGCGATTGGTATTGCGCTTCATCCACCGTGCGGATCGTGGCGTCAATGCCGAGAAGCCGCAGGTTTTTCACGTAAGGGGCCAGCACCCGCTCGAAGACGGGGCTTTCAATCAGGAATTCCGCCTGTAACGTCTCACCTTTGTCATTCTTTCGAAGGTTCCCGTCGGCTCTCCAGCCTGCGGCGTCGAGCAGCTGCGAAACCTCCCGCAGCAGCTTGCGGTCCTGGCCCGAACCATCGCTGGGACGCGGCAGTTCCGGCGGGCCGAACACCTCCGGCCTAAGCTCCCCGCGCAACGGCTCAAGCAGCGCCAGTTCTTCAGGCGGAGTTGGGCCCACCGCTTTCAGCGGCGACAGCTCGAAGAAACTCTCCGTGCGGTCATAGAGTCCGTAAAACAAGTTTGCGTTGGTCCACTCGAAATCGAAGGCCAGGTTGAAGGCCCGCCGCACCCTGATGTCCTGAAACTTGGCGCGCCGGAGATTGAAGAAGAAACCCTGCGCGCCAGAGGGCGTTTCATCCGGCAGCACCGTCTGCTTCACCCGCCCGTCCAATATCGCCGGAAAATTATAGGCCGTGGCCCAGTCGCGCGAGGTGAACTCCTCGCGAAGATCGATAACGCCGGATGTAAGCGCCTCGAATCCCGCTGTCCGTTCGCGGAAATAGTCAAAACGCACGTCATCGAAATTGTAGCGGCCGCGATTGACGGGCAAGTCCTTGGCCCAGTAATTGGCGCGCCGCCCGTACGTTACGTATTCCCCCGCGCGGAAACTCTTGATCGCATAGGGTCCCGATCCCAGCGGCGGCTCAAGGCCGGACTTGGAAAAATCCACCTTGCTATAGTAAGCCTTAGAAAACACCGGCAGCTGCGCGATGACCAGCGGCAGATCGCGGACATTTTCGCCCTTGAAGCGGTAGCGCACAGTGTAGGTGTCTAGAATTTCGCAAGTCTCCACATCCCTGATCGTGATCTTGATCCGCTCATCGCCCTTGGTGGAGAGCAGGCGGAAACTGTCGCAAACATCCTCAGCCGTGAGCGCCGAGCCATCGGCGAATTTGGCTTCCGTCCGCAATGCGAAGGTGACACTCTTGCGATCCGCCGCCACATCTGCGGTTTTCGCAACCAAACCATAGACGGCGTCGGGCTCGTCCATGTTTCGCGCCATCAGCGTATCGAACATGAGTTCAAAGCCCTGAACCGGATCGCCCTTGAGGATATAGCCGTTGAAACTGTCGAATGTATTGATGGCGGCGGGGCCGATCAGCGCCATGCGCCCGCCTTTGGGCGCTTGCGGGTTGACGTAGTCGAAATGCGCGAAGTCAGGTTCGTATTTAAGTTCGCCGAACGCCGAAAGACCGTGGCGAGGCTCCCCGTACGCGGGCGTCGCCGCAAGGAGCAGTAAGGCGAAGGCAAAGCCCCGCTTCATTTCAGCGATGCCACCCTCTTGGCTTTTTCCTCGTCCCACCACCAGATCGATGGGAACCCCGCCGAATAGTCCGGCAGTTTGGCGGGCTTGCCAAAACGGTCCCAACGGGCGGTCCGCTCGTAGGCGATATACCACATGGGCACGACGTAATCGTTCCACATGAGTACGCGGTCCAGCGCTCTGCACGCGGCAATGAGGCCGGGCCGGTCGGTTGCGAAAATGATTTTGTCGACGATGCGGTCGACCACGGGATTCTGGATTCCGACATAGTTCCGGCTGCCATTCCTGTCAGCCGCTTCGCTACCCCAGAAGTCGCGCTGCTCGTTTCCCGGCGACAGCGACTGGCCCCAACTCCCGACGATGATGTCATAATCGAAGGTCTGGGCCTGGCGCTCATACTGCGCGCTGTCGATGGTTTTTATGCGAACGCCAATGCCGAGGAGTTCAAGTTGCTGCTGGTATGGCAAGGCAATACGCTCGAACAACGGATCGGCGAGCAGGAATTCGACCTGCAGCCGTTCGCCCTTGTCATTCTTGAGAACTGAACGGCCTCCATCCGCTGTCACGTTCCAGCCGGCCTCCGCCAGTAGCCGCGAGGCTTCGCGCAGGTTCTTGCGCCGGTCCTGCGGCGTAAGGTTGACGGGATTGGTAAATTCTTTCGTGAATACCTCGGCCGGTATCTGGTCCCGCAGCGGTTTAAGGATCGCGAGTTCCTCAGGGCCGGGCAAGCCCGTCGCCTCCATCTCCGAATTGTTGAAATAGCTGTGGGAGCGCGTGTACTGGCCATAGAAAAGATTGGCGTTGGACCATTCGAAATCGAATGCGAAATTGAAAGCACGGCGCACGCGCTGATCCCGGAATTTCCCGCGCCTCAAGTTGAAGGCCCAGCTTTGCATGCCCTCGGCGTTCTGAAGCTTTATTTCTTCCTTTACGACGCGGCCATCCTTTACCGCCGGGAAACCGTAACCCGTAGCCCAGATTTTGGAGGAATTTTCCAGGCGCCAATCGTATTGATCTCCTTTGAGGGCCTCGAAGGCCACATTGGCATCGCGGAAATAAATGTATTCGATCTCGTCGAAATTATCCTGGCCGATATTGACCGGCAAATCCTTGCCCCAATAATCCTCGACGCGCTTAAGCTTTACCGAGACACCGGTTTTAACCTCCGCCGCCTTATAGGCGCCTGAGGACAGAGGCACTTCCAGCGTTGTCTCCTTGATGTCACGTTGCTTGCCTCTGGAGTCCCTACCTGTCCACCAATGTTTGGGCAGCACAGGCAGTTGCCCGGTGATGAGCGGCAACTCGCGATTGCCTGACGTGCTAAAACTGAAGCTCACCTCGTGATCGCCCGTCTGCTCCGCCTTGGTAATGTTTTTGTAATAGGAATTATAAAACGGATGGGATTCACGCAGGGCCTCCATGCTCCAAATCACGTCTTCGGGCGTCATCGGTTTGCCGTCATGAAAGCGCGCTTCCGGTCGAATCCGGTAGACCACCTGCGAGCGATCCTCCGGATGCCAGACGGCAGATGCCACGAGACTATATTCCGTCGAGGGTTCATCCAGCGCCGAGACGAGCAGCGTTTCATTGGTGGCCGCGGGCGCAGTCTCGCCCTTGAAACTGTAGGGGTTGAGGCTGTCGAAGGAGCCCACAACGGCAAAGCGCACCCGCCCGCCCTTGGGCGCTTGCGGGTTCACATAATCGAAATGCCGGAAGTCCGGACCGTATTTGATGTCGCTGAAGAGCGTGAGGGCATGCCTGAACTCACGGTCTTGGGCGTGGGCGGCCTGCGCGCCCACGATTTTCGAGAGCGGTGCAAGGCCGGCAAATTTGAGTACGGATCGGCGGGTGAATTTCATGACAGGCTGTCGCTCCTGACCTTGATCAGCATGAATACGCGTATGCGGGCCTAAAAGAAAACACCGGCGATGATCGCCGGTGTTAATTCTTGGAAAGCATTGAGGCCGTTACGGGGCAGGGAAGGGTTTGGGCGCATCCGAGAGCGAGGCCAGATAGGCCAGAAGATCGGCGCGTGTCGTGTCCTTCTTGAGCCCGCCATAAACCATTTTGGTGCCAGGCACGGTTTCCTTCGGGCTTTTGATGAAGGCGTCGAGGACCTCATAGGTCCATGGTTCGGCGGCCTTGGCCTTCATGGCGTCGGAATAGGGAAATCCCGGAACGGAGGCGTGCGGCCTTTGCACCACATCCCACAGATTGGGCCCAACCTTGTTGGGACCGCCCTTGACGAAGGTGTGACAGGCCGCGCAAGCCTTGGAGGCAGCCTCGCCCTTCTTCGGGTCGGCAGCGGCGAGCAGCGTTCCAAGCGAGACCACCGCAACCTCTCCGCCGCCCGTTTCTCCACCCGTGGTGGCATCCGCCACTTCGATGACGAAGCCCGGTTTTTCGGGTTTTTCGGAGTGGTAAATCACTTCGGAGGCAGCCTTGAGGCCGAACACCATGAGCGCCGTGCCCAATACCGCCCCGGCGATTTTGTTGAATTCAAAGCTGTTCATTGAACGAGTTGACCCTCGACCCCCTGATTGCGCGGGAAACTAATTGTTTCTCAAGCCTACCGCAATACGTATAAGACGGTCGTGAGCATTTGCCGCGCCTTGGGCCAAGTCCATGATAGAAAACCAGAATACCATCGTCATAATCCCTTCGCGCATGGCCTCCTCAAGGCTCCCTGGCAAGCCGCTTGCCGATCTTCATGGCCTGCCGATGATCATTCATGTCTGGCGCCGGGCGGTCGCCGCCAATGTCGGACAGGTCCTCGT
>Ga0187892_10010797_pt1 | contig 11431 bp, 12 predicted proteins | sample MA1701073metaG_FD_139345 | JGI IMG/M metagenome (GOLD analysis project Ga0187892, IMG submission 139345) | Bio-ooze microbial communities from a basaltic lava cave in the Kipuka Kanohina Cave System on the Island of Hawaii, USA - MA170107-3 metaG ... | reverse complement strand
GCGGCGCCGCCCTCACCGATGCCCCACGTCGCCCCGAGCTTCACCGCCGCCGAGCGCGCGAGGTGGAGCGCCCAGGGCTCCGAGGCGCCGCGCAGGTCCGGTGGCGCCGGCACCGCGCCTGCGGCGAACGCGCGGAGCGCCGCGCCCGTGTAGACGACCGCGCCGCCCAGGTAGAAGGTGGAGGCGCCGGGCACCGAGAGCAGCGCGGCCGAGATCAGCCCGCCGGCCGCCCCCTCGGCCACGCCGATCGTCTCGCGCCGCGCGCGGAGCAGCGCGCCGGCGCGCTGGCCGAGCGCGAGCAGCTCGGGCCCGAGGCTCATCTCACGCCTTCGGTGCCGAGCGCGGCGTCAGCCGCGCGATCCCGAGAACGGATTCGGCCGGAGGATCGCCTCCTGGAAGGCCGTCTCCATCTCCGTGAAGGCGGTGTCGAGGTCCCAGACGCCGTCGGTCACGACCTCTCGCGTGACGACCGGGTTCGAGAAGAGTCCGATCCGTCCGTTCCCGCACTGGATCACGCGGCCCGTGAGCCAGTCGCTCCGCTCGCTCGCGAGGTAGACGACGGGCGGCACCACGTTCCAGGCCGAGAGGCGCGCGTTGTCTGGGCTGTAGTTCATCACCGTGCTCTTGCCCTGGAGGCTCTCCGTCATGCGCGTGAAGGCGACGGGCGCGATGCAGTTGGCCGTGACGCCGTACTGCGCGAGCGCGTTCGCGCACGAGTACGTGAGGCCCACGATCCCCATCTTCGCCGCCGCATAGTTGGGCTGCGCCGGCGCGCCGAACAGGCCCGAGCCCGACACGAAGTTGATGAGCCGGAACTTTCCGCCGCGGTTGTCGCGCCACCAGGCCGAGGCGTGGCGCGTGGTGTTGAAGGTGCCCTTCAGGTGGACCGCGATCACGGCGTCCCACTGCTCCTCCGTGATCTTGAAGATCATCGCGTCGCGGATGATGCCGGCGACGTTCACGAGGACGTCGAGGCGGCCGAAGCTCCGCACGGCGGTCTGGATCAGCTCGGCGGTCTCGTCGAAGCTCGTCACGTTCGCGGTGCTCGCGACGGCCTTGCCGCCCGCGCGGTTGATCTTTTCGGCGACCTCCTCGGCGGGCCCGGCGCTCTTGCCCGAGCCGTCGAGCGCGACGCCGAGGTCGTTCACCACGACCGCCGCTCCCTCCTGCGCCAGGGTCTCGGCGACCGCCGCGCCGATCCCACGGCCTGCGCCCGTGATCACCGCCACGCGTCCGTCGAGCTTGCCCATGCTTCGTCCCCTCGAGAGCGGCCGAGGGTAGCGGCCGGCCTCGGGCGCCGCAGTATCCTCGGGCCATGCTGTACGACCCGTACTCACGCGCGATGCAGGAGGACCCCTTCCCGACCTATCACTACTTCCTCGAGAACGAGCCGTGCTCGCACAACCCGAAGATGGACTTCTACGCGCTCTTCCGCTTCGAGGACGTATGGGAGGCGACGCTCGACTGGAAGACGTACAGCTCCTCGTACGGCCCCTCGCTCGAGAACCGTGGTCAGATCCCGGGCGAGATGTTCTCGATCATCGGCATGGATCCGCCGCGCCACACGCGGCTCCGCAACATCGTGTCGCGCGGCTTCACGCCGCGGCGCATCGCCGCGCTCGAGCCCGAGGTGCGGAAGCTCGCCGCGCGCTACCTCGACGCGCTCCGCGACGAGGCGCGCTTCGACGTCCAGCAGGCGTACTCGGTGAAGCTGCCGATGGACGTGATCAGCGTGCTGCTCGGCATCCCCGAGGCGGACCGCGACTGGTACCGCCACACCGTCGACAAGGGCCTCGAGCGCGACCCCGAGACCGGCCAGCCCGGCATGCAGAACATCGAGATGCTCGTGAAGGCGCGCGATCTGATCCTCGGCCTGCTCGCGGAGCGGCGCAGAAAGCCGCGCGAGGACCTGATCAGCGTGATCGCCGAGGCCGAGTACACGGAGCCCGACGGCACGCGCCGCCAGCTCGGGGACGACGAGGTCGCGGCCTTCACCACGCTCCTCGCCGCGGCCGGCGCCGAGACCACGGCCAAGCTGATCGGCAACATGATCGTCTACCTGTTCCAGCACCCCGACCAGCGCCGGTACGTGTTCGAGGACGCGGCGGGGCGGCTCCCGAACGCGATCGAGGAGGTGCTCCGCTACGACGCGCCGAGCCAGTTCCAGGGCCGCGTGGCGCTTCGCGACGTGACCGTGCACGGCGTCACCATCCCGCAGCGCTCGCGCGTCGCGCTCGTCACCGGCGCCGCCTGCCGCGATCCGCGCGAGTTCGCCGACCCCGACCGCCTCGACGTCACGCGCAAGGCCGCCCGCGAGATCTACTTCGGGCACGGCCAGCACGTCTGCATCGGGAAGTCGCTCGCGCGCCTCGAGACGAAGGTTGCGCTGGAGGAGCTCCACGCGCGCTTCCCCGACTGGAGCGTGGACGAGAACGGTCTCACGCGCACCTACCAGGCGCACGTGCGCGGGTTCCAGAACGTGCCGCTCGTGGCGGAGTGATACAGATGGGTGACCTCGCCGACCTCGTCGCCAGCTTCGACGTGGAGCCCGTCGGCCCCGGGCGGTTCCGCGCGAAGACGCTCGACGCCGCCGGCCGCGACGTGGTGGAGGGCGCCCAGATCCTGGCGCAGTCGATCGTCGCCGCGTGCAAGAACCAGCCCGACAAGGCGGCGAAGTCCGCGCACATGATCTTCGCGCGCGCCGCGACGGTGCAGTCCGACCTCGAGCTCGAGCTCGACACGACGCACGCCGGGCGCTCGTTCGGGAGCGCCACGGTGACGGCGCGCCAGGGCGAGAAGCTCTGCGGGCGCGGGCTCGTCCTGCTCGAGCGCGACACGCCCGACCTGATCCGCCACGGCGCGCGCATGCCCCTCGTCCCCGGCCCCGACGCCTCGCCGCCCTTCGAGCTCGGCGTCTCGGGCCGCGAGCTCCGCATCGTCGGCGGCGCCTATACGCCCGACCCCGAGGCCGTCGGGCCGCCCGAGCTCCACGTCTGGCTGCGCTACCGCGAGGCGCCGCCGGAGCCGTACCTCCGGCAGGCGCTCGTCGCAGACTTCACCGGCCGCTTCTCGATCGCGACCGCGATGCGCCCGCACCAGGGCATCGGCGAGGGGATGGCGCACCGCTCGCTCAGCACCGGCGTGCTCGCGATCACCGTGAGCTACCACGACCCCGTGCCCGTGGACGGCTGGCTGCTCTACGCGCACGAGAGCACGCACGCCGGGCGCGGCCGCGCGTACAGCCGCGCGCAGGTCTTCAGCGAGGACGGGCGCCTCGTCGCTTCGTTCACCCAGGAGAGCATGATACGCCCGCTCGCCGAGGCGGCGAAGGGGATGGGAACGGCGAGCGCGCTCTAGAACGAAGGAGCTGACGAAGGAAACCGTGGCAGCGATCGACGACCTCACGCGCGAGATCCGCGAGGGCCCGGGCGGCCCCGAGGTCGGGGCCTTCTTCGACCTCGACCAGACGCTCCTCGCCGGCTTCTCGGCCTTCGCGTTCTTCCGCGAGCGCGCGGCATCGGGGCGCATCTCGCCGCGCGAGATCTCCGACTCGCTGCTCGGCGCGCTCTCCTTCGCGCTCGGCCGCACCGGCTTCTCGGGAATGATGGCGGCCTCGACGGCGGCCTATCGCGGCCTGGCGGAGTCGGTGCTGCGCGAGACCGGGCAGGAGGTGTTCGAGAAGCACCTCGCCCGCCAGGTCTATCCCGAGGCGCGTGCGCTCGTCGCGGCGCATCGCGCGCGCGGCCACACGCTCGCGATCGTCTCGTCGGCCACGCCCTACCAGACGGAGCCCGTCGCGGAGGCGCTCGGCATCCCGCACGTGCTCTCGACGCGGCTCGAGGTCGAGGACGGCGTCTTCACCGGCCGCGTGGTGAAGCCGACCTGCTGGCAGGAGGGGAAGCTCCACTACGCGACGGAGCTCGCGGAGCGCGAGGGAATCGACCTCGCCGAGAGCTGGTTCTACACCGACAGCGCCGAGGACCTGCCGCTGCTCGAGGCGGTCGGGCACCCGCGGCCGCTCAACCCCTCGGCGCGGCTCGCCGGCATCGCACGCGACCGCGGCTGGCCGATCCGGCGCTTCCGGAGCCGCGGCCGGCCGAGCCCCGAGGCGCTCGCGCGCACGGCGCTCGCCTACGGCAGCCTCGTCCCCGCGCTCTGGGGCGGCGTCGCCGTGGCGCTCGCGAACCGCTCGCGCCGCGAGGGCGCGAACGTGACGGCCTCGACCTGGGCCGACGTGGCGACCGCGTTTGCCGGCATCGAGCTCGAGGTGGAGGGCGAGGAGCATCTCTGGTCGCGCCGCCCGGCGGTCTTCATCTTCAACCACCAGAGCTCGGTGGATGTGCTGCTCGTCGCGAAGCTCCTGCGCCGCGACTTCACGGGCATCGCGAAGCAGGAGATCCGCAGGAACCCGCTCTTCGGGCCGGCGTTCGCGTTCGCCGGCGTGGTGTTCATCGACCGCGCGGACGGGGCGGACGCGCGAGACAAGCTCGAGCCCGCCATCCGGGCGCTCCGCGAGGGCCGCTCCATCGCGATCGCGCCGGAGGGCACGCGCTCGCGCACCGCGCAGCTCGGCCATTTCAAGAAGGGCGCCTTCCACCTCGCGCTGCAGGCCGGCGTCCCGATCGTGCCGATCGTGTTCCAGAACGCGCTCGACGTGCTGCCGCGGGGCGCGCTCGTGCTGCGCCCCGCGAACGTGCGCGCGGTGGTGCTGCCGCCGATCGACACCGCGGGCTGGACGAAGGAAGGCCTCGACGCCGAGATCGAGTCGATCCGCAAGCGCTACCTCGAGGTGTTGGGCGCGGGAGGTGAGCGGTGAGCCCGCGTCACGTCCTGCTGGGTGCTGGCCTCGCGGCGCTGGTGGTGGCCGCGCTCGGGCTTTGGCTCGGCGGCCGCGCGAGCGCGCCGCCCGCGCCGGAGCTGGCGCCTGCGGTAGCCGTGGCGCCGACGAGCGCGGAGCCTCCGGCACCGCCCGCCGCTGCCCGGCTCGAGCCGGAGCGGGGCGCGAGGCGCGTCGTGCGGAAGCGGGCGCCTGTCTCGGCCGCGCCCGCGGAGCCGCAAGCGCCGGGCCTCGACGAGCTCCTCCGCCTCCCGGCCCCGCTCCCGGCCGGGCCCGAGAGCGTCGAGTGGGCGGGCGCGCGCGAGGAGGTGGAGGCCGAGAGCAGCCAGGCCGCGGGCCCGCGGCGGGTCCGCGTGAACTACTCGCGCGAGAACGTCACCGAGGCCGTGCCGATGCAGCCGGAACAGAACCGCACCGAGGTCGGCGTCTCCGTCCGCGTGGACGAGGCGGACCGGGTGCGCGTGCGGGGCGGCGTGCGCGTCGACGAGCGCCGTGCGGAAGCGAAGGCCGAGCCCGAGACCGACCGCACGCCCACGGTCGGGGTGGAGGTGCGCTTCTGAGTCACGCCAGGTCTGTCCGTCAGGACTGCCTGCGTGCCGCTTGGAACTCGCGGTTCTTGAGCGAGAGCACGAACGACGTGATCGAGGACGCCAGCAGGCCGCTCACGAAGACGAGGAGCGTCTCGCTCGCTCCGAAGAGCTGATGGCCTCCGAGCAGGCCGATCCCCACGCCGAGCGCGAGCTGGGCGCGCGCGAGGTGCTTCCCGATCGGTCGGATCAGCGCCGACGCGATCGAGGCTCCCCCGACGGCCAGGAGAAGCCACTGGATGGTCTCGTTCGACATGGCCGCCTCCCTTCACTTCGCGCCGAAGAACTCGAGCATCAGCGCCGCCACGCGCGTGGGCTCCTCGAGGAGGAGCCAGTGGCTCGCCTCGGGCAGCTCGACCACCGCGCCGGGCGGCAGGTACTCCGCCGTCACCTCGACGGCCGCCTTCGGGATGTAGGCGTCGTTCGATCCGGTCACGTAGCGCACGGGCACGCTCGGCTTCCCGTCCGGCGGGAGCGCCACGGGCGCCCAGTCCGCGCGGTAGACCTCGAGCATGGTCGAGATGGCATTCTCGCGCGCCCAGGCCGACTGGAACACGGCGAGCGTCTCACCCTCGAAGGTGCCCGGCCGGCTGGTGCGCGCGAGGTTGCGCGAGAGGAGCCACCAGCCGCCCGCCCGCGCGACCAGCTCGGGCAGCAGCGGGAGCCGGAAGAAGGTCCGGAACCAGCTGATCGAGTCGGGGTCGTCGTTGGGGTTCGCGCGCTCCCAGGCCTTCGGATGCGGCGCCGAGACGATCACCGCGCGGCGCACGCGCTCGGGCGCCTCGAAGACGAGGCGCCAGCTGACGCCCCCGCCCACGTCGTGGCCGGCGAGGAAGGTGCGCTCGATCCCGAGCGCGTCGAGCAGGCCGAGCACGTCCCGCGCGTAGGCGCCGCCGCCGTACGCCTCCGTGCCGGGCGGCTTCTCCGAGCGGTTGAAGCCGCGGAGATCCGGCGCGATCACGCGATAGCCGGCGCGCGCGAGCTCGCCCATCACGCCGTGCCAGCTGTACCAGAGCTCCGGGAAGCCGTGGAGGAGGACGACGGGCTCGCCCGCGGCGGGACCCGCGAACACGACGTGGAGTGCGACGGCGCCGGTCGGGACGAGCCGCGACTCGAGGTCGATCCCGAGGTGCGCCTCGGCGATCGCGAGCTCGTCCACGGGAGGGCGGTCACCGGAGCGCCAGGCGGCCCAGCCGAGGCCCGTGAACGCGATCGCGATCCCGATGCCCCAACGCAGCGCCGACAAGGGCGCCCCTCCCGTTCGCGACGGGAGGACGGTAGCCGTGGCGCCTCGCGCCCGCCTTCAGATTCCGAGCCAGAGCGACTCGACGCTCTGGGTCACGCCCCAGTCGCGGAGCTGCGCGACGGCCGCCTCGAGGTCGGACGGAGTCGCTGCGACCGCGCCGCCAGCGCCGTGGATGTGCGCGCAGCCCGGATGCGCCGCGACCGCGACCAGCGCGGGCGAGAGATCGCGGATCTCGCGCGCGAGCCACGCCCGAAGCCACGGCGAGGTCTGCGGATCCGGCGTGGCGATCGCACGCACCGGGGTCACCACGCCCACCACCTCGTCCACGCCCCACGCGATGCGGAGCGCGCGCCGCGCCCGCCGCTCGACCGCGGGGTCTCCGCACGAGAGCAGGATCGCCGTCCGCGCGCGATACGCCTCCGCCGGCAAGAGCCTTTCCGCGGCGACGAGCTGTCGTCGAATGTGGCTTCGATCGCACCAATCGAGCCCCGACATGTTGCCCTCCTCCTCGTCTCGGGGGTGAAGTGGAGATCGGCGCTCCGCAGAACGAGCAATGCGATCCGCGTCACGCCCGCGACGGCCCGTGCTGCGTGCGAGCTGCCGACGAGCGGCAGCGACGGTGCAGCTCGCCGGCGGCTTCGCCGCACGCCTCGGCTACGCTCCGCGCCTCGTGAGCGCCGCCGTCTACACGCGCGAGGGAGAGGTCTACACGCCGACGGAGTGGGCCGGGAGCCCGTGGTCGCGCGAGCTCCAGCACGGCGGCCCGGTCTGCGGCCTGGTGGCGACGGCGGGCGAGGCGGCCGCGCGCGAGACGGGCCTCGGCGTGGTGCGGATCACCGTCGATCTGTGCCGGCCGACACCCTTCGCGCCCCTCGAGCTCGGCTGGCGCTACGCGCGCCGCGGCCGCCGGCTCGCGCTCCTCGAGGTCGCGCTCCGCCGCGAAGGCGCCGAGATCACGCGGGGGAGCGTCCTGCTGCTCGCGATGCGCGACGAGAGCGCCGGCGCCTTCGGCCCGGACGAGCCGCCGCCGCCCGGCCCCGACGGGATCGAGGCGGCCCCGTTCGCGCCGCGCGAGTACCTGGCGCACATCCCACCCGGCTTCCACCGGAGCGTCGAGGTGCGAATGTGCGAGGACGAGATCGGGCCGGCGGCCTGGCTCACGACGCCGCTTGCGCTGGTCGCCGGCGAGGCCACCTCGCCCCTCGTGCGCTCCGCGATGCTCTCCGACCTCACCTTCGCGATCGCGAGCCGCTCGATGCTGCGCCGCCGGCCGCTCCCGCTCGACCCGCGACGCATGGCGATGATCAATGCCGATCTCACGCTCTACCTCGAGCGCCCGCCCGAGGGGGAGTGGTTCGCATTTCGCCACGCCCAGGTGAGCGGCCGGGGCGGCGTCGGCATCGCCGAGCTCGTGCAGCTCGACCGGCGCGGCCGCTACGGCCGCTCGCTCCAGGCGCTGGTGGAGAACCCGATCCCGGGAATCCGCTAGCTCCGCCTGCTCTGGAGCGCGACGCCGTGCTTCTCGGCGAGGCGATAGAGGGCGGCGCGGCTCCGGCCGAGCTGCTGCGCCGCGCGCGCGATGTTGCCGCCGTGGTCGCTGAGCGCGCGCAGCAGCGCGTCGCGCTCTTCGCCGCGGTGGCGGTCGCGCAGCACGGCCACGCTCACCTGCACCTCGCCGAGCACCGCTTCGACCTCCTCGCCCGCGACCTCGTCCCCGGCCGAGAAGGCGAGCGTGCGCTCGACCACGCGGCGCAGCTCGGCCACGTTGCCGGCCCAGCTCGCCTCGCGTAGCGCCGCGAGGGCGTCCTCGCCGAGGCGCTGCTCGGGGCGCGCGAGCTCGCGCGCGATCCGCAGCGCGAAGTGACGCGCCAGGTCGGGGACGTCCGCCCGCCGCTGGCGGAGCGGCGGCACCTCGACGGCGAAGCGCAGCAGCGAGGCCGCGAGCTCGGGCTCGAAGCCGGCGTCGAAGGCGTGCAGCGGGAAGGCGGCGGACGAGGTCGCGAGGAGCCGCGGGCCGAGCACGCGACCGCGCGCGACGCGGCTCCAGAGCGATTGCGCGTCCGGCGGCAAGGCCTCGACGTGCGTGACGACGACGGCCCCGCGCGCAGGGAGCCCGCCCTGCGGCAGCGGCGCGCGGGCATCGAGCTCGAGCAGGGGAGCCTCGGCCCAGGGGCCGATCGCGTGGAGCGCCCGCGCGGCGCGGCGCCGCCCGCTGCCCGCTTCGCCGGTGAAGAGCACCGGGAAGGGCAGGCCCGCGAGCCCGAGCAGCTGGCTCTTGAGGCGCCGCGCCGCCGCGCTCGAGCCGAGCCACTCCGCGTCGAGCCTTGCTTGGCTCTCCGCTCGCGAAGCGCTCCGGCTCGAGGTCGCTCGCGTGGGGGTTCCTTCGCCTGTCATCGCCGTCTCCTCCTCGCCGTCGAGGTCGGAGGCATGCTAGGCACGGCGTGCGCCTTTCCTCGCCATCAAAGAGCGAGAAAGTGCATCATGCGTCGAGAACGGGAAGGCCTCACGCGTCGAGCTTCAGCACCCGCAGCGCGTTCTCGCGCAGGAACTTCGGCCAGACGTGGTCGCGGAACGGCACGTCCTTCATCTCGGTCATGATGCGTTCCAGCGAGAGGCCCATCGGGAAGTAGCCGGCATAGATGATCTTGTCGGCGCCGCGCGTGTTCGCGTAGTCGATGATGGCCTTCGGGTAGTGCTTGGGCGCGAAGGCGCTCGTCGCATAGTGGAGGCCCGGCCACTTGAGCATCAGCTTGACGGCGAGCGCCTCCCACGGCTCGCAGCCATGGAACGTCACGATGCGAAGCTCCGGGAAGAACCAGCAGACCTCGTCGAGATGCTCGACATGCTGGCAGTGCATGGGCACGCGCGGTCCGGGCACGCCCGCGTTGATGAAGTAGGCGATGTCGAGCTCGCAGGCCTTCGCGTAGAGCGGATAGAAACGGGCGTCGTTGATCGCGATCTGAGGGTTGAGGCCGGCCGGGAAGGTGGAGATCGCCTTGATGCCGAACTCCCCGTGCATGCGCGTCACCAGGCGGACGGCGTCCATGCCCTGGCTCGGATCGATCTGGAGCGTCGGGAAGAAGCGCTTCGGATGCTGCTTCAGTGCCTTCCGGCCCACCTCGGTCTGGGGGCTCGTCGGCGCGCGCTCGATCCCCCACTTGTCCATCTCCTCGAGCGTGACCTCGATCGGGTCGCGGCCCTTGCCCCAGTCGTAGGGCACGCCCTTGAACATGTACTCGACCGGGAACGTGCTCTCCTTCGACTCCTTGTCGCGCGTCTGCTGGCGGATGAAGTCGTAGGTCTTGCCGTGGTCGGCGACCGGGAATCCGAGCATCAGGTCGATGATCGGGAGCTTGCTAGGCATCGGCATCTCGCTTCTCCTCGGGGACGTCTCCTCGGGGACGTTCCTTGACTCGTTGACTCGTCCGTGGGAGGGCTGGAACAGGCCCAACGAGTCAACGAGTCAAGGAACGTCCCCGCTCATTTCCCCTCGAAGTCGGGCTTCTTCTTCGCAGCCATCGACTCGTAGCCGAGCTTCATGTCGTCGGACGTGAAGAGCGGCGACGCGCTCGCCGCTTCGAAGCGGAGCGCCTCGGCGAGGCCGCGCTCCGCCTGGAAGTTGATCGTGCGCTTGATCGCCTGCACCGCGAGCGGCGCGTTCGCGGCGATCTCCTCCGCGAGCGCGCGCACGTGCGCGACGAGCTCGGCGCGCGGCACCACCTCCTGCACGATGCCGATGCGCAGCGCCGTGGCGGCGTCGATGCGGCGGCCGGTGAAGGCGAGGAGCCGCGTCCAGCCGGCGCCGAGCTCGGTCACGAGGCGGAGGTCGCCGCCCGCGTCGATCGAGACGCCGACCTTCGGCTCGGGCAGCGCGAACTGCGCGTCGTCGGCGGCGATCCGGACGTCTCCCATCAGCGCGATCTCGAGCCCCGCGCCGAGGCAGTGGCCGTGGATCGCCATCAGGACGGGCTGCGGCAGGTTCGCGAAGACGTGAAAGCGCTCGTGCACGTGGCGGAGGCGCTCGTAGTAGTTCCGCGTCTTCTCGGCCGGCGAGCGGCCGGTGATGCGGTCCTCGGGCATGCCGAGGTCTACGCCCGCGCAGAACGAGCGGCCCTCGGCGCGTACGATCACGGCGCGCACCTCGTCGCGGAAGCGGAGCGCGTCGGCGTGCGCCGCGAGCTGGCGCGCCGACTCCCAGCTCCACGCGTTCAGCTTCTCGGGCCGGTTCAGCACGAGCGTCGCGATCGCGCCGTCGATCTCGAGGTCGATGTAGGAGGGCGTCGCGTTCATTCGAGCGAGAACGGTCCCTTGCCGAGCTGCTCGCGGATCGGCACGAAATCGGGCTGGCGGAGTGCGCGGCGCTGCCAGTTCGCGCCGTCCACCACGAGCGTGTGGCCGCTCACGTATGCGGCGTAGGGTGAGGCGAGGAAGGTCGCGGCCCAGCCGAGCTCGCGGAGCCGCCCGGTGCGGCCGGCCGGGCTGCTCGCCTCCTCGGAACTGACGTCGCCGCGGCCCGGCACGCCGCGGATGTCACCCGTCTCGTCCGCGTGCGGAAACAAGCCGGGGACGAGGCCGTTCACGCGGATCCCGTAGGGGCCCCACTCGACGGCGAGCGTCTCGGTCAGGTTCTTCACGCCCGCCTTCGCGGCGGCCGAGTGCGCGAAGCCGGGGCCGCCGGTCCAGGCGTACGAGGCGCCGATGTTCACGATCGAACCGGGCTGCGCGGCCGCGATGTGCCGGCGGCCGAACTCGCGCGAGCAG
>Ga0187892_10010796_pt1 | contig 11432 bp, 9 predicted proteins | sample MA1701073metaG_FD_139345 | JGI IMG/M metagenome (GOLD analysis project Ga0187892, IMG submission 139345) | Bio-ooze microbial communities from a basaltic lava cave in the Kipuka Kanohina Cave System on the Island of Hawaii, USA - MA170107-3 metaG ... | reverse complement strand
TCGTCTCCGCGCATTCGGTCGCTCCTCGCAATATATTTCCTGATGCCATTAAGACGCTTTTGCCAGACGACCGGTTTCGACTGCGCGACCAATTTGTGCCGGGTTTTTCAGCATCCTGCTAAGCGATCCGCGGGTTACCAGATCATTTCCTAGAATTGGGCCAGCCTCCTCCGTGACACCCCAAGCCGCAAATCTGTACCCAGCGCAGGTCCGCGCTACAGGCTTCGCCGGGTGGCAGAGACGGTCCGGCGAAATCCACCCAAACCCGCGATTGATCCGCTGAGAAACGCGTGCCAATCGTGGCTTCCCGTCGAGGAGCGGTACCAAAGCCACAACGCAGTTCCTACCCTGATTGCCTGCCACCGTTCGCCGATCTGTTCAAGCAAACAATCGCAGACCTGCAAACTGCAGGGGTGTGCTGCACACACGAAACACCAACGTTGCTTCTGGCACTGTGGCGGAGCGATGGCCGACGGGGCAGTGACTTCGGACTCGATGCTGCGCATCAGGCCGCATCGCCCTCGAGCCCCGCTCGTCTGGATTCCTTGAGCCAATGCGCGCTCTCGTGTAGATTCTGCAGTGATTCAGGAAAGGCGGGTTGCCCCTCTTGGCTGTGGACGCTGTCATTGTCGAGAACGCTTCCAAGAATTACCGTATCTACGGAAGGCCGTCGGACCGTTTCAAGGAGCTGATTCTTCCAGGACGGAAGCTCCATCGGGATTTTTGGGCCGTGAAGAATGTGAGCTTTCAGGTTCGGGGAGGCAGCACTTTCGGGGTCATCGGGGAAAACGGCTCGGGCAAGAGCACCCTGCTGCAGATGATTGCAGGAACGCTGCAGCCTACCGAAGGGAGAATCCTGCTAAACGGACGGGTCGCTGCTCTTTTGGAACTCGGCGCGGGCTTCAATCCCGAATTCTCCGGCAGGGAAAACGTATTCCTGAATGCATCTATCCTGGGACTGACAGAGGAAGAGACGCTCCAGCGGATGCCGGACATCGAGCGATTTGCTGAGATCGGCGCGTTCATCGATCAGCCGATCAAGACTTATTCCAGCGGCATGTACATTCGGCTGGCCTTCGCGGTATCGATCCATGTCGATCCCGAGATTCTGCTGGTGGACGAGTCCCTCTCGGTGGGCGACGTCTACTTCCAGCAGAGCTGCATGCGGAAGATCCGCCAGATGAAGCAGGAGGGAAAAACGATCCTCTTCGTCTCGCACGACATGTCGGCTGTAAAGAACCTCTGCGACTCTGCGATCTGGTTGGAGCAGGGCGCAGTGAAGGCGATCGGAGGACCCGACGAGGTGGTGGGGAAATATCTGGCAGCAATGACGCTGCGGCGCGACCCCTACGCCAGTGAGCTTGCAGGCAATGGGTCCGCGCGTGCGCTTGCCGGAGGAAAGGCAGGCGAGCCAGTCGTTCGATCGCTGCCCAACGTCGATCATCGCTGGGGGAACCGGCACGCGGAGATCATTGGAATTCAAACGCTCGATGCGGCGGGGACTGCGTGTGAGAGCGCAGAACATGGCGATCGCATCATTGTTCGCGTCTCTGCAACCTTTCATCTCGACGTGGCCCGTCCCATCGTGGGCATCATGATGCGAAACAGGCTGGGTGAGGACATCTGCGGCGTGAATACTTCGGCTGAAGGGATAGCCCTGCCACCGGCTCGCGCCGGGCAGTGCTTTACGCTCGATTTTCAACTGAAGCTGCCGCTGCTGATGGCGGGCAACTACTACTTCTCCCCGGCAGTGGCCCACGGCACCCACGAAGAGTTTGTGGTGTGCGATTTCGTGGAGAACGCGATCAGCCTGCTGGTGAAGAAAAGGACTGCGGTCTATGGGTACATGAAGTTTGAGAGCCAGATTGAATTGAAGTTTGTGGGATAGAAACTCAAGGGTCAAGGAGCAGGGGGCAAGTGATGGAGTTTACCGGAGAGCGGGTCGTGCCGGGCAAAGTGGAGCACGATCTGCTCAACGAACATCTCTCTCGCTACTACTTCGCCAGGCAGCTGGCGCAAGGGCGCCATGTGCTGGATTTGGGCTGCGGGACGGGATACGGATCGGCGCTTCTCGCCGAAGCAGCGGACCAGGTGATCGGGTTGGATATCTCCGCTGAGTCGGTTGCTTATGCGCGGAAAAACTACGGGCGCTCCAAGCTGGACTTCTTGATTTCGGATTGCCGCTCACTGCCACTGGCTGCAGCCTGCGTTGACGCGGTGGTGTGCCTGGAAGTGGTCGAACATGTGTCCGAACAGGAAGAACTACTCAAGGAGATCGTGCGAGTTCTGCGCCCAGACGGTATCGCGGTGATTTCGACGCCGAACCGGATCTACTACACCGATGAGCGCCAGGAGGTTAATCCGTTCCATGTTCGAGAGTTTGATTTTGAGGAGTTTTCCGCCTGTCTGAAGAATTGCTTCTCGCACGTGGAAATCGCATTTCAGAATCATGTTTCCTCTCTTTATATTGCCGACCGGCAGAGCACGGGACCGACGCAGTCGCAAGTAGAGCCTGGACCTCAAGACTTGGAGCGGACTTCCCACTATTTTGTTGGGGTGTGCTCGAACTCAACTCTGCCGGACCGAGGTTCGTTGATTTATCTGCCAGCCACCGGAAACCAGCTGCGTCAGAAAGAGCGCCACATCCTGGCGCTGGAGTCCAGGGAACAAGAGCTCAACTCCAAGGTGCTGGACCAGCAGAAGGAGTACGATGCCCAGAGTCAATGGTGCCAGGAACTCAATCGACAGATGCAGGAACGCACGGAGTGGGCGCAGCGGTTGCAGCAGCGCATTGAAGAACTAGACCAGCACATTACTGAGCTTCACAAACAACGGCAGGAACTCGAAGAAGAACTCCAGCGCAGAGCAGACTGGGCAGGCAGGCTGAATGAGGAGATTGCGTCGCGAGATCAGCGGATTCTGGGCTTGCAAGCTGAGTTTGAAGAGCGGGCGGCCTGGGCGGCGCGCTTGAGTGAGGAGCTGAAGGTGAGCGCAGAGAAACTGGAGCAGATCAAACGGTCGAAGCTCTTCCAGATGAGCAGGGCTTTGGGGTTGCTGCCGAAGGTTTAGGCGTCGCTACCCACTCTAACCAGCTATGCAGGCCGAGCCAAATTTGTTGGCGTTTCGGTTAGAGGTAGGGTGGGCCGTCCTCAGCCCGCCGCAAGGTGCCGATTGGAAAACGGCGCCGTGAGGACACCGCGCCCGACCTGTGGCGGCTGGGAATCAAGGGTACGGCCTTTGATTCGCCAGGCCAGGGACTGGACCTGCATGGGCGGCAGGCGTGAGATCCTGCCCACGTCTGCGCCACCCTTGACCCGAATGCGTGCCTGAGGACACAGAACGAACCTTCGTTCAGGAATCTATCAAAAAAATCAGGTGCTTCGGGCGGAGTGCTGCGTTCAGGGCCTGCAATTCTTGCTTCATCAGCAGGCCCAACGGAGACGAGGACCCTTGTGCCACAGTTTGGTCTCGATGGTTTGAGCAATAATTTATGCGCGTTTTGGCAGGATAATCCCTTATAATTCAGCCTTTTCTTAGGGGGTGTCGCATGATTTTAGTGGTGGGTGGAGCGGGTTATGTGGGCTCGGTGCTGGTCCGGGAACTGCTGGAGCGCGGCTATGCAGTGAAAGTGTTCGACCGGCTCTATTACGGCGACCAGGGCATTCGCGATGTGGGAGAAAGAATCAAGCTGGATGCGGGTGATATCCGGGGGATGGACGCTTCGGTGCTCGACGGCGTCGATGCGGTCATTAACCTGAGCGGTCTCTCGAATGATCCGACTGCCGAATACAATCCCAAGGCCAACTATGAAATGAACACGCTGGCGACCGAGTTTCTGGCTGGGCTTTGCAAGAAGAAGGGAATTCGGAGATTCATCTTTGCATCCTCCTGTTCGATCTACGATGTCGGCATCGGCAACGACGAGAAAGACATTGTTTTAGACGAAGATTCGCCCGTCAATCCCAAGGCCGCCTACTCCGTCTCGAAGTACCAGGCGGAGCGCATCCTGCTTTCCATGAGCGGCAGCGATTTCTCTCCGGTGATCTTGCGGAAAGGCACGATTTACGGCTTCTCTCCCCGCATGCGCTACGACCTGGTGGTAAACACTTTCCTGAAGGATGTCTTGTCCAAAGGATTCCTCACAATTCACTACGGCGGCGAAATGTGGCGCCCGCTGGTTGACGTGCGGGACGCTGCGCGAGCCTACATCACCTGCCTGGAAGCGGATGAAAGCAAGGTTCGAGGCGAAATCTTCAACGTGGTCTACGGCAACTTCCGAATTTCAGAGCTGGCTCTCCGTGTGGTTGAGGCTTTGAGAGAAGTGGACGTAAAAGCTGAAATCCGGGCGGACTATCGCTACCACGGCGTTCGGAGCTACCGGGTTTCTGGAAAGAAGCTGGAGCGAGCGCTGGACTTTACACCTGCAGTGTCTGTTGAAGAAGCTGTCAAAGACATGGTGGAGAGCGTCTCTCGCTATCGCTATACCGATTTTGACAATCCCCGATACTACAACATCGCCTGGATGAAGCTGCTTGAAGAGGCCGACAAGATCATTAAGGTCACCGGCTCCGTCTTTGAGTTGTCTCAAGCCTCTGGATTTCAACCCACCCTGGTGAACGCTTTGCGCAAGCGGCAGGGAGTGGAACATTGAGAATCCTGCTCATCGGCGCTAACGGACAGCTGGGGTCTGATCTGACGCGCTTGCTGGAAGGGCACGAGCTGGTAGCCACCACCCATCAATCGCTGGATGTTACTGATTTCGAGCAGGTCGGACAGGCAGCTCGCAAGCATCAGCCACAAGCGATCATCAACACCTCCGCGTTTCACAAAGTGGACCTCTGCGAAACGGAGATTATGCCGGCGTTCGAAGTGAATGCCTATGGAGTGCGCAATCTTGCCCTGGCCGCGCGAGAGGTTGACGCGACCCTCTACCACTTCAGCACCGATTACGTTTTTGGGGGCGGCAACCAGCGCAGGCCCTTCAAAGAGTCTCATGTGCCCGAGCCAGTCAACGCCTATGGCATTTCGAAAGCCGCAGGAGAGCGGTTTGCCGCCTATTTGTGGCACAAATCCGTTGTCATCCGCACTTGCGGGTTGTATGGCCATGCGGGCAGCAGCGGCAAGGGTGGAAACTTTGTCGAGATGATGCTGAAGAAGGCGGTTAACGGCGAGTCCATCAAGGTCGTGGAGGATCAGCGTTTGACGCCAACCAGCACCCTGGAACTGGCGCGCAAGGTGCGCGACTTGCTCGAGAGGCCTGAATACGGGCTGTTTCACGCCACTGCGGCAGGCGATTGCTCCTGGTTTGAATTTGCCCGCGAGATCTTTGCGATTGAGGGAATACCGGCGGACCTGTCCCCTACAACTTCGGACGCCTTTCGGTCGCCAGCCCGGCGTCCTGCTTATTCGGTGCTGGAGAACGCGCGCTTGAAGACGCTCGGCATGGACGATTTTAAGGATTGGCGCGACGGGCTGAGAGAATACTTGAAGAATCGTCCGAAGGTGCGGTAACAGAAAAGGTTCCGAAGCTCAGGAGAGCAGGCATGTCTGACCGGAGTGGCCCTGCCGGCCCGATTCTTGCCCCTCCGCGAATCGAAAGGAATCAGATTCCAGCTTGAATCCCCCCAAGTTAAGCGTCGTCGTTCCTGTCTACAACGAGAAGAAGTCCCTCCTGGAAATCCTCCGCAGAGTCCAGTCCGTCCCCATTCATAAGGAAATCATTCTGGTAGACGATTTCTCCACGGACGGAACGCGGGACTTGTTGAAGGATCTGGAAAGCCAGGCCGGATTCAGGGTGCTCTACCACGAGAGAAACCTGGGCAAGGGAGCAGCATTGCGCACAGGCTTTCAGCAAGCGACAGGCGACTTTGTGATCGTCCAGGACGCTGATCTCGAATATGATCCAAACGACTACCCGAAATTGCTGCAGCCGATTCTGGACGGCAGGGCAGACGTGGTCTATGGGTCCCGGTTCTCCGGCCACCGCCGCAACATGACTTCTCTGCATAGCTTGGGCAACCAGCTTCTGACGCTGCTGACGAATCTGCTTTACCGCACATCCATCACCGACATGGAAACCTGTTACAAGCTGTTCCATCGATCCACAATTCAGGGGATTCGCGTCGAGTGCAACCGTTTTAACTTCGAGCCGGAGATTACGGCCAAGGCACTCAGACGCGGGCTGCGCATTGTGGAAGTGCCCATCTCGTATTCTGGCAGAAGCTTTTCTGAGGGAAAGAAAATTACCTGGCGGGACGGATTCTCGGCAGTCTGGACCCTGGTGAAATACCGGTTTCGAGAGTAGCGACTGTGTGTGGTGAACTTCGAGCGCGGACTGCGCTGCGCAGTGAGTCACTGAAAAAGACAGAAGCAGGGGTACAGGGATCACTGGTGTCGAATCTGAGATTGCCAACAAAGTGTTCGTGGTGTGCTTCCTCCCCGATACCCGGTCCAGATCATGACGGGTGATAATCGGTCTCGCGTCCAATGCTATCTTGACACCCTTGGGGGGCACGTTTGAGTTGATGAACAGGTTTCTGCAAAAGCTTGGCACACGGCTGAGTGCCCGCCACTGGATTCTTCTGCTGTTTCTCCCCTTTGATCTGTTCATCCTGTTCGTCCTGCTGGCGGCTGACGCACTCTATCGGCCCCGCTCAGCGGTTTCTGGCAGGAGACAGCAGCTTGGGAAGCCTGATCGAAGCAAAGCCAGCATCATCGTGCTCAACTGGGACGGGCGGCACCTGCTGGAAGAATTTCTTCCGTCGGTTCTGGAAGCCGTTCGCCACGACGGTCGAGACCACGAGGTGCTGGTGGTTGACAACGGCAGCAGTGACGGCAGCGTGGAGTTTCTGAAGACTCGCTTCCCTTCAGTAAAAATTGTTCCTCTCGACCGCAACATGCGATTCACCGGAGGTAATAATGCCGGCGTTAAGGCTGCCGCGAGCGACGTCGTGATTTTTTTGAACAATGACATGCAGGTGGACCCGGACTTTATCCCGCCTCTGCTGGAGGGATTTCGCGAGGATGATGTGTTCTCCGTTTCATGCCAGGTTTTCTTTCAGGACAAGAGCCGGCGACGCGAGGAAACCGGCAATACGAAGGTCCGCTGGCACTGGGGCTTTGTTGAGCCCTTCCACGCGGAAGTGCCCGACAAGCGGTCCGCAGGCTACTCGCACATCCTTTGGGGCGGAGGCGGGTCCTGTGCTTTTGATCGCAACAAATTTCTAGCGATCGGCGGACTGGATACGCTGTACGATCCGTTTTATCTGGAGGACGTGGACCTTTCCTATCAAGCCTGGAAACGCGGATGGAAAAGCGTGTTTGCTGCAGACAGCGTTGTGGTGCACAAGCACCGCGGCACCAACAAACAAAAATTTGGAGACAACTTTGTCGACAACACGATCCGCAAGAATCAGTATCTGTTTATCTGGAAAAATATCACCAATTTCCGAATGCTCTTGGAGCATTGCTTGAGCCTGCCCCTGGTCCAGGCGCGATTTCTCGGCCAAACAAACTTGCGGTTTGAAACACGCGCGTTTTTCCGGGCGTTGAAACAGCTGCCGGAGGTTCTCCGGAAACGCTTCCAGCGGAGAAACGAGTATTGCCTGGACGATGCGGAGATCTTTCGGCTAACGGGCGAGCTGTGAAAAGAAGTTCGCGAAGAGGTGCAAAGCTCTAACGGAAATCGTTTGATGCGGTTTTTGGAGTCTGCCTAACAATGCCTTCTGCAGAGACGCCCACGGACTTTCCGGATCTGATGGCCCGGGCACCCAAACCAGCCCTGCATGTTGTGGTCTTGCGGGGTCTGTTCCTCGGTGGCATAGGCTTTTTGGGTTTGGTTGTCGTTTGGCTGCTATGGCTGGGAGACTTGGCCTCTGGATTGGTGCGATGGTTTCGCCGGTCTCGCGATCCCATCGCCCGGCCGAACCAGGAACAAGCCAGCATCGTCATTTTGAACTACGATGGCCGGCCCCTGCTTGAGGAGTGCCTGCCTTCGGTAATGGAGGCCGTAGAACGGGACGGTCGTAACCATGAAGTGGTGATCGTGGACAACGGGAGCCGGGACGACAGCCTCGAGTTCCTGCGCGCGTCCTACCCGAAAGTTCGATTGGTTTCCCTAGACCGGAACTACCACTTCGCCGGTGGAAATAACCAAGGAGTCGCATCCGTTCAGAATGACATCGTCGTCCTGCTCAACAACGACATGAAGGTTGAGCCCGATTTTCTTCGGCCCTTGCTGGCTGGATTTTACGACGAGCGCGTGTTTGCTGTGGCGAGCCAGATCTTTTTCGAGGACCGCGGCCGCCGCCGGGAAGAAACAGGCAAGACCGGGGGCGAGTGGAAGCAAGGAGACCTGGACCTTTTTCATGGGGAAGTCACTGTCGGCGATGCTCAGCACAAAACGGTCCCCATTTTGTGGGCCGGCGGCGGCGCCTGCGCCGTAGACCGGAAGAAGTTTGAAATGCTCGGAGGGTTTGATTTGCTGTTCTACCCGTTCTACCTGGAAGACACGGACCTCTCCTGGCAGGCCTGGCGAAGAGGATGGACCGTGCTCATGGCGCCCGCAAGCGTTGTGATCCACAAACATCGCGCGACAAGCGCCGCCAAGCATTCTGCAGACTTCATTCAGAACACGATTCGGCGCAATCAGATCCTCTTTGTCTGGAAAAATCTCGACAAGGTTTCCTGGCTATTCTTTCATGCCTGGTGTCTGCCTTCGCGGCTTCATGACGCCATCCGCAAAGAACGTTTCAAGTTCGAATTGCGAGCGTTCTTTCGGGCGGCCCGGCAATTTCCTGCTGCCTGGTTGAGCCGCTTTCGCAGCCGCCTTGGAGCACGATGGAGCGTGGAGGAAGTGCTGGAGAGGAGCTCGCACGTGCGGCGCTGGGTTGGCACCCATGCCATTGATTTTTCCAAGGGAGGCTTCGAAGAGCAGCTTGGCGAGGGGTGGTTTCCTGTAGAGGCCAATCCCGACAACGTGTATCGCTGGATCGGAAAGGAGTGCTGGGCAACGCTGTACCCTCGCGGCAATGAACAGTTCTTGCAGTTGCGAGGGGCCATTCCCGGCGTCGAGCTGTCCCGTCGCCAGGAGGTCGGGCTGGAAGTCTTTCAGGACGGCACGCTCATCTACTCTCAATGGTATGACAGACCGCAGTCCCTTTTCTTTCAGGTTAGAGTTTCCTTGCTTCCTTACCAGCCACACATCTTCAAAGTGAGGCTGAGCTCAACCTTTTGCCCAACTGAGCTGGGCACCAGTGAAGACATCCGCAAGCTGGGTATGACGATTTCGGAGCTAAGCCTGGCATAGCAGGCAGAATGCTGAAAGACTCTGGAAGCCCGGTGGCCGCTCGCAAGGGCGCGCGATTCTGTAGCCGATCTTCCGGGCCCATTCTTGGGTCTGGCAACCGGTAGGGAACGGCTCTGGAGTTTTCATTCCAACGGCATGAAGCGTCTCAATATCCTTGTTCTCGCGGCCTATCCTCCCGCGCTGGGAGTTCATGGCGGTGGAATGCGGATGTACCATAACCTCCAGGTTCTGGCGGCGAGACACCGCGTCACGCTGGTCTTCTTCATTGAGCAGGAGGCGGAGCGCCGGCACGTGAAGCCCCTTGAAGCAATGGGTATCGATGTGACTGCTGTGTTGCGCCGTCCAGAGCCAGAACGAAATCTCTGGGTCGCTCGGCCACGCGAGCATGCGGAGTTCAGTTCACCAGAGTTGCATGAGGTTGTGCGCCGCAAGGCCAGCCAGCAACAGTTCGATGTCATCCAAGTCGAATATCTGCAGATGGCGCAGCATGTGCCCCCAAACTCGCGGGCTTTGAAAATTTTGACCGAGCATGAAGTCATGTTCGAAACGTTCCGGAATACGCTGATTCACGAAACTCGTTTTTGGCGGAAACCCAGGGGATTCTACGATTGGCTGGTTCAGTTCAACTACGAGGTGCGAGTCTGCCGTAGATTCGAACGGGTTGCCTGCATGACCGATGCAGACCGGGCAATTCTCGAACGCTTTGTTTCACCTTCTCTTTTGCGAACGGTGCCTATTGGAGTGGACAGCAGCTACTTTGATCCGAGCCAGGTTCCCGAAGTCTCAGAGAACTCTTTGCAAGTCCTTTTCGTCGGAAACTACCGTCACCCGCCCAATCGAGATGCGGTTTACTTCTTCAGCAACGAGATTCTGCCTGGTGTCTTGGCGCACATTCCTCAGGCAGAGTTTTGTGTGGTGGGTGGAAACACGGATGCGCTCGATCGAAAAAGACTCGATCCGTCGAAGGGCGTGCGAGTGGCAGGGTACGTCGACGATGTTCGGAATGCCTACAGGAACGCAGCTGTGTTTGTCGCTCCCATTCGCACTGGCACTGGCATGCGCGTGAAGCTGCTCGAAGCGCTCTCGATGGGGATGGCCGTGGTGGCAACGCCTTTAGCGGCCCAGGGGTTCCGAGCAGATCGCGAAGAGGCACTGCTGGTTGCCGGCGATCCGGAGTCGTTCGCCCTGCAAACCGTGCGACTGTTGAGGGACGAGGCGTTGAGGCGCACGCTGGGAACGCTGGCACGCCAGATGATTCTCGAACGGTATGACTGGCCGGTTGTGGAGCGGAAATTTCTGAGTCTGGTGGAGAATGGACATGGCTGAAAAAGTCCTTTTGGTTTGCACCTCCACACCCGGCAATGTCCGCCGGGCCGTTGACAGGTTCCCAAGCGATCACGTATTTCTGGATTACGAATTGGACCTCTTATGCCTGTTGGCGGAAGTGGACGAATTTCAGCGATGGCAGAAGCTGCGAAAGTTGCATGTGTTTCCGAAGCGCAGCCGATTTGGGGCAGCCTTCCGCCTTTGGTGGAGCCTCGTGAGAGAAGGGTATTCCGTCGTCACGGTCCTTTGGTGTCTCGACTCCGGCAGGTCACTGGCAAAGACTTTTGCGTTGATGGGCCTGGGTCGCCGCATTCTCGTTTTCAATGAGAATCTCGACTGTGCATTCCTGAACTTCTCGTTTCTTCGTTCCTTTCTTCGAGCTCGCATCCAATCCGGCGCCTTCGGCGGGAGCGTGCTGGGGAAGGCTCTGTTGGCTCCTGTGAAGTACGGGTCGCGAGGAATCCTTCGTCTCATCGCTTCTCCAGTTCGGCTTCTGGTGTTGCTGATTCTTGTAGCGGAGCTGTATTGGGGCGGAAGTCGCCGTGAGAGGGTGTAGGTTCCTGAGGTGAGGTCTGGGGGCACCGGACTGCTTAAGGGCCGAGGCATTTCACAACGGCATCTGTCTTGAAGTAAGGTTCTCTGTATTTGCTTCTTCAAAAGCAGAATTTCCGTTTCCGAAAGGAGATGGTATGAATGTTTGAAGCAGCGCAGTGGTAGGCTCCAGAGTGAGAACTCTGGGGTAGACAGGTCACAGGCTGTTCATGTTTCTGAGGCGGAAACGACCTCGTAAAGGAGATTA
>Ga0187892_10010795_pt1 | contig 11433 bp, 9 predicted proteins | sample MA1701073metaG_FD_139345 | JGI IMG/M metagenome (GOLD analysis project Ga0187892, IMG submission 139345) | Bio-ooze microbial communities from a basaltic lava cave in the Kipuka Kanohina Cave System on the Island of Hawaii, USA - MA170107-3 metaG ... | reverse complement strand
GGCGTTCAATCTCCTCGGTGTGAAACTGTAACGTACGTACCCAGTAGGCGTCTTCTGCTTTTCATATTTTTCTATTGACCACAGTCAGTTATGCATCTACACCAGAAGAAGTTCGGCTTAAGGGCAAGATGGCCAGGAGCAGCCCTTCATGAGAATCCACGCGGCCCCCTGGCAAAATTCTTCCCGCTGGTCTCTCATATCAGACTCGTTGTCGCCGAGACCCTCTGGGAGCTTCATTTGGTCTCGTCCATCGGGGGCAGATGTCGCGGCAGGTCCATGGCGTCATGAAGCAGCCGCAGGACCTCGATCACCTCACGTCCCTGATCATGGCCGATCCGGAACATGACGAAATGACGCCCTCTATGCCCATGGCGAGCGACATGCAGCGTGAACAGTCCTTTGGCGATGTCATTGCGGGTTTTGGCGCCGATGACCGTCGGGCCGGCGGCCAGCGCCTCCAGTGCCGTAGACAGCGTCTCGGCATAGACACGCGCTTGCGCCTCGCCGTACTTCTTCACCGTCCAGCGCAGGATGTCCTGGAAATCGGCCTCAGCGGCCGCCGTGAGGCGGACTGGCCAGGGGCGCGTCCCCGCCGTCACTTGGAGCGTGTTCCGGAGCCTTTCCCGGCGATTGTCTTGTCAACCATTGAGGCAAGATGACGCTTGAGCGCGGCCGGCGACTCGAAGCTGCGGAACCGTCCCGCGTCGATGTCGGCGATGCCGATGCGCGCGGCTTCGCGCAGCGCCTTGAGACGGACCTTCTCCTCTGCCTCCCGGCTCTCGAGTAGTCGCAGCCCTTCGCGCAGCACTTCGCTCGCGTTCTGGTAACGGCCGGAAGCAACGAGCCGCTCGACCAGGGCCGCCTGATAGTCCGTGAGGACGACATTGCGCGTCGGCATGAACAACACTCCACAGTGACTTGAATGGTCATTGGCATCTTATGCCATAAGACTTCCTTTCGCCAAGCCCCGGGCGGAGAGCGTAGTGCGCACAGTTTTCTGTGCCGGCTCGGCTCCTCGACTTATAGCTTGGACGCCTCTTTTTTTTCTCGTTTCTCTCGTCGGCGCTTCTCTGCAGGGCTCTCTTTCGACGGATCGCGCATCATCAAGGAGAAGCCCCAACAAAGGACCAGTAAAAAGCCCATCACAAACCCAAATCCAATCAAGATAAAAATATCTGGATTCATGGTGAAACCCTCTTTCAGCCCGCACAGCGGGACAGTTGTTACACGTCTTTGGTGAAGGTCTGCGCACAGCGCTTCAAGCGCTCGACCATCGTGAGATAGGGGAAGAGCCGATCGGCGAGTTCCGGAATACTCAGGCGCTGGCGTAAAGGCGAGCCCGGCGCTCTCGATGATCTCTCCGCCCTCGGCCGCCAGCACCTGCGCGCCCAGTAGCCGCCCGGGCAATCGGAGGTGAACACGGGTTCCTTCCATCACTCGGGCCTCACAGTTTGATGTTTTGAAATCGCTTCCCTGCCATTTATCGAATCGCAAAGCAAAAAACGTGGGTTTTGCTTTGCTCCATTGGTCAATCGCTTAACGTGATCGACCCATGTTCTCACGTCCCTGTGAGGGCGGGCATATCGAAGTGCCGTTTATACCACAACAACCCGATCTAAACTGTCAAGATGTCGACTCGTGATGATCTCAACTTGAGCCTCGCGTGCAGATGGGACCGGCGGCCGGCGTGGGAGGCGATGGGCGGTGCCAACAAAGCCTTTGCGAGCAGGATCTCAGGGTCCATTTCCGGCCGTCGTCATCCACCTCGGATCTCGAGCCCCGGGCGAGGGTGGCGTCCCCGCCTGGCACACGACGTGGCCTGCGGCACCTGAAGCGGCTCCGTATCGCGGAAGCCCGTCCGCCCGTCCGCAACGGCCTGCAGGTCCAGCAGCCTGCTTTCGAGAGTGACACGCAGAGTCTCTGTCTGTCGTGCATCAAGATCGCGCGGCACCTGGAATGGTTTGCCAAAGACAATGTGGATCTTTGCGCCGAGCCGCGGCAGTGCAGTTCGGTCCCAGGTTCTCGAAAGGACGCGGCAGGAAGCCGTCGAAGCAGCGACCGGGATCACCAGACCGCCCGTTTTCTGCGCGAGTGTCGGGATGCCCGCCTGCGCGATGCCGCGCGGCCCACGGGAGCCATCTACCGCGAGGCAGGAATTGAGCCCGCGATCCTTCTTCTGCGCCTTGATCATCTCGACCAGCGCGCGTGCGCCACCGCCGCCGGAGGAACCGCGCACTATCTGGTAGCCAAGGCTCTTTTCAAGGTGTGCCATGAGCTCGCCATCGCGGCTTCGCGAGCACATCAGGATCCAGCGGCCGCGGTCGGGACGGCTGAAGTAGTACAGAAGCTGGAACGTGCGCGCGTGGAGAAAGGCGCCCACCAGAGGCCGATCACTCTTCAGTGCATCGAACAGGTGATGCTCGTTTTCCGTGACATAGGTCCATGATCGGCCAAGCGCCCGGTATAGCCACACGACCAGCGTCGGAAGGATGTAACGCGTCAGAAAGCGACCGACAGACTTGAACATCGCTGGTATTGCGCGAGCTAGGGCCTCGGATTTAGGGGATGGTAGTGAGGCCAGTGGGAAATCGAGGACAGTTTTTCGATCATTTGAGGCGAATAGCGCGTCCTAGTTACCGAAAATGATCGGAAAAATGGACCGATTTTCCACCGCCGTAGTCGATTCATCCTATGTTTCTACAGGCTCTTAAGCTCCGGCCCTCGGCTTGCGGGCCTCGGTGGCCCCGGCGTGGGCCTGGGCGAAGGCGCCGCTGGAGATGACGCCGACAAGGGCTAGCTCGCCGGCTAGAGCGAGGGCTGCGCAGATCTCAGCAAACTTGCGGGCCTTGCCGGTACCGTAGCAGCCCATCATCGTCAGGCACTCGCGGGCTGTCGGCAGGTAGGTTCCGCCGCCCACGGTGCCGACGATCAGGTTGGGCAGGGTGACAGAGATATATACGTCACCCTCCGGCGTCGGCTCCACGCGCGTCAATCCTGTCACGGCCTCGGAGACGCAGGCCACGTCTTGGCCGCAGGCGATGAACAGGGCCGCGAGAGTGTTGGCGGCATTGGCCTGAAGGCCAATGGCGCCGATCTGCGCGCTGCCCGACATGGCCTGGTGCCAGGTGCGCACGAAATGCGCCGGCTCGCTCCGGTAATAACGCCCCAGGTACTTGGCCGGCAATACAATCTCGGCGCTGACGTTGCGTCCGCGTGTTCTGAAGGCGCTCGCGGTCGCGCGCTTGTCGCCGGACATGGTCGATTCGTTCCACCACCGGCGCGGTTTAACCGGCATGTCTTCCAGAAGCTTCGCGCACACCGCCTGCGCTGCGGCGGTGACCATATTCTGGCCGGCGGCATCTCCAGTAGTGAATTCAAGGAGCAGATAAACGGAGTTACCGACAATCGAATGCTGGATTTCGGCCAACCGGCAGAAGCGAGACCTTCCCGACACGATCTCTTGCAATCCGCCGAATGGGGAGGAAAGCCACGCCGCAAACTCCCCGGCCTCGGCGAGATTGGCGAACTCGAAACAGGGTGCGCGCCCGACCCGCTGGCGCGTGCACAGGACGGATACGCCGCCGACACGGTTCATCGCATTGATCGCGTGCTGGTAGGAAGCGACCAACGAACCCTCCGTCGTGGCCAGCGGAATGAAGAAGTCGCCGCGGGCGGCGGAGCCATTGATACGCACCGGTCCCGCAACGCCGATGGGAATTCGCGCGAAGCCGACGAACCCCTCGATGCTGCCGGCCAGTTCCTCAGGCGCGATTTCCGGCCCCTCGCCGCAAATCTGGCGCATCTCGATGCCTTCCTCCGCCAACCGGGCGCGACGTGCCTTGGCAGCCTCGGCCGTGGCATCGGTGGCGGAGGGGAGACGCCGGGGCGCTTTTCCCGAGGGGGCGCACGACTCGGACGCCTGGTCTGACGGGCGGCTGTCTTCTCCCGCAGGCACGCTACTCATCGGGCCATTCTGACGTGACCCCCTCGTCAGATCAAGAATTCACTCAGGTTTCGTGCCGGCCCCGTTCTCAGGTGGAGGCTCTGCCGCAGGATAAAGGCTCCCAGACCCAAACCGGAACCACGCGCTCCAGGGTAGATGAGCCGCCATGTTGATAGCGGCGGCCGTCGGGGGACAGGCGAAAACCGTGATCGGCGAACAGCAGCAGCGCCCGCTCGAGGTCGAGTTGCGGCAACACGCGCCGCAAGGCGATTTCCAATTCCGCTTTGGCGAGGGTAAGCAAGTCGTCGAAGGAGCCGCGCGCACCGTGGATCAATTTGTCTATGGCGTCGATCTTCTGAAAGCTGTGCGCGATGTCGGCGCCCAAGAGCTCGCGGTAACAAGCATCTGTGGTACTGCCTTGCGCTAGCTCGGTATATTGGGGATCTTGGTGCCGCCATGCGGATAAATAGCTTTGCAGAACCGGCTCTAGGTGGGAGACCAAAGGCAACCCCAAGCAGTCGATCAAAACCCATTGCGCGTTGCTATGCGCCTTCAGCACCTCGACCAGTGGGGGGAGATCGGAGAGCGTCGTCTCACCGAGGGCGTTCAGGCGTGCCAGCCAACGTTCCCCCGCGATGCGGTGCAGCCTCGCATGCGCGAGGTACATGGCATGCGCGTTTCTGGCCAGTTCTGCGGCGTTTTCCGGAGCCGTGGGAAGAAGCAGCGTTGCCACCGCCACCGCCAGAGGGTCTTTCAGATCATCGAAGATGGGAAAAGCAATGTGGCCGTCGATGAGCCACTGCAAGACCTTATCCCCGCCGGCCTCATCCAGGCCCAAGGCGCTGAGGTGCCCGAGCGCCTCTCGCCCCACCCATTCCGGGCGGAGGCTCTGGGTGATGCCATCGAGGGCCGCGCGCCCTAGCCCTGGCGGCAAGGGCATTCCATATCTAAGGCACTGTTGCGCACACCATTCGCTGAGCGCCGGAGGGATCCCCTGGCCCACACCACCGGTGAATCGCAGCCGCTTATCCCCCTGCCGAGCGAGCTCTTGCTCGATGGCCGCCAGTAGGCTCTTGCGCTCCCATACGCGCTTTCGCAGCAACTCGACCAGGGGGGTGAGATCCAACTCGGCCGTCAGCTCGAGACCACTGAGGTAGCGATCGAGGCTCGCCACATCTCGCACCTCTGGATAAGGATCCTGGCCCTCGAGATAGGAAAGAGTGCCGCTATTGGGCTCTATCCCCTCGCGTTGCCAGTCGCGCAGCCGTGTCTTGACGGTATCCTGCTGAAAAAACAGCCGCAGCTGGGTCTCAATCGATGCGCGCAGATGCTCGAAGCGTTGCAACTGGGCGGCGATGGGTGCGGTATCGCCGTCGAAGCCACAGCTGCACTGGGGCTGATAATCCAAGTCCACCAGAGCGCTGCAGGATAGTCTTGTCGCTTCGCGGCGGCACTGCTCCAGTTCTCCCAGCAACTCCGCTATCCCTAGATGGCGGCTGGCCGCGAGCTCGGGCGCATGCCATTGCCACGGAGGGTGCTCTCTGAGTCCGCGCCACCATCGCTCGTGCCTCTGGCGGTAGTCATCTTTGTACGAGCGGTACGCGCGCTCCGCCTGACGCAGCCAGTGCTGGAGGTCTTGCGGCTCATCGAGTCCAGGTGGCTCACCCGGCTCGAATTCGCCGGCCCTCTGCGCGGCGCGACCGACCGCCGGGTGGCGAAAGAGATGTAAATAACGCTGGGTCTCGCCGAGGAGCTGTTGTAAGCGCTGTGGCAGCGCCTCGTATTCTCGCGCCTGGTCCAAGAAGCCCGAGACAGAACCGATCTCATAGAGGAACTGCTCCAAGCCTTGTAGCGCGTGCGCCCCTTTATCCAAAGCCCCGCAACGTTCGATATGCGCGGCAAGCCTCTCGGCCAGGCGCCTGCCCTGTTCCAAGGCTTGCAATTGCTTTTGCAGCGGTTGCAAGCGCTCGGCGTGGGCACGTAGCGCTTCGGCGCGCTGGCTGGCACAACGCCGTTGGGTGAGGACGCTCCAATGCGCCGGGGCTCGGATCTGCAGTCCCTGGCACAAGCTCTCTAGCGCGTTAAGTTGTTCGGCGTTGAGGGCATGCGCCGGGATGATGCGGTCATAGAGCAGGGGATTGGGCAAGGTCTCGAAGGTTTCCCGATAAGATTTACGCTCTTTCAAAATATCGATCTCGCCTTGCAGCAGTAAAAACGCCAGCAACAGATTGATCTGATCGCTCACTAAACCATAGATGGGCTGCGCCAGAGACTCGTGCACGGTCTTGGGCGTCGGGCTATGCTCGAGCAGTGGCGTGATTAGACGAACCAGCTCATGACGCTCCAGATTACTCGCCGTTACATAAGCTCGTCCCTTGCGCCGCATCAGTCCCATGGGCACCAGATAGCCTTCGCGGATGAGCTTCACGTAATCATCGGCTTCCTCGGCACCGATATCCTCGCGCGCGGCGAAGCGCATGAAGCGCAACCAGGCCTCTTTGGGCAGCGGCCCATGAGCAGGGGCGTAGCGCTCGAAACCGGGATAGCTGCGTCGCAAAACACGCAGCGCGAGGTTTTGCAACCAATCAACGAGCGCTGTCTTGGCATCGATGCGGGGGACAGGTTCGCTCGTCCCGTCGGGCGTTATGAGGCGCGACTCGGTCCAAGCGGAGCGCATGACCTGGGATACCAGAGGCATCCGTGCCTTGATCAGCGCCTCCACCCGCCCGCAAAGCTCTGGATTTCCCGGTCGATCCTTCAGTCGCGCGAGGGCTGCGAATTCGACCAGTTCGTCGCTCACATTCACCGCAGCCGGTTGCACGGTGTAAAGCCCTGGGGCCGGTTTGCGCTCACCCCAGGGTAGGCGCAGGCACAGGGAGATCCCCTCGGGAGGCGCAGGTGGGCGCCCATCCCACAACCAGACACAATAGATGCGCTCGTGAAAATGCCAAAGCAGTTGCCGGTGCAGCCAAGTCTCGCGCGGCAAGGCGAGCGGATTAAAGCCCTCTGGTGGCAGCAGAGGCAGCAGCGTCTCCAGCACCAGGGCGCCTTGGCCCTTGAGGGCTGCCACCTCACGGGCAAGCAACCGATCCAGCATGGCCCGACTGTCCTCGCGCAGATTTAGGGCATAGCGCCCTTCTCGGGCCGTTACATACCGGCCCCGTTCGGCAAGCACGGAAAGGACGCGCGCGATGATCTGCTCGTTGCGTTCGGGCTGCAGGCTGGAGGCGCCGAACAAGAGCCAGCTCGCGGCTCGTTTCGCCGTCAGGCCATCGCGGGCGGGTGAGAGATGCGTTAACACCAATAGCTTCAGCAAGCGCTCGGCCAGTTCGCGCAGTGCCGCTCGCTCAAAAAGCTCCTCGAGATGACGCCGGTACCAGGGAAACAGTTGCTGGGCGAGGGTCAGAAACTCTGGCTGCAGCTCGAGAGAATCGCGAAAGTGATCGACGATGGCAGCGGGCGTGAGCAGATCTCCCCAGGGTCGATCCAGAAAAGGCGTAACGCCACGCCCGACATCGCCGCGCAACTGGGTGACGGTGAAGTCCACGACCCCACGTGCCTTGGAGAAACGATCGCGGACTTCCTCCAGCAGGTTCAAGGTCGCGGGATGCAAGGGGTAGATCGCGCGCAGCGTCTCGAAATCGAGGCCAGCCTCGCCGTGGAGCTCCCGCAGCCTCACCAGCAGCCTCTCGATCGCCGCCCCGTAACCGGGCTTCTTAATTAGGATCCCATCGGCGATCAGCTCTTCGATATGCACGGGCGTCAGCAGCAAGCGTAGCGGATAGCGATCCTTGATCTTGCGGTAGAGATCGTATTCGAGCTCCCCGGCATGCTCGATTCCCTCTTGCATCGCGGCGACCAGCCAGCACGGTCTGTCCTGCACCCACTCACCGAGGAACTGCAGGAAGCGGATATCCTCATTGAAGGTCTGGGGATCTGATTTCGAACGCAGGAATTCCGACAGCTCGTCTACCAGCAACAACAAGCCCTTTGGGTGTCTCGCGAGCAGGGCATCCCACAGGGATCTGCGGTCACCGCTCTGGGCTTCCATGCCTAGTGCCGCGCAAACGATGTCCTCCAGGCGATTGCTGGCGCTGAAGTTGAGCAGCGAGATCGGCGTGAGGTCCGGGGGATCGGGCAGCAGCCGACCGAGAGATACTTGCTGCGCGAGGTAGGCGAGCAGGTGCGACTTGCCCGCCCCGTACTGTCCTAACAAGAACACCCCGCTACCCCGCCCGCCGGATAACAAGCGGCTCAGCACCTCGAGGTGTGCGCGCACCTCTGCGGTTAAAATAAAGCTCTCGCTCAACCACTCGGGATGCTCGGACTGAAGATCCTGCAGCCGCACCACTGTGGGTTGGGCGCGTGCCTCAACGAAATCACGGATCCTGGCATCGATTTGAGACATAAGCGAAGCTGTATCATCGATGGCTCCCTTGTTACATTTGCGCGAAACTCCATCTGTGGAATCTATAAGGTAAAGAACTCGTTGCGGATGAGGCCGGAGGCCAATGGCTATAAATCCGGCCTCCCGGATTCTGGCATACTCGCTTCATGCAAATGGGCCAGGTGTCTATTCCGAAGGCCGTGCTGAAAAGGCTGGGGCTGGAAGGGGACCCCCCCGATGTTGGTGGAAACCAACCCGGACGGCGCAATCCTACTGCGCCCGGCCGGCATCTACCCGCTAGAAATCTACAGCGACGAACGCATTCGAGAGTTCGACGAAGCCGATCGCATGGATCCCAAAACCGCCGCCCGGTTGATCAAGGTTCTGCGGCAGTGAATGCGGTTGTTTTTGGACGCCAACGTTATCTTCTCAGCGGCCGACAATCCCACAGGCAACGCACACGGCATTTTTCGATTGGCTGAGAAAAGACGCTGCGAGCTTAGCACTTCGAGGTATGCCTTAGAGGAAGCGCAGCGCAACGTTCACATCAAATATCCCGATCGGAATCGCCGCTTCTAATAACTCGGCGCTGGTTGTTGCACGACCGGCGCGGATTCCGCAACGAATATTTCTACCCGCCGGTTCATGGCACGGCCGCTCGGGGTGCTGTTGTCGGCCAGCGGTTCGCGCGAGCCGCGCCCGTCGATCGCGATGCGGTTCATGGCCACACCCCGCGCAGTAATATAATCACGGGCGCTGGCTGCGCGTTGCACGGATAGCGCATCATTAATCGCATTCGTGCCGGTACTGTCCGTGTGACCGATGATGCGCACATTCGTGACCGGGTTGGTTTGCAGCGTCTGAGCGAATCTGTCGAGCACCGGCCTTAACTGCGGCTTGATGTCCGCTTTACCCACATCAAATGAGATATCGCTCGGGATCTCGAGCTTGAGCTCATTATTAGGCGTTTGCGTTACCTCCACCCCCGTGCCTTGAGTCGCCGCCACCATGGCTTGCTTCTGCTGCTCCATGCGCCGGGACCAAAGATAACCACCACCCGCGCCTGCCGCGGCGCCGACCCCGGCCCCGATCGCCGCACCCTTACCGCCGCCTGCCAGTGCCCCAATTGCGGCACCGGCGGCAGCACCAATCCCGGCGCCGGTCGCTGTTCCTCGCTGAGTCTCCGTCATGCCGGCACAGCCTCCGATCGCGATTGCCCCTATAATCGAACCGACTAACATTCGATATTGCATGTGTTTTCTCCTATTGAGAGCGGTTTCAACGATAATCCACGCCGGCTTCGGCACAACGACCATGGCAGGTAACGAAAGGGGCGATGATAGCTCAGAACCTATTCCCAGGGAATCCGCTCATCGGCGGTTCGTCCGGTTACGTCGGTGCCAGTTGCTGGCCCAATGGTGATGACGTGGATCGGCTTTCGTTCCGGTAGTCCGGTTTGATCAAGTTTGACCCGTTTCTCATCCCTATGATAAAAGGAACGCACAGGGCTTTTACTCTTTGAGATCATTTCCTCTTCGACTGGTGACACGTGCTGTTTATACTGGGGCGTATTGCGCCCTGTGCGTGCTGGTGACGGCTTGCGATAACTGGGAGCCGTTGACCTGCCTGCCACCGGGGGCAGCCGAGAACGGCTCCGTCAGTACGCCGGCCGCCGTCGACTCACCGGCAAAGTCGACGCCTCCAGCCCGACTCACCGTGTGCCTGGACGCGACCGGCAGCACCAGGGGCTTCGTGTACAATAGCCGCCCGGCCGGTATAGAGCCGATATACGCGCGTCTGATCCGCGATCTGGTTGACTTGCCAAACCTCGAGCCTGCGATACGGCAGGCGAGCGCTTATAAATTCGGCGCATGGGTGAAACCCATAGGTTGGCACGATCTGGACCAGGCGCGACACGACGTCGCCTTTTACAGCGATCGCGACAGGGGCTTTAACCTAGAGAGTCGGCTGGATACGGTTCTGGGCGCGATCGAGCGGGCCGCGTCGGACCAGAGAAACAGCGATACCGTGTGGGTTGTTGGGACCGATCTGGTGTTGACGGACAAAGAGGACGTCGGCCGAAACAGTCGCCTGAGCGGACCCTTAGGGCGGATCATCCGTCGTGGACTGTCGGTCGGGATGCTGGCCATCAAGAGCCGCTTTAAGGGTCCGATATACGATCTTCCCTCTGAAAACGGAAAGGCCAGCTACGACCATGACGGCTACCTCGGTTATTATCTTTTTATTATCGGAAAACGCGAGCAGGTGAATTACCTATATTACGACTACCTGGCGCGCAAACTCGAGGACTTCGACCCGAGCTTGTATCGATTCAAGGTGTTTTCAAAGAACCGGCTATCGCGACCGGTGACTGTCGCCGCAATCGGCGCCAAACAAGGCGTTCAAATGCGCGGGGGCGCCGGGCCGGCGGAGCCGTTGATCGCGATCGAGACCCCGCAACACCTCGAGTTTGAGTTTGACCGCTCCACCCCGCAGGTCTCCGTGCGGCTGCACGTCTCTGGCCTGTTCGAGGATCGTCGCTCTCCAAGGCTTGAGCTCAAAACGCGCGATTGGTTCGTCCTCGCTCCAAAGGGGGTTTGTTCAGAACGCTGGATCCCTGGCACACAGGATCCTACCGGAAGATTCTATGTCATCGACGACGGGATCGAGTTTCGCATCTCGAAAGAGGAGATGCGGAACATTGCGCCTAAAGATGTCCACTATAAGCGAGCAGAGATCTATCTGGCACGGGCCGCGGACACCGATACGGACAGCTGGTACCAATCCTGGAGCTTCTCGGATTTCCAAACTCCAGAAGTGACCAGGCTCGCCGATGAGGCCCGCAGCGAAAACCGCCTGGTCTACTTTCCAACGCTTAACGTGGCCAGCGTTTATGAGGAGCTACATCGCGTACAATGGGAACCGCTACGAGGAAAAAAGATAGGGGGGGTGTCGCTTGTCTTTCGCAAGAAGTGAGAGGTTGTGAAAAAATCGTCGCGAGCGAAGGGAGGTCGTGTTCCGCCGGAGCGGAGGAACCGGAGTGTATATTGAAATACATGAGGATTCCGAGCACCGCCGGAACACGAGATCCCGAGCGCAGCAG
>Ga0187892_10010794_pt1 | contig 11433 bp, 9 predicted proteins | sample MA1701073metaG_FD_139345 | JGI IMG/M metagenome (GOLD analysis project Ga0187892, IMG submission 139345) | Bio-ooze microbial communities from a basaltic lava cave in the Kipuka Kanohina Cave System on the Island of Hawaii, USA - MA170107-3 metaG ... | reverse complement strand
TTATATCACGCGCTCAGGGCGCGCGCCTGGGCCCGGCTGCACGACAGTTATTGTCGGTGCTCGTCCGTACGCGCGACGGAACGATCGGTCGACGGTCCGAACAATCCGTGCTTCGCGACTCGCCGTCCCCCCCCCCGTCGCCCCAACGACGATGAGGACGGCTCCACCCCACCCCGCGCCCGTGAGCCGAGCTCCCCAGGCCCCGGCGCGACGCGCGGCGCGCACCACGAGGTCGAGCGGCGGTGCGCTGCAGTCGTACCAGCGTCGCAGCGAGTCGTGGGACGCATTCATCAGCCGGCCGAATTCACGCCACCGGCCCCGAGCGAGGAAAGCTGCCGCGGTTCGGGTCCGTTGCGTCTCCGTCACCACGTGCATGGCCCTCGCCCACAGCGGTGCGGGCAGCCGTCGGCGCAGCTCGCGAATCCGACTCGGCGGCCAGTCCGCCAGGTGGCGCAATCCCGGCTCCGCTCGCGCCAGCCGCGCCAGGGCCGACTCGCACTCGGCGCGCCGTGCGTTGTAGGCGCTCGCTGCCAGCTCGTGGGACGTGCCGGTGTCTACCCGGATCACGCGCCCGCGCACGGCAATGCGCCGGGACCGGCCGGTGGCGCACTCGAGCAACAACGCCTGCCCCGCGCGGGCGTGCACCGCGATCGTCTGGTCCATGATGCCGCAGCGCACGCCGGCGTGCTCGTACTCGGCGCGATGCGCCACCTCCACCAGGACATCGGCGGGCAGCGCCGCTCCGCTCAGCGCCGCGAGCGCTGCCGCGGCCGCCACCGTGAGGGCCGCCGACGATGCAAGTCCCGCGCCGATCGGCACGTCGCTCGTCAGCGCCAGATCCGCCCCGGGTGGTGCCGCCCCGTGACGAGCAAGCTCCCGCATGACTCCTACGACATATGCACTCCACCCCGACGGCAGCGGGCCGTCCCAGCGAACCCGCTCGACGCGGCCGTCCCGCGTCGAAACGAGCCCGAGCCAGCCCGCTTCGCCCGGACCGGTCACGGCGGTCGTGCGCTCGAGCAGCGCCATCGGCAACACCGGACCCCCGTTGTAGTCGGTGTGATCGCCGATGAGGTTGATGCGGCCCGGTGCGCTCGCCGCCTGCGTCGGTGGGCCCCCAAACGCGGAGCGGAACAACGCTATCGCTTGGTGTGGCATCGGTTTGACAAGGGTTGGGGCCGATGATACCGTACCGCTGCCGGTTCCACCATCTCCCCAATAATCGCCTCGCGGAGACTCGCGCATGCGGCGGATTGCTCGGTACGTGCTCTGCGCGTCCTTCTGTGCCCCGGGATGGCTGGGGGCGCAAGGGTTCGCGGTCAACGAGCTCGGGACCTGCGCGATGGGTCGGGCCGGCACGGCGGCGGCCGGTCCGTGTGACGACGCCTCGGCGGTGTGGGCGAACCCCGCCGGCCTGGCCCGCTTGGCCGGCACCCATGCGAGCGTTTCGGTAACGCTGATTCGGCCGTACGGGGGGTTCACCGACGACCTGTACGCCCAGAAGACCGCCATGCCGGGCCAGACCTACCCGGTGCCGAGCCTGTACGTTTCGCATCACACGGGCAAGCTGGGGCTCGGCCTGGGCGTGTTCGCTCCCTACGGACTGGGAACCAGGTGGCAGACCGATTTCATCGGACGGTTCGACGCCTACAACACACAATTGAAGTCCATCTACGTGCAACCGACGGTCGGTTATCAGGTCAACACCTGGCTGAGCCTCGGCCTCGGCATCGCCTACATCCATAGCACCGTCGAGCTGCAGCAGCGGATCGATCTCTCGCTCCTGCCGCTTCCCACGAACCCGTTCCTTCCCGCCGGCACGACCTTCAGCGCGATCGGGATTCCCCACTTCACCGATTTCGCGGACGCGACGCTGAAGGCCAGCGGCAACGGCTTCGCCTTCAATGGCGGGATTCTGATCAAAGCGTCCGATCGCCTGACTCTGGGCGGGCACTTCGTCACCAGGAAGACGATCGCGTACACGGGGGATGCCAGGTTCGCTCCGGTCGCGACGGGGCTGGTGTTCGCTCCCGGAACCACGCCGCTGAATCCGACCACGCCGTTGCCGATCGACGCCGCCCTAGCCTCGCAGTTCGTGACCGGAGGGCCGCTGGTCAACCAGGCGGTCGCGACGAGGATCACGCTGCCCGATCAGGGGACGGTCGGCTTCGCCTACACGCTGCAAGACCGATGGACGCTCATGGCCGAATACCAGCAGATCGTGTGGGGCTGGGTCGGCACCCTGGTGATCGACTTCGCGAATGCCGGGACGCCCGATCGCGCGCTGGTTCAGGACTTCAGGGACAGTCACGCGTTTCGCGCCGGCCTCGAGTATCAGCGCTCGGCCAAGACCGCGATCCGCGCCGGCTACCTCTTTCACACCGCCGCCGCGCCGGTGCAAACCGTGACCCCGCTGCTCCCCGAAGGCGCGCGCAACGAGCTCACCCTGGGTTTCAGCACCGAGCTGGCCCGCGGGATCCGGATCGACGGGGCCTACCAGTTCATCGTGCAGCAGGACCGCCGCGGACGCGCGGGCACGCGCTACAACAACGGGTTGTACTCCTTCGGCGCCCACCTCATCGGTGCCGGCCTGGCCTACACGTTCTGAGCGGATGCGCCGACCGATATGCTTCGCACCAACACGCTGATCGGAGCCGCAGCGGCCGGACTCTGGCTCGTGGTCGCAGCCTGCCATACCGACGAGCTGTTCCGACCACCCTCGCTCACGCCCGTCGATCCGCTGTTCGCGCGCTACGTGGCCCTGGGCAACTCGATCACCGCGGGATTCCAGTCTGGAGGCATCAACGACAGCGTGCAGGTGGAATCCTACGCCGCGCTGCTCGCCGCGCAGATGCACACGCCGTTCACGATCCCGCTGCTCAACCGGCCCGGCTGCCCGCCTCCGTTGGTGAATGTGTTTCTGCGAACGGTCGTGGGCCCCCCGCTGAATCCGGCGCTGCCCTGCGCGCTTCGGAAACCGCAGTCGGTGATGGCGCCGTTCCTGAACAACGTGGCCGTGCCCGGCGCGGCGGTCGCGGACATCCTGTCGAACCTGTCTCCCGCCTCGCATCCCAATACCCTGACGACGATTCTGCTGGGCGGGCGGTCGCAGACGCAGGCGATGCTGACCGCGAACCCGACGTTCGTTACGGTGTGGATCGGCAATAACGACGTGCTCGGCGCCGCCACGGACACCGCGAACGGGGGCGATCCGGCGCTGGTGACGGCGCCGCCGGACTTTGCGGCGCGGTATGACTCGCTCCTGGACGCGATCGACGCCACGCCCGCTTCCGGGAACGGCGTCCTCATCGGCGTCGTCGACGTCGCCGCGGCGCCGTACTTTTCCTACGGGCACGTCTACTTCGGGGCGAAGCTCGCCGGCGCACTGCCGACCACCTTCCTCGTGGCGCCGAATTGCGCTCCCCAGGCGCTGGGCGGCGTCGGGGATACGACGCTGGTCCCGTTCCGCTACGGCTTCGGGTTGATCGCCGCGGCACAAGGGGGGGCGACCGTTACGCTCGACTGCCGCGACGACCACACCATCACGCCCGGTGAGATCGCCAATCTGCACGCCACGGTCGCCAGCTACAACGGGCACATCGCGAGTGCGGCGAATGCTCGCGGGTATGCTTATGCCGATCCGAACGCGCTGCTCGCCACCCTGCGTGCGGATACGAACCTGATCGCCGTGTTCCCGCATCCGCCACCGGACCCCCGCGCGGTGACGGCCCCGTTCGGCTCCGCGATCTCGCGCGACGGCATTCATCCGAGCGCGGCTACCCACAGGCTGGTCGCGAACGCGTTGCTCCAGGCGATCAACGCGAAGTACCGGACCAGCCTCGCGCCGATTCCCTGAAACGAACTCGCGCGTGGTCTCGGGGTACCGGGAGCGGCACCCGGCCCGCGTCGGGTGCCGTTCTGTAATGCGATACCGTGCTTCTGCCCTCGCGCCCCTGGTGCTCGCGGCCCAGGCGGTCGCCGCCCAGGCGGTCGAGCGCACCGATACGCCGCGGGGCGGCGCCCTGCGCGTCACCTTTGCGCCGCACACGCAGGTGTGGGAGCAGCTGTACACCCCGCTCGGCCGCGAGCCGCTTGGCGCCGGGCTGCGCGGCGACTCCGCGGCGGCGTTCATTCCCTCCATTGCCCGTCTGCAGCAGGATGTCCAGGCGCTCACGGGAATCGCCGGGTATGTGGCGAGCCTCGGCCGCGAGCTGCTGGCCGTCCGCGCCGAACGGCGCATCATGCCCATCGGCTTCGAGTACGGTGTCACGTCGCGTCTCTCGGTGGGGTTCAGCGTGCCGATCGTTCGCGTCAACGTGCGCGAGGGGTACCGGCAGCACCCGGAGGGCGCCAACATCGGCCTGGTGGCTCAGGACCGGGAAGACTCGCTGCGCTACACTACGTTCATCGGCAACCTGGGCACCGCCATGACGCGGCTGCAGGACAGCATCGCGAGCGGCGCCTACGGCTGCCCCGGAAGTCCGGGGTGCGCGCGCGCCACCGCCGTGTTGTCACAAGGGCAACTGTTGCTGCAGGCACTCGACAGCGCCGTGTTCGGCTCCGGGAGCCATTATCTCCCGATCGCCGGATCGGACGCGGGCCTGGCGCTCTCGACGGTCGTCTCCGGATTGCAACGCACGCTGGTGGATACGTTTTCCATCACCGCCTTCGCGACCGACAGCCTGCTTCTCCCGACCGCCGCCGCGGTGGCCCCCGGCGACGTCGCGAACGTCCTCGCGTCTCGTACGGCGGGCCTCAATCTCGCCCCCTACAGCGGCACCCCGCGGCGGTTGCGGTTCTTTACCGGAGATGTCGAAGTGACCGGGAAGTACCGTCTGTTCTCGGGCGCCGCCTATGCGGCGGCCGCCCAGGTCATCGTCCGGCTGCCCACGGGGCACCAGGATTCCCCCAACGACCCGTTCGATATCGCGACGGGGGACCATCAGACCGACATCGAGGGACGGTTCACGGGCGAGCTCACTTTGTGGCGGCGCATCTGGTTGAACGTGGCCCTCCGTGGCGCTCGCCAGATGGCGGGTGAGCGCGGGCGCCGGGTGGGACCGGCGGATCAGCCGTTCCTGCCGGCCACGACGCTGGCGCAGCTGCGGTGGGATCCCGGGGACTTCGTCGCCATCGATTTCGCGCCCCTGTATCGATTCTCGCCATCCTTTGGCGCCGGGTTGACCGTCGGGTATTACCGCCAGCAGCAGGACCACTACTCGTTCCGGTCCCCGCAGGATTCGGTTGTCGTAGCGACGCAAATGGGTGGACCGGTGGACCTCGGCGTGCTCGAAGCCGGCACGGCGATCCGGCAGGCGCGGTTGGGGTTCGCGCTCACCTATGCGGGACCCCGCCTGGAGGGCGGGCTGTCGGTGGACCGGACGGTCAGCGGCGCGGGCGGGCGCGTGCCGGTGGCGACGCAGTTTCGGATCGTGATCCGCCAGACGATCCTGCTGTTCTAAGCAGCTCCTCCGCGTGGCGCAACGCGGTCGCGGAATCCTCATCACCCAGCATGCGCGCGATCTCGCGGGTGCGCTCGGCGCCATCCACCGACCGGACATCGCTTGTCGCGATGCCGGCACGAGCCCCCTTGGCCACGGCCAGCTGCCGATCGGCGCGGGCGGCGATTTGCGGAAGGTGGGTGATGACCAAGACCTGCTTGCCGGCGGAACGCCCGCCGCCAGCGACCTCAGCCAGCGCGGCGCCGACCCGCGCCGCTACCGCCCCGCCGATGCCCTGATCGACTTCGTCGAACACCAGGGTGGGCACCGCATCGTGGTTGGCGAGCACGACCTTCAACGCCAGCATGATCCGCGACAACTCCCCGCCGGAAGCGACGCGCGCCAGGGGACGCGGCTCCATGCCCTCATTCACCTTCACGAGCACGGTAACCGATTCCGCACCGTCGCCGCGGGCCTCGGGCAGGGGCGTGAGGTCGACCTGCAGCTGTCCGCCGGGCAACCCGAGCTCCGGCAGCAAGGCAGTGGCGGCGCGGGCCAGCTGCCGCCCCCCGGCGGCGCGTTTGGCGGAGAGGGCCTGGGCCGCGCGCCGATGCTCCGTCGCCGCGGCCTCCCGTTGTGCCGCGAGCTCTCGCAGGTCGAAATCGGCCGTGTCGAGCAGATCGAGCTCGCGAGCCGCCGCATCCCGGGCCGCCAACACGTCGGGAATCCCCGGCCCGTACTTCTGCAGCAGCCGGAACAGGACGTCGCGGCGCCGCTCCACCTCGGCCAGCCGCGCGGGATCGGACTGGATCGCCGCGGCATACTCCCGCGCCGACCCCGCCAGCTCATCGACGTTCGTGAACGCGGTGTCCAGCAGCACCCGCCAGGACGCGACCGTCGGATCGAGACGCTCGAGCGAGCCCAGGACCTTCTCGGCCCGTGCCAGGCCCGTGGCCGCCAACGCCTGTTCGAGCTCGCGCGCCAGCCGCCCCAGCTCGTCCGCGTGCCCCAGGCGGCGCGCTTCGCTCTGCAGCGCCTCGTCCTCACCCACCTTTGGGGCGGCGCGTTCGATCTCCTCGGTCACATGCTGCAGGTAGTCGGATTTGCGACGAGCGTCATCCTGCCGGGTCCGCAGCTCTTCTTCTTTCTCGTGCAGCGCGCGAAGCCGGGTGTAGGCGTCCCGCACGGCGACGCGCTCGACCGGGGCGTCGGCAAACCCGTCCAGCAGGTCGCGCTGGGTTTCCGGTCGCAACAGGGATTGCGACTCGTGCTGGCCGTGCAGATCGACCAGCAAGCCGCCCAGCTGCGCCAGCACGGTGATGGTGGTGGGACTGCCGTTCACCCAGGCGCGCGAGCGGCCTTCGAGCGTAATCTCACGCTTCAGAACCAGCCGACCATCCTCCGGCTCGAGACCCAGGGTCGCGAGGGTCGCGGACAGATGACCGAGCGCGGCGGGGTCGAGCTCGAACGCCCCCTCGATGACGGTTTTCCTCGCACCGGGACGCACGAGGTCCGCGGATGCCCGCTCACCGAGCAGCAGGGCCAGCGCGTCCACGAGCATGGACTTTCCGGCCCCGGTCTCGCCGGTCAACACGTTGAGTCCGCGTTCCAGGGTCAGCGAGACATCGGCGATGACGGCGAGGTCCCGCACGCGCAGCTCGGTCAACACTATTTGCGCTCGCGATCGGACAGGTCGCCCCAATTGAGCTTGCGACGGAGGCGGGCGAAGCTCCCCTCGGGCCCGAGTCGTCCGAGCTGCACGGGACGCTCGGCGCTGCCGACGCGGATACGGTCCCCCGGCTGCACCGTGCTCGAGACCTGGCCGTCGAGGGACAGCACGATCTCCTCACTGTCGGACCAGGGTTGCAGCGGCTCGATCGTGACCGCCGCCTGCGACGGCAACACGAGCGGCCGGACCGCCAGCGTATGCGGGCAGATCGCGGTCACGACAATCGCGTCCACGCCGTGGACGACGATCGGGCCCCCGGCCGACAAGGAGTAGGCCGTCGAGCCCGTGGGCGAGGCGACGATGATCCCATCCGCCGTGTAAATCCCGACTTCCTCGGCGTCGACCGATACGCGGAACCGCAACACGCGCGCCACGCCGCCTTTGTGCACCACGACGTCGTTCAAGGCGATCGGCTGCGTGCGCGGTCGTCCCTGCGCATCCTGCACGGTCGTCGTGAGCGCCAGGCGGGATTCAATCGTGAACGCGCGTCGCGCCGTCGCGTCCAGAACCCAGTCGAGGTTTTGGGCTTGCGCCGTGGCCAGGAACCCCACGCGTCCCACATTGATGCCGAGGATGGGAGTCGGCGCGCCGTTGAGGAGGCGGGCGCCCCGCAAGAGCGTGCCGTCGCCGCCGAAGGTGAGCAGGCAGTCGAGCGGCTGCGACGCTGCGAGGACCGTCGGCCGCGGCTCGGGCCAGTACTCGAGCAGGGGCGCTTCCGTGAACAGCGTGAACCCCAAGCGCGGAGCTTGCGTGGCCAATCGCTCGAGCAGGCTGCGAAGATCGTGGTAGCTCGGGTTGCCCACGACCCCGACGTTCATCGGGGAGCGAGACTCTCTTCGGCGGCGAGGGCCCGGATGCGCGCCGCGATGCCGGTGCCGGTCAATCCCACGTCGGCGAGCTGCCGGGCCCGCGGCGCATGCTCGTAGGTCCGGTCCGGCACCCCCAGGGGCACGACCCGGACATCCGGAGCCGTCGTCTGCATCACGCCGGCAAGCGCCGCGCCGAACCCGTTCACAACGGTGCCGTCCTCGATGGTGACGAGCAGCCGGTGATCGCGAGCGAGGGCATCGAGCACGGCGTGATCCATCGGTTTCAGGAACCGGCAATTGACGACGGTGACATCAAATCCGTCCGCCACCAGCAGCTCGGCCGCTTCGAGAGTCGGGCGGCACATCACGCCCACGGCGAGCAGGGCGCACTCGCGGCCACGGCGCAGCGTCTCCCAGGTGCCGTACGCGACGGCCGCGACCTCGGCCGCGGGGGGGGCTTCCCCCGGGGCTTTGTCGCGTGGATAGCGCAGCGAGAACGGACCGCCCTCGTGCGCCAGCGCACAGCGCAACAGACCGATCAGCTCGGCCCCATCCTTGGGCGCCGTCACCGTCATGTGCGGGACGGCGAGCAGGTAGGGAATGTCGTACAACCCCATGTGCGTTTGGCCGTCTTCCCCTACCATGCCGGCCCGATCCAGACACAACGTGACCGGCAGGCGCTGAATGGCGACGTCGTGGATGATGCTGTCGTAGGCGCGTTGCAGGAACGTCGAATAAATGGCCACGATCGGGCGCACGCCCTGGGTCGCCAGCCCGGCGGCGAACGTCACGGCATGTCCCTCGGCGATCCCGACGTCGAAGAACCGACTGGGCCATTTCTTCTGGAAGATGTTGGTGCCAGTTCCGGAGGGCATGGCGGCCGTGATGGCCACGAGCCGCGGGTCCTCGGCGGCCAGCTGGGTTATCGCTTCTCCGAAAACTTTGGTCCACTGCGGCGGCCCCGGAGACACGGGCTTGAGGACGCCGGTCACTGGGTCGTAGGGCGCGCGCGCGTGGTATTTCTCCAGGTCCGGCTCGGGCAGAGGGAAGCCCTTCCCCTTGTGCGTCAGGACGTGAATCAGGCGCGGGCCCTTGAGGTTGCGCACGGTGTCGAGGGTGGTCAGGAGATGCGGGATGTCGTGGCCATCGATCGGGCCGAAATAGCGGAAGCCCAGCTCCTCGAACAACATGCCCGGCGACCACAGGTTCTTGACGCTCTCCTCGACGGTTTTCGCAAACTCGATCAATCGCGGCCCGCCGACCAGATGGGAGGCCTTTTCGATAGCGTGCTTGACCCGTTCGCGCCACCGCACCGTAACCGGGCTGGCGATGATGGAGCCGAGGTACTTGTTGATGGCGCCGACATTGGGCGCGATCGACATGCCGTTGTCGTTCAACACGACGATCAGGTCGCGCTCGGAGTGGCCGGCGTTGTTCATCGCCTCGTACGGCAGGCCGCAGGTCATCGCCCCGTCGCCAACCACCGCGACGACTTTGTGGTGTTGGCCCGCGAGGTCGCGCGCCGTCGCCATGCCCAGGGCCGCCGAGAGCGCCGTGCCCGCGTGCCCGGCGCCGAACTGGTCGTGCGGACTCTCGTCTCGCCGCAGGAATCCGGACAGCCCGCCTTCCTGGCGCAGCGTCCGCAGCCGGGCGTTCCGTCCGGTGAGGATCTTCCAGGGGTAGCCCTGATGGCCTACGTCCCACACAATCCGGTCACCCGGGGAATCAAAGGTGTAGCAGAGCGCGACCGTGAGCTCGACGACACCCAGGCCGGCGCCGATGTGTCCTCCGGTCTGCGACACGACCTCGATCAGGCGCTGACGCACCTCGTCCGCGAGCGGCTGCAGCTGCTGCTTGGTCAGCCGCTTGACGTCACCGGGTTCCCGAATCGATTCGAGGATCGTCACGGGGGGGGGGGGGCCAGTTGGTCCGGGTCACGATGTAGTTCGCCAGGGCTACGAGTGTAGGGGAAACTAATGCCGCCTGACGCAGACGGTCTACGGCCTGCGCCGCCAGGCGTTCCGCCTCGGCGCGCGCCGCCCCCACGCCCAGGATCGACACGAAGGTCGACTTCGCCAGCGCCGCGTCGCGACCCGCCGTCTTGCCGAGCTGGGCCGACGTCGCCGTGGCATCGAGGATGTCATCGGCGATCTGGAACGCGAGCCCGATCGCCTCCCCATAGGCGCGCAGCGCCGCCAGGTGCACCGCCGGCGCCCCGCCCCCGGCCGCAAGGCCCCCGATGACGCAGGCCGTCGCGATGAGCGCGCCGGTCTTGCGCTGGTGCACCTCGCGCAGCGCGTCGATGGAAATGGCCGACCCTTCCGCTTCCAGGTCCAACACCTGCCCCCCGATCATGCCCCCCGCCCCGGCCGCGCGAAACAGCTCCAGCGCGATGGCGCGGCGTCGGTCGCGCTCCATGGGCAGCGTCGCGAGCCCGGACGCGAGCACCCGGGCCGCGAGACCCACCATGTGAAAGCCGGCACTCGTCGCCGCGCGCACGTCGAACGCGCGATGCACGGTCGGCCGCCCGCGGCGCAAATCATCGTTGTCCATGCACGGGAGGTCGTCATGCACCAGCGAGTACGCGTGCACCACCTCCACCGCGGCGGCGAGCTCGGCGATCCCGGCGGACGTCGGATCATTCCCGCCCAGCGCTTCGTACGAGGCGAACACCAGCGTGGGACGGAGGCGTTTGCCGGAGCTGAGGACGCTGTATTGAACCGCCGCCGGCACCGGCGCCGGCCAGAACGCCTCCGCTGTGGCGCTCCAGCGCTCGAGCACGAGGTCGACCCGGGCCCGCGTGTCCGTGAAGTAGGCTTCGAGCGCGAGGTCAGCGATCGACGTCACCAAGCTGCAGCTTTCCGGCCTCGGTTCCGAGAACCTGGCGCACCCGCAGCTCGGCGGCGCCCAGCCGTTCGCGCGCGGCGCGCAGCCGTTCCACGCCTTCCTCGAACAGGCGCAGGGCGTCGTCCAGATCCAGCTCCTCGCCCTCGAGCCGGCGGACGATCTGCTCCAGCCGCTCGAGATCTTGGGCGAACCCGCGGCCGTCCGGCGCCGTCATGCGTCGCTCACGCGGGCGGGGACTTCGCCGTCCGTGACGCGCAGCCGGAACGCCGTTCCCCGGGCGAACTGGCTCACCCGTCGCAAAACCCTGCCCTCCGGCGTGCGCGCCACCGCGTACCCGCGCTCGAGCACCTTGAGCGGTGACAGGGCGTCGAGCCGAGCGGCGCCGGCCGCCAGCCGTGAGGCGAAGCGTTCCATCGAGCGCAACATCACGCCGGAGAGCCGATCGCCCACGCGCTCCAGCCGCTCGCCCCCGTGCCGCGTCGGAGCCGCCAGCGCGCGGGTCAAGGAGCCGGCCAGCCGGTCGAGCGCGGCCAGCAGCTCGGTCCGGTCCGGCGTGGCGGCGGCCGCGGCCGCCGACGGCGTCGGCGCGCGCAGGTCGGCGACGAGA
>Ga0187892_10010793_pt1 | contig 11435 bp, 9 predicted proteins | sample MA1701073metaG_FD_139345 | JGI IMG/M metagenome (GOLD analysis project Ga0187892, IMG submission 139345) | Bio-ooze microbial communities from a basaltic lava cave in the Kipuka Kanohina Cave System on the Island of Hawaii, USA - MA170107-3 metaG ... | reverse complement strand
GCTCGACGGTGTGCCCTTTTCGTTCACCCTGATCGCGATCCTGGGCACCCACGAGTTCGGCCACTACTTCACGGCCCGCTACTACGGGGCATCGGTGAGCTTGCCGTTCTTCATCCCGGCTCCGCCGCCGATCTTCCTGTTCGGCACCATGGGCGCGGTGATCCGCATGCGGTCGCCCGCGCGGGACCGGAACTCCCTCTTCGATATCGCGGTGGCCGGACCCCTCGCCGGGCTGGTGGTGGCGGTGCCCGCCCTGCTCCTGGGGCTCCAATGGTCGCGGGTCGGGATGGTGCTGCCGGAGCACGTCGGCATGACCTTCGGGGACTCGCTGCTCATGCGCTTGCTCACCTGGATGGTATTCGGCCCCATCCCGCAGGGGATGGACGTCTTCGTGCACCCGGTCGCGCTCGCGGGCTGGGTGGGCCTCTTCGTCACCGCGCTGAACCTCTTCCCGATCGGCCAGCTCGACGGCGGACGCATCGCGTACGCGCTCGTCGGCGCGCGGCATCGGCAGGTGTCCATCGTCACCCTGGTGGGCCTCGCCGCCCTCGGCGCGGTGTTCCAGTCGGCCAACTGGGTCGTCTTCGGCGCGCTCATCCTGCTGCTCATGGGCTTCCACCACGCCCCGCCGCTCGACGATCTCACCCCGCTGTCGCCCCACCGCTACGTCCTCGGCGTCTTCTGCCTGATTCTCCTGATCGCCCTGATCCCGCCCGTCCCGATTCGTTAGCTCGGAGGGGGCTACGCCCTCCTTCCGAACCTCCCCCCAGATCCAGGTCGCGCGGGCGAAGCCCGGGTTGGGGTCAGGTCTTACATTCCGACATTCTTCGCCGGTCTCTCCCAACCTCGCCCGCCTCGAATGTCGGAATGTAAGACCTGACCCCGTATCGCCGGAGCCCGGGCGCCGTGTATCGTAGCGGGCTCGTATTGCCAGAGCTGACCCGGTGCGAGTAAGATTGCGGCGCTTTGCGTCGCCGCCTCCTCCTCCGCACGTCGCCGTTCACTCGCAGGAGAGACGCCTGTGCCTGAAGATCGGGCCGACGCGAAGGGCCTCGAGGCGCGGATCAAGAAGGGGGAGGTGGACACCGTGCTCACGGTGTTCGCCGACGGCCTCGGCCGGCTCCTGGGCAAGCGCGTGGTCGCCCGCTACTTCCTCGACCACGTGCTGCACGACGGCGTCCACGCCTGCATCTATCTCTTCACGGTGGACATGGAGATGGAGCCGCTGCCCGGCTTCAAGCTCGCCTCGTGGGAGCGGGGCTACGGGGACATGAAGCTGGTCCCGGACCTCGCCACCTGGCGGCTCCTGCCCTGGCTGCCCAAGACCGCGCTGGTCTTCTGCGACGTCTACACCGAGGAGGGCGAGCCGATCGAGGAAGCGCCGCGCTGGGTGCTGCGGCGCCAGCTCGAGCGCGCGACCAAGGCCGGCTACCGCGTGAAGACCGCGTCCGAGCTCGAGCTCTATCTCTTCAAGGAGTCGTTCGACGAGGCGCGGGCCAAGCGCTACCACGGCCTCACCCCGGTCTCGAACTATCTCGAGGACTACCACATCCTCCAGACGTCCCGGGAAGAGCCGCTCGTCCGCGCGATTCGCAACGGGATGGAAGCGGCGCGGGTGCCGGTCGAGTTCTCCAAGGGCGAGTGGGGGCGCGGGCAGGAGGAGATCAACCTGCGCTACGCCGACGCGCTCGAGATGGCCGACCGCCACGTGCTCTACAAGCACGGGGTGAAGGAGATCGCCTGGCAGCAGGGCTGCTCGGTGACCTTCATGGCCAAGTACGACATGGGCGCGGCCGGCTCGTCCTTCCATCTCCACTCCTCGGTGTGGGATCAGGCGGGGCGTCGCAACCTGTTCGCGGCCCGGGACGGCGGCCGGCAGGGGACGCCGCTCTTCCAGCAATGGCTCGCCGGCCAGATGGCGGTGGCGCGCGAGTTCGCGTACTTCTACGCGCCGACCGTGAACGCCTACAAGCGCTACCAGGCCGGCTCCTTCGCGCCCACCCGCGTGGCGTGGGGCTGGGACAATCGCACCTGCGGCTTCCGGATCTGCGGGGAGGGAGGCGGCTTCCGGGTGGAGAACCGCATCCCGGGGGCCGACGCCAACCCCTACCTGGCCTTCGCGGCCACCATCGCGGCGGGCCTGCGCGGGGTCGAGCAGAGGCTGACGCCGCCCCCCATGTTCGAGGGCAACGCCTACGAGGACTCGCGGCTGACGCAGGTGCCGAAGACGCTGCGCGACGCGCTCGCCGAGCTGGAGGGGTCGAAGGCGGCGCGCGAGGCGTTCGGCCCCAAGGTCGTGGAGCACTACCTCCAGCACGGGCGCCTGGAGCAGCAGGCCTACGATCAGTCCGTCACCGACTGGGAGCTGATCCGCCTGTTCGAGCGAATCTAGGCCCCTCACCCCACCCTCTCCCCGCAGGGGAGAGGGGGAAAGACGAGTCAGATGCCAGGAAGGCTCAAGAACAAGGTGGCCCTGATCACCGGCGCCGGGATGGGCATGGGACGGGAAGCCTCCGTGCTCTTCGCGGAGGAGGGCGCGCGCGTCGTGGTCTGCGATCTGAACGGCGCGGCGGCCGCCGAGACCGCGGCGCTGGTGCGGAAGGCGGGTGGGGAGGCGCTGGCGGTGGTGGGCGACGTGGCCGTCGAGGCCGAGGTGCGCCGCATGGTCGAGGACGGGACGCGCCGCTTCGGGGCGCTGCACATCCTCTATAACAACGCAGGGGTGCTCTGGAAGGACCGCGACCGGTCGGTGCTCGAGACGGACGGCGAGCAGTGGGACCGGGTCATGGCGATCAACCTCAAGTCGGTCTTCTGGGTGACCAAGTACGGCATCCCCCACCTCAAGGCGGCCGGCGGCGGATCGATCATCCTGGTGGGCTCGGTCTCGGCGCTGGCCGGCTTCACGCGGGCCCAGGACGCCTACACCGCGGCCAAGGGCGCCCTGATCTCGCTCAACAAGTCGCTGGCCATCCAGTTCGCCAAGGACAATATCCGCTCGAACGTGATCCACCCGGGGATCGTGGAGACCCCGTTGCAGGCTCCGTACCTCAACGACGCGCTGCGAGCGGAGTTCAAGACCGGAATCCCGCTGGGCCGGATCGGCCTGCCCCGCGACATCGCGAATGCCGCGCTGTTCCTCGCCTCCGACGAGTCGTCGTTCATGACGGGAGCGGAGATGATCATCGACGGCGGCTTCATGGCCCAGTGATGTCCCACTCGACCCGCTGCCTCAAGGAGGCTCCATCATGCTGACAACCGCGCGCAGCGTCCTCGCCCTGGTCGTGACGGCCGCGCTGCTGACCATCGCCGCGGTCACCCCGGCGGCGGCCCAGAAGCAGACCGTGGTCATCTACACCGCCATCGAGAACGAGCAGGTCGTGGAGTACAAGAAGGCCTACGAGAAGTCGCTGCCCAACATCGAGGTCAAGATGCTCCGGCTGTCCACCGGGGACATCGCGGCCCGGTTCATGGCCGAGAAGGACAACATGCAGGCCGACGTGATCTGGGGCGTCGGCGCGACCAACATGCTCGTGTTCAAGAACGCGGGGCTGCTCGAGGCGTACGCGCCCAAGGGGCTCGACCGCATCCAGCCCCTCTTCCGCGACAAGGCCAATCCGCCCTCATGGGTGGGGCTCGACATCTACATGTCCGCCTTCTGTTTCAACACCGAGACCGCCAAGAAGCACAACCTGCCCAGGCCCGAGTCCTGGGCCGACCTCACCAAGCCGGTCTACAAGGGGCACCTGGTGATGCCCAACCCGGCGTCCTCGGGGACCGGGTACCTCTCGGTGGTGTCGGTCCTGCAGCGCATGGGCGAGGCCGAGGGCTGGAAGTATCTCGACGCGATCCACCCGAACATGGCCGAGTACACGAAGTCCGGCTCCAAGCCCTGCAAGGACGCGGCGGCCGGGGAGCGGGCCATCGGGGTGTCGTTCGAGTACGTCGCGCTCGAGATGAGGAAGAAGGGCGCTCCGGTGGAGATGGTGCTGCCCAAGGAGGGTTCGGGCTACGAGATCGAGGCCAACGGGCTCACCCGGAAGGGCGCCAAGAATCCGGCGGCGCGGCAGTTCCTCGACTGGGCGATCACCGACGAGTCGATGAAGATCGCCGCCCAGTTCTTCGCGGCGGTGGGGGTGGCCGGCATGCCGGTGCCCGAGGGGCTGCCCAAGGACATCGCCAAGGTCGTGTTCCCGAACGACTTCGATTGGTCCGCGAAGAACCGCGACCGCATCCTGGCCGAGTGGCAGAAGCGCTACGCGAAGTAGGGCGCGCGCTTGGCGAGGCGCAGCCGAAGGCGAGCCGAGCGGATAAGTAATGAAGCTTCCGGCTGACAGGCCTCGCCGGCTCCCCGACGAAATCGACCTCGACCTCGACACCGCCCTCGCGCGGCTCGGCTATACGGCCTTCCGGCCGGGCCAGCGCGAGGCGGTGGAGACCCTGTTCGCCCACGGCCGGCTCCTGCTGGTGGCGCCCACCGGGGGCGGCAAGAGCCTGAGCTACCAGCTTCCCGCCACGCTGCTGCCCGGCACCACGCTCGTCATCTCCCCGCTGGTGGCCCTCATGGCCGACCAGGTGCAGGCCCTCGACGCGCGCGCGGTGCCCGCGACCTACCTGGCCGCCGTTCTCGACGCGGCCGAGATGAGGCGGCGCATGGCCCGGCTGGCGGCCGGCGCCTTCCGGCTGGTCTACGTCGCGCCCGAGCGGCTGGCGTTCCCGGGCTTCCGGGCCATGCTCGGGGGACTGAACGTCCCGCTGATCGCGGTGGACGAGGCCCACTGCATCAGCGAGTGGGGCCACGACTTCCGCCCGGAGTACCTCGAGATCGGCGCGCTGATCGGGGAGTTCCCGGGCGCGCGCGTGCTCGCCTGCACGGCCACCGCGACCCCGATCGTCCGGGATGAGATCCTCGCGCGCTTGGGCCTTCCCCCGGACACGCCCCAGATGGTGCGCGGCTTCGCGCGTCCGAACCTCGCCCTGCGCGCGGTCGAGGTGGATGGTCGCCGCGAGCGCGAGCGGCTGGTGGACGGCACGCTCGCCGAGGCGCTGGGGGGGCCCGGCCGCGGCGGCGGCACCGCGATCGTCTACGCGCCGACCCGCAAGAAGGCCGAGGAGGAGACCGATCGGCTCGCCGCCCGGGGCTGGGGGGCCGTCGCCTACCACGCCGGGCTCGATGGCCGGACGCGGGAGATCGCCCAGCGGGGGTTCGCGGAGGGGCGGGTCGAGGTCGTGGTGGCCACCAACGCCTTCGGCATGGGCATCGACCGACCCGACGTCCGCGCGGTCATCCACCTGGGCCCGCCCGGCTCCATCGAGGCCTACTACCAGGAGGTGGGCCGCGCCGGCCGCGATGGCGCGCCCGCGATCGGGCTCCTCCTCGTCGGCGGCGCCGATCTGCCGCTGCGCCGCGCCCTGCTCGAGCGGGGCGCCGACGGGGCGGCGCCGGACCCGGCGGTCGTCGAGCACAAGTGGGGCATGTTCCTCGAGCTGATTCGCTGGGTCGAGGGTGGAAGCTGCCGTCACGACGCGATTCTTCGCTACTTCGGCGATGAGGCCGAGACGCTCGCGGGCTGCGGGCGCTGCGACGTGTGCCGAGCGCTCGAGGCCGCCCCGGAGGAGACGGAGGATGCCGAGCGCACCTCGCTGATCGTCCGGAAGGCCCTGTCGGGCGTCGCCCGGGTCCACGACCGTTTCGGCCTGCAGACCGTGGTCAAGCTGGTCCGTGGCGAGCCGGACGAGCGCCTCGAGCGAGCCGGGCTGACCCGGGTGCCGACGCACGGCAACCTCAAGGAGCATCCCGCGGGGTGGATCCTGGCCTTGTTGCGGCGGTGCGTCTCGGCAGGGTGGGTGAGCTTCTCGGGGCGAGAGCGCCCGGTCGTCGTCCTGACCGATGAAGGGCGCGCGGTCATGAAGGGCGAGCGGCCGGTGCGGCTGCTCCTGCCCCCGGCCGGCGGCCGCGCCGCGGCCCCCGCCGCGGGGCGGGCCGCGGATCCGGGGCGGCGCCGGCCCGGGCGCGAGGCCGCGGAGCTGGACGCGGCAGCGCTCGCGCTCTTCGAAGCCCTGCGTCGTCACCGTCTCACGGTGGCGCGGGCCGAGGGCCTGGCCCCGTTCATCGTGGCCAGCGATCGGACCCTGCGCGACATCGCCACGCTCAGGCCGCGGACGCTGGCCGAGCTCGAGCTGGCCCACGGGGTGGGACCGCACAAGGCCGGGCGCTATGGCGCCGGGCTGCTGCGGGTGGTGGCGGAAGAGACCGCCAGGGGGAATCGCGGGTGAGCGCCGAGGCCGCCCGGCCCGCCGCGGTGGCGCTCGAGGGTATCGCCAAGAAGTTCGGCCAGTTCGTCGCCCTGCGCGGCATCACGCTGTCGATCTCGCCGGGAGAGTTCGTCTGCTTCCTCGGACCGAGCGGCTGCGGCAAGACCACGCTGCTCCGGATCATCGCGGGGCTCGAGCGGCAGAACGCGGGGCTGGTGATGATGGGCGGGCGCGACGTCTCCGCGCTGCCTCCCAGCCAGCGCAACTACGGCATCGTCTTCCAGTCCTACGCGCTCTTCCCGAACCTCACGGTGGCCCGCAACGTGGGCTACGGGCTCGAGACCCGGCGCGTGGCGAGGGGCCAGATCGAGCGCCGCATCGACGAGCTCCTAGCCCTGGTGGGGCTCGCGGCCCACAAGCAGAAGTACCCGGCCCAGCTCTCGGGCGGCGAGCAGCAGCGCATCGCGCTGGCCCGCGCCCTGGCCCCGTCGCCCGCCCTGCTGCTGCTCGACGAGCCCCTCTCCGCCCTCGACGCGCGCGTGCGCCAGTCGCTCCGCCACGAGATCCGCGCGCTCCAGCGGCGGCTCGGCGTCACCACCATCATGGTCACGCACGACCAGGAGGAGGCGCTGGCCATGGCCGACCGCATCGTGGTGATGAACCACGGGGTGGTGGAGCAGGTCGGCGCCCCCGTCGAGGTCTACATGCGCCCGCGGTCGCCGTTCGTCGCGCGCTTCGTCGGGCAGATGAACTTCCTGGAGGCCACCGCGGGGGACCGGACCGGCTGGGCGCGGCTCGGCGCGGTGGAGATGCGGCACGGGACCACCGAGCCGATCGCGGCGGGCACCCGGCTCACGCTGGCGATCCGGCCCGAGGAGATCACGGTCGGCGCCGCGGCGGGCGCCGAGAACCGGCTGGTCACCCGCATCCGCGCGATCCAGTTCCTGGGCTCCTTCACCCGGCTGAGCCTGACCCTCCCCGACGGCGCCCCCGCGCTCGAATGCGACGTGGCGGCCACCGCGTTCGCCGCCCTGGGCGCCGCCGAGGGGTCCGAGCTGGCGCTCTCGCTCCGCCCCGAGGCCCTGCGCGTGTTCCCGGCCGCGGGCTAGCCGCTCGATGGCGCGCGTGGCGTCGGATGGGCTGCCCTCGGCGATCCCGGACCGCCCGGTCCGCCACCGGCTGGCCGGCGAGGACCTGATCCGCCACGGGCTGGTCGCGGTCTTCGCGATCGTCCTCTACGTCTTCGTGCTCTACCCGCTGCTGCACGTGATCTGGCGGAGCCTGCTGGACGCCGACGGCGCCTTCGTGGGGCTGGCCAACTACCGGCGCTACTTCGGCACGCCCGCCATCGCCGCGTCGATCTGGAACAGCCTCTTCGTCTCCGTGGTGTCCATGGTCATCACGGTGGGGCTGGCCTTCGGCTACGCCTACGGGCTCACGCGGACCCGGATGCCGGGTCGCGGCCTGCTCCGGATCGTGGCGATGCTGCCGTTCTTCGCGCCCTCCCTGGTGCAGGCCCTGGCCTTCATCTACGTGTTCGGCAACAACGGCATCTTCACTCGCCTCACCGGGTACAACGTCGGGATCTACGGGGCCAAGGGCATCGTGGCGGCGGAGGTGTTCTACTGCTTTCCGCATGCGCTCCTGATCCTGGTGGCCGCGCTCTCGGCCACCGACGCCCGCCTCTACGATGCGGCGCGGACGCTCGGCGCTTCCCCCCTCAAGACCTTCCTGACCGTGACCCTGCCCGGCGTGAAGTTCGGGCTCGTGAGCGCCTGCTTCGTGGTCTTCACCCTCGTCATCACCGACTTCGGCGCGCCCAAGGCCATCGGCGGCAAGTTCTCGGTCATGGCCACCGAGATCTACAACCAGGTCTCGGGCCAGCAGAACTTCACGATGGGCGCCACCGTCTCGGTGGTCCTCCTGATCCCGGCGGTGGTCGCGTTCCTGGTGGACCGCATGGTCCAGCGCCGCCAGTACGCGCTGGTCACCTCGTCCTCGCGCCCGCTCGCGCCGGCCCGCCGCCCGCTCGCCGACTGGACCGCGTTCGGCTACTGCGCGCTCATCGCGGCCGCCATCGCGGGCATGTACCTGGCCATCGGGGTGTACTCGCTGGTGGTGCGTTGGCCCTACAACTTCGCCCCGACCTTGCGCCACTACCGCTTCGACACGGTGGGCGGCTACGCGCCGCTGTGGAACAGCGTCTACGTGGCCGCCCTGACCGCGCTGATCGGCACCGTGCTCACCTTCGTGGGGGCCTACGTGGTCGAGAAGTGCCGGACCCGCTGGAGCGGGACGCTCTACCTGCTGTCGGTGCTGCCGGTGTCCATCCCCGGCATGGTGCTGGGACTCGCATACATCTTCACGTTCAACAAGGCGGACAGCGCGCTCAACGCGCTCTACGGCACCCTGGCGATCTTGATCATCTCGAACGTCATCCACTACTTCACGGTGGGCTTCCTCACCGCCACCACCGCGCTCCGCCAGATGGACGCGGAGTTCGAGAACGTCTCGGCCTCCCTGGGGGTGCCCTTCTACCGGACCTTCTGGCGGGTGACGGTGCCGATGGCCCTGCCGCCCATCGTGGGCATCAGCATGTACTTCTTCCTCAACGCGATGGTGACGCTCTCCGCGGTGGTGTTCCTGGTGGCGCCCGGCACCGAGCTGGCCGCGGTGGCGGTGCTGCTGATGGACGACGCGGGCGACGCGGCACAGGCCGCCGCGATGTCGGTGTGCATCATCGCCATCGGCCTGGCCGTGCGTCTGGCCTACTGGGCCCTCATGCGGGGCGTGAGCCGGCGCACCCAGGCCTGGCGCGAGCCGCGCGAAAGCACTACGCTCTCCTCATAGAGGTCATCGCTCGCGATGACCGTAAGATCAATAGAGGGCATCATGACAGCCACTCTCGTGGATATTCAGGCATACCGCGGCCGCTTCTTCGAGGTGCTGCAGCAGACCGAGCGCACCCAGACCGCGGTGATGACCATCGCGCCCGGCCAGGACGGCGGCCCGGCCGAGACTCACGCGGGCGACCAGGTCGTCTTCGTGGTGGAGGGGGAGGCGATCGTGACCGTCGAGGGGACCGCGCACCAGGCTCGCGCCGGCGCGTGCGTGTTGATCGCGGCGGGCGCGCTCCACCACGTGCGGAACCCGGGTTCGGTGCCGCTCTTCTTCCTGACCGTCTACGCGCCGCCGGTCTACTAGATGACGGTGGCCGGCAAGACCGCGCTGGTCACCGGAGCCGCCCGCGGGATCGGGCTCGCGATCGCCACCCGCCTCGCCGCCGACGGCGCGCGGGTGGCCCTGCTCGACCAGGATGCCGACGCGGTCGGGACCGCCGCGCGCGGCATCGGCTCCAGGGCCCTGGCGCTGGTCGGCGACGTGACGCGGGCCGAGGACGTCGACGGCGCGGTGGCCCGCGTGGAGGGCGCCTGGGGCCGTCTCGACGTCCTGGTCAACAACGCGGGGATCACCGGCCGCTCCTTTCCGATCTGGGAGCTCTCCGACGAGGACTGGCAGCGCGTCATCGACGTGGACCTGACCAGCGTCTTCCTGTGCTGCCGCGCCGCGGTGAAGGTGATGCTGCGGCAGGGCGGGGGCCGCATCGTCAACATCGCCTCGATCGCCGGCAAGGAGGGCAATCCCACGCTGGTGCCCTACTCCACCGCCAAGGCCGGGGTGATCGGGCTGACCAAGGCGCTCGCCAAGGAGGTCGCGACCCGCGGGATCTTCGTGAACGCGGTGGCGCCCGCGGTGATCGGTACCGAGCTGCTCAAGCAGATGGAGCCGAGCACGGTGGATCTGCTGGTCTCGAAGATCCCGATGGGGCGGGTGGGGAGGCCGGAGGAGGTGGCCGCGCTGGTGGCGTGGCTCGCCTCGGACGAGTGCTCGTTCAGCACCGGCGCGGTCTACGATCTCTCGGGCGGCCGCGCGACCTACTAGGAGCGGGAGGCGGGCATGGGGAGAGTCGCGGCCTGGCTGGCCGTCGTGGTGTTGAGCGCGGCGGCGCCGCTGGGTGCCCAGACGCGGGACGTGGGCGCCATGGTCACCGAGATCAAGCCCGGCCGTGGGCGCCTCGAGGTGCGCGGGCCCGGAGCGTCGGACTGGCGGCCCGCCGGGCCGCTGCTGGCCCTCAAGGTGGGCGACAGCCTGCGCGCGACCGACAACGCCTCCGCGGTGGTGGTCCTCGCCGGCCGTCGCGGCAGCGTGCTGGTGGACGCGGCTCGCTCGCCCTTCGTGGTCACCGCGCCGCCGGTGGACAGCAAGGCGCAGAGGGCCTTCCTGCTCCTCGAGAGCGGGCTCGGGTTCCTCGGCAGCAGCTCACGGGAGACGCCGCGGCCCGTCCTGTCCACGCGGAGCGTGGGCCGCCCGCCGGTGATCCTGAGCCCGCGCACGGGGCCGGTCATGGTGGACGCGCTCGCGTTCGAGTGGCGGGGCGAGCGGTTCGCGCGGTACGCGCTCCGGGTGCTCGGTCCCTCCGGCGTCGTGGTGGAGCGCGCGGGCCTGACCGACGGCCGGCTCGCGTATCCGGCCGACGCGCCCGCGCTGGTCCCCGGCACCGCCTACACGGCGCAGCTCTTCTCGGGGCCGAGCCGGGTGGACGAGGTCCGCTTCGAGGTCGCGGACCGGCCGCGCGTCGACGATCTGCGCCGCGACCTCCAGGACGTCGACCAGGCGCTCGGCCCGGAGGTGCCGGCCAGCTCGCGCGCGGTGATGCAGGCGGGCGTGCTGGCCAGCCGCGGGTTCCTCCACGACGCGCGCCGGGTGGTGGTCGCCGCGCTCGCCGCCGACGCGGATCAACCGAGCCTGCACGCGCTGCTGGGCGATCTCTACGCGCGCACCGGCCTCTCCCGGGAGGCCGACGAGGCCTACGAGCAGGCCCGCGATCTCACCGACCCCACCCGCCGCTAGAACGGGGGTCAGGTCTTACATTCCGACATTTCGGCCCGCCGGCCGGCGGTGAAATGTCGGAATGTAAGACCTGACCCCCAGCTAGGGGGTGAGGCCGCGGCGGAGGGCGGCGGCGAGGAGGGCGATCTTGGAGAGGGACTCGGTGATGCGATCGTCGAGGGCCATCGCCACCGCCTCCCGGAACGGGACCACGCGCCGCTCGAAGAACTCGTCGTCGTCGGAGGCGAGGGGGTCGGCCACGAGCTCCTCGCCGATGAAGCAGTAGGCGGTCT
>Ga0187892_10010791_pt1 | contig 11437 bp, 19 predicted proteins | sample MA1701073metaG_FD_139345 | JGI IMG/M metagenome (GOLD analysis project Ga0187892, IMG submission 139345) | Bio-ooze microbial communities from a basaltic lava cave in the Kipuka Kanohina Cave System on the Island of Hawaii, USA - MA170107-3 metaG ... | reverse complement strand
TATACCCACTGTCTTACAAGATTTACTTCATTTGTATTTCCAAAGTAATCTTTTTCAAATGTTATTTCTTTCTTATCTCCTGGAATAATATCAATTGTTTTTGAAGAACCAAGAAATAACATTAGTATAGCAAACTGACCTATCATCATGCCAATCTGCAATCCAAATTGTAGAACTATTAACATTATTCCAAGTGTTTTAGGTATACCAAAGAAATATGAACCAACTAAAAATGCAATACCAATTAAAAAGACAAATTTTCTTACAGCATGATGCCTCTTTAGCCATCTATATAAATAAAGGGGCCAAGAAATCTGATCTGCTATAAGAAGTAATGGTATTTGTAATAGCTTCACTATATTATCCTATCCTAATTTAGTCAGGCACTTCTAGAAGGATTCGAACCCTCAAATCTTCGTTCGTGGCGAAGCGGTTTGTCCGTTAGCCTATAGAAGCACTAGGAGCGAGCAACCAGAATCGAACTGGTGATCCCCTACTTGGCAAGCAGGTGCTTTACCTACTCAGCTATGCTCGCTTAATCCTTACATCGGTCTTTTCTTTCTACAAACATTACACCAACCATGCTCTGTTAATTCATTATCACATTCATTGCACCATCTATACGGCAATGGCTTATCATTTCTTAATATAAGAAACAAAATTACGAAGATAATAATAAATAATATCATAGGAGCGAGCTACGAGACTCGGACTCGTCCCTACTGCTTGGAAGGCAGGAATGCTACCACTAACACCAAGCTCGCTTTAGGAGCCAATGACAGGATTCGAACCCGTTCATTCCTCTTTACAAGAGAGGCGCACGTCCTAACGTGCTCCATTGGCCTGGGCTCAGTTTTTAGAGAGGTTTGCGGCCTTCCTCTTAGGTGGAGATGTCGGAAGTCGAATCCGAGTCCAGAGACTTTTCATATGAGCTTCTACATGCTTAGTTGGATTTTACTTTTCAGCCCGTCTAATCAAATCCAACGAACTTATCAGGGCCTAATCCGATTTATCGCTCTGCACTTACCGGAATAATGCAGAGAGCCTCAACTTAAGCGTACACTTCTACAGCAGTTTGAGGTACTAACTGAGGAAGTGCCTTGGCATTAATGCCAAGTAGGTTAAGTAAATACATGCCGTTTACTTTGCGGTTGCATGCGGCTTCATATTACTCACATTCCCTGTCGAAACCTTGCATCCCCATTTTTTTCGAGTGTTATAGTTCGTATGCAGAAAGTGCCCTCAAGGAGCACGAACTGACTCCGTAGAGTAACTCTCTGCTTGAAAGAACAGGCGGATTAGAGAGGATTCGAACCTCTGGAGGGGTTACCTCGCTTCTTTAGCAAAGAAGTGCATTAAACCACTCTGCCACCAATCCGTTTTTAGAATAGTCCTATAGCCAGGATTTTGTTATTATCCCAACATCTATCTATTGGCCCCTACCTGTGACTTGACCGAGCAGGTCTACACTGTTTGGGTTGCACTCCGTCCCTCAGCCCGTTTCATATTTCTCGTCTCTGTTGCCGGATGTACGGTTGCTCTTAGTGTCCTGAGCTTCCTCTCATTCCTTTCGGAGTAGAGCGTTGGGTCAGACTATTCAGGAGACAATGAGTGGATTCGAACCACCATAAAAGAGTTTTGCAGACTCTTGCCTTTGCCATTCGGCCACATCGTCACATAGGCGGAAGAAGGGCGAGTTGAACGCCCAAGGCGGTATTCACCGCTCGACTGTTTTCAAGACAGGTGCCATCGCCAATTGGCTTGTCCTTCCGTATAGGTGCCGCCAGAAGGATTTGAACCTTCACTATACCGCTTTTGAGACGGTTACCTCTGCCGTTGGGTTACGGCGGCAACTTTTATTACAGGCGGTGATACGGGGACTTGAACCCCGACTCTCTGCTCGACAGGCAGATATGCAATCCGCTACATCATATCACCATTTCAGGGGTGACTAGCGGGGTTCGAACCCGCCCCACATGGTTCACAGCCAAGGATGCTACCACTACACCATAGTCTCCGAAATTTATTTTAGCACAAAATCAATCAGTTGTCAAGAGGCTACATCGCCTGGATTCGAACCAAGATACGGAGGTTCAAAGCCTCCAGTCCTGCCGTTAGACGACGATGTAATATGTTCCGATATCTGCAAGCAGGGCCTCTCGGAACAAGAAGGCGATCTGAAATTATACTAAAAGTTCCAAAGCGTCAAATAAATCAGAAATTGCACTGCTCATATCTGCGTCAGCATCCAAATCATCAATAAATACTCTTTCTGTATGTTCAAAATTATCATCTTGTAATATAGCAACTAAATATCTTGTTCCGTCTGTTTCAGATATTCTTATACTAGCAATTTGAGTAGATGGCATATTTTATCTCCCATTATAATCAATATTAGGTTCAAAGCCCACGGCTCGAACGTGGATTCTCTTGGTTCAGAGCCAAGCGACTTACCAATTCGTCTAGCTTTGAATGAAGGAGGGCTCTAGAACCCTCCGGGTGCGTACTACTACTGAGATTTCCCAGGTTCGCACACAGGCATAGGATGAAGGATTCGAACCTCCAGTTAACCGTTTTGGAGACGGTTGGTTTACCGTTAACCTAATCCTACATAACTAGAGAATACGTTATACCAGCTTTAGCATTCTCCGAGCGGCTATGTGCTGGAACCGTAATCAGGCAGCTTCGGCAGGAGTCGGACCTGCAACCCACGCCTTAACAGGGCGGTGCTCTACCAATTGAGCTACAAAGCTTAGATGTCGGTTACAGCTACCTTCCACCCACCGACAGTCTCTCTAAGAGGTAGCAGTATTATTATTATACCCTATTTGTATAAGTCTACGGCGAATTTCGCTGTAGTGTGTTCTAACCTATTTGCCCTAATAAATAGGACAAACCCTACTATATCCATAAAGTACTCAGCCTTGACTATATATTTGCCACGATTTTTGATTATTCCCTTTCTAAATCCTAACTTATATTTAGAGATATTATCAAGATTATTCTTGATTATAGCAATCATACTCTCATCTGTCAAGACTTTGTACTTAGCCACTTACTCACTCTTTCTAGGTAGGACTAGGTATGCAGCCTGGTTTGCAGTTAGGTAAGCAAGAAAGGCTGAAACTGCTGCCCAAAATCCATCAGTACTGCAAGGAAATGCCAAAGTAAAAGGTAAATCTACTGATGGAACACATGCCAAACCTAATGAACCAAAAACAACTAAAGCGCCTGCACCAAGAGTAAATAGTTTCTGACTATTATCTGGAAGTGCCTGATACCATTCACTAAATCTTGGGAAGTATTCTAGTGCTAAAGAAACTAGAACACCTACAACTGCTGAAATTCCGGCTGGTGTCATTTATTTTCTCCTGTTAAAAGTTTGTTAATAAATTGTCTTGCTGTATTCTTTAATCCTTTAAGATCAGTAGAATTATAAATTCCAACATCATAATATTTCTCATCAAATTCTGGTAAACCAATTTCACTAATATCATTATACAATGGGGTATTTAATAATAAATGAAATTCTTTAGGTCTGATTATTCTAGCCTTTAAGACTGGATAAAATGTTTCCATTAATACATTACCTTCATTTTCAAAACGCCAATCATCAATAAGAGCAACCCAAATATCACTATCAATTGTCCAAGTAGAAATCCAATCTTGTATTTTTTCTACAGCAATATTAGCCCAGGTATTTATATCATACTCTCTACCAGCAGCCCCCACTTTCTGTAAAAGAGTACGCCCTCTATCATCCTTTTTCCCATCCCAATTCATTAACTTAGCAGTATCTTTTACTGCTTGAGCAAATGAAAATACTTTGGAAATAGAACCTTTTAATTGAAGCTCATCTCTACAATAATTAGCAAAAGTTGTTTTTCCTTCACCGGCCCTACCCGAAAGCATTACTATCATATATTACACCTTATAACCTTTTTGTAAGGCGGGCTGTCCCTTCGAGTCAGGCTCATTGGGTGTCGAAAGGACAGCTTCCGCCTCTTCTACAGTAAGAAATTCGGCAGATTCTTTAGCCGATCTTACTACTGTATTCAATCGACTCTCGATTTTCCATCGAGCTTCTTCTAACCATTCTACTAATTCCCTGTTTGATGTTTTCTCAAAAACATTATCAATCGTCTGTTCTGTTTCTTTTAGGTATTCTACCCATTTTTCTACAGAACGAGAATGAGTTGGTAAACGCATAACTGTTCTCCTAATCTGTGTTTAGTTCTTCTAGTAGCCCGTAAAAAGATTTGGGATGTATTATATCACTAGAAATAAGTTGTTTTAGTAATAGTAAAAGTGCTGATTTTGTAATCACTATAGAATTATCGGATGCTAAAAAGAACCCGGACCCCTCAGCCTTTTTTATAACTAAGGTTCCGATCTTATCCAAATATGTTATAGTAACTTCAAACTCATTATCACTCATTAGTAAATAATTCTAACTGTTTATTCATACTTTTAATAAATTCTGGAGCACTCATAAATCTTGAAAAGTATAGCATAACATCTGCTAAAGATTCTTCCATTGTATCGTCGTGAATTGATACTTTCAAAGGCTCGTATGCCCAATTCTTTCCATCTTGCGTTATTCCGAATTTGGCCTCGCCTTTAGCTAACCACGACTTTTTATCTTCCCTTAGCTCTGATATAACCTTGATCTCAAAGCTCTGGCCTACTACTCCCGTTATAAACTCGTTCTCTGCCATTGTGCTTGACTCCAAACTCGATCATGTAATTGTTCTAAGATTTTTACATCTTCCATATTATGTTTTAGAACGATATCTAATTCTCTCTTTTGACCATATCTGGCCTCTGCCCAAACTCTAGGCATCAGATGTGTCTTACCTTCTATACCTAAAAAGTTAGTAATATTATCTAATGATTTTCTAGTTAATTTAAACAAACGTCTACAATAAAAGAATAGGTCCCAATGATACTTACTTCCATATTCAAAGAATTCAAATCCATGAGCATATGCTCTGGGTCTCAAAAAAGGAATATCAAACTCACTACCATAAAATGTAACTACAATATCAGCATTTTCTAACTCATCTAGTAATTCAGCTACTATTCTTCTATCATATGTACCGTTAAATATTTCATCCTTTGTAATCATACCATATCTAATAGCATTATCTCCTCGGTATTTCAAACACCACGTCAATATTATTCCAATATCAGCATGGAACCCTGTTGTTTCCAAATCCAAGTATGCGATTGTTTTGTTACGCCACCAATCTGTTCTCTTTACTAAACCTTTACGAAAACAGTTTGGATGAGTTTCCTCTGTATGTCTATGTATACAGCGAACTTCTGTCATTATTCCACCACCTTTATGATACCTCGTTTGAATATTTCAGAGATATCTTGTTCGGATATTTCTTCAATACCCTTAGCATGTTCTATAATAGCAGCATCAGTAAATTCACCGCCTAATATAAATGCTATTCTGTCTGTAACTTCCTTATAAGTGTTAGACACCCTTTGCCTATCTGCATTTAATAAACGAGCTATCTCAGAAAAATTATAACCACTATATATGCCCATTATAACATCCTTTTCAAAATCTGTCAATAGACCCTTTTTATCCATATCCTTTATAGTTTTTTCGATGATAAGGGCATCGTTATAAACATCACTATTTATGTCAGGATTTTCTTTTATATAGGGTAAGTCTCTAAGATATAGGCCTATTTTCCAACTCATTGTTCATTTCGCTATAGCAAGGCAGGCGGTAAAAACATCTACGGCATTGAAAGCCCGCTACTCTATAATCAATTCCTGCTCTAATACTATTAGCTACCTCTTGTACGACGTACTTAGTATTATTTCTCATGGAAGGCAAAATATTTACTTCATATATTCTACCACCATATAGATACCCATAGAAGATTTGGGGTTCCATATCATATATTAAATTAAATAAATAGTCATAGAAATAGAATTGAAAATCTGAGAGATCGTATTGATCGGGCGGCTTCATAGCCGTTTTCCAATCAAATACTTTATCTACTTGTATTCTATCAAATTTGCCTATTAACATGGTGTCTGCATCTAATTGATGCTTTACCATTACCTCTTTTTGCACATATTCAAAGCCATCTGGATTTATTTGGGAAATAATATCTCCATAATAACCCTTTAGCATCTTGCGAAAACTTTTAGGTGGCTCTGGAAGTTCTTCTTCTAAGAAACTAGTTTTAGTCTTTCTATTTTTCCATTCATTCAAACAAAATTCTAATCCAGTATCGTAATCATTAAATTTTTCTATGGCAGAATGAACAATCTCTCCGAAGATAACATCATCAGATACGACTGCTTGTTCAGGAATATCCCTTCTAAGTTTAGCACGATAGGGACATTCTATGAAATCTTTAATAAAACTTGCAGAAAGATAAAGCATACTTTACCCGTACCTATTATAAATATATCTAAATGCAATATATAAGTTTTCGATTAATTCTTGATATAATAACGCCATCCGTTGAATGGCATCACTAACTTTTGCGATACTCTCTGAATTAGAATAAACTATCTCTGCTAATTTTAGAAGTTGAATTTCTAATAGGCGTACTCTACCTTCAAGATCACCTAATGAATTTATTCTAAGACTTAATAAATTTATTGTTTTTGTTTGTAGAATAAGTATAATCACAATGGCGCTATTAAATACCCATTGTAATATATCAAGAAATCTCATTTTCATCTTACTCGTCCTTTAAAGCTCCAGCAATATCTGCAATCATCATAGCAATATTAGCCACGTCTGCGGCTTCTAGTCTTAAATCATCCGGCTCATTTAGAACATCGAATAATTCTTCAACTTCTTCATGCAATTTTATACGAAGCATCTCTATTAGTTTATCATCTTCATAGATATGAATCCATCTACTATCCCAACCTCTTTTACCCATTTCAAGGTCACGCTCTAATCTTTCATTCATAGCCGCAATAAAATCTATACTTACTGGCCTTTTTACGAATCCCATTGTGCTCCTCTTTTGTTTGCTTGATCTGTTCGCCATACAGCGATCATATCACGATAGACATTATATTCCATTTCCTTATATTTGATTAGGGCTTCGTCCCTAGTAATCTGCACTCTCATTTCTAATAACCATTTTCGTTCTTCTTCATTTCTACCAGCCTTATGATATACAACTTCAATATATCTCATACTGGCTGGTTTTCCTTTTACAAAATAAACCTCATTTGTTGAAACATCCTGGGTGATTATGGCTAATCTATCTTCCAGTATTGCCTCATTCAAAACCAATCGTTTCTTAGCCTCCGAAATATCATTGGCTATTTGCATTAGATCATTAAAATCTGGAAGCTCTATCTCAGTCATTTATTTCTCCTAGTTTAGATACCAAACATGCGGTTTATTAATTGGTTCATAGAACTCATTACAAATACTTGCATTATAAAAACTAGTAGTCAAATGAGTCTTATTTCCATATCCTTCATGGATATGTCCAAAAACGTGAAGTTTAGGTCTTACGTCCCAAAGTCTATACCAAAGATCAACACAGCCACTTTTTTCTCCATCAAACGTCTCATCAAGAACTTTAAAGGGAGGGCCATGAGTAATCAATATATCAGTATTATCAGGAATTCGCTCCCAAAGATTAGCTAAATCCCGTCCTCGATCTGCCATAAAACAACCAGCAAATCTTGGAGTATAGGGACTACCGAAAAACTTTATTCCTGCTATTTCCCTTTTCTCATGTTGTAGATAGATAATATCTCTTCTAGCAAACTCTTGTCTAACTTCCATTGATTTGTGTTCAGCAATAATGTCGTGATTACCTGCTATTACGATTTTATAGGAGTGTGGTAAATTTCCAATCCAATTGGAAAATTCAACAACATGATTCATTTCTTTTCCCCAGCCTTGTGACCAATCACCAGCAAAGATAAGAAAGTCCCCATTAGGAACATCTGGCTTAAAGCCATGAGTGTCACTTAGCAATACAAACTTAATCATTCTCCTTTGCTATCCTTTCTAAGTCCCTATACCGTTCAATATTTAGAACAATTGTTTCAGCGTCACTAAAATTAATGGGTATAGGCAATACATCATTAACTTCAAACATGAAGTCCTTTGCGGACATGCCATCATTATACACCAAGAGCGGATTAAAGTCAAGGGTTTCTCCTATAGGGGGAATAAACCCCCACGTGCGTATCACCGTATTGACTTCCTCCGTTGATATGCCAATCAAACGGGCAGTAGAACGAATGGAATAGCCGCCCGCAATAAACTTTAATATCTCTAAATCCGCTTTTAGAATAAGGATATGGACATCTGTACCTTTCTCTAAGAGAGAAATAAATGCATCCCAAACAGAGACTTCTGACTTAATGGTACTTAGTCTTTCCCATTCTTTGAGGATTGATTCTCTAATTTCTCCCATAGATTTATATTCTCCTCATACACCTTTTTATATTCTAACATTAGCTCATCCCAGGCTTGAAAACTCATTGAGACTACATATCGAACTTCGCCTCTAGAACCTGAAAATTTGAATATTAATATAGGTATTGCAAAAATCTCCAATGCCTGCCCTGCTATTTTTTCAAACCACTCCCGTTTTATAGTCATTTGTTCAGAACCGCCATAGCCAGTCTTAGCTTCTCCTGCGAACCGGCGGTCCATATGACTATATTTTCCTACTAAATCTGGTTTTAGTTCTGGAACATTTAATATTGTTCCAGCTGAACCAGACATTGGAATCTTTTTCCAAGTACCAGGAAACTTTTCATTTAAAAGTTCAACAGCGTCCCGTTCCCATTTCTGACCTTTACGACGAGCGAATTTCATCAGTATAAACTCCTTGAATATTTATACGATCAAAGATATTCACTGTATTTTTATCAAAGTTTAATATAATCGTTCCAGTCGGACCATCTCTAGACTTTCGTACAATAACCTCCAATTTACCTTCCTCTGGAGTATTTTCAATGTATGCCTCTTCTCGATAAAGAGCGATCATAATATCTGCATCTTCTTCAAGATTACCACTTTGTCTAAGATCAGCCATAAGAGGCCGTTTGTTTTCTCTCTTTTCACATTCTCTATTTACTTGTGATAGAACAACAGAAGCAATATTTAATTCATTTGAAAGTAGCTTCAATGCTCTGGATGCTCTACCTAATTCGTGTGTACTTTCTCCAGAACGTTCCACAACAAGCTGTAAATAATCAATCCCAACTACGGCTATTCCATGTAGCTGATGATATTTTCTAATTGTACTTGTAATATAGTCAATATCTCCAGCATAATTATGGTCTATATAAATTGGTAATTCAGCAAGTTGATCTCTTGCTCTTTGAAGTCTGGCTATCTCCTCATCATCAAGGGTGCCAAATCTAATCTTAATTGCATCAACACCACTTATATTAGAAAGCCAGCGCTCATTTATACGTTCAGGACTCATTTCTTTATTGAATAAAAGAGCAGGAATCTTTTGTTTAGCTATATTCAAGAAAAGCCTTCCTAATAAGGCACTTTTACACATTGAAGGTCTGGCCCCTATATACCAATTTGTACCAGGAACTAAACCTCCTGTATAAAAATCTAACTCAGCATATCCTGTAGAGATACCATTGATTCCCGGGTTCTCTCTTCGTCTAAGAATATTAGCAAAGGTTTCACCGATAGTATCACCAAGGATACGAACATCAAAGCCTCCTGATTCTGTGATTAGTCCATTCAATCTTGTATTTAAATCTGAAATAACTAAGTCAGCATCGTATCTTTCAATGATGCTTGGCATCTTAGCATTCAAATTAATCAGTGCTCTTTTCTTATAGACATTACGAATACGCTCAACATAGGCATCTACATCTTTTTCACTACCTGTATTAGCGTATAAATATTCTAAATATTCCTTTCCTCCAACATCCTTTATATGGTTCTTATCTTCTAACTCACCCTGAACCAAAATAAAAGAAGCATCGTTACCATTTTGAGATACAGAAACCATAGCTCTATATATTATCGCATTTATCTGCGAGCTAAACATATAGGGCTTTAGTTTACTTTGTACTTCAAAGATCAAATGTCCGTTTCTAAGTATAATACCAAGAACAGTTTCTTCACTTGCTACTTCATTGAAATCCATTTAATAAAATCTCCCTATAAAGGAGGAGATACTATTTTTAGTAATATCTCCTCCCTCTATAGACTATGCATCAAAGATATTTGAAACTGATGCCTTTACTTCTTCGGAAATAACTTCAACTTCTTTAGCGATTGCTTCGGTATCTTCTGTCTTACGAACAGCAAAAATATCACGAAGCGATACGCCTTCTAAAACTCTAATTATTTCATCGGGTGATAATCTAATACCAACTGTTTCAAGATCATACAGGTCCTCAGTTCTATATGCGACTGCATCATTAAGATGAGAAAGAGCAGTAACATTTGTAACCATATCCTTACCAGAACCAACTACTGAAATTGAAATATCATAATTCCATAAACCAAGGGGCTGACCAACTTCATCAACCACTGAATTATGAACAAGATTCAATTGTGAAAATAATGTTGAACCTCTTTCCAAAACCTGAATTTCATTTAACGGTGCTGCCTCAATATCTATTAAAACCTCTCCAGTTACAGGATCAGCAGATGGAAACTTATTATTGATAGGATATACAACTTTTCCTGATGGCGCAGTTTTAACAGGAGTACGATTAAAAACATTAGTCATAAATCGAGACTGTCTAAAAATCATTCCTGGAATTTGATTTCTTTTAGATTTTGGATTCGCTTGTACTAATCTGCGGTTATTTTCACAGATTGGGCAAGCTTCTTCACCTAAACATAAAACACTAAGCTTTGATCTGTTAATAAAATGCTTTTGAATAGAATGAGCTTTGTGGTCCAGTACTCTTAATCTTATATTTGCTCCATTAAAAAAGGGTACAAACTGTGTCTTTTTAAAATTAGAACCTTCAAACGTATTCTCGGGTATATCTGCGAACATTTATGCCTCCATAGTGCCATTTATAATGGCTTTCAAAGTTTTGAGTGTGTTTTCACGTTCCATTTCCAAACCTTTAATGGCTTCTTCCACAGCCATTCCATGCGGATATTTTGCCGCAAGATTTATATAACGCCTATAAGCAAGCTCAATATTTACTAACAATAGATAATAAGCTTCTGATGTAAATTTATCATCAAATAATAGTGGGTCTGGAATATTACTGAAAAAATCTTCAAACTCAATATTACGATAATCACCTAATGAATAAAGTCGCTTTATCCTAATCAATCGCTCCATCGTTTTCTGTTGCCTCCTCAATTTTTGGACCAATTCCAATAGCATTATAGCACGCTTCTTCGATTTTGTCAAGCAAATCATGGTTCTCTTTTAGGGAAGCGGCTGATTTAGCCATACCTAAGCCTATAGTT
>Ga0187892_10010790_pt1 | contig 11439 bp, 9 predicted proteins | sample MA1701073metaG_FD_139345 | JGI IMG/M metagenome (GOLD analysis project Ga0187892, IMG submission 139345) | Bio-ooze microbial communities from a basaltic lava cave in the Kipuka Kanohina Cave System on the Island of Hawaii, USA - MA170107-3 metaG ... | reverse complement strand
TCGAACGCGCGGCCCGCCGCGCACGAGGCGGCCGGGCTCGCGCAGGCGGCGGCCGTCGTCCCGCGCCGCGCGGACGGCGCGCCCGACCCGGCCGGGCGCATCGTGCTCCTCTCGATCGGCATGTCCAACACGACCCAGGAGTTCACGACCTTCCTCCCGACCTCGAACGCCGACGTCCTCCGCAACCCCGCCGTCGCCGTCGTGGACGGCGCCCAGGGAGGCTGGGACTCGAGCCGGATCGCGGACCCCAACGCGACCTTCTGGACCACGATCGAGCAGCGGCTCGCCAACGCGGGCCTGACCCCGCAGCAGGTCCAGGTCTGCTGGGTCAAGGAGGCGCACGCGGGCCCGACCGGCGGCTTCCCGGCCGCCGCGGTCCAGCTCCAGGGCGAGCTGCGAACGATCGCGCAGATCCTCCAGACGAAGTACCCGAACGTGCGGATCGCCTACCTCTCGAGCCGCATCTACGCGGGCTACGCGATCAACGCCCTCAACCCCGAGCCGTACGCGTACGAGTCCGGCTTCTCCGTGAAGTGGCTCATCGAGCAGCAGGTGAACGGCGACCCGGCGCTCAACTGGGATCCCGGCCTCGGACCGGTCCTCGCGCCCTGGCTCGCGTGGGGTCCCTACCTCTGGGCGGACGGGCTCCTCCCGCGGAGCGACGGCCTCACCTGGGCGTGCCCCGAGTTCCAGTCCGACGGCGTCCACCCGAACGTGCTCGCGCGCTTCAAGGTCGCCGACGCCCTCGACCGCTTCTTCCGCGCGGACACCACCGCGCGACCGTGGTACGCGACCGCGACGCCGCACTCCGTGCGGGCCGCGGTGTTCCCGTTCGGCACCGGCTGCCCGGGCACCGCGGGACCGCCGAACTTCCTCGCGGCCCGGACGCCCATCATCGGGGACCCGAACTTCCGGGTCGCGGTCGCGAACGCGCTCCCGGGCGCGTCCGGCGCGCTGCTCGTGAGCCTCGGCTACGCCGACGTCACGTTCCCGCCCTCGCCCTGCCACGTCTACGTGGACTTCGCCCGGGTCGTCCTCCTCCTCGGATTCGTCACCGGACCGACCGGACAGGGGAGCATCGCGCTGCCGCTTCCGAACGAGCAGGCGCTGATGGGCGTGTCGGTCTTCGCGCAGGCCCTGGTGCTCGACCCGGGCGGTCAGGGAATCGGCGGCGTCGCGCTCACCGCGGCGCTGCGTCTGATCTTCGGGACCGCGTGAGACGAAAAGGGGGTCAGGCCGGGGCACCTATGCCTTCCAGCTCGCGTTCCCGCTCTCGCGGGCGCGGGGGGAGGCTGATCGGCTGCGTGAGGACGCGCGCGCGGCAACCACCCACGTGGGTGGGTTCGATGAGGAGGCCTGGACACCGCTCGAGGAGGAACGCGGGGTCGCGTTCCTCCTGCGGGCGCGGTGAGGGCTCAGCCAGGCGGCAGCAAGCCGCGGCTCCGGCCCTCGCGGAGCACGCGCTCCACGTCCCAGTCGGGGAAGAGCGCCTCACGTTCCCGGGTGTAGTCGCCGGCTCCGCGCTCGTACTGCTGTAGGAACCGCACGGCATTCACCCATCCGAGAACCTGCACCAGGGCCTCGAAGCCGCGCTCGCGCAGTTCCACAGGGTCGTTGATCAGGGGAGGCATGGCAGTATCTCCCGCGCAAAGGCCATCAGATCGGCCCCGCGCGTCGGCCTCGCGATTATGGACGGTTCCGATGAGAACTTTCCACCCGGAGCCCCGTCGGGGGGCCCGGCGGCTGGGAGGGACAGATCGAACCCGGAAAAGGTGCCACTCTTCATTTCCGCCGCGGAAATGAAGAGTGGCACCTTTTTCCGCTACCATGGCGCGGACACTCCGGAGGACAACGCCATGGCAACGCTCAGCGGCAAGAAAGTCCTGATGGTGATCGCGCCCGAGCAGTTCCGCGACGAGGAGCTCGCCGAGCCCAAGGCCGTGCTCGAGAAGGCCGGCGCCGCCGTCACCCTCGCCAGCTCGCGCAAGGGGACCGCCCAGGGCATGCTCGGCGCCACCGCCACCCCCACCCTCCTCCTCCAGGACGCCCGCCCGCGCGACTACGACGCCATCGTCGTCGTCGGCGGCATGGGCTCGCCCGAACACCTCTGGCCCGACTCGAACCTCCACCGCCTCCTCACCACCGTCCGCGACCAGGGCGGCGTCGTCGGCGGCATCTGCCTCTCCGGCGCCGCCCTCGCCCGCGCCGGCGTGCTCAAAGGCCTCGAGGCCACCGTCTACAGCACCCCCGAGTCGCTCGACGAGATGAAGAAGGGCGGCGCGAAGTACGTGAAGAAAGACGTCGTCACCACCGGCAAGGTCATCACCGCCGAAGGGCCCCACGCCGCACGGAAGTTCGGCGAGGCTCTCGTCGCCGCGCTCGCCGCCTCCGGCGCGCCTGCGCCGGCCCCGGCGCCCGCGCCCGCGAAGAAGTGACGCCCCGCCGCCGGACCGGATGAAGCAGTCCCTCGCCACGTTCGCGTTCTTCGCCGGGCTCGCCGCCCTGCTGCTCCATCCGGTCCTCTTCGGAGACCGCGCGCTCGTCACGGTCGACCTCCGCGACCCGCGCCCGCCCGGGCCGATCGCCCCCTGGACCGACGCCCCCCCCGGCCTCGAGCACGAGCCGCGCAACCTCGAGCAGTCCGACAAGCTCGTCTTCTTCCACCCCAAGCTCACGCTCGCCCACGAGCTCATCGCCCGCGGCGAGGCGCCGCTCTGGAATCCCTACGCGCTCTGCGGCACGCCGCTCCTCGCCTCGGCCATGCCCTCCACGCTCTACCCGCTCGGCCTCTTCCGGCTCTCCCCCTGGCGGGGCTACGGCTGGGCCGCCGCCCTCCACCTCGCGCTCGCCGCGCTCTTCGCCTGGGGCTTCCTCCGCGCGCTCGGCCTCGCCCCGGCCGCCGCCCTCTTCGGCGGGATGACCTGGGGCTTCTCCGGCTGGTTCCTCGTCCACCTCGACCAGGGCGACTTCGTCTACGTCGCCACCTGGCTCCCCGCCATGCTGCTCGCGGCCGAGCGCGTCGCGCGCGGCGCCGTCGTCTCCGGCGCGGCCGGGCTCGCGCTCGCCACCGGCCTCGCCTTCGTCGCCGGCTTCCCGCCGGTCGCGATCCTCGCGCTCTACCTCGCGGGCGCCTGGCTCGCGTTCCGCCTGCTCCAGTCGCGCGCCGGCTTCGTCCGCCGCGCGATCGCCGGCGGCGCCGGGCTCGCCCTCGGACTCCTCCTCGCCGCCGCCCAGGTCCTGCCCACCTGGGAGCTCTCGAAGGAATGCGCGCGCACCCGCACGCCGCTCGCCCAGCTCCGCTCCGGCGCGCTCCCCCCCGCCGGGCTGCTCCTCGCGCTCGTCCCCGACCTCTTCGGCCACCCGGTCGAGCGCGAGGGGAACCCGCCGCCGACCCTCGCGTGGCTCTCGCACGATCCGGCGGACCGGGGCAGCCACCGGAACTACATGGAGAACACGCTCTACGTGGGCCTGGCCCCGCTGCTGCTCGCGCTCGTCGCGCTCAGGCGCGCGCGCGGGCCGGCGTGGTTCCTCGCGGCCGCCGGCGCCATCGCGCTCCTCGGCGCCACCGGAACGTGGGTGCTCCACCTCCTCCACCGGCTGCCCGGGCTCCAGATCGGCTCGATGAAGCGGCTGCTCGTGATCTGGACCTTCGCGGCCGCGACGCTCGGCGCGCTCGGCCTCGACGCGCTCTGGCGCGACGGACGCCGGCGGCGCTGGCCCTTCGCGGTCGCCGCGCTCGCCGCCCTGGGCGCGATCGCCGCGCTCGTCGCGCTCCGCGCCGCGGGGCTCGACGAGGGCGCGGCCTGGGCGCTCCGGAAGACGCTCTGGGCCGCGCTCTTCCTCGCCGCGTCCGCGCTCGCCCTCGGCCTGCGCCCGTGGCTCGGCCCGGCGCCGACCGCCGCCGCCCTCTTCGCCCTCACCGCCGTCGACCTCCTCGGCCTCGGGTGGCGCTACAACCCGCACCACCGCCCCGACCAGTTCTCCGAGACCGACGGGCTCCGGTTCCTGCGCGAGGCGCAGACCTGGGCCGGCGCGCCCGCGCCCGCGCGCGTGATGCGCTACGGCACCTTCCGCGTGCTGCCGCCCGACACGCCGACCCTCTACGGCATCCCGGACGCCCAGGGCTGGGACGTGCTGATCACCCGGCGCTACGGCGAAGTGATGGAGGCGCTCGAGCCCGGGCTCCTGCGCCTCGAGGCGCACCGGGTCTTCGAGCTGTCGCGCCCCGAGTCGCTCGACTCCCCCGTCCTGGACCTGCTCGCGGTCCGCTTCCTGCTGGTGCAGGATCTCCTCCGCCATCCCGATTTCCGCCCGGTCTGGCCCACCGACCCGGCGCTGTTCGAGCGGGAGCGGCTCGGCGTCTATGAAAACCGCCGCGCGCTCCCGCGCGCCTTCCTCGTGCCGCGCGGCCGGCGCGTGGAGCCGGGCGCCGCGGCGCACGAGATGGCGCGGCCCGGCTTCGATCCGCGCGCCGAGGTGCTGCTGGAGGAGGAACCGCCGCCCGGCGGCGCGCCCGGCCCGCTCCCGCCGGTCGCGTTCGAAGTCGCCGAGGCGCACCGCCTGCGCCTCCGCGCGAGCGCGCCCGGCCCGTGCCTCCTCTTCCTCTCCGACCTCTTCTATCCCGGCTGGGAGGCGACCGTGGACGGCGCGGAGGCGCGCGTGCTCCGCGCGAACCACGCGTTCCGGGCGGTGGCGCTCGCGCCCGGCGAGCACGTGGTCGAGTTCCGCTACCGCCCCGCGAGCTTCCGCCTCGGCGCCGCGGTCAGCCTCGGCGCGGCGCTGGCGGTGGCGGCCCTGCTCGCCGCCGGCGTCGTCCGCCGCCGCGGCATCTGGTAGAGTCCGCGCACCGGAAACGCCCACGCCATGTACGAGGGAAAGAACGTCTCCGTCGTCATCCCCGCCTACAACGAGGAGGCGACCATCGCGGAGGTGGTCCGCGATTTCCGCTCCAGCCCCTTCGTGGACGAGGTCGTGGTCGTGGACAACAACTGCCGCGACCGGACCGCCGAGGAGGCGCGGGCGGCGGGCGCGCGCGTGGTCGCCGAGTCGCGCCCGGGCTACGGCAGCGCGCTCCGGCGCGGGCTCGACGAGGCTCGCGGCGACTTCCTGGTGCTGGTCGAGGCCGACGGCTCGTTCAAGGCGCACGACCTCCCGAAGTTCCTCGCCTACCTCGCCGACGCGGGCATGGTGATCGGGACCCGCACCACGCGGCAGCTCGTGCACCAGGGTGCGAACATGCGCTCGATCCTCCGCTGGGGGAACGTGGTGGTCGCGAAGCTCATGGAGCTGATGTGGTACGTCAGCAACGAGCCGCGCCTCACCGACGTCGGGTGCACCTACCGCGCGATCTGGCGCGAGCACTGGCTCCGGCTCCGCGAGGGGCTCCGCGAGACCGGGCCGGCCTTCTCGCCGGAGATGATGGCCGAGGCGCTCCGGAAGCGCATCCGCCTGATCGAGATCCCGGTCCACTACTACGCGCGGCTCGGCGGCGAGTCCAAGCACTCCGCGTCCTATTGGAAGATCAGCCGGACCGCGCTGAAGATGCTGCGCGCGATCTTCCGGAAGCGGCTCGAGCGCCCCTTCACCGGCCCGTCGATCGCCCGCCTCCCCGAGCGGCCCGCCGGGCTCACGGTCGGCGGCCCGAGCGGCCGAAAGGAAGCGACATGACCGCGAAGGCGCGCTACGCCGGGGTGATCCTCTCGGCCGGCAAGGGGAGCCGGATCGACCCGTTCAACACGCAGTACCCGAAGCCGATGCTCCCGATCGCGAACCGGCCGATCATCGAGCACCAGATCGCGCACATGAAGGAGCTCGGGATCACCGACGTGATCATCGTGGTCGGCCACCTGAAGGAGCGCATCCGCGAGCACTTCGGGGACGGCGCGGCGCTCGGCGTGCGGATCTCGTACGTCGAGCAGGTGCAGACGCTCGGGATCGCGCACGCGGTCATGCAGCTCGAGCGCCACGTCTCGACGCCGTTCCTGCTGTTCCTGGGCGACATCTTCTACGTGCCGAAGGACCTCGCCTCGATGATCCGCATCTTCGAGGGCGGCGGCGTCTCGGGCGTGCTCGCGGTGCAGCGCGAGGAGGACCCGGCGGTCATCCAGAAGAACTTCGCGGTCGTCGTGGACGACAAGATGCGGGTGAGCCGCGTGGTCGAGAAGCCGCGCTACCTGGTGAACAACCTGAAGGGGTGCGGCATCTATCTCTTCGGCCCCGAGATCTTCGACGCGATCCGCCAGACGCCGCGCACCGCGCTCCGCGACGAGTACGAGATCACGAACGCGATCCAGATCTTCATCGACGACGGCTACTGGGTGAAGGCGGCCGAGGTCGTGGCCTGGGACTACAACATCACGTTCCCGGGCGACCTGCTCGACTGCAACCGGAAGTACCTGCGCGCGATCGGCGAGGACCGGGTGATCGCGCCGACCGCGCGCGTGCACCCTGAGGCGCGGGTCAGCGGCGCGGTCGTGGGCAACCGCGTGGTGGTGCGGCACCCGATCCGGATCGAGAACGCGGTGATCCTCCCCGACACCGTGGTCGAGGACACCGCCGACCTCGCCGACTGCATCCTCTCGCGCGACATCCGCATCCGCTGCGCGCCCCCCGACGCCAGGGCGGCGGTCCTGCCCGGCCCGGTCTAAAGTTCCTCCAGCCCGCGCCGAACAATGAACGGACGGTCTCTGCGCCGCCGCCGCCGCGGCGGGGGTCCGCGCGCGGCTTGGGAGGAGGTCCGGTGAAGGTCGTCGCCGTCGTTCCCGCCAAGGGGAGCTCCGATCGCCTCCCCAACAAGAACACCATGCTCCTCGACGGCGAGCCGCTCTTCCTCCGCGCGCTCAAGAACCTCGCCCGCACGCCGGCGATCGACGAGGTCTGGCTCGACACGGAGTCGGACGAGATCGCCGCGCTGGCCGTGGAGGTCGCCTGCGAGGTCCTCCGGCGCGACCCCGCGCTCGCCACCAACCGCACCGACGGGAACGCGCTGCTCCTCAACGAGGTCGCGCACGTCGAGGCCGACGTCTACGTGCAGGCGCTCTGCACGAGTCCGTTCCTCCGGCCCGCGACCATCGAGCGCGCCGTCCGCGCGGTGCTCGACCACCCGGAGCGGTGGGACTCGGCGGTGGCTGTCGTGCGCGAGAAGCAGTACCCCTGGCGGGACGGCCGGCCGGCCTATCCGCTCGACCGCATCCCCAACAGCGTGGACCTGCCGGACACCGTGCGCGAGTCGATGGGCCTCTACGTGATCACGCGCGAGGCCGCGCTCCGCACGGGCCGGCGCATCGGGGAGCACCCCTGCGCGATCGAGCTGGAGCCGCTGGAAGCGATCGACGTGAACCACCCGGAGGACTTCGAGCTGGCCCGGCTGGTCGCCATCGGGCTGCGCGAGCAGGAGCGGCGGCTCTTCCACAACCTGCGCGCGCAGCTCTCCACCGCGCTGATCTCGGACATCCTGGACGACCTCGGGGTCGAGGGCATGCTCTCCCCCGAGTTCCAGCTCAACCTGCCGGACACGAAGGTGCTGGGCCGGGCCAAGACCATGCAGATCGAGCGCTGCGAGAGCGACGGCGACTACCGCCGCATCTACGACGGCCTCGGGCTCTACGACCACGTGGTCTCGAACGACGTGATCGTGGTGGCCAACCGCGTCCCGCGCTACGCCTTCTTCGGCGAGCTGAACGCGCACCTCGCGATCCGCTCGGGCGCCGTGGGCGCGCTGATCGACGGCGCGACGCGGGACAGCGCCGCGACCACGCGGCTGGGCTTCCCGGTCTTCTCGAAGGGGACCTGGGCCCAGGACACCAAGAAGCGCGGCATCGTCACCGCGCGCAACCGGCCGGTGGTCATCGACGGGGTCACGATCCGCAAGGACGACCTCGTCTTCGGGGACCGCGACGGCGTGGTCGTGATCCCGCGGCGGCTGGAGGAGACCGTCATCGCCCGCGCGCTCGAGGCGCTGGAGCAGGAGACCCGGATCACGCTGGACGTGGCCCGCGGGGTCCACGCGCGCGAGCTGGTGACGCGATATGGCTTCTTCTGACGGGCCCGCCGGCGTCCTCCTGGTCTACCTGGACTTCTTCCGGGACCCGCAGCGGAGCTTCTTCAATGAGCTCCACGACCGGCTCCTCCACGAGGGACTCCGCCTCACGATCCTCGCGAGCGCGCCGGCCGAGGGCGTGCGGGCCGAGGTGATCCCGATCCCGTTCTCGCTGATCGGGCTCTCGGAGCACATCCGGCTCCCCCATCCGCCGGCGCTCGCGCGCCCGCGCCTGGAGGAGTGGAAGCTCCGCGAGCGGCTCTGGTATCGCGGGACCCGGCCCGAGCCGGGCGACGCCGATGTCCGGAACTTCTACGGCTACGTCCGGCTCCTGGCCCGCCAGCGGCGCGCGGTCCTCGGCTTCAGCTGGAACCGGTTCATCCCGCTCTCGGACGTCTTCCGGGCGTCGCTCGAGGACCTGGGGATCCCGACGCTCGATCTCGAGCACGGCTTCCTGCCCGGCACGATCATGTGCGAGACCGACGGGATGGCGGGCTTCTCGCTGCTCGCGCGCTATCCGGCGCTGCACTTCGCCGCGCGCGCCACGCCCACCGAGGAGGCGCGCCTCCGGGTGGAACGGTTCCGCGAGCACTTCCGGCGCGCGCCCGTGACCAAGCGCGCCCAGCGCCCGGCGGTCGCGCCGCGCGAGCTGCGCGCGCGCCACGGCGTGCCCGAGGGGCACGAGATCGTCTTCTTCGCCGGGCAGGTGGACCAGGGCGTCGGCCTCTGGCCCGGCGGAACGCCCTGGGCGCGGCTCCAGTCCCCCTGGTTCGAGGGGACGGAGGACGCGCTGGCGGCGCTCGCCGCGTGGGCGCGCGCCCGCCCGCGGACGACGGTGCTCTTCAAGCCGCACCCGACGGACCGCTGGGAGAACTCCGGCCGTTCGGTCCCCGAGGGGGCGCGGCTGGTGGAGGACGAGAACCTCCATTCGCTGTTCGACGCGAGCGCGATCCTGGTCACGCTCGCCTCCACGGTCCTCTTCGAGGCGCTGACGCTCGGAAAGCCCGTGGTCACGCTGGCGCGTCACCAGTTGAGCGGCCAGGGCGTGACCTACGATCCCGACGGGCGCGACGGGCTCGCGGCCGCGCTCGAGGCGGCCCTCGGGCGCTGCGACCTCGACGAGCGTCTCCGGCGCTACGACCGGTTCCTGGCCTTCGCGCTCGACAGCTATCTCATCGGGCTCGGCCCCGAGTCCCCCGCCCGGCTCGGCGTCGCCGACCTCGTCGAGTTCCTGAAGGAGTGCCGGAAGACCCCGGTGCTGGTCCCCCCCGTCGTCGGGCCGGCGGCGGGCGCGGACCGGAGCGGCGGCGGCCCAGCGCCCCTCCTCGGGGCTCCCGAACGGATCGCCGTCTCGGACTGAGAAGCCGGCGGGGGCCGTGCGCGCGCCCCGGGCGTCGGCCAAGTGGCGGGCCTGCAACGCCTTCGGCAATCCGGGCCGCGGCGGCACCCGCATTGCTCCGATAGCCGCAGCCTCCGTTCCTGTCGCAAGGAGACGAGCATGCACTGCGGACGAATCGCGCGTCGGATGGCGCTCTTGGCTCCCCTGGTCCTCCTGGCGCCGGCCTGCACGCGCCGGGTCACCGACTTCACGATCCTCAGCACCAAGAACGTCGCCTACGTCGGTGAGAGGGGACGGCGCGTGAGCGGGAGCGACTCGACCCCGATCTTCCTGTTCATCCCGATCGGACGGCCGAGCGTGAAGGAAGCCACCGACGAGGCGATCGAAGCGGGAGGCGGCAACGCGCTCGTGGACGGCGTCGTCTACAAGAGCTCCTGGTGGATTCCGCTGATCTATGGCCAGCGGACCGTGACGGTCGAGGGGACCAGCGTGCGGACGACCGCGATCCCCGATCCCCCGCGCCCGCGCCCGATCCCGTAGGGGCACGCCTCAGGGCTGCACCACCGCGACCAGGGCGTCGGCGAGGCGGAAACAGGGGCCGGTCTCCAGCGCGGCGCCCTGCAACGTGAGCGTCACTCCGACGAAGGCCGGGCTCGCGGGGATCGGCAGACAGAAGATCGCGGGGTCGCCCCGGACGTGGAGGACGAAGTGCGGAAGGAGATGGAGGAGTGCGGGGGCGCAGACGCCCGGGGGGTGCAGCGCCGCGGGAGGCGCGATCGGGGGGCCCGGGCTCAGCGCGAGCATCCCGAAGCCGGCGCCCTGCGGCCACGGATGGGAGAAACCGACGCAGAGCGTCCAGCCGAGTCGCGGAACCCCGGCCCACCAGGTCGGGAGTCCGCCGCCGGGCGCGCCCGGGCCGGCCGGGCCCACCGGGATCGCGAGCTCCCACGTGTCGTAGCGCCGGGCGGGTCCCGACGATCCTCCGAAGAGCAGCAGCCGGGAGCGTGACCCATCGTAGACGAGATCCTGGTTGGCCCGAGCGTCCGGAGCGGGCTGGATGTCGCGCGCCGTCCATTCGGTGCCGTCCCAGTCCCAGAGATCCCCCGCTCCCCCGAGCAACACCACGCGATTCCGGCTCGAGTCGTGGGCCATCGCCGAGGACGTGAACACCGACGGGCTCGCCGCGGGGAACCTCTGCGTCCAAGAAGCCCCATCCCACTCCCACGTCTCATTGGAGGCGGCCCCGCCGAGGAGGACGGTGCGGCGGCGTCCGCGGTCGTAGGCCATCGCGCGCGGCTGGAACGCGGGAGCCGTGGTCGTCGGACGCGCGTGCCAGGTCGTGCCGTCCCATTCCCATGTGTCGCCCTGAGCGGTCCCTCCGAACAGCACGACCCGCGCCCGGGCTTCGTCGAAGGTCATTCTGTGATTCATGCGCGCGGGAGGTGACGCCGCCGGGAACCGCTGCGTCCAGACGGCGCCGTCCCACTCCCACGTGTCCGCGAGCGGCCCGAGTCCCGCTGAGCCTCCGAAGAGGACCAGCCGTCCCCGGGCGCCGTCGAACGCGATCGCGTGTTGGTATCGCGAGGGGGGGCCGGAGGGAGGCGTCACCGGGAACCAACGCCCGCCGTCCCACTCCCAGACCTCGCCGGGAGCGAGGAGCCCGACTCCGGGGTACTGGACGACGCGCCCGCGCCGCGAGTCGAAGGCGAGCCGGGGAGACCCGAGCGTCTGGGGAACGCCGTCGATCGCCGCCGGCAGCCAGTAGGTCCCGTCCCACTCCCAGGTGTCCGCGGCTTTCGTGATGGTGTTGCTCAGTGGGACGCGGGACGGCCCGACGCCGCCGAAAAGGACCATCCGTCCGCGACCCGCGTCGTACACGGCCGCGTGCTCGCTCCGCGGCGAGGGGCCGGTGGTCGCGTCCATCCCCGTCCAACGGGTGCCGTCCCATTCCCAGCTCAGGCCGCTCGCTGAGGCTCGCGGCCCGAAACCCAATCGAAGAAGATGGCGCCTCCCACGGTAGCTCGTGGAGATCGATCAGAGACCTCCATCACGAGGGCGGCGC
>Ga0187892_10010789_pt1 | contig 11442 bp, 10 predicted proteins | sample MA1701073metaG_FD_139345 | JGI IMG/M metagenome (GOLD analysis project Ga0187892, IMG submission 139345) | Bio-ooze microbial communities from a basaltic lava cave in the Kipuka Kanohina Cave System on the Island of Hawaii, USA - MA170107-3 metaG ... | reverse complement strand
CATGCCAACATATTCTCAAAATGGGTCGGCACGAACGTCTTCAGAAAGCCGGAATCTTGTCAGGAAATTTCTGGTTGACTACCTGACTATTTTTGTCAACGAACTTTTTATACTCTACTTAGTAAACACGTGCCTCACGGACAAGAAAGCCCGCGCTCCCTATTCGTTTTCATAAAACTATTCGATTTTTATCAAGCTGTTGAGCATAAGCATCGCGTTATGCTTTTTTGAAATGAGTCCCGACATCCGCCCTTGCCCAGTCAACAAAGTATTGATAACTCAGAGTCAAACTTTCAAGTCAGCTACGCGCCCACAAACGGCTTCTTGTAGCAAATCAGGAAAGGAAAATAATATGAAGATCCCCAATTGATAGACTTATGAACAATCAATAGTGAATCCTCCGCGTTTTATACTCTCTTCTATTCTAAAAGTTAAGAACTTTTAAATATCGCCCAATGTCAAAATGTGACATTTGATGTGTTTTTGTTGCATATTTTTCCAGACAAAGCCGTAAAGTGATGGTGAAAATCTCTTTCGCTTTTATAGTTAAGGCGAAATTCACCGGGTGTCATGCCGATATGTTTGCGAAAGAGCTTGCAAAACTCATAGTAATCCGGAAATCCGGCAAGCGCCGCAATATGAAAAAGCTTCATGCCGTCGTTTTTCATCAAAAAACAGGCAAAAAGAAGCTTTAGCCCGATGATCAATTGTTTGGGCGATATGTGGCAATAACGCTGGAATTCTCTCTCGAAGTGGCAGCGATGGACGTTCAGCAGCGCAGCGATTTCAGCGACGGAAAGGTTCTTGTTCAGAAACTCTTTTTGAATCAGCGAAAGCGCTTTTTTGATGCGAAGGGTGCAATGGTCAATGGTGATGCCAAAGACGCTCAAATCCGCAAAGAAAGAATGGTGAGAAATGATGGAAGCGATTTCTTCAGCGAGAAAATCAAGGTTTCCATCGACTATGAAACGAACTGGCCCAGCAACCCAATCTTCTTGAAGTGTTTCAGGAGAGTCGAAAGTCCCATAAATAGCAAGAGGAACCGTTTGAAAGCACGATCGAAAGTAGCGAAATTCGCTGAATGAGGGGGGTAAGTTGATGAAAATTCCGTTACGATACACGCAATACGCTCGTTGGTGAGATAAGAAACTGCGTTGTCCAGATCTCCCGTAAAAAACAAAGCGTACAGCTTGCCAAGAGTTTGCCAAGGCTCTTGGTTATAACAGCCCTTGACCCGATAAAGTAACAAGTTCTGCTTTTCCATAAGCAGCTACCCCTCGCAAAGATAAAAATATTTTTGCTGAAAAATTGATGGAAAAACAAGCCCAAAGGAAGAGACTAAAGCTCTTCCTGCATTCCCGAATAATAGTAATTTTGGAGGTTGGTTCTACAAATAAAAGTGCAGGGTCGGAGTAAAAATCGTTCAACCGGGGTTTTGTAGAATCAATCCCCTCGCGTTATCGCAGCACACTGATTCCGAATGTGTCACATCCGTGCAGCATCTTCGACTTCGGAGAAAATATACTAAACGGCGTCCACAAAGTCAAGATGTTTTTTGCTTGTAATTTTTGCTGCTTGCAATCGGGCCTGCCGCGTTGTAAGCCCATGTCCCAATCTATCCGCCTACCGCCGTCCACGAATCATGCCCGAGGGAAACACCACCACGCTTTCATTCCCATCCCTGCCGACGGAAGCCACACCGAAAAGGTAGTTGTCGATGACGATATTCTCCAGCGTGAACTCTGTGGCCTTGCCGACGAAGCGGGAATATTGCCACTGCGGCGCCGTCGTATCGCGCCAGTAAATTTTATAACCGGCGAGATTCGGATCTGCCACTGCGTCCCAAGCGAGTGTCGTCGAAGGCTGCACCGCGCCACCGATGCGCACGTTTTTCGGTTGCGGCGGCGCCCAAGCAAGCGCGGCAAGGGTGATGGCATTCACCGCGGTGAGCTTTGCGGCGTATTGAAAATTTACTCCCTCGATGACATCGCCGTATTTGATGCCGTTCTCCGTTCTGAGGTTTTGATGTTGGCGCGTGTAATTCTCGTGCGTCTCCATGATGCGCACGCCGGCAAAACCCTCGTCGTTGAACGGCCGATGATGCCCGCCGCGGCCGAAGCGATCGAGGCGATAAATCATCATGGCTTTCAAATTGGGCATGTACAAATCCGTCACCCTGGCCACGTAGCGCGCAAGCTGCCGCGACGGGCCATCCACTTCACCGCCGGCAAATCGCCGGCCGCGGCGCTGCTCCTCGGTCTCGGTCACCGGCGTCGGCTCGGAGAACACGCGAAACGTATTGTTCTCGATCACGCCGTCGATGCCTTCGATGTTGCCGATCATGTCGTTGTTCAAAACGCCGATAATGTCCCAGCCTTGCTCTTTCGCCACCTTGGCCGTGTGTTGGCCGCCCCAAAGTCCCTGCTCCTCGCCGGAGAGGCCGGCGTAAACGATGCTGCTGCCGAACTTGTATTTGCTGAGAATCCTGGCCGCTTCGATGGCGCCGGCCATGCCGGAAGCATTGTCGTTGGCCCCGGGCGCCTCGCTTTCACCATCGTTGCCATTCGAAGCGCGCGAGTCGATGTCGCCGGACATGATGACGTAACGATTGGGATGCGTCGTGCCGCGCTGAATGGCGATAACGTTCACGACCCACACGTCCTTTGGAATGCGGGGATTGCCTTCGGCTTTGATCAGGTTATATTGATAGGAAACTTCGAGACAGCCGCCGCAATCTTTCGCGATGCGGTCAAATTCGGCTTTGATCCACCGCCGCGCCGCGCCGATGCCGCGCGTTGTCGAGACCGTATCGGAAAAAGTATTGCGCGTTCCGAAGCCGGCCAGCTTGCGAATATCCGCCTCCAACCGAGCCGGAGAGGCTGCCGCAACGATGTCGTAGTGCCTCAGATCGACCGCCGGCGGCACGGCAACGTTATCTTGTGCAAACGTGCCCGTCGCTGCGATCATCACACACAGCAACGCGCTGCCAATTCTTTTCACGCTTTGATGAAAGCTGATAGAAGCTCGCATATTCCTTCCTCTCGATTTAGTGATTTGAGCGAAATCTTTTCGTGCCTACTTCTGCCAATTCTACTGTAATATAAACAGGAAAACGAAAAAAACTTCTAAATTTTTTTCACAATTATCAAAATCCTTTTGAAAAATTTCGGCGGATAGTTCGAGATCGTGTCGAACTTGACTTTTACCTGAAAGTTGCTATCTTATGCCGAGACGCAAGTGAAATAACCCAATGATTGTCGAACAGGAGAAACGATGAACGCACAATTTAAAATGACGAATCTGAATGTCCCGGCGTTGATCGCGGCGTTAATTTTTCTTTCCGGCTGCGCGGCGATGCAACAAATTCAAGACACACTTTTAAACATCAAACGGCTTCAGTTCAAGCTCGACAGTGTCGCGCCCGGCAGCTTGGCGGGGATCAATCTGGCGGCGATTGACAGCCCGACGAAAATCAGCATTCAGGACGGCCTGAAGCTTGTCGCGGCGTTTCAACAGAAATCTCTTCCTTTGTACATGACGCTTCACGTTGCGGCCAAAAATCCCAACGACGGCGCCGGCGGCAGCACGAAAAGAACGGCGCTGCTCAAGGCCCTGGCTTGGACTTTGAAAATCGACGGCAAAGAAACGATCACCGGCGACATTCCCAACCCCATCGAAATTCCCGGCACCGGACAGACGACGATCATTCCGCTCCAATTATCGCTCGATCTCTACAAATTTTTCAGCGATCAGGGATATGAAAGCCTGCTCAAGCTGGCGCTGGCGATTGCCGGGAAGGAGGGGAGCGCGTCGCGCTTGACCCTTACCGCCGTTCCCACCGTTTCCGTGGCCGGATTTGATGTTGCCTATCCCGGGCAGATTGAAATTGTTGACAAGGAATTTACGAATCCGTAGAAAACGCGATGCCGAATCTGAAATTGGAAACTGATTTGTTGATTTTTGACCTCGACGGCACGCTGGTCGACACGCGCCGCGATTTGGCGAACGCCGTGAATCATGCCCTTCGGAAAATGGGGCGAAAGGAAATCGATCTGGAAACGATGACCGGCTATGTCGGCGATGGAATCCGCAAACTCTTGGAACGGGCGCTGGGCAGCGCCGCCGAGAACGAAGTGGAAATCGCCCGGAAACATTTTCGTCATTTTTATTTCGATCATATTGCCGATTTTTCAAAACCCTACCCCGGCATCACCGAAGTGCTGGAATATTTTTCCGGCATGAAAAAAGCCGTGCTCACCAACAAGCCGCAGGAGTTCGCCGAGGCGTTGCTGCAACGGCTTGAAATTTGCGGATATTTTGAGATGATCATCGGCGGGCAAACGAATCTCAAGCTCAAGCCCGATCCGGAAGCGGTTTTAAAAATTCTTCATCATTTTCAGGCCGCGCCTTCACGCGCCATCATCATCGGCGATGGCGAAAATGATATTTTGGCTGGAAAGGCCGCGATGATGAAAACCTGCGCGGCGACCTACGGCTTTCGGCCGTTGGAGAAATTGCTCGCGCTTGCGCCTGATTTTGTGATTCACCGTCCGCTGGAGTTGAAAAATTTCATTGCGCCAAACCGAACATGAAAGGACTCGCATGTTGTTTCGCTTGAATTTGTTTTTTGCCGTTTTGTTGATTTCCCCCGCCGCCCACAGCCAATCCCAATTTCAATTGCAGAACGCTTTTCCGAGTTTGACCTTTTCGCGGCCGGTGGATTTGCAGCCTCCCGGCGACGGCACGGATCGGCTTTTCGTCGTCGAGCAAGCCGGCGTGATCAGAGTTTTTGACAATAACGCCGGCGCCACCAGCGCGCCAATTTTTTTGGACATCAGAAGCCGCGTGAACTCCAGCGGCAACGAGGAGGGATTGCTGGGCCTGGCGTTTCATCCTGATTATAAAAACAACGGTTATTTTTACGTCAACTACACGGCCAACCCGCCTCGGCGGACGGTGATCGCGCGGTATCGTGTGACCGGCAATCCCAACCAAGCCGACCCCAACAGCGAATTGATCGTGCTGCAATTCGATCAACCGTTTTCAAATCACAACGGCGGCCAGCTTGCGTTTGGGCCGGACGGCTATCTTTATATTGCGACCGGCGATGGCGGCTCCGGCGGCGATCCGAACAACAACGGCCAGAGCCTGCAAACGGTGTTGGGAAAAATCTTGCGTATCGACGTGAACAATCCGAGCGGCGGCAGAAATTACGGCATTCCGAGCGACAATCCTTTTGTCGGCGCCGGAAATCGCGAAGAGATTTTTGCTTACGGCTTGCGCAATCCGTGGCGGATGAGTTTCGATCCGGTCACGCAGTGGCTCTGGGCCGGCGATGTCGGACAAGGCCGTTTGGAAGAAATCGATATTATCGAGAAGGGGAAAAATTATGGCTGGCGAATCATGGAAGGCAACTTGTGTTATAATCCTTCGAGCGGCTGCAACATGACGGCACTCGTCAAGCCGATTTGGGAGTACGGTCGCAGCCTGGGCATTTCGGTAACGGGCGGCCATGTCTATCGCGGCAGCGGCGTTCCGGCGTTGGTTGGCGCGTATATTTACGGCGATTTCGGCTCCGGCCGAATTTGGGCGCTGCGTTACGACGGCGTGAACCCGCCGGTCAACACCGAGCTGATGGATACGAATCTCAGCATTGCGTCGTTCGGCGTCGATAAAAATTTCGAGCTGTATATTTGCGCGTTTGACAGCCGAATTTATCGTTTCCGGCCGACCGCCAGCGCGGTGGATGATGCCGGCAATGTGCCGAAATCAGCGCAGTTGACGCAGAATTATCCCAATCCGTTCGGCCAGGATGCGTTCTCTCGCGCGCTGGGCAGCCCGGCGACGGTGATTGAGTACACGCTGGCGCAAAATGCGCTGGTGGAGCTGCGCGTTTATAATGTGCAAGGACAGCTCGTGCGCACGTTAGTGCAGCAGGATCAAACCGCCGGCAAACAAATCATTCGCTGGGATGGCCGCGATGACGCCGGCCAGGCGCTGCCGAGCGGCGCGTATCTTTATCGGTTGAAAATTGGCAATGCTTTTGTGGAGACGAAGCGATTGTTGTTGGTCAAATAGCGGCTGCAGTAGCGCTTAAAATCCCCCCCAAACGAAAATCAAAAATTCCCTTGCTTCTGTGCCCGGCGGGTATTACATTATCATCACTTGCTGGGATTTAACAACTCGCCTATTATTTGATAACACCGTTTTTGATTCAAATAGTTTCTACTTTAACGACCACAAAAGCGGAACTAAATAGTTAATGAGTGAGTATTTATACAATAAAAAAATAAAGGTAGACAATGAGCAATTCTAGACGCATTTTAAGCACAGTGCTGATTATAAGCATCGTCCTAATGTCTCTTTCATCCGTAAGCTGCGGTGTCTACCGCCGTACCGATTTGCAAGAAACGGGTAATTATGCAACTTTAAATCAAGAAAAAATTCGCGAAGCATATTTACTTCAAGTGATCAATTCTCCCAGCCTTGAAAACACTATATTAGAACTGGAACTAAGCAAGTATCCTGTTTACAGGGAATACAGAAAAATCGAATATCGCGGCAAGAAACAGGATATGAGTCCCTTACTTATCGGACTAGGCTTGACCGCTGGCGGGCTTTGGCTAGCTTACGATGCAGATATAGAGCAGGGAAAAGATAGTACAAAACTTGCGATCGGGGCTGCAATGTTTATATGTGGATTAGTAGGAATAGGTTTACAAAAGGAGGCAAAATGGCATACCGTTTACAAATATGCTTTTAAAAACGAAATTACTGAAAATAAATCTCAGACAGAGCCAGTTCCTTATACCACAGTTTTGGCATACGAACAATCTACTTCTAAGAATTGGAAGTTGAGTACAGATAAACAAGGCCGTTTCTCTTTAGATGTTGAAGAGTTGGCGCTGGCGGCGCGTCGCAGTGATTCAATACGACTGAGATTCGAAGTCCCGTTTAATAATACGGCTACATTTGAATATACGGTTTCATCAAGTTTAATTTCCGATTTAAGAATACCGCTTACCTTCACAGTTAGAAGCGATATAATTCCAAAAGAAGTTATCAGGCTCCCTTTAAATAGAAAGAGAAATTTTGTGCTCGAGATTACGCCATATAATAGAAGTTCAGTAGATGCCCATAATATTACGATTAAAGTAAATGCTTCAAAGGGCATCATACTAAATGAGAGTTTTCAAGTCGTACCCAAAATTGCTGCACGATCAGAAGGAGAAAGCCTATATTTTCCATTTTCATTAACGAGAGAGCTTCCCTCGACTAAACTGCGTTTTACCGTGAGCTTTGGTCGAAAAAATATTCCGTTTACCAGTAAAGAAGTTTATATTGATTTAGGCAATTAACGGTGACACTGATCTTGATTGAAAGGCAATTATTTCTTGGCACAACAATAATCCCATTTTTATGAGGTACAGACATGTTATCAAAATTGGTGCTTGTTAGTTTGATGATAATTTCTTTTGGCAATTTTATCGGCTGCGCAGTTTTAGGACGGGGCGCAGGAGCGCTTGCCAGAGGTGGTACAGCCGCTGGAGCTGCTGGTCTTGCTCGCGGTGCAGCAGCACGCGGTGCCGCTGGAGTTGCTGCTCGTAGTGCTGTTGGAACTGCCGCTCGTGGTTCGGCTGCTTTAGCAATTCCGATGCGTGGAGCACAAGCTTTAAGCGGTATATCGCGGCACTTTACTCGAGATGGTACCTATCGAGGCTACTCGAAAAATGGTGATTCGCGTGCCCAACACTTCGATGAAAGCAACAAATACGAAGGTTATACAGAGCATAATGGCAACCGAAGTAAAGCGTATCATCATGACAATTCCTTTAAAGGAGAAGCCTTGCACGACAAAACAAAGAACATTACGATAGACTTGGATAACAATGGCAAATTTATTGGCAAGAATGTGCAACAGGGCAATGTTATCTATCATTACGATGAGAATGGCACATACAAAGGTTACTCAACTATAGAGACACAGTAAGCATTATTCCTGAATCCTGCGTGTTTTTTATTTTGAATTGCAAGAGAATCTTTGACAATAAAGCGGCCAATTGTAAAACAAGCCGTGAACTAAAACCCACCATTGTTGTGTTTTAGGGCCACATTGAATTTTTAGTTTTCCTCTGTTTTTTCACGCTTATGACGCATTCTCTTGTATTTATTCACGCAGGATTCAGGTTGCTCTATGTTTCAATACTGTTTCTGTATAAACAACGACTGTTTTGGGTTCTCAACATAAGACCATGAAAAGAAAACGAACCCTTATACAGTGGGCGCCTCTTGCACTCACTATACCTGCTAAATATTTGTTACCCAAGCGTGGCAATCTGTTATTTTTTGCTATTTCTTTTGCCACGCTTTTTAGCGCTTTCATCTGTACAGCAGTCGCATTGTTGGCTCTCGCGGCAACAAATGGAGCAGACATAAAGATCAGCGAGAAACTTTCTGGAATAGATTCACATGTATTGGTATTTCCATCTGATCAATATCAAACCTATATGTCGGGTTTCCAGAAACTAACCCCTAAATTAAAAGAAGTGCCAGAAATAGTTGCAATTTCCCCGTTCTTGGTTTGTGAAGCACAATTGCAATCTTCGGTTCATGATGCCAAGCCCTTGCCTGCAACTCTAAAAGGTATCATTGCTGAACAAGAAATTAGCGCTACTAATCTCGTAGATTATATCGAACAAGGAAATCTTCTATCATTTTTAGAAAAATCCAAGACAGAGCTTCCCATCCTGCTTGGCGCCGGATTAGCTCAGAATTTGAATCTTTCCATAGATGATGAATTGTTGATAGTTAGACCAGAACTATTTAACGGCGAGATAAGAAAATTTCCAACAAAAATTGCCGGTATTTTTCGTACTGGCATCGGCTTAGATTATCATTTGGCTTATATACCATTAGATCAGGCCCAGTTGATAGCGGGAGTCGGCGACAGCACTGTTACTGGAATTGGCATCAAAGGAAAAGACCTGCTGAAAGCTGATCAACTCGCTATGAAAGTGAAAAAAGAATTGGGGGATAAATATCGTATCGAAGATTGGAAAAGTATTAACCCAAATGTGCTCGGAGGAATTAGTTTATTAAGAAATGTAAGCATTATATTGCTTTATGGCGTTTATTTGCTTGTTCTGGTTTGCCTAAGTTGTATCCTTCTTTTGGTTTTACATGAGAAGCGCCGTGACATAGCTGTGCTATTAACTCTAGGTATGAAGCCATTTCATGTTCAAAGGGCTTTTGCATTTCTTGGGTTGTTGATAGGTGTAACAGGAATTGCTTTTGCCTTTTTGGTATCGCCCATAGTAATTTGGGTTTTTAACGAGTACAAAATTTTTGCACTGCCCCCCGAAGTTCTAATGATCGATTATGTTCATTTTGCTTTAGAGTTGAAGCATTTTTTAATGGTAGGCTTGTCAGAACTTTTTTTATTGATACTTGTCGGCCTATTAACCACAATCGGTGTTTACAGATTAAAACCCATGGTTATTTTGCGCGATGAATAGTGACTTAATTACTGTCAATAAGTTATCGAAATCTTATCCTTCGCGTCAAGGCAAGATTTCTGTTCTCTATGAAATAGACTTATTGATTAAAAAATTTGAGATGACTGCAATAGTCGGAGTTTCCGGTTCTGGAAAAACCACATTGTTAAATCTTCTTGGATGTCTTGATCGACCCGACTCAGGTAAAATCTTTTATGGGTCTGAAGAAGTAACTACTCTTTCTAATATGGAACTGGCTGATTATCGAAATCGTCATGTTGGGTTTGTATTTCAGAGATTTCATTTAATTCCTGATCTGTTTTCTGTCGAAAATGTACTACTTCCACTGCGCATTGCAGGCATTTCAGGAACAGAGACCATGGAAAGAGCGGCGAAAGTTCTTAAAGACGTAGATTTAGAAGATAAACTCTGGAGTAAACCATCCGAACTGTCGGCTGGTCAAATGCAACGAGTTGCAATAGCCAGAGCCATTGTAAATTCCCCAAGAGTTTTACTTGCTGATGAACCTACTGGTAATTTAGATAGCAGCACAGCCAATGAGATTGCAAATTTATTGGAAAATCTCACTGCTCGTGAAATGGCAGTCGTAGTTGCTACTCATAATTTAGAGCTTGCTCGTAGATGTGCAAAGTGTTACGAACTAAAAAATGGAAGGCTTCAGGAAACGAATCCATGAAATATCTAATTCTATTAAATTTTATAATCATCTTCTTTAATAGTAGCGCTGGAGGTGAAACCATAGAAACGAAACTTCTTAGCGCTCAACAAGACCTCTACAATGCAAAATATCAACTTGCACAACAAAAATTTTTAGCGATAGCAAAGGAATATCCCTTACATCCTGCGGGCCATTTTTTTCAAGCCATGACAAATTTATGGCAACTCGGCTTTGCACCTGATAATACTGGCTTGATCAAGAACTCTCTTGTTCTGTTAAAAATTGCTCAAAATCTGGCTGAACGCGCACTAAAAGCCAACAAACAAGAGTCAGAAATGTTCTTCTGGCGTGGAATGTCCTCAGGCGTTATTGCGATATGTGAAACACTCTTAGAGTCAGCTCCTGAACAGCGAAATCCTTCACTTTTTATTAGTTCCATAATCGGCCAATTAAAAATTTTTCGCCTTTTTCAATCAACCATAAATGATTTACAGCAATCTTTGAAAAAGAATCCTGAATTTACAGATGCCCAACTTGGCCTCGCCTTATTTGACCTTTATCTTGGTGGCGGAAATCAAAAAAAGGGGGTAAAACAGCTTTGGTCAGTGATTGATAAAGGTAAATATATGAAAGTAGAGGCGAGCTATCTTCTTATGGATTTTTTGTTTGGACAAGGCACTGATGAAGATTTACTTTACCGTGCTATACCCACAAGCCTTGGCCTTAGTATGCAATTTCCTAATAATTTACTTTTTTCGCTTACTCTGGCAAAACTTTATTACGAAGTGGGTAACGTCGATGAAGCCAAAGCGATTTTAACCGAGATTTTAAACGGCAATAATAAGCCATATCAAAATTATATCATTGATGAAGCCCGTTATTTTTTAGGGACAATTGCTTTCAATCAGGAAAATTATTTATTAGGCATTGAGCATTACAATCCAATTCTTGCATCCAAACCAAAGTTACCAAGCTATGTGCTGCCCTGGACATATTTTCGTTCTGCCCAGTGCTATTGGAAGCTAGGAAATATAGATAGAGCACGTGCCATGCTCAATCATACACTCAAGACAGAAAATGTTAATAATGTCCACAATGAAGCTAATCAACTTTTGAAAATTCTTTCAAAAAATTAGTTCTTGATTGTCCTAACGATATAAGAATTCATGCGGCGCGGCGAAACGAGTAGGTGCCTTGAAATGCAGCAGATGCGAGCCGCCGCATAATTCTGCGTTGAACTAAGCCTACGGCCGCAGGCGTTTTCCTATT
>Ga0187892_10010788_pt1 | contig 11443 bp, 5 predicted proteins | sample MA1701073metaG_FD_139345 | JGI IMG/M metagenome (GOLD analysis project Ga0187892, IMG submission 139345) | Bio-ooze microbial communities from a basaltic lava cave in the Kipuka Kanohina Cave System on the Island of Hawaii, USA - MA170107-3 metaG ... | reverse complement strand
TGACGGCCAAGGCTGAAGAGCGCAATGTGGTGCGAGCGCTGGATGCGGGTGCGAACGACTACGTGATCAAGCCGTTCAAGCCGGAAGAGCTGGCTGCGCGCGTGCGCCGGTTGCTTCCCTGAACGGCTGCCGGGCCGGTCCCGCATGTGGTCGACGATGGCGATCAACTCCGCAGCGCACGATGCTGCATTCTCGCAGGTCGCCTGGACGCTGGCGCGGCTCATCGCTGTCCTGCTGTTCATTCTGCTGGTCCAGATCCTGTTTCTGCGGGCGCTGCTCGCAGCGCGCCGCCGCCGCCTGACGGCGTTCCGTGCGGTCTGGGAACCGCTTCTCGCTCGAGCAGCGGACGAGTTTCCGGCTCGACTGCCGCGTCTCGCGCGCCGCGACGTCAGCGCGTTCCTCCTGATCTGGAACTTCCTGCAGGAATCGCTGCGCGATCAGGCACGGGACCGGCTCAAGCGGGTGGGGTGGCGTCTCGGCCTGGAGCGGCGAGTCGAGCAGCTGATTCGCAAGGCCGGTGTGCGGGACCGGCTCATCGCCCTGACCGCGGCGGGCCACCTGGGCGACGCGAGGCACTGGGAGCAGCTGAGCCGGATCGCTGCCGAGGAAGAAACGGTTCTCTCGCTGGCGGCGGCGAAGGCGTTGGTGCGAATCGACGCGAAGCGGGCGGCCGGGCCCATGATCTCGCTGATGTCGCGGCGCGCCGACTGGCCGGCCGCAAGCATGGCGGCAATCCTCGTGGAAGCAGGACCGGACGCCTTTTCCGAACCACTGGCCGATGCCACGGCTCAGGCCGATCCGGAGCGCGCGCCGCGCCTCATCCGCCTTCTCGATCTGGCGCACGCCGAGACGGCCGCGCCCGTGATCCGGCAGTTTCTCGAGCACAGTGATGACACGGAAACCGTTACGGCATGCCTTCGCGTCGTGCAGGATCCCGAGCTGCTCGATCTTGTGCGGGACCGATTGCGGGACGAACGCTGGCAGGTACGGCTGCACGCGGCGCAAGCGCTGGGCCGCATGGGAACGCGCGAGGATGAGTGGCACCTGCGCCGCGCGCTGGCGGATCCGCAGTGGTGGGTGCGTTACCGGGCCGCACAGGCCCTGGCACAACTGCCATCCATGGATGTCGACCGATTGCGGCGCGTCACATACGACATCGAAGACCGCTACGGCCGCGACATCCTGCGCCAGGTGATCGCCGAAAGGGAACTCGCATGCTGAGCGCTGCGGCAGTTTTCCTTTTCGAGCTGTTCCAGTGGCTGGCGCTCCTGTTTTTCGTGGGCATCAACAGCGGCTACATCGTGCTGAACATCCTGACGTTCATCACGCTTCCGCCCTATGTCCGCCGTCACGTGCTGTCCGGCCTGCCGCAGCCGCACAGCGGCTTCGAGCCGCCGGTCAGCCTGGTCGTGACTGCCTACAACGAGGAGCTGGTGATTGTCGACTCGGTCCGCTCGCTGCTGCAGATCGATTATCCGGAATTCGAGGTGGTTGTCGTCAACGACGGCTCGACGGACGGGACGCTCGATGTGCTGACTCGCGAGTTCGACCTGATCCGCTTTCCCGAGGCGTTCCGCCCGCGCACGCAGCATCGCCCGGTTCGCGCGATCTATCAGTCGCGCCTCCACCCGCAGCTGCGTGTCGTGGACAAGGAAAACGGCGGGCGCAAGTCGGATGCCGCCAATGCGGGCATCAATGCGGCTCGATTCCCACTCGTCTCCGCTCTGGACGCGGACTGTGTCCTGCAGCGGGACAGCATACGCCTGATGGTGCAGCCGTTTCTCGACGATCCACGAACCGTCGCGTCCGGCGGCGTTGTCCGCATTCTCAACGGCTGTGAGGTAAGCGGCGGCTTCATCAAGCGCGTCGGTGTGCCGCGCAACCTGCTGGCGCTGATCCAGACCATCGAGTACATGCGCGCATTCCTGTTCGGCCGCATCGGCTGGAACGCGATGGATGCGTTGCCACTGATCTCGGGCGCATTCGGGATGTTCCACAAGGAAACGCTGATCGAGCTGGGCGGCTACCGCCACGACGCGCTGGGCGAAGACATGGACCTGGTGCTGCGGATTCACCGCCATTTCCGGCTCAAGCGCAGGCCGTACCGCGTCACGTTCGTACCGGATCCTGTCTGCTGGACCGAGGCGCCGGAGAATCTGCGCACGCTGCGCAGCCAGCGGATCCGCTGGCACCGCGGACTGCTCGAGTGCATGGCCGTGCACAGGGAACTCTTCTTCCATCCGCGGGCCGGCTTTCTCGGCTTCTTCACCATGCCGTTCCTGCTGGTGTTCGAGGGCGTTGGCCCGCTTATTGAGCTGGCCGGCTACGGCGTGATGATTGCCGGTTTTGCGTTCGGCCTCATTTCTCTCGACGGTTTTCTCGCGTTCATGGCCGTGGCGCTCGGCCTGGGCCTGGCGCTCACGCTAACTGCTCTGTTACTCGAGGAAGTGTCCTATGACACGTACCCGAAGCTGGGGCAGATCCTTGCCCTGATGGGCGCGGCCGTGGTCGAAAACTTCGGGTACCGCCAGCTCACCGCCGTCTGGCGAGTCCGCGCCATCTGGCGATGGTTCCACGGCGCCGACGCGAACTGGGGCCGCATGGCCAGAACGGCGAAATGGCAGAGTCCCGCCGAGCCGCCGGCCGCGCCCGCGGGTCGTGCCAAGGACGAGAGCCAGGCGCACGTCGCCAGGGCAGCGCCATGAGCGACCGAACCGCCATCGCCGCGCCCGTGCGCCTGAGCGTCGCGCTGACTGCCGCGGCCGGTTTCACCATCGCCCTGCTCGGCGCCATCGTGCTCGCCGGCTGGCTCACGCAGAGCGCTGCCCTGGTGCAGATCATTCCCACATTTGCGCCCATGCAGTACAACGAGGCGCTGGGCTTCCTGCTGGCCGGCGTGTCGCTCCTTGCGACGGCGGCCGGGAAGCGGACGCTGACACGCGTTTCCGCGACGCCACTCTTCGTGCTGGCCGCGATCACGGTCGCGCAGTACGTCACGGGTCTGGACTTCGGCATCGATGACCTGCTGGTCGAGCCGTTCATCGCCACGGCGGCAGCCCATCCCGCGCGCATGGCGCCGACAACCGCCGTCGGCTTCGCGCTTGCCGCGATCGCATTGTTCGCGGGTCATCCGCGTCATCCGGTTGCCGCCGGCGCGATCGCGATTCTCGGCGTCATCATTGCCTGTCTCGGTGCGCTCGGCTTCGCCGGCTACCTCAGCGCCGTGCCGGTCACCTACGGCTGGGGTCAGCTCACTCGCACGGCAGTCCTCGCCGCCACCGGCATGATCGTGATGGGCAGCACGCTGTTTGCCCGCGCCTGGAGCGAAGCGGTCCGCACGCGCGGCGAGTCACCCCGCTGGCTGCCCATTGCCGCCGGCGCCGGCGGGCTCACCACGGCACTCTGCATCTGGCAGTCGATGTATGCGCTCGAGCACCAGGACATCGCGCGAAGAGTCAATGAGGCGGCCGGCGCATGGGCCATCCGCGTACGCCTCGAGATGGAACGCCACATCGCGGCCGTTGACCGGATATCCGCGCGCTGGGCCGTGGCCGGTCCGCTCACCGAGTCGGAGTGGACAGCGGACGCTGCCGTCAGCCTGGGTAGCGGCGAGTTCGCCGCGCTGCGGCGGTATTTCGCCGATGCGCGCCCGCCGCTGACCGTTCTCACGCCCGGCTCCGCAGGCCAGGACGTGGCCGCAGTCCTCGATGCGCTCGCCGATTCCGGGTTCGCGCGCGACACCTCCCTGCGCATCCTGGCGCCGCGGAGCGGCGATCAGCAAGGCACGGCCGTGCTGCTGCTGTCCGCCGTGCCCGCCGACTCCGGTTCGGCGGGGTTCGTCGTCGGGGCTGTGCTCGTGCAGGACCTCATGGCCACCGCGCTCTCCGCCCGATTCGCTGAACTCTACAACGCGCAACTGCTGGACGGCGAGCGCACGCTCTACCGCAGCCCCACGGAGTCCGTCGCGTCGGATCGCTGGACAGCCACGCTGCCCATCGAGCTGGAGGGCGCACAATGGACGCTCCGCGTACGCCCCACCGCCACGGGCATCCGCGGCATGCTGGTGGGCTTCGATGAAGCCGTGCTCATCGTCGGTATTGTGCTGTCCCTGCTGTTCGCCTCCGTCCTGCGATTCGCGCAGGAAGCGGAACGCAGGGCCCGCGAGCTGGCAACCACGAACCGTACGCTCTCCCGCGAAATGGCCAACCGCGGCGTCATCGAGCGAGCGCTGCGCGAAAGCGAGCAGCGCTATCGCGACCTGACCGAGCGCAGCCAGGGATACATCTGGATCCACGATCTCGATGGCCGCCTCCTTACCGTCAATCCGGCGGCCGCGCAGGCGCTCGGCTACTCGGCCGACGAAATGCTGGGTCACAGCATGGCCGAGTACATTGATGACGGCATGCAGGAGGCGTTGCCCCGCTATCTCGAGTACATGCGCCGTCACAATGACCTGAGCGGCACGGTCGAGATGAAGACGCGGGACGGCCAGCGGCGCACCTGGTCGTTCAGCAACACCCGCTACACCGAGGATGAGCGCCCGATCTACGTGCTCGCCAACGCGCAGGACATCACCAGACTGAAGGAGACGGAAGCCGAGCTCGAGCGCGCTCGCGATGCCGCCGTCGAATCCGCACGGATGAAGTCCGAATTCCTCGCCAACATGAGCCACGAGATCCGGACTCCGCTCAACGGCGTCATCGGCATGACCGACCTGCTGCTGACCACCGAGCTCCACGCCGAACAGCGCGAATTCACGGAAACGATCCGGGCCAGCGCCGACTCGCTGCTCACCATTGTCAACGATATTCTCGACTTCTCCAAGATCGAGGCCGGTCGCCTCGCCTTCGAATCGCTCGACTTCGGCCTGCGAAATCTCGTCGAAAGCACCATCGAGATGTTCGCGGAACCCGCCAAGCGCAAGAAAATCGACCTCGCCTGCCTCGTCTACAGCGACGTGCCCGATGCCCTGCGCGGCGATCCCGGCCGCCTGCGCCAGGTGCTGACGAACCTGATCGGCAACGCCGTGAAGTTCACACTCGCCGGTGAAGTCACCGTGCGCGTGACCATGGACGGCGAGACGGCGCAGCACGCGGTCATCCGCTTTTCCATCTCCGACACGGGCATCGGCATCACGCGAGACCAGCTGCAGCGGCTGTTTCAGCCGTTCACACAGGCGGATGGGTCCACGGCGCGCCGCTTCGGCGGCACGGGTCTTGGCCTGGCCATTTCGAAGCAGCTCGCGGAGGGCATGCACGGCCAGATCGGCGTCGAGAGCCAGGCCGGCGTGGGCTCGACCTTCTGGTTCACCGCTCAGCTGGACAAACAGCCGGCGGACAACGCAGCGGATGAGCGCGATGTCAGCCTCTCCGGCCTGCGCGTGCTCATTGTCGACGACAACGAGACGAACCGCTCGATCCTCAAGCATTACGCAGCATCCTGGGGCATGCAGACGGACGAAGCACAGAGCGGCGCGGAAGCGCTGGCCATGCTCCACGATGCGCGGGATGCGGGTTCACCGTACAACCTGGCCGTCATGGATCTGATGATGCCGGGCATGACCGGCTTCGAGCTGGCCCGCATGATCAAATCGGATTCGTCGATCGCCGCAACGCGGCTGGTGCTCATGCCGTCCTTCGGCAAGCGTGGCCATGCCAGCGATGCGCGCGAGGCGGGCATCTCCGCGTACCTGGTCAAGCCGGTGCGCCAGTCGGAGCTGCACGAGTGCCTGATTGCCGTGGTATCCGATCGGACAGACCCCGTCGAGCCGCCCGCTCGACTCGTGACACGCCATTCGCTCAACGAATCATCGAAACGGGTTCGGCAGCGAATCCTCATTGCCGAGGACAACCTGGTGAATCAGAAGGTGCTGATGGCGCAGGTTTCGAGACTTGGCTATCGGGCCGACCTGGTCAACAACGGCGAAGAGGCGCTGGCCGCGCTGAACCGCTACCGGTACGCGCTGATCCTCATGGACTGCCAGATGCCCAAGCTCGATGGCTACGCCGCCACGCGCGAGATCCGGTCAAAGCAGAACGGTGGCGATCGCGTTCCGATCATCGCGGTGACCGCGAATGCGCTGCAGGGAGAACGCGAGAAGTGCAAGGCGGCCGGCATGGACGACTACCTGTCCAAGCCGGTGCGCCAGGAGGAGCTGCGCGCGGTGATCGAGCGTTGGCTGCCGGACGCCGTGGACGACCCGGCGCCGCCCGCCGAGCATCGCGGCGACCCCGGCATCATCTACAAGGTCTCCAACATCGCGGGCGGCTTCGCGCTGGCGGATCACACACCCGGTTTCAAGTCAGCCGCGCCGCCTGATCCCTGGGCGTCCATGCGCAAGCGCGTCGATGAGCTGCGCGCCGAGTGCGGCGTCGAGCTGCTGGGCTCGCTGATCGAGATGTTCCTGTCCGATGCCGCAATCCGGCTCACGGAACTCAAGGGTCACATTGATGCGAACAACGCAAAGGGCATCCACGACACGGCCCATGCGCTCAAGGGCAGCTGTCTCAACTTCGGCGTGGACCACGTGGCCGCGATGCTGCAGGACCTCGAGGATGCAGGTGAGGATGAGCAGCTCGAAGCGTGTGGTCCGATATTCACCCGGCTCGAGCTCGAGTTCCGCATCATGAGGCCGCTGCTCGCCGCCTGATCCTGCCGTACAACGCTAGTCGGCGGACATCGCTACGCGCGGGTCGACACGCGTCGCGCGCCACGCCGGAACCGCGGCCGCAGCTGCCGCGCACACGCAGAGCACCACTACCGCGAACGCGTAGGTCATCAGATCCGTCGGCTCCACGCGGAACAGGAGCGTTCGCACCAGACGCGCGAGCACGCCGGCGGACAGCAGACCGACCGTGATGCCGGCCGCGGTGACGCCCAGCACGCGCGTCACCACGGCGCCGATCAGCCGCGGCGAGGTTGCGCCCATCGCGGCGCGCACGCCCAGCTCGAACCGTCGCTGTGCTACATCGAACGCGAGCACGCTGTACAGACCGGAGCCGGCCACCACCAGCGCGAGCAGGCCGAATGCGCTGAGCAGTGCGGCCGCCATGTGCCAGGCCCGCAGCTGCGGGGCGACGATTGCCGCGAGCGGCCGCGCATCAAGGAAGCGGACCTCGGGCGAGGCGGCGCGCGCCGCAGTGACCAGGTCACGCACTCCGAGTCCGCCGCCGTCCTCGAGTCGCACGATTACGGTCTGTCCGCCCTCGACGGAGAGACCCGGATGCCGCGGCGGCAGGTAATACAGAAGGTTCGGTTCCGTCGCACTCACTCGCGACAGCACGTCCGCCACCACGCCTACCACCTGCGTACACGGCGGCACGGCTTCTCCGTCTCGTGGGATGAGCAGGCACTCGCCCAGCGCCGCCTCTTCCGATTTCCACACCGCACGCGCCATCGTCCGGTTCACGATCGCGACCGGCTGCGCGCCCGGATGCTCATCCGCCGCGTCAAACGCGCGGCCGCGCAGCACGCCAATGCCCAGAGTCCGGAAGTAGTCCCGGTCCGCCGTGTAGAAGAATGGCCCGTTGAACGAGGGCGGAATGGAATCGGGGCCGGGAATCTCCACGCGGATGCCCCAGTGCCCCGAAAACGGCGCCATGGTCGTGATCGTCGCGCTGGCCACGCCGGGCAGCGTGCGCACGCGCTCGAGCACGGCAAACGCCGACCGTGACACGCCCGCGCCCGAGCGACTTCCATCGTTCAACTCGATGTCCAGCACTACCGGGTCGAGACGGACGCCCAGCTCCGCGCGATTCGCTTCGCGCAGGCTGCGCAGGAACAGGCCCGCTCCGACCAGCAGCACCACGGACAGCGCGGCCTGCGCTGCGAGCAGTACGCCGCGCACGCGGCCAGGCCGCGGCGTCGATCGCGCCGTGCGCAGCGCCTCGAACGGATCCACGCGACTCGCGCGGAGCGCCGGCACGAGCCCTGCCCCGCCAACCGTCAGCACTGCGAGCACCATTGTGAACCCGACGATCCGCAGCGCGTGCACATCCGGCAAGGCGTATTCCGGAAGCAGAATGCGGAACAGGACCGGCCGAACCGCGCCGGCCAGGGCCAGTGCGAGCCCACCGCCTGCGAGCGCGAGCATTGCCGCCTCCACGAGAACCTGCTGTACCAGGCGAACGCCGCCGGTGCCCAGTGCGCTCTGCACGGCCAGCTCGCGCCGCCGCTGCAGCCCGCGGGCGAGCAGCAGATTCGCCACATTCGCACACGCGATCAGCAAGACCAGTAGCGCCACCAGCACCACCAGCCGCGTCACCTGCGCCTCGCCCGAGGCGTACGGACCGCGCCCCTCGATCACCGAGCTCGCGACCACGCGCGCGTTCCGGTCCTGATTCGGCACGTCCGCCCGGCCCGCCTGATGGCGCGCCGTCGCCTCCGCCAACGCCGCCGATTCGGCCACCGTCCCGTCCAGCCGCACCACCGCGCTCAGCCAGTGCCAGCGCCGCGCACCCTCCCAGCCCGACCCCTGCTGCATCCCGGCCGCCGTATGCAGCGGCAGCCACACGTCCACCGGCGCCAGATCGATCCCCGTGAATCCGCGCGGCGCCACGCCAATCACGGTATAGGTGCCTTTCCCGATGTTCAGCCGACGCCCTGAAATCGAACGGTCCCCGTTGAACCGGCGCTGCCAGTAGCTCCAGCCCAGCACCGCCACCGGCTCCGCCACGCTCGGACGGTCCTCAGACTCGGTGTAGAAGCGGCCCACTGCCGGCGTAACGCCAAGGACCGGGAAATAGGAGGACGTCGCCCACTCCGCCGCGACCCGCTCGCTCTCCGCACCCTGACCCATCGTCATCGTGAGCGGGCTGTAGCCGGCCGCGCCGGCAAAGCCCCGCACACCCAGCAGATCCGTGTAGTCCGGATAGGACAGCGCGCGCTGATGCGTGACCTCCCCCGAAAACGGAGACTTCCCATAGACGCTGATCCGACGAACCTGCTTCGCCTCCGTCACTTGCTCCGGCGGACTCAGAAGAACCCGATCCAGAACCGTGAAGATCGTCGCATTCGCTCCAAGACCCACCGCCAGCGTGAACACCACCGCCGCCGTGAACAATGGTGCCCGCGCCAGACCCCGCAGCGCGAGCCGCAGACTGAATCCCATCCCGTTCAGCAAGTTCGTTCTCCCGTTCTCGCGCCTCCTCCCGCCCTCTCGCCACCCGTCCATCCGCACGCGCACACTCGTCGCCACTACGTCCACCGCCACGCGACGCCAGAACGCCGCGCCCCGCGCCATCCCCCGGCCGCCTGCCGCGTCCTCATGCGTACGCAGCAGCTCCGCGCTCCACGAATCCCGATACGCGCGCGGCAACAAAAGCCGCAGCGCGCGCCACAACATCGACTTCCCGCAGGCCCCGGTCTCAGCCACCGGCCAGCGTCTCCCGCAACGCACGCGATCGCCTCAGGACGCGACCGTACATCGCCAGCTCCTCCGCCGCCACGCGGCAACCCTGCGGCGTCGCACGGAAATACCGACGCCGCTCATCCTCCCCGAGCTCCTGCTGCCCCGTCTCCCGCGCCAGACCCTCCTCCAGCAGCCGCTGCAGCACACGGTACAGATTCCCCGGCCGGATCCGCACCCGATCATCCGTCAGCTCCGCGATCCGCTGCACCAGCTCGTAGCCGTACCGCGAACGGTCCGACATCGCCGCCAGGACCAGCAGCTCCACCGCCGTCAGCTCCCGTTCCATCCGTGTCCTCCCTCTCGCCTCTGCCGGCTCCGCTCCGGACGATATGCTCACACTGAGTATAGTAACACACCGCGGGGACGAGTGCACGCGGGAACGGGACCGCCGTTGAGGACGGCGCCGCGAGCGCTTATTCTGATGGCGTGGCGAACAAACGGGAGGGAGTGCGGCAGATGCGGGAATGGAGAAGGTGCTCCCGGTGAGGCGCGCCGGTGGGGGAGTGCACGGGAAAGCGGGATCGATGAGGGATTCGTTCAGGCGATGGAGTGGGATGGGCCGAGCCGCGGGGTGTATGGCGCTGGCGATCAGCCTGGCCGTGCCGGTCGGAGCGCAGAACCGCAATGGCACGGTAGCGGACGCGGAGGCGGCGAAGTCCGTACCCAGCGCGATCCGCCGGCTGAGCGCTCCGATCCGGCTCGATGGCGTGATCGACGAGGCGGCATGGAGCGAAGTGCCGCCGGTGGCGATGGCGATGCACACGCCGCTTTTTCTGGGCGACCTGACGGAGCGCACGGAGGTCCGCATCGCGCACGACGACCGGTACCTGTACGTATCGGGGCGGATGTACGACTCGGAGCCGGCGCAGATCCGCACGAACACGTTCTATCGGGACGCGTACAGCGGTGATGATCTGCTGGCGGTCGTGATCGACAGCTACAACGACTACGAGACGGCGGTCTGGTTCGTGACGAATCCGGCGGGTGCGCGCAATGACCGTACGGTCTCGAACGATGCCGTGTTTTCCGGCGGAATGCCGATGAACAGTGACTGGAACGCGCACTGGGATGTAGTGACGACGCAGAACGAGGAGGGCTGGTTTGCGGAGTTCCGCATTCCGTTTTCGACGCTGGGGTTCCAGGCGGTGAACGATGAAGTGGTGATGGGCCTGATCCTGTATCGCTACATCGCGCGGAAGAACGAACGGCAGACGTATCCGGCGATCGACCCGAAGTGGGGCGGGCTGGCGTTTGCCAAGCCGTCGCAATCGCAGCGGATCCTGCTGCGCAATGTAAGGCAGTCGAAGCCGGTGTATGTGACGCCGTACGCGCTGGGCGGTGTGCGCCAGCTACCGGCGCTGGGCGAGCTTGGGGGCAACCCGGCGTGGACCACGGATACGGAGGGCACGCGCGAGCTGGGCATCGACCTGCGTTATTCGCCGTCATCGAACGTCGCACTGGACCTTACCGTGAACACGGATTTCGCGCAGGTCGAAGCCGACGATCAGCAGATCAACCTGACGCGGTTTCCGCTGTTCTTTCCGGAGAAGCGCCAGTTCTTTCAGGAGCGTGGCTCGACGTTCCAGTTCGCCACGGGCGATTTCACGGACCGCCTATTCCACAGCCGGCGGATCGGGCTGGAACAGGGCGAGATCGTACGCATCTACGGCGGTGCCCGCGCCGTGGGCCGTTTGGGCGGCATGGATTTCGGACTGCTCGACATGCAGACGGCCGCGCCGGACGGGCGGTCCTCCGAGAACATGGGCGTGCTCCGGCTGCAGCAGCAGATTCTGAATCCCTATTCCTCGGTCGGCGGCATGCTGACTTCACGGCTGGGCACGCACGGGCAGGACAACGTTGCGTACGGCGTTGATGCGACTGTGCGGCCCTTTGGCGACGAATGGATCACGCTGAAGTGGGCGCAGAGTTTTGACGAACAGATCGATGAGACGTCGGCGCTCGAGGCGGGGCTGCTGCTCGCGCGCTGGGAGCGTGTGCGCGACGATGGCCTGTCGTACGCCGGCGAGTTCCTGC
>Ga0187892_10010787_pt1 | contig 11443 bp, 8 predicted proteins | sample MA1701073metaG_FD_139345 | JGI IMG/M metagenome (GOLD analysis project Ga0187892, IMG submission 139345) | Bio-ooze microbial communities from a basaltic lava cave in the Kipuka Kanohina Cave System on the Island of Hawaii, USA - MA170107-3 metaG ... | reverse complement strand
GCTCTACAACTCCCAGTACTTCAACGGCGGCATCGCCATCCACGGGTCCCGGTCGGTTCCCGCCTACCCGGCCTCCCACGGGTGCGTCCGTATCTCCATGAGCGCAGCCGAGTGGTTCCCCGAGCGGGTCTCGGTCGGCACCCCCGTCTACGTGATCGCCGGGGAGGACCCGCTGCCGACGCCCGTCGGCCTCAACGCCCCACCCGTGAGCACGCCGACCACGATCGTGCCCGACACGGTGGCGCCCACGTCGACCACGACCACCCGCCCGCTCCTCAGCTTCCTCATCCCCACCACGACGACGACCACCCGGCCGTAGGTCGCCCCTTACGGGAGGGCGGTGGGCGACGGCGGCTCGCCGGCCTCAGCGGCGGCGGCCGAGGGATCCTCCTCGTAGCCGGCGTAGCCGGTGAGCTCCAGTTCCTCGGCCAGCTCCGGACCGCCGGTGGCGACGATGCGGCCCTTGCGGAGCACCGAGACCCTGTCGGCGTGCAGTTCGTGCAGCAGGCGCGAGTAGTGGGTGATGACGAGGACGCCCACGTCGAGCTCCTCGGTCATCTCCTGCACGCGGCGGCTCACCTCCCGCAGGGCGTCGACGTCGAGGCCGGAGTCGATCTCGTCGAGGACGGCGATCTTGGGCTGGAGGACGCCCAGCTGCACCACCTCGTTGCGCTTCTTCTCCCCGCCCGAGAACTCGACGTTGAGGGAACGGGCGAGGAGGGCGGTCGACATGCCCACCCTTCCCGCCTCGGCCGCCACCAGTTCCCGCATGGCCTCGGGCTCGGCGTCGCCGTCGCGGCCGCGCGCCCGGAGGGCCTCGGCCAGCGCGTCCGCCAGGGGCACGCCCGGGACCTCGGTGGGGTACTGCATGGCCAGGAACAGGCCCGCCTGGGCCCGTTCCCACGGCGCCATGCCGACCAGGTCGGTGCCGTCGAGGGTGATGCTCCCGCCGTTCACGTAGTAGCCGGGACGGCCCATGATCACGTGGGCGAGCGTGGACTTGCCCGACCCGTTGGGCCCCATGACGGCGTGCACCTCGCCGCTCGACACCGCCAGGTCGACGCCGTGGAGGATCTCCTGGCCCTCGACACCGGCCCGCAGGCCGGCCACCACCAGCTTGGAACTCACCGGCTCACCCCACCTCCACGTACACGTCGTCGCCCTCGACCACCACGTTGTAGACGGGCACCGGCTTGGTGGCCGGCAGCGTCTGGGGCTTGCCCGTCTCGAGGGAGAACGTGCTCCCGTGCTTGGGGCACTCGATCTCCTTCTCGTCCTCCCACACGTCGCCCTCCGACAGGGAGTAGTCGGCATGGCTGCACCGGTCGCCCAGGGCGTAGAAGCGGTCGCCGATGCGGACCACCACGATGCGATGCTCCTCGTCCTCGAACTTGCGGGCCGTGCCCGGCTTGATCTCGTCGACCTTGGCGACGAGGTGGCGGTGGGTGTGGTGCATCAGGACCGCACCTTCTGGGCGACGGCGGCCTTGACGGACGCCACCAGTTGGGGCAGGGGCAGGCGGTCGAGGACCTCGCCGAAGAACCCGAGCACGATCAGGCGCTCGGCCGCCCCGGGCGGCACCCCGCGGCTCTCCAGGTAGTACAGCTGGTCCTCGTCGATGGGCCCCACGGCTGTGGCGTGGCTGCACCGCACGTCGTTGTTCTCGATCTCCAGGTTGGGGACGGACATGGCGCCCGCGCCCTCGCTGAGCACCAGGTTGCGGTTGGTCTGGAAGGCGTTGGTGCCGGGCGCATCCTTGCGCACCCGGATGAGGCCCGAGTAGACGGCCTGGGCGCGGTCCTGCACCGCACCCTTGAACAGCAGGTCGCTGGTCGAGGCGGGGCCGGCGTGGTCCTGCAGCGTGCGGAAGTCGTGCATGGTGTCGCCGTCGGCGAAGTACACGGCCGTCAGGTTGCTGGTGGCGCCCCTGCCCGTGATGGTCGAGTCGGTGCGCACGCGGGCATAGTCGCCGCCCAGGGCGATCACCGCCGACTGGAGGGTGGCGTCGCGGGCTACCCGGCTCGCCTGATAGGCGACCTGCCAGACCCGCGGGCCGAGGTCTTGCACGTTGAGGTAGCGGAGGCGGGCGGCGGCGGCCACGTCGAGCTCCACCACCGGGTCGGCGAAGGCGGCGATACCGGGCGCCGAGGCCTGGTGCTCGACGACGGTCAACTCGCTGTCGGGCCCGGCCTGGATGACGGTGCGGGGGAAGGCGGCGACCCCGTCGCCGTCGAGCCAGTGGACGATGAGGACGGGCTGCTCGACGGCCATGCCGGCCGGGACCCGGACCGTCGCCGCCCCGGGCAGGAAGGCGGCGTTCAACTCGGTGAAGGCGTCGGTCGAGGCGAGGGCCACGGCGCCGAGGGCGTCGTCGCCCTCGGGCGTGCCCGGCAGGTCGCCGACGTAGAGGCCGCGATCGGCGAGGGCGGGGTCGACCTGGGCGTGGGTGACCTGGCCGTTGCGCACGACGACGAGGGCGGCGTAGGGCCCGGCGGCGTCGACGATGGGCTGGACGGCGGTGGGCAGGCCCGGCGCCACCGCGTCGTCCGCCGACGGCCGGAACCGGTCGAGGTCGAGGTCGGAGATGCGGCTGTACCGCCAGATCTCCTCGGACTCGGTTGGGAGGGCAAGCCCGGCGAACCGTTCGGCGGCGGCCGTGCGCCGGGCCCGCAACCAGTCGGGGCCGGCCAAGGCGGCGGCGGCGTCGGCGGTGAACGTGCTCAGCAGGCTTCCTCTCGGCCAAATGGGGCCGCATCGCGCGGCCCCACCGATCAACATTTTACCCGTGGCTGAGCAGTCCCTCGGCAGCCACGACCGCGACCGCTACCGCGATCGGCGGCTCGGGCTCGGCGCGATCTCCTCGGTGGGATCGGTGCTGCCGTTCGACGGGCGTTTGCGGGTGTCGACGTCGGGGGCAGCGGCGGCGGCGCCGTCACCGATGGGCCGAGGGGCCTGCTGCTTGCGGCGCACGACCCGGCCGGCGGCCTTGTCGACGAGGGACCCCACCTCGGCCCCGTCGATGGTCTCCTTCTCGAGGAGGTTCCGGGCGACGAGGTCGAGCCCGCCCCGGTGTTCCGACAGCACTTCGCGCGCCCGGTCTTCCTGATCCCGCAGGATCCGTTCGACCTCCTCGTCGATGACCCGGGCCGTCTCGTCGGAGTAGTCCCGGGAGTGCATGAGGTCGTCGCCCAGGAACACCATCCCTTGCGAGCCCCACGCCATCGGCCCGACCCGGTCGGACATGCCCCACTCCCGCACCATCTTGCGGGCCAGCTCGGTGCATCCCACCAGGTCGTTGTTGGCGCCCGTCGAGATCACGCCGAAGACCAGTTCCTCGGCGATGCGGCCGCCCAGGCGCACGACCAGCGAGTCCTCGATGTAGTTGCGCTGGTAGATGTGGCGCTCCTCGACGGGGAGCTGCTGGGTGACGCCCAGCGCCATGCCCGACGGCAGGATCGTGACCTTGTGCACGGGGTCGGCGAACTCCAGGGCGTAGGCCAGCACGGCGTGGCCGCCCTCGTGGTAGGCGATGATCTCCTTCTCACGGTCGGACAGGACCATCGACTCCCTGCGCTGGCCCATCAGGATCCGGTCTCGGGCCGACTCGAAGTCCTCCATGTGGACCTCGGAGGCGCCGCGCCGCACGGCGTACAGCGCCGCTTCGTTGACCAGGTTGGCGAGGTCGGCGCCGCTCATGCCGGGCGTGCCCCGGGCGACGACGGTGAGGTCGACGTCGGAGGCGATCTTCTTGTCCTTGCAGTGGACCTGGAGGATCAGGAGCCGCTCGTCGAGGTCGGGCAGCGGCACGACGATCTGGCGGTCGAACCGGCCGGGCCGCAGGAGGGCGGGGTCGAGGATGTCGGGACGGTTGGTGGCCGCCATCATCACGATGCCTTCGGTCGTCTCGAACCCGTCCATCTCAGACAGCATCTGGTTGAGGGTCTGCTCCCGCTCGTCGTGGCCGCCGCCCAGGCCAGCGCCCCGCTTGCGGCCGATGGAGTCGATCTCGTCCACGAAGATGATGCACGGCGCCTGCTTGCGGGCGGTCTGGAACAGGTCGCGGACCCGGGCCGCGCCCACGCCCACGAACATCTCCATGAAGTCGGACCCGGTGATCGACATGAACGGCACGCCCGCCTCGCCCGCCACCGCCCGGGCGATCAGCGTCTTGCCCGTGCCCGGCGGGCCGACCAGCAGCACGCCCTTGGGGATGCGGGCGCCGATCTCCTTGAACTTGGCGGGCTGCTTCAGGAAGTCGACGACCTCCTTGATCTCCTGCTTGACGCCGCTGTAGCCGGCGACGTCGGCGAACGTCGTCTTCGGCTTCTCGGTCGTGTACACCTTGGCCTTCGACCGCCCGATCGACATGATCCCGGCCATCTGGCCCTGGGCCCGCCGGCCCATCCACACCCAGAAGCCGATGAGGATGGCGATGGGCAGGACCCACACGATGATCGACCCGAGCAGGTTGGAGCTGGGCGAGCGGAACTTGACGGCCACGCCCTTCTCCCGCAACAGGGCAAGGTCTTCCTCGGGGATGTCGGTCGGGCCCGTTGTCGTGAACTTCTCGGGGTCCCCGTCCTTCAGCTCGCCACTGATGCGGGACGACTCGTTGGCGATCTCGATCTTCTCGACCTGGCCGGCGACGACTTTCTCCCGGAACTGGGTGTAGGTGAGCTCCGCCGACTCCGAACTGCTCAGCCAGGGCGCGAGCACGACGACCAGCACGGCCACGGTGATGAGGCCCCAGACGATCGGGCGCGGCCAGCCGGAGCTGCCACCTCCGGGAAGCGGCGGCGTGCCCGGGCGGCTTCTCCGCTGACCCCGGGGGGGCGGGGGCGGGGGGCTCATGTCGTTCATGCTAAACGCCGCCCGGCCCTTTTCCGTTCCTATCCCCCGTAAATCCGGCCGGCGTGGGTACGGTTGCGCCCGTGGAACGTCCCCGTCTATGCAGCCGCCCGGGATGCGCAGAGCCCGCAGGTGCCGCCCTGGCCTTCCAGTACGCCACCCGCGCTGTGTGGTTGGAGGACCTCGGCGAGCCCGACCCCCACACCATCGACCTCTGCACGATGCACGCCGACCGCCTTCGCCCGCCACGGGGGTGGACAGGTGAAGACCGGCGGCGCTCCGCCGGCCCGGCCCGGGCCGCCTCCTGACCGTCACCTGACCGTCACCTGACCGTCACCTCGTAGTCTCGGCCGCTTGGCCACCGAAAAGACCGAGCCCCGATGGGGGCTGGGCGACGCCGCCGTCGGGTTCCTGGTCGGGCTCGTCCTGTCGACGGTGGGCGCCACCATCGCCCTGGCCGGGCAGGCCGACAAGGACGAGCTGACCCTGGGCGCCAACGCCCTGTCCGCCATCGGACTGTGGATCGGGCTGGCGGGGGCGGCCGTGCTCGCGGCCAAGGTCAAGGGCAGCGGCAGCGTGGCCGACGACTTCGGGTTCCGGGCCCAGCCCGTCGACCTCCTGATCGGGCTGGTCGCGGGCGTCGCCGCCCAGTTGGTCCTCATCCCGCTCATCGCCCTCCTGCTCAGCCCTGTCCTCGGCGACCCCGACGTCTCGGGACCGGTCGAGGAACTGGTCGAATCGGCCAGCGGCCCCGGCATCGCCGGCCTCTACCTGTTCGTGGCCGTGGGCGCCCCGGTCGTCGAGGAACTGTTCTTCCGCGGCCTGCTCCTGCGGTCGCTGCTGCGGCGCACGGCGCCGGTCTGGGCGGCCACGATTTCCGGCCTCCTCTTCGGGATCGCCCACCCCCAGGATCTGCCGGCCGAGGCCCTGATCCTGGTCATGGCCAGCCTGGCCGCCCTGGGCGTGCTGTTCGCCGTCCTGGCGCTCCGCTACGGCCGGCTGGGGCCCCCGATCGTGGCCCACATGGTCTTCAACGCCTGGACGCTGACCGTGCTCCTGCTGCGCTGACGAAAAAGGTCCTCAAGTTCCGGCCGGGGCGCGCCGATGCATGATCCAGCCTGAGGGGGCTTGGTGAACGAGGGGAGACCGAGAATGAAGTGCGCTCACTGCCGCGCCGACGTGCTGTTCGAGATCCGGGTGACGATCGCCGGGACGCAGTGCACGATGCACTCCTGCCCGTCCTGCGAGACCCGCTGGTGGGACTCCGACGGCGAGAAGGTCGAGATCGGCGACCTCCTGGCGGTAGTCGATGCGGCCTGAGGCCGCAGCAACTGCCGATGTTTGCTGGCGGCTGCGACCGCCCCGGGCGGGGCCCCATCCCCGGGGCCTGAGTGTGCAAAAAGGAACCTGTGTCAGGTTCTTTCTTGCACACGGGCGGCGATTTCAGGGACCTGTAAGGCACCCTGATCTCCGAGGGGTCGGCGGGAATGCCAACATAGGGGGATGCGCCAGCTCCTTCGCCGGCGGCCGGGGGAGTCGCTCCTCCAACTCCGCAACCTCGGCCCTGAGCAGCTGATCACGTTCGGTGTCGTCACGGCGGCCGTCATCTTCGTGTTCAGCCAGCTCCACCCCGAGCTGATCTTCAGCAGCACCACGCCCGCCGGCGGTGACATGGGCGCCCACGTGTGGGGACCGGCCTACATGCGGGACCACCTCATCCCCAACCTGCGCATCACGGGCTGGGCGCCCGACTGGTACGCCGGCTTCCCGGCCTTCTGGTTCTACTTCCCGCTCCCGTCGCTGCTGATCGTCATCCTCGACGTCGTCCTCCCCTATGGGGTGGCGTTCAAGCTCGTCTCGATCTCCGGCCTCCTCGCCCTCCCCGTGTGCGCCTGGGCCTTCGGGAAGCTCATGGGCATGCGGTTCCCCGGCCCGCCGATCCTGGCCGTCGCCACCATCCCGTTCCTGTTCGACCGCTACTTCACGATCTACGGCGGCAACATCGCCTCGACGCTCGCCGGCGAATTCTCCTTCGCCATGAGCCTGTCGCTCTCTTTGCTCTTCCTCGGCTTCGTGGCCCGGGGCCTCGACACCGGCAAGCACCAGGGCGTGGCCGCCGTCCTGCTCGCCCTCACCGGTCTGAGCCACCTCCTCCCGACGATCTTCGCGGTCGTCGGCACCCTCATCCTCCTCCTGCTCCGGCCGGGCAGGAGCCGGGTGAAGTTCCTGGGCGGCATTCTGGCCGTGGGCGCCGCCATCGCCGCCTTCTGGTCGCTGCCCTTCCTCATCCGCCTGCCCTACGTCAACGACATGGGCTGGGAGCGGTTGACCGAGTACAGCAAGAACCTCTTCCGCTGGGACAACCCCAACAGCCTGCGGCTGGTCGTGATGCTGGCCCTGGCCGGGGTCGTGGTGTCGGTGCTGTTCCGCCGCCGCACCGGGCTGTTCCTGTTCGGCATGGCCACCGTCGCCGCCGCCGTGTTCGTCATGGCACCCCAGGGCCGCCTGTGGAACGCCCGGGTCCTGCCCTTCTGGTACCTGTCCCTCTACCTGCTGGCGGGCGTCGCCGTCACCGAGGCGGGCATCGCCCTGGCCCAGCTGTTCGCCAAGGACCCGCAGTACCCGTCGAGGCGGATGATCCGGGCCGCCCCGATCCTGGCCGCCGTGGCCGTGTGGATGGGCGTCGGGTTGCCGCTCGGCGCCATCCCCGACTTCGTGCCCAAGCCCCAGACCACCGACTCGAGCTTCATCCCCTCCTGGGCGAAGTGGAACTACTCGGGCTACGAGAAGAAGGACGCCTGGCCCGAGCACAAGGCGATCATCGACATGATGACCAACGTCGGGAAGGACAACGGGTGCGGGCGCGCCCACTGGGAGTACGAATCGGGCCTCGACCGGTTCGGCACGCCCATGGCCCTCATGCTCCTGCCGTACTGGACCGACGGCTGCATCGGGTCCATGGAGGGCCTCTACTTCGAGTCGTCGGCGACGACACCGTACCACTTCCTCAACGCCGGCGAGGTCTCCAAGGCGCCGTCCAACCCCCAGCGCGACCTGCCCTACCGGGCCCTCGACCTCAACGCCGGCATCGAGCACCTGCAGCTGATGGGCACTCGCTACTACATCGCCTTCTCCCCCGAGGCCATCGCCCAGGCGAGCGTTCACCCCGACCTTCGCCTCATCGCCCAGACCGGCAAGTGGCAGGTGTACGAGGTGGCCGGGTCGGAACTGGTCGTCCCCCTCGCCTTCGAGCCGGCGGTGGTCAAGGGGGCGCAGACCCGCAAGGAACGGCCGTGGCTCGACATGGCCGTGAACTGGTACATGGACGCAAACGCCCACGACGTCTTCCTCGCCGCCGACGGGCCCAAGGAATGGCCCCGGGTCGAGCTGCGTGAGGTGCCGACGGCGGTGAAGACGGTCGGCTCAGGCGTGACCATCGACCCGCCGCCTCGGAAGCCGGTCCCCGGCACCGGCGTCAAGAACATCAAGACCAGCGACAACTCGATCTCCTTCGACGTCGACCGGGCCGGGTCGCCGGTGCTGGTCAAGGCGTCGTACTTCCCGAACTGGAAGGTGTCGGGGGCCCGGGGCCCGTGGCGGGTCAGCCCCAACCTGATGGTCGTGCTCCCCACGTCGACCCACGTGAAGCTCCATTTCGGGTGGACGGGCTGGGACATCCTGGGATGGCTGCTGTGCTTCGGGGGTATCGCAGCAGTCGTGTACTTCGTCCGCCGGGGCCCTGTCGACCTCGACGCGGAGGCAGTGGAGGGGGATGTGGAGCCGGCTGCCGAGCAGCGGCATGAGGCGCTCGAGCCGGCGCTGCGCCGCCCCGACCGCCAGAAGGCGGTCAGCGCCCGCGACCGCGGGAGCACGTAGGCGCAGGCCCCCGACCCGCTGACGTCCTGACTTGGACCTGATCTCCCGAGGCACCGACCCCGACGTCCCGGCGGCGCGCCCGTCGCCCCTCCTCGAGTCCGACCCGCCTCTCGCCCGAGCCCCCGTGAGCCCGGGGTGGAAGGCCGCGGTCATGATCGCCCTGGCGGTCGGGGTGATCGTCCGCTTCACCACCTGGTCGCACCTGTGGCTCGACGAGGCACTGACCGTCAACATCGCCCGGCTGCCCCTGAACGACATCGGCGAGGCCCTGCGCCACGACGGTGCGCCGCCGATGTACTACGTGATCCTCCACGCCTGGATGGTCGTGTTCGGCGACAGCACGCTGGCGGTGCGGATCCTGCCCGGCCTCTTCGGGCTCGCCGCCCTCCCCCTCACCTTCGTCGCCGCCCGCCGGATCGGGGGGCGACGGGTGGCGTGGGCGGCGACGCTGCTGCTGGCCAGCGGGCCGTTCGCCATCCGCTATGCCACCGAGAGCCGCATGTACTCGATGGTCATGGTGCTGGTGCTGCTGGCGCTGCTGGCCGTCCTCGCCCTGCTGGAGGGCGGCGGGCGCCGGGCCCAGGTGGCCCTCGCCCTGCTGACCACCTCGATCCTGCTGTCCCACTACTGGAGCCTCTACCTGCTGGTGGTGAGCTTCGCCACCCTCGGCTGGCTCGCCCGCACCGGCCGTGACGCAGTCGCGGTCGAAGGCGCCCGCAAGAGCCTGGCCGCCATCGTGGCCGGGTGCGTGCTGTTCCTCCCGTGGGCGCCGACCTTCCTCTACCAGCTCACACATACGGGCACGCCGTGGGGCCGGCCCGGGAACCTCCGGTCGATGTTCGACACGGTCACCCATTTCGCGGGCGGGTACTGGGACCCCGGCATCGCCCTCGGCCTCATGTACTTCGGCCTGATCGGCCTCGCCCTCTTCGGCTGGGCCGTGGAGGGGCGGCGCGTCCTGCTCGACTTCCACCCCCGCTCGCCCGGGAAGTGGCTGCTCACGGTGGCCTTCGGCACCCTCGCCGTGGCCATCGTCGCCGGCCAGGTCGGGCGGTCGGCCTTCGCCGTGCGCTACGCGGCCGTGCTGTACCCCCTGGTCGTCATCCTCGTCGCCCTCGGCACCAATGCGATCGCCGACCAGCGGGTGTTCCACGGGGTGCTGGCCGTAGCGGTGGTGCTGGGCTTCTGGGCGACCATCCCCAACGTGATCGGCAACCGCACCTCAGCGGGCCGGGTCGCCTCGGCCATCAACGCCGGGGCCCGGCCCGGCGACGTGGTCGCCTACTGCCCCGACCAGATGGGCCCGTCGGTCAGCCGGGAAATCCGCACCGAGGGACTGATCCATGTGACGTTCCCCCGCGCAACCGGTCCGGAACTGGTGGACTGGGTCGACTACGAGAGGTTCAGCCGCGCGGCCCGCACCCAACCGTTCGCCCAGATGCTGTCCGAACGGGCCGGCCCTGCGAACGACGTGTGGCTTGTATGGGCGCCGGGGTATCGAACGTTCGGCACCAAGTGTTCAAACCTCGTGGAACAGCTGGACGACATCCGTCCCGACAACACGCGGCTGATCACGGTGTCGACGAAGTACTTCGAACGACCGGGCCTCCTGCGGTTCCGGCCGGACACGGCGGCATAGGGGAGCAAATGAGCGAGACCGTCAAGCCCGAAGACCTGAACGTCGCCATCATCGGCGCCGGCCCCGCCGGCCTCACCGCTGCCTACCAGCTGGGCAAGAAGGGCGCCACCGCCACCGTGCTGGAGGCCGACTCGGTGGTCGGCGGCATCTCCCGCACCGTGCAGCGCGACGGGTGGCGGTTCGACATCGGCGGCCACCGGTTCTTCACCAAGGTCAAGGCCGTGGAGGACCTCTGGCACGAGATCCTGCCCGACGAGGAGTTCCTGATCCGGCCCCGCCAGAGCCGGATCTACTACAACGGCTCGTTCTTCGACTACCCGCTCAAGCCCATGAACGCCCTCAAAGGCCTGGGGCTGGCCGAGGCGGTCAAGTGCGTCGCCTCCTACGGGTGGGCCCGGGTGCGCAAGCCCAAGGACCCCAACTCGTTCGAGGGGTGGGTGTCGTCCCGGTTCGGCAACCGGCTGTACCGCATCTTCTTCAAGACCTACACCGAGAAGGTGTGGGGGGTGCCGGCCACCGAGATCAAGGCCGACTGGGCCGCCCAGCGGATCAAGAACCTGTCGCTGACCAAGGCCGTCCTCAACGCCGTGATGCCCAGGAAGAACCAGAAGGACATCACGTCATTGATCGAGGAGTTCCAGTACCCCAGGCACGGGCCGGGGATGATGTGGGAGCGGTGCCGGGAACTGGTCGAGGCCCAGGGCTCCGAGGTGCTGATGGAGTCGGCGGTGACGGCCGTGCACCATTCGGGGGGCCGGGCCGTGGCCGTGACGGGCACCCACGACGGCCTGGCCACCCGCTACGACGCGTCCCACGTCATCTCGTCCATGCCGATCTCGACGCTGCTCAAGATCATGGACCCTCCCGTGCCCGCCGAGGTCATGGCCGCCGCCGACGGGCTCAGCTACCGGGACTTCCTCACCGTCGCCCTGGTCGTGCCCGAGGCGGACGGGTTCCCCGACAACTGGATCTACGTCCACTCGCCCGAGGTGAAGCTGGGACGCATCCAGAACTTCGGCTCGTGGTCGCCCTACATGGTCAAGGAGGGCAAGACCTGCCTGGGCCTGGAGTACTTCGTCT
>Ga0187892_10010786_pt1 | contig 11445 bp, 11 predicted proteins | sample MA1701073metaG_FD_139345 | JGI IMG/M metagenome (GOLD analysis project Ga0187892, IMG submission 139345) | Bio-ooze microbial communities from a basaltic lava cave in the Kipuka Kanohina Cave System on the Island of Hawaii, USA - MA170107-3 metaG ... | reverse complement strand
GCCCAGGGAGGTTCCCTGCTGTCACCGGCCGTCACGCGCCGAGTCATGGACGCCGCAGCTACGTCCAGATCCGTCACATCGCGCAAACAGCTCGACGTGCTCACGGGCCGAGAGACCGAAGTTCTCCTCGAGATTGCAGCTGGTCACTCCAACGACGAACTCGCCGAGCCCCCCGGCCACCTTCCTCCTGGTCGCACCGAACCTGATCGTCCTGGAGCGCCTGCGGAGCGACTTCGACGCGGCCCGCGTCTTCCGTGACGACCCGATCATCCCGCCGGAGTGGCGACGGGACTTCGACCTGGAGGTCGTAATCCGCGACGAGCCGACGCCCATGAGCGCGCCCGGCGTGCTGGCGCTGACCAACGTCCACGTTCTGTATGACCGGCCAGCGCCCGTCCTCACCAACCCGGTCGAGCGCCTGCTCGGGCGTCGCCCGCCGGCATCCTTGGCGCCGGCGGCGACCCTCATCGATCGCCTCGCCCCACGCGGCGAGGTGATCGTGATCAACGACGAGGCCCACCACCTGCACGACGAGGTGCGCAGCGACACGGGGGAGCCCCTCGTGGTCCTGCGATCCCTGGCTGCCCTGCACGAGCGCAGCGGCGGGGTGGCCCTGCAGGTCGACGTGTCGGCGACCCCTCGCCACCAGACCTCCGCGCTGTTCGCCGAGGTGGTTGTCGACTACCCGCTGTCGGCCGCGATCGACGATGGCATCGTGAAGCGCCCAGTCATCGGCGAGTTGCACGGTGACGTCGAGGTGGCATCGGCCGACGCGTCCGAGAAGTATCGGGCCCGGATCGGAGTCGGGGTCCAGAAATGGCGGGAGGTGCGCGACGCCCTGGCCCCGGCGGGGAAGAAGCCGTTGCTGTTCGTGATGGCCGAGAGCACCAACGCAGCGGATCAGATCGCTGCGTACCTGGAGACCCTGACCGACCTCGCCGGCCGGGTCCTTACCATTCACGTCAACATGTCGGGTGCGAACCGAGGGGACATCCGGGCGTCGGATCTCGAGCTGGCCCGGGCCGCAGCGCGACAGGTCGACGGCGACGACAGCCCTTACTCCGCGATCGTCAGCGTGCTGATGCTTCGGGAGGGTTGGGATGTCCGCAACGTGTGCGTGATCGTTCCGTTGCGGGCCTATACGGCGCAGTCGAAGATCCTTCCCGAACAGACGCTGGGACGCGGCCTTCGCCGCATGACGCCACCGGGTTCCGGTGTCGACGAACGAGTCATCGTCATCGAGCACGACGCCTTCCGGAGCCTGTGGGAGGAGTACGCCGAGCAAGAGGGCCTCGACGTCGAGTTCCGCGATGCCGAGGACATCAGGCCCTCGGCCGAGATCATCGCCGTTGACCCGGAGCGGCTCGAGTTCGATATCGAAGTTCCCCAGATCCCACGGCGGCTGCACCGCGCCCCGGCTGGGTTGGGAGGCCTGGGTCTCGGGCAGCTGCCCAGGCTCGGACTGCCGATCCCGGAGGTCGTCCCCGAGCAGCTGGTGGACTACCGCGGCCGTGATCTCCGTAGCGGCGAAACCGTCGACACCGGCTCCTACCCGATCCCGAGGGCCGACGATCCGTCTTCCGTTCTGGCGTGGTACGTCAACGAAGTCCAACGGCTTTGCCGGCTGACGGGTCAGTTCGCCGTTCTCGCGCCGATCGTGCGGGGCTACATCGAGGAGCGAGCGTTCGAGCGGGTCGTCGATCTCGACGACGCGAGGGTGCTCCATGCCCTGGCCCAGCCGGCGACACAGGTAAGCGTGGTCGAGACGCTCCGATCGGCGGTCGACCAGGCGACGCTGCAAACAGCCGAGGGGCTTACCGCCGCCGACCTGAAGCCTCGACGCCTGTCTGCGACGAAGCCCTTCCTCTGGAGCGGCGAGGTCGCCCTGGCAACCAAGTCGCTCTTCCCGCGCCAAGCGTGCGACTCGGGGCTCGAAGTGCAATTCGTCGGCTTCCTCGATCGGTGCACCGACGTTGCCGCGTTCGCCAAGCTGGCCCCAGCGATGCGGGTGTCGATGGAGTACCGAGGCGAGCAGGGCGGCCTCGCGTTCTACTTCCCGGATTTCGCGGTGCGCGATCTCGACGGCGATCATTACCTGGTCGAGACGAAAGGGCTCGTGGATGTCGCAGTCGCGGCGAAGGACCAGCGTGCCGCCCAATGGTGCCTCGACGCCACCATGGTGACCGGCACCCGCTGGTCGTACCTGCGTGTCGACGACGACCTGTTCAACCGCCACGCCGGCTCGATCGGCGAGTTCGGTGAGCTGGCCGCCGCGGTTCGTGCGGTCCGCCGGGCTGAGCGCCTCCGTGCATTCTCGACGGCAGCGCCACGGTCGCGGGAGGACGTGGTGCGGCTGATGCGTGAGGTCGCCGCCAGGACGCGGGAGGCTCCGCCTGACCTGGCCGGCGAGCTCGACCGGCTACGGGAGCGATGAGCTACGTCGTCGACACAAGCGTCTTCCTGCGGTGGTGGGTTGAGCAGGTTGGATGGCAGCACGCCCAGCGCGTTCGGGACCAGTTCCTGGCCGGCGACGTCGCCCTCATCACCCCGGAGTTCACCCGCATCGAGCACGCCGAGGTCTTGCGCAAGAAGGCTCTCCTCGACGGCATCTTGAACGAGACGGAGTACCTTCACGCCGTCGCATCGCTCGACGTGCTTGGCGTCGACCTCGTGCCGCTTGCCCGCGATGACCTCGTACGCGCTGCCGCGCTGGGCGCCCGGCGGAATCTTCGCATGTTCGACGCGCTGGGTGCATCGCTGGCCCTCGAGCGGGGCCTTCCTCTGCTTACGGGTGACGCTCGGTGTGCCCGCGCCCTGGCGGGGATGGTCGAGGTCGAGGTTCTCGAGGGGATCTGACACTCCGAGAGGGGACTCGAGGGCTTCAGTCCTGACTCCCCCCACACCACTTCGCTAGCTCATTTGGCCCCCTTTCGGCAGGCGGGCGCGGTTCCCATAGATCAGATCGAAGGCGATCTTCGCCTCAGCAAGCCGGGTCTCGCGAGATTCCCCGGCGAAGTCGGCACCTTGCGGAGTTCGGAGACGACGTTGGTGTCGAGCACGAACATCAATCGAACGCCGCAGGCTGCGGGCGCTCGTCGGAGCCGCCCGCATCGAAGTCGATGTCCTCGACACCGGGAGGCTGCCCGAGCGCATCGAGGACATGGTGGGCGCCGATCAGCTGCTCGTACGCCTCGAAGGTGAGCAACACGTGGGTCGGGCGTCCTCGCTCGGTGATGTAGACGGGCCCGTTCTCTGCGGCCTTCATCGCGCCGGCGGTGTCCTGGATGAACTCCCGACTTGAGAACTGGCTCGCCACGGCAACCGACCCGCTCAGCGGTAGGCCCGGGCCTGGAGGTCGAACAGTTCGGCGTAGGTGCCGCCCCGCGCCACCAGGTCGTCGTGGGTGCCGGACTCGATGATCCGGCCGCCGGCCAGCACGCAGATCCGGTCGGCGAACCGCACGCTCGACAGCCGGTGGGAGATGAGCAGGGCAGAGCGGCTGCGGTAGAGGTCGGCGACGGCGTGGAACAGGTCCCGTTCGGCGCGGGGGTCGAGGGCGGCGGTGGGCTCGTCCAGCACGACCAGCGGCGCGTCGCGGAGGAAGGCCCGGGCCAGGGCGACCCGCTGCCACTGGCCGGTGGACAGGTCGACCCCGTCGAAGTGCCGCGACAGCCGGGTCTCGTAGCCGTCGGGCAGCGCCGTGATCACGTCGTGAGCGCCGGCCCGGCGGGCCGCCTCCTCGATGGCGGCCTGGTCGTGGATGCGGCTGGGCATGCCGATGCCGATGTTCTCGGCCGCCGTCAGGTTGGGGTAGCGGACGAAGTCCTGGAACACCACGGCGATCCCGGCCCGGACGTCAGCCGGATCGCAGTCGGCGGTGTCCACGTCGTCCCAGGAGATCGTCCCGCTCGTGGGCCGGTAGAGGGCGCAGAGGAGCTTGGCCAGCGTGGTCTTGCCCGACCCGTTCTCGCCGACGAGGGCCACGACCTCGCCCCTGCCGATGTCCAGGTCGACCCCTTGGAGCACGGGCTTGGCCCCGCCCCGGTAGGTGAAGGACACGCCCCGCACCGAGATGCGCCGGAAGTCGCGGCTGGGCCGGGGGCCGCCGGCGGGGCGGGGTGGAGGCAGCGAGGCGACGAACTCGTCGACGGCGCCCGTGACCGCTGCCGTGCGGCGCATCCCGCCCACCACGGTAACCAGCCGGCCGACGCCCTGAGTCAGTTGGCGGGCAGCCAGGCCGCCGGCGACGCTCCCGCCCAGCGTCACGTCCTTGCCGGCCAGGCGGAGCACCAGCCGCCCGGCGGCCGGCGCCAGGCCGGCCGTCGTCGCCAGGTTGGACACCAGGACCCGGCGGCGGTTCGCCCGCTCGGCCCGGAAGAACTCGTCCTCATTGCGGTCGGCGATCTCGTCGTGGCGCTGGCGCAGGTAGCCCGTGCTCGCGAACGCCCGGAGCTCGTGGGCCGTCGCCGGCCCGGTGAGGTAGCTCCGCAGCATGCCGCACTCCCGGCCCTCGCGGCCCCGGCGCCGCCACGCCCGCATCGGGTCCTGGATGCGAGCGCTCACGATCCACTGCGGCACGGCGCCGAGGGCGGCCAGCGGGATCAGCAGCCGGTCCTCGGCCGCCACCGCAGCCGCCGCCGCGACCGTTCCCACGGCGTGGCCCGACAGGTCGAGGGTGTTGCCCACGAGGGTGCCGAGCCGGTCGCTGGCCAGTAGCGCCTGCTGCACCCGGTCCTGGAAGGTGGGGTCCTCGACGTCGGCCAGCTCCATGGCCGCCACCACGTCGAGGATCCGCCCCTCCGCCTCCCGGCTGACGGCCCGGCCGATCGAGTTCCGCATGGCGCCGGTGACCACGTCGCTCGCCACCATCGCCAGCTTGAGACCGCCGAGGGCGGCCAGGCGGGGCGTCTGGGCACGGGCCCGCTCGCCACCGCCGACAACCGCTTCGATCGTCGCGCCGCTCCACAACCGCTGGGCCAGGTCGGCGCCGGCGGCGGCGGCGTTCAGCGCCGCGACCGACACCACCGCCGCCGGCTTGGCCGACCACGCCAGCCGGCCAGCGTGGGCGGCGGCCACCGCCGCTTCCGGCAGCGACACCGGCTCGGTGTCGCCCGGAGGCCCGGCGCGCCCGTCGTGGAAGAAGATGACCTCGCGCACCGGCTCCGTACAGTAGGGCGGTGCGGCCGTTCCGGACCGACGTGCGGGGCATGGCCGTGGCCGTGACGGCCGGGGTCGTGGTCGTGCTGCTCGCAGGCTGTGGCGTCGGCCCGTCGCCCTACGAGGCGTTGGGCGAGGGGTACCGGACACCGACGACGGCCTCCACGACCGTGCCGCCTTCCACCGACCCTTCCGTGTCCCTGCCCGGCTCGGGCACGCCCGTGACCACCTCGGCGACCCAATCGGCCGGGTCGCCGACAGGGTCGGCGGGCACGACGGCGGCGGCGGGCTCGGGCACGGGCTCGGGCGTGCCCCTGCTCACGGCGCCGTCGGCCTCGGCCGGTGTGCCGACCATGATCGCCCAGGCCGGCAACGCCGGCCAAGCCGTGGTCGTGACCGCCTCCTCCCTGAACGCGTCCGCCGCCACCCTCACCGCCTACCAGCGCACCGGCACCACGTGGACGGCGTCGTTCGGGCCGTGGCCGGCCCGCATCGGCTCCCGGGGCTTCGCGCCGGCGGGCGAGAAGCGGGAGGGCGACGACCGCACGCCATCGGGCTCGTTCGAGTTCGACTTCCTGTTCGGCGTCGAACCCGACCCGGGCGTGAAGTTCCCGTACCTGCTCATCACGTCGTCGATCGTGTGGGTCGACGACGCCAACAGTCCCCTCTACAACCAGTGGGCCGACCGCAACCTGCAGCAGGTCCCGGCCGGCGGCGAGCAGATGTACCAGCCCCAGGCCTACCGCCACGGGGCCGTCATCGCCTACAACTCGGCCCGCACCCCCAACCTCGGCAGCACCATCTTCCTGCACGCGTCGACGGGCGCCGCCACCGCCGGCGGTGTGTCGATCGGGGTGGACTTCCTGATCCAGCTCCTCAAGTGGCTGGACCCGGCTCAGAGCCCCCGCATCGTCATGGGCGTCGGGTAGCGCCGAGTTCCCGCCTTACCGAGTCGGCCAGCGGCTCAGACGGGTCGAGGGCCCAGACGACCATCGCCCCCTGGTGGACGGCCCGGAGATGGCGGGCGGCGGCGGGGTCGCCCAGCAGCGCAGCCAGCTCGGAGTGCACCGCGGCAGCATGCCCGGTGGCGTAGGGCCGCAGGTCGGGATCGGCCAGTTCCAGCGCGAACCAGGCGAGATGGTGGGCGAAGGCCTGCGGCCCGGCCACCGTCTCGGAGATCGCGACGAGCGCCTCGACGGCGGCGCCCCAGGGGTCGGCGGGGTGGCGGCCGGCCGCCGCCGCGAACACGTCACGCACGTTGGCCCGGCTCTGGGCCGCGAAGGCGTCGAGCAGCCCCCGCTTGGAGCCGAACCGCTGCACGAGGGCGCCCGCGGTCAGGCCCGCTCGGGCGCCGATGCGTGACAGGGTGAGGCGGGCCGGCCCCACGTCGGTGATCACAGCGACCACGGCCCCGAACACGACCGCATCGGGCACAACCGGCTCAGTTCTTGGCATTCCTGGTGGACCTATCGCTAAACGTTCGTTTAGTATAGGCCGCATGTGGACGTCACCTGATCTCTCCGGCAAGGTCGCCGTCGTCGCCGGCGCCACCCGCGGCGCCGGCCGCGGCATCGCCCACGAACTGGGTGCGGGTGGCGCCACCGTCTATGTGACCGGCCGCACCACCCGCACCGCCCGGTCGGACATGGACCGGGCCGAGACCATCGAGGAGACGGCCGAGCTGGTCACCTCGGCGGGGGGCCGGGGCATCGCCGTCCGGGTCGACCACAGCCTGCCGGGCGAGGTCGAGTCGTTGTTCGCACGGGTGGCGGCCGAGCAGGACGGCCGCCTCGACGTGCTCGTCAACGACGTGTGGGGCGGCGACCCGCTGACCGAGTGGGGCACCCCGTTCTGGGAGCTCGACCTGGCCAAGGCCACCAAGATGCTCAACCAGGCGGTCCTGACCCACCTCATCACCAGCCGGTACGGCGTGCCGCTGCTGGTCGCCCGCAAGTCCGGGCTGGTGGTCGAGATCACCGACGGCGACCAGCCGTCCTACCGGGGCAACCTGCCCTACGACCTGGTGAAGAGCTCGGTCATCCGCCTCGCCTTCGGGATGGCCGACGAGCTGCGCCCCCACGGCGTGGCCGCCGTCGCCGTGACGCCCGGCTTCCTGCGCAGCGAGGCCATGCTCGACCACTTCGGCGTCACCGCCGAGAGGTGGCGCGACGCGGTCGAGCGGGACCCCCACTTCATCTCGTCCGAGACGCCCCGGTTCGTGGGCCGGGCCGTCGCCTCCCTGGCCGGCGACCCCGACGTCCTGGCCCGGTCAGGCAAGGTGCTCAGTTCGTGGTCGCTGTCCGACGACTACGGGTTCGACGACGCCGACGGGGCCCGTCCCCACTGGGGCCGCTACTTCGCGGAGAACGTCACATGAGCTGGCCGGGCAGGCGCCAGCTGCGCAGCATGTCGTCGAACTCGAACGACGACCGCGACGACCCGTCCGACTGGTAGACGGCCATCCAGAGGCGGCCCTCGGTGGGCAGGGCGACGAACCGGCCCTGCATGCCGTCGAAGTCGGCGATGAGCGAGACCACCCTCCCGACCGGGAGGTCGAGCATGTTGACCACGACGGCGTCGATCTGCACCCCTTCGGGCAGCGGGATGGCGCCCGTCAGGAAGGCTTGGGCGACCACCTCGACGGGCGGCACCGCCGGGTCGTCCAGGTGCAGGATCGCGACCTGGGCACCGAGGGGACCGATGAGCCGCACGTCCTCGTAGGGCTCGAGGCCTTCCTCCACGACCTGGTAGGTGGGTGGCACGGCGAGCGTGCTTCCGCCCGCCTCCACGACGACCGGGTCGGCGTGCATGGCCGCCACCGCCAGCACGACCAGCAGGCCGTTGAACGTGGCGTGGGCGGCGATCGACCCGACCAGGCCCCGGCGGAAGTAGACCAGGCCCAGGCCGATGCCCATGAGCCCGAAGTACCAGAACTGCATCAGACGCAGGTGGGCCAGGCTGAAGGCGGCCGCGCTCACCAGCACGGCGGCGGTCTTGCCCCACCGCTGCAGGAACGTCTCGGCCAGGAAGCCTCGGAAGACCAGTTCCTCGACGACCGGGGCCATGACGGCGATGGCGACGATGCCGATGACCATCCCCACGATCGACCCCTCGGCCGCGATGGAGGTCGTCGCCGGGTCGAGCAGCGGACGCCCGACTGCCAGCCGCATGCCACCGACCAGGAGCACGGCCGTGATACCCCCCACCACGAACCCCTCGGCCATGCCCACGAGCGCCTTGGCGCGGCCAAGCACCGGCTGCACGCCCAGCACCGCCGCCTTGCTCAGCACCCACAGGGCGATGATCACGAAGTAGGCGATGCCGGCGTACATCTGGATCTTGATGAACGAGGCCCGGTCGACGTCGTTGGCCAGCAGCAACGCGGGCACGACGCCGCCGAGCAGCACGACGTTGAGGCCGATCGTCCGGAACACGGTGCGGAGGGCCTTGCGGCCGGCTTGCTGGTCGAGGCGGGGCGCGGCCCGGGGCAGCACCTCCTCCTCGGCGTGGAGCCCGGGCGTGCCCTGGGCCTCGTCCGGCGCCTTGACCCCGCACACGAGGCACCGCTCCCGGCCGGCGTTGTCGTAGCCGCAGGCGCACCGCCACAGCGTCGACCAGTCGTCGGCGACGAGCACCGTCGCCTGTCCACCCCCACGTCGTGCCATCACGTCTGCCTCTCGTTGGCGGGCGCGCCGCCGTCGGCTGCGGCCTCCCGGTACAAGATCGGCGTGGGGCGGGGCCCTCTTGAGGCCCGGTACCGTCGATCGCCGATGCGGGTGCCAGCCGTCGACGCCTCCCTTCTCCGGCTGCACCTCGACGGGCTGGAGGACGAGGCCGAGCTGTCGGGCGTCGAGGTGACCGGCGACCTGTCGGGAGCCGTGGCGGCCCACGTGGAACTGGCCGGGTGCCGGGTCGTAGCCGCCCGGTTCACGGGCGGGCGGTTCGAGAGCCTCCGAGTGACCGACTGCGCGTTCGAGGACTGCGACCTGTCGGGGGCAATGCTGCGCCGGGCGGCGCTGACGCGCGTGACGATGCGCCAGTGCCGCCCGTCGGGCGTGGTGATCGACCGCTCGCACCTGAAAGACGTCCGGATCACGGACAGCAAGCTCGACGACGCCAACTTCCGGATGGCCGTCGGCGAGCGGGTCGAGTTCCACGACTGCCTTCTGCCCGGCGCCGACTTCGCGGCCGCCAGGCTGCGCCCCGGCCTCCGGCTGTTCGACTGCGACCTGCACGGCGCTGACTTCTCCAAGGCCGACCTGCGGGGCGCCCGCCTGCACGGCTCGCAGCTCGACGGGCTGCGAGGCGCCGAGTGGCTGGTCGACGAGGCGCGCGAGCCTGGCTGACGATGGTCACACCCACACCGGTGTACCTGGAGGTCGGTTCGAAGAAGGTGTTCGCCTCCGCCCTCGACTGGCCGGGCTGGTGCCGGGCCGGCAAGGACGAGGAAGCGGCGCTGGAGGCGCTGGCGTCCTACGTCCCCCGTTACGCGAGCGTCGCCGAGGAGGCGGGGGTGCGGTTCCCCAAGTCGGCGGGCGACTCGTTCGACGTGGTCGAACGGGTGAAGGGGGGCGCCACCACCGACTTCGGCGCGCCGGGCGAGCCGTGCGCCGCCGACCAGTCGGAGATGACGGCGGCGGTGCGCGAGCGGCACACGTCACTGGTGCGGGCGTCGTGGACCGTGTTCGACCAGGTGGCGGCGGGCGCGCCCGCCTCGCTGCGCAAGGGGCCCCGTGGCGGGGGCCGCGATCGGGACAAGATGATCGGCCACGTCCTGGGCGCCGAGGCGGTGTACGCCCGCAAGATCGGCGTGCGCCACAAGGAGCCGGCGCTCGGGGACCCCGCCGCCATCGAGTCCATGCGGGCCGACATCGTGGAGGCCCTGCTGCACCCGCAGCCGGTGGCCGAGAGGGGGTGGCTGCCCCGCTACGCCGCCCGCCGCATCGCCTGGCACGTCCTCGACCATGCATGGGAGATGGAGGACCGGACCGAACCGGAAGCCGAGAACGGAATAAACACAGTTTGATCTTGGTATAAGTTGTTCGCCAGGACCAGACGAACGTGACGGTCCGGAGAGGAGGGCAGCGACATGAGCGTTGCCATCGTGACTGGAGCCTCTCGTGGCCTGGGGCGAGCCCTCGCCCGGGCCCTCGCCGATCGGGGGTGGAGCCTCGTCCTCGACGCCCGGGGCGGGGCCGCCCTGCGCCTCGTCGCCGACGAGCTGTCGGTGAGGACCAAGGCCGTGGCGCTGGCCGGCGACGTCGCCTACGACGCCCACCGGGCCGAACTGGTGGAGGCGGCCGCCGAGCTGGGCGGGATCGACCTGCTCGTCAACAACGCCAGCGTGCTCGGGCCCAGCCCCCAGCCCTCCCTCGCCGACTACCCGCTGGGCGTGCTGGAGCAGGTGTACCGGGTCAATACCGTCGCCCCGCTGGGCTTGATCCAGCGGGCGTTGCCCTGGCTGCGGCAGTCGGGCGGCCGGGTGTTGAACATCACGTCCGACGCCGGGGTCGAGGCGTACGAGGGTTGGGGCGGCTACGGGTCGTCCAAGGCCGCCCTGGAGCAGCTCTCGAACGTGCTGGCTACCGAGGAGCCGGGCCTCCGGGTGTACTGGGTCGACCCCGGCGACATGAACACCCAGCTGCACCAGGAGGCGTACCCCGGCGAAGACATCTCCGACCGCCAGCCGCCCGAGGCATCGGTGCCGGGCCTGCTGGAGCTGATCGAGGGGGACCGTCCGAGCGGCCGCTACCGCACGGCCGAGCTCACCCCGGCCCGGCCATGACCGCCGTGCTGGAGTCCAACTCGCTGGACTTCGAGCTTCCCGCCGAACGCCAGGCCCACGAACCGCCCGAGGCCCGGGGACTGGCTCGCGACGAGGTGCGGCTGATGGTGTCCCGGCCGTTCGTGGCGCCGACCGACCACCTGGCCCGTGACCTGCCTGCGCTGGTGGCGCCGGGCGACCTGCTGGTGATCAACACGTCGGGGACGCTGGCGGCGTCAGTTGACGCATACCGGGCCGAGGGGCCGAGGCTGGAGCTGCACCTGTCCACCCCCCTGCCGGCCGGCCTGTGGCTGGTGGAGCTGCGCCGCCCAGGCTTGGCGACCGGTTCTCTGCCCTTTCGCGACGACGTGGCGGGCGAGATGTTGCTGCTGCGGGGCGGGGGGCGGGTCGAGCTGCTGGCCCGCTACCCCGAGTCCCAGCGGCTGTGGGTGGCGACCGTGACGCTGCCGTCGCCCTTGCTGGCCTACCTTGCCGACTTCGGCCGTCCCATCCGCTACAGCCAT
>Ga0187892_10010784_pt1 | contig 11448 bp, 10 predicted proteins | sample MA1701073metaG_FD_139345 | JGI IMG/M metagenome (GOLD analysis project Ga0187892, IMG submission 139345) | Bio-ooze microbial communities from a basaltic lava cave in the Kipuka Kanohina Cave System on the Island of Hawaii, USA - MA170107-3 metaG ... | reverse complement strand
TGGCGTCCCCACGGGGATTCGAACCCCGGTTACCGCCGTGAAAGGGCGATGTCCTAGGCCTCTAGACGATGGGGACTCTCTCGGACCGAGGGTCCGCTAGAGGCGACCGCTCGAGAGTCTTGGTGGTGGAGGTAAGCGGGATCGAACCGCTGACCTCTTGCATGCCATGCAAGCGCTCTCCCAGCTGAGCTATACCCCCACGCAAGAGCGGCGGATTATAGATCACGCCCGCCGGGAGTGTAAACGTCGGCGGCCTCTGTGAGCGTTCCGAATAAACTGTCCAGATATCTATCCTCGAGAACATTCATAGATGTTTATATTCAATCATATAGTTTTGATGTAAACTGGCCAAGATCGTGTCCAAGGACGTGTCCGGAAAAGTGGCGGACCTGAGTCAGTTTCAACCCTTGTTCCCCGAGGAGCGGGTGCTGGGGCCGCTCCAGGAACTCGCGGCAGCGCTCGTCGCCGAGTGCCATCGCCTCGGGAGTCAGGCGCCAGGGCCGATCGCCAGATCGCTGAGAGCGAAGCTGCGCGCCATGAACTCGTACTACACGAACAAGATCGAGGGCCAGCACACGCGGGCATCCGATATCGAGCGTGCGCTGCGTCGAGAATTCGATGCGGATACGGAACTCGCAAGGAAACAGCGCCTCGCGATCACGCACATGGAAGTCGAGGAAAGCCTCGAGCGACGGATTGAGCGAACGAACGCGCAGGAGCTGTTCACTGCCGACTTGGTGAAGGACATCCACCGTTCGCTCTATGGCAGGTTGCCTGAGAGCGACCGGCTGACCGACGAGGGGGAGCCCATAGTCCCGGGTGAGTACCGTGGCAAGGATGTAACCGCCGGGCATCATGTCGCGCCGTCCTGGAAGGACGTGCCAGGGCTGGTGCAAGGTTGGGCGGAACGCTACCGCAGCGTGCCCGGCACAGAAGCGCTTCTTATCGGCACCGCTTGCGCGCACCATCGCCTCGCCTGGATACACCCTTTCATCGATGGCAACGGACGTACTGCGCGCCTTCACGCGCACCTCGTGCTCTACGCCATGGGGCTTACGCACGGGCTGTGGTCGCCGATGCGTGGATTCGCGCGCACGCATGAGCGCTACTACGCCAGGCTTCACAATGCGGATCTGCTTCGTCGAAACGACCTCGACGGCCGCGGGCCGCTATCGCAGGAGGAATTGGTGGCGTTCGTGCACTACTTCCTCGAGGTCTGCCTGGACCAGGTGAGCTTCATGCGAGACCGTCTCGACCTGTCGTCGCTACGGGATCGACTGAAAGCGCTTCTACTCACCTTGCAAGAAGCGCCCTGGCAGATCGGCAGCGAGAGATCGATCGTGAAGCTGGAGGCATTGGAGCCGCTGCATTACGTAGCCATGGCCGGGCCGCTCGAGCGTTCGCGCTTCATCGCGATGACGGGATTGGGGCAGCGCACGGGCCGCCGGGTATTGGCAAGCTTGCTCGACTATGGCGTGCTCGTGGCGGAATCCACACGCGCGCCGGTGTCGTTCGGCGTGCCGCTCGGGTCGCTCCGGTTTCTCTTTCCGAATCTTTGGCCGGAGGCGGAGCGGGAGTGAAGCAAGCGCTGGTCGCGCTCGCCCCTTACCCCTCACCCCGGCCCTCTCCCGCAAGGGGAGAGGGGGAACAGCGCGCCAACTCGCGCCGCATCCGGGCCAGGACCTCCTCGCGGCCGATCAGCTCCAGGGTGGCGTCGATCGAAGGGGTCTGCGTCTCGCCGGTCACCATCACGCGCAGCGGCATGGTGATCTTGGGCATCTTGAGCTTGTGCTCGTCGGCGACGGCCTTGAGCGCTGCGCCGATGGCGGGGCGGGACCATTCCACGCTCTCCAGGCGCGCCGCCAGCGTCGACAGGGCGCTCAGCGACTCCGGTGAATAGTGCTGCGCGCGCAACTCGGCCGTGGGCTCCAGCGCGCGATAGAAGTACACCGCGGCGTCGGCCAGTTCCTCCAGCGTGCTGACCCGTTCCTTGAGCAGCCCGACCACGCGCCCGACCGGCGAGCCCCTATCGGTGTCGCATTCGCGCGCTAGCAGGAACGGCCGCACCAGCTCGCCGAGGCGAGCATCGTCGGCATGCTTGATGTAGTGGGCGTTCAGCCACAGCAGCTTCTGCGGATCGAAGCGCGCCGCCGACTTGCTGATGTGATCCAGCTCGAACCACTCGACGAGCTGCGCCTTGCTGAACACCTCCTCGTCGCCATGCGACCAGCCCAGCCGCGCCAGGTAGTTGAGCATCGCCTCGGGCAGGTAGCCGTCCCCGGAATACTGCATTACGCTCACCGCGCCGTGGCGCTTGGACAGCCGTTCGCCGTCGGCGCCCAGGATCATCGGCACGTGCGCGAACGCCGGCAGCGGAGCGTCCAGCGCGCGGAAGATGTTGATCTGCCGCGGCGTGTTGTTGACGTGATCGTCGCCGCGGATGACGTGCGTGATGTCCATGTCCAGGTCGTCCACCACCACGCCAAAGTTGTAGGTCGGCACGCCGTCCGCGCGCAGGATGACGAGGTCGTCCAGCTCCGCGTTCTGCACGATCACCGTGCCTTTCACCAGATCGTCGAGAACCACTTCGCCCTCGTCCGGGTTGCGGAAGCGCACCACCGGCTCCAAGCCCGCCGGCGGCGTCTTGCCGCGCGCATTCTCGGGACGCCAGCGGCCGTCGTAGCGCGGCTTCTCGCCGCGCGCGCGCTGCGCTTCGCGCATCGCCTCGAGCTCCTCCCTGCTGGCGTAGCAATGGTAGGCCTTGCCGTCGCGGATCAGTTCCTCGGCCACCTCGCGATAGCGCGTCAACCGCTGCATCTGGTAGAACGGCCCTTCGTCGTAGTCGAGGCCCAGCCAGTCGATCGCATCCAGGATGGCCTGCGTCGATTCCAGCGTGGAGCGCTCGCGATCGGTGTCCTCGATGCGCAGGACGAAACGCCCGCCGTGCTTGCGCGCGTAGGCCCAGCAGAACAGCGCCGTGCGCGCGCCGCCGAGGTGCAGGTAGCCGGTGGGGCTGGGGGCGAATCGGGTGCGGACCATGGCGGGCTTTCGAGCGGCGAAGGCCCGCTATTCTAGTGCAACGCACCGGTTTGTCCCCTATAATTCCCGTCCTGATGCGCGCTTGCTCCCGGCGCACGGGCGGTTAGCTCAGCGGTAGAGCACTGTCTTCACACGGCAGGGGTCACTGGTTCGAGCCCAGTACCGCCCACCAGATCCCTCCCTCCTGGATGCGAAACCTTCGCCGCTGGGCGCTGATCCTCCTGCTTGCGGCCGTCATAGCCGCGGCCGCGTGGTACTTCACCCGGCCCAAGCCGGTGGAGGTGGCGCTCGCCAAGGTCGACCGCGGGCTGGTCGAACGCACGGTGGCCAACACACGCGCGGCCACAGTGACCGCATGCCGGCGTGCCAAGCTCGCCCCGCAAGCCGGCGGTCAGATCGCCCGCTTGCTGGTGCGCGAGGGCGACCGCGTCAAGAAGAACCAGGTGCTGCTGGAGCTGTGGAGCGAGGATCTGCGCGCCCAGGTGCGGCTCGCCGAGGACCAACTCTCCGCGGCGCGCGCACGCGCCGACCAGGTGTGCCTATCGGCCGACCTGGCGCAGCGCGAGGCCGACCGCGCCCAGCAGCTGCGCGAGGAGCGCTTCATCAGCGCCGACGCGCTGGACAAGGCCGTGTCGCAGGCGCGCGCGCAGCATGCGGCGTGCACCGCCGCTCGCGCCGATGTGGAGCAGGCGCGCGCCGGCATCCGCGTCGCCCAGGCTTCGCTGTCCCGCCAGCAGCTGCGCGCGCCCTTCGACGGCATCGTGGCCGAGGTCACCGGCGAGCTGGGCGAGTTCACCACGCCATCCCCGCCCGGCATTCCCACCCCGCCGGCGATCGACCTGATCGACGACAGCTGCCTGTATGTCACCGCGCCGATCGACGAGGTGGATGCGCCGGCGATCAAGCTGAAGATGCCCGCGCGCATCACCGTGGATGCCTTCCCGGGCCGCAAGTTCCCCGCGCACGTGCGGCGCATCGCGCCCTACGTGCTGGACGTGGAGAAGCAGGCGCGTACCGTCGATGTGGAGGTGGAGTTCAACGACCCGAAGGAAACCGGCGTGCTGCTGGTGGGCTACAGCGCCGACGTGGAGGTCATCCTCGATTCGCGCGACGACGTGCTGCGCGTGCCGACCGCCGCGATCCAGGAAGGCAGCCGCGTGCTGCTCTATCGTCCCGACGAGCAGCGGCTCGAGGAGCGGCGCGTCCAGTCCGGGCTGTCGAACTGGGAGCACACCGAAGTGACTTCCGGCCTGAGCGCCGGCGACCAGGTGGTGGTGTCGCTGGAGCGCAAGGGCGTGGCGCCGGGCGCGAAAGCGGTGCCAGAGCAGGCGCAGTGAGACCACCAGCACTTCCCCTCCTGCCTGAGGAGGGGTGGCCCGAAGGGCCGGGGTGGTGGGAGGCTGCGAGACCACCCCGGCCGCTTCGCGGCCACCCCGCTGAGTGCGCCCTTAAGGTGCGAAATAAAAACCCACTCACCTCCGCAGGGCCGGGGTGGTGGGAACATGCGCGCGAAGCTGGCGCGTGCCGATGATCCGGCTCGAGCGGCTCAACCGCCTCTTCCAGGTCGGCGACCAGCAGGTGCATGCGCTGCGCGACGTGGACCTCGCCATCGGCAAGGGCGAATACCTCAGCCTGATGGGACCATCGGGCTCGGGCAAGTCCACGCTGCTCAACATCATCGGGCTGCTCGACCGGCCCACCTCCGGGCGCTATCTCCTCGACGGGCAAGATGTCACCGCGCTCACCGACGAGCAGCAGGCGCAAGTGCGGCGCGAGAAGATCGGCTTCGTGTTCCAGTTCTTCCACCTGATCGCACGCCTGAGCGCGCAGCAGAACGTCGAGCTGCCGATGGTGCTGGAAGGGCTTCCGGCGGCGCAGCGCGTGCAACGCGCGCGCGAGCTGCTCGAGCGCTACGGCTTGGGCAACCGCACACACCACCGGCCCGAGCAGCTGTCCGGCGGCCAGCGCCAGCGCGTGGCGATTGCCCGCGCCACGGTGATGCACCCCGGCGTGCTGCTGGCCGACGAGCCCACCGGCAACCTGGACCGCGCCTCCGGCCAGGAGGTGATCGCGCTGCTCGAAGCCCTGCACGAACAGGGCACCACCCTGATCGTGGTGACTCACGATCCGATGCTCGGGCAGCGCGCGCACCGGCGCCTGCGCCTGGTCGACGGCAGCATCGATCAGGACGTGCGCACGTGAGCCCGTTCGACGTGGTGCGTTTCGCCTGGGGCAGCCTGCGCGGCTATCCGGCGCGCACCGGGCTGATGGGCATCGCCATGGCGATCGGCGTAGGCGCGGTGGTGGTGCTCACCGCGCTGGGCGAAGGCGCGCGCGGTTACGTGGTCAATCAGTTCGCGTCGCTGGGCACCAACCTGCTGATCGTCTTTCCAGGGCGTGCCGCCACCGGCGGCGCCGCGCCCGGCATGTTCCTCGGCCAGACGCCGCGCGACCTCACGCTCGAGGACGCGCTGGCGCTGGCGCGCAGCCCGCTGGTGACGCGCGTGGCGCCGCTCACGGTGGGCTCGGCGCTGATTTCCCACGGCGGGCGCAGCCGCGAGGTGCCGGTGCTGGGCACCACCGCCGAGTGGCTGGCGATCCGCCACATGGAGATGGCGACCGGGCACTTCCTGCCTGCGGGAGACCCGCGCACGGCGGCCTTCGTGTGCGTGATAGGCGGAACGGTGCGCGACGAACTGTTCGGCGCCGAGAATGCGGTCGGCAAGTGGGTGCGCATCGGCGACCGGCGCTTCCGGGTGATCGGCGTGATCCAGTCCGGCGGCGTGAACATGGGCTTCAACACCGATGAGCTGGTGATGGTGCCGGTGGCCTCGGCGCAGGCGCTATTCAACATCCAGTCGCTGCTGCGCGTGCTGGTGGAGGCGCGCTCGCGCGCCGAGATCCAGGCGGCCAAGCGCCACACGGAGGACGTGCTGCGCACCCGCCACGAAGGCGAGTTCGACGTGACCGTGGTGACTCAGGACGCAGTGCTGGCCACGTTCGACCGCGTCCTGCGCGCGCTCACCCTCGCGGTGGGCGGCATCGCCGGCATCAGCCTGGCGGTGGCCGGCATCCTGATCATGAACGTGATGCTGATCGCGGTGTCGCAACGGCGCCGGGAGATCGGGCTGCTCAAGGCGGTGGGCGCGACGCGCCGGCAGATCCGCGCGGTGTTCCTCGCCGAGGCGATGGTGCTGGCGTCGCTGGGTGCGCTCGGCGGCCTGCTGCTGGGTTACCTCGGCAGTTTCCTGATCCGGCAGCTCTATCCCATGCTTCCCGCCCTGGCGCCGGGGTGGGCGGTGGCCGCGGCGTTGCTCACCGCGCTGTCGACCTCCGTGGTGTTCACGCTGCTGCCGGCGCGCCGCGCGGCCCGCCTGGACCCGGTGCTGGCGCTGTCGCGGCGATGACGCCGAGCGATTTCCTCCGCTTCACCTACACCTCGCTCGCCGCCCACCGGCTGCGCAGCTTCCTCACCGCGCTCGGCATCGCGGTCGGGATCGCCGCGGTGGTGCTGCTCACCTCGATCGGCGCAGGCCTGCAGCATTTCGTGGTCGCCGAGTTCACCCAGTTCGGCACCAACATCATCAGCGTCACGCCCGGCCGCGTCACCACCCAGGGGTTGTCGATCGGCATCTTCGGCACGGTGCGGCCGCTCACGATCGAAGACGCCCAGGCGGTCGAGCGCCTGTCGATGGTGGAGATGACCAACCCATCGCTCTCGGGCAACGCCGAGGTCAATGCGGCGGGCCGCACGCGGCGCGTGATGGTGATCGGCGTGGGCAGGAACTTCGACCGGGCCTTCAAGCTGCGCGTGCCGGTGGGCCGCTTCCTGCCGCAGGAGGATCCACGCCAGGCGCGGGCGCTTGCCGTGGTCGGGGCCAAGGTGCGGCAGGAACTGTTCGGCGGTGAGTCGCCGCTCGGCAGCCGCATCGAGATCGGCGGCAGTCGCTATCGCGTGATCGGCGTGCTCGAGGCGCGCGGGCAGGTGCTGGGGATGGACCTGGACGACGCCGTGTACATCCCGGCGGCGCGCGCCCTGGAGCTGTTCAACCGCGAGGGGCTGATGGAGATCCACGTGATCCACGATCCGCGCGCCAACGTCGAGCGCCTCACCGAGGACATCCGGCGACTGATGATCGGCCGTCACGGGCGCGACGACGTCACCATCACGCCGCAGCAGCAGATGCTGGACGTGCTGTCCTCGGTGCTGGGCGTGCTCACCTTTGCGGTGGCCGCGCTCGGCGGCGTCTCGCTCGTGGTGGGCGGTGTGGGCATCCTCACCATCATGACCATCGCGGTGGCCGAGCGCACCGGCGAGATCGGCCTGCTGCGCGCGCTCGGCGCACGCCGCGAGCAGGTGCTGCTGCTGTTCCTGGCGGAAGCGGCGCTGCTGGCCGGGATCGGCGGGCTTTCGGGGCTAGTCCTGGGCACCGCGCTGGCGCAGCTGCTGCACGCGGTGTTCCCCGCCCTGCCGGTGACCACGCCGTGGAGCTACGCGCTCGCGGCGGAGGTCGTGGCGGTTGCGATCGGCATCGCCGCGGGCGTCGCGCCCGCCAACCGGGCCGCACGGCTTGACCCGGTGGAGGCGCTGCGGGCGGAGTAGCGCGCCGGAGGCGCCTGCGGAGCCGCTCGTGAACCCCTCACCCCCGCCCCTCTCCCGCAAGCGGAGAGGGGAGAGCGTGTTTCAGCCGCCGCCACACGCAGGCGCCGTTGCTCGCCTTGTCGATGGCCTCGAGTTGCTGCGCGTGCGCGGCGAGCTCCGCTTCCGTGGGCGTGAGGACGATCAGCTCCAGCGTCGACAGATCGAACCACGCGTCGCTCGCCTCGCGCCCGCCGGAGGCGAGGTCGATCACCAGCGTCTCCTGGCCGCGGGTCATCGCGAGGTACACCTCCGCGAGCAGCTCCGCGTCGAGCAGCGCGCCGTGCCGCGTGCGCGCGGAGTTGTCCACCAGGTAGCGCTCGCACAGCGCGTCGAGGCTGTTGCGCTTGCCGGGGTGCAGGTCGCGCGCCATGCGCAGGGTGTCGGTGATCGGGCGGCAGGATTCGCCGATCGGCGGCAGGTCGAGCAGGCTCAGCTCGAAATCGAGAAAGCCGACGTCGAACGGCGCGTTGTGGATGATCAGCTCGGCGCCCTGCACGAAATCCAGAAACTCGCGCGCCACGTCCCCGAAGCGCGGCTTGTCCTGCAGGTACTCGCGCGTCAGCCCGTGCACCTCGATGGCGCCGAAATCGATGTCGCGCTCGGGGTTGACGTAGCGGTGGAACGCGCGCCCGGTGAACCGGCGGTTGACGATCTCGACGGCGGCCAGCTCGATGATGCGATGGCCCAGGGTGACCTCCAGGCCGGTGGTTTCGGTGTCCAGGACGATCTGGCGCATGCCCTCAGACCCCGGGCCCGTGCTGGACCTGCTCCACGCCGAGATTGGCGAGCGCGTCGGCGCGTTCGTTGCCCGGGTCGCCGGCATGGCCCTTGACCCAGATCCACTTGATCTGGTGCTGCCCGGCCAGCTCGTCGAGCCGCCGCCACAGGTCGGCGTTCTTCACCGCCTTCTTGTCGGCGGTGCGCCAGCCGCGCAGCTTCCAGGCGTGGATCCACTCGGTGATGCCCTTCTGCACGTACTGCGAGTCGGTATGCAGGCGCACGGCGCAGGGACGCGTCAGCGACTCGAGGGCGCGGATGACCGCGGTGAGCTCCATGCGATTGTTGGTGGTGCCGGCCTCGCCGCCGTGCAGCTCCTTGACGCGCGCGCCCGCGCGCAGCACCACGCCCCAGCCTCCCGGCCCGGGATTGCCCTTGCAGGCGCCGTCGGTGTAGATCTCGACGCTGTCGCTCACTCGCCGGCGTGGCGGTCGCGCTGGCGCGCCACCAGGCGCTCGTCGTCCTGCACGCGGTGCGGCACCGGCGCGAGGCGCTTGCTCTTGGCGAGGCTGCTCTTCCACTGCGGGGTGATGACGCGCGTGCCGTGCACGCGCTTGATGCCGTGCAGGAAGTACACGCCGCCGGCGAACGGCCACCAGCGCTCGCCGGCGGCCTCGAGGAAGCTCACGCGGCGCAGCCACTTCTCGCTGCGCACCGGCGGCACGTAGGCGCTCATGCGCCCGGCCGCGATCTCGATGCCCAGCAGGGCCATCCAGTCCTTGAGCCGCGGCAGCGCGATGAACTGGCCGCGCCACGGAAAGTCGCCGCGATCGGTGCCCAGGAACCCGCGCGCCCCCCACAGGCTCCAGGGATTGAACCCGGATACAATCATGTGCCCCTCGGGCATCAGGATGCGCGACACCTCGCGCAGCACCTGGTGCGGGTTGTCGCTGAACTCCAGGACATGGGGCAGCAGCACCAGGTCGGCGCAGCTGCTCGAGACCGGCAGCTGTTCGAGGTCGGCGCGCACGCGCACCCCGCCGTCGGGGGCGACGCGGCAGCGCAACGGCATGCGGTTGGCGCGCAAGAAATCGAAGCGCGGCAGCCCGAGCTGGATCGCGTTGAAGCCGAACACGTCGGCCGTTTCGTGATCGAAGTACGCCTGCTCGCACGCCACCAGGTGGGCGCCGAGCGGCGTCTCGAACCAGTCGGGGGCGAGCTGATGGTCGGTCGGATTCGACATGGCAGCGATTCTACGCCATCCCCCGCGGGGCCTGCTTCTTGCATCGTGGTATCGGCCTGGCTTCGATGGTGAACCAGTGTCAAGTTTACAAAGTAAGCCCTTGACGTCACGAATAATTTTTGGCTAGGATTCGGTCAGAACGGATACCGATACGAGACCCGGATGATGCTGAAACACGCTCTGTTTTTCGCCGCTGCAGCGGCCACGCTCTGCCTTCCCGGTACGGCCTTCGCCGAAGGCGCGCTGGTCGCGGCCCCCATCGCTTCGTCCGGCCCCGCTAGCGCTGTCCCAGGCGCCACCATCGCCATGCCCCCGGCGGCTTCCGAACCGGTGGTCGTGCCTACGGTCGAAGCCCAGCCCCTTGTGGAAGGCACACCCGCCGTGGAATGGAACGGCCAGGTCGTGGAGCCGCCCGCGGCCGAGGACCTGTGGGAGCGCATCCGCGCGGGCTTCGCGATGGAAGAGATCGACAGCCCCCTGGTGCTGCGCCACGAGGCCTGGTACCTGAACCGGCCGGAATACGTCGCCCGCATGATCGAGCGCAGCCGCCGCTACCTGTACCACATCGTCGCCGAAGTCGAGAAGCGCGGCATGCCGATGGAGATCGCGCTGCTGCCGATGATCGAAAGCGCCTACAACCCGACGGCCTACTCGCGCGCGCGTGCATCCGGCATGTGGCAGTTCATTCCCTCCACCGGCCGCAAGTACGGCCTGCAGCAGACCTGGTGGTACGACGGGCGGCGCGACGTGCTCGCCGCCACGCGCGCGGCCATGGACTACCTGGAGTTTCTGCACGACATGTTCGGCGACTGGGAGCTGGCGCTCGCGGCTTACAACGCCGGCGAAGGCAGCGTGCAGCGGGCCATCGCGAAGAACCGGCGCGCGCGCAAGCCGACCGACTACCGGCACCTGAAGCTGCCGCGCGAGACGCGCAATTATCTGCCCAAGCTGCAGGCGGTGAAGAACATCGTGTCCAACCCCGAGCTGTTCAAGGTCACGCTGGAGCCTCTTCCCAACGAACCGTATTTCGCCGTGGTCACCGCGCCGCCGCACATCGACGTCGAGATGGCGGCGAAGCTCGCGGGCGTGCCCGAGGAGGAGTTCCGCTACCTCAACCCGGGCCACCATCGCCCCGTCATCACGCCGGTGGCCAACCGGCAGCTGCTGGTGCCGGCGGACAAGGCGGATCTGTTCCAGGCCAATCTCGAGAGCAACGACCAGCCGCTGGTGACGTGGCAAACCTACCAGCTCAAGAAGGGCGAGTCGCTCGACACCGTCGCGGACAAGTTCGACATCAGCCTCGATCGGCTCAAGGAAGTCAACGGCCTTGCCGGCGGCAGGCGCGTTCGCACCGGCCAGATGGTGCTGGTCCCGCTGGAGCACGACGAGGCCGGGACCAATCTGGACGAAACCTACGCCAGCAGGGACTTCCAGGCGCCGGCGGACGACTACCACCAACGCACCATCTACCGTGTCAAGAATGGCGACACGTTGAGCTCCATCGCGCGCCGCTACCGCACCTCGGTCTCCAAGCTGAAGGCGTGGAACGGGCTGCGCGGCACCACGATACGCGTTGGTCAACGCCTCACCATCTGGCACTACGGCGCTCCGACGAAGCAACGCGTCGCAAAGCGTTAGCCGGTTCTTACCCCACACCGCCCCGCCCGCTACGCGGGCACCCCGCCTCGTGAGAGGCGGGGAGCGGGTTCTTAAGTCGCGCCTTAAGGGCGCACCCGGCGGGGTGGCGCGCGAAGCGCGACGGGGTGGTTCAGCCCGCCGTCACTTGTACAGCAAACAGCGCACGCCG
>Ga0187892_10010783_pt1 | contig 11448 bp, 5 predicted proteins | sample MA1701073metaG_FD_139345 | JGI IMG/M metagenome (GOLD analysis project Ga0187892, IMG submission 139345) | Bio-ooze microbial communities from a basaltic lava cave in the Kipuka Kanohina Cave System on the Island of Hawaii, USA - MA170107-3 metaG ... | reverse complement strand
GCCGCCCCGACCGGATCCTCGCGCGCCCGATCAACAGCCGTAAAGTCTCGCGCCGCGATCAGGAGGATGCGCGCGAAGCGCGCAGGCAGCAGCTCCGCCGGGGCGGCGGGCCCGGTGCTCGCGTCGTGACTTCCGGCGGTGGTGGCGGCCGCGCACTCTCCATCGGCGGCGCCGGCCAGCCGCTCACCGAGGCACAGATCGAAGAGCAGATCCGGAACATGCAGTTCGCCGAGACGATGCCGGCCACGACTCGCATCGCCGTCGACGCGACCGGCCGTATCTGGGTCGAACGCAGCCCCGAGCGCTTCGGCCAGCAGGGACCCATCGACCTCATCACCGCCGACGGTCGCTACCTCGGCACACTCCAGGGCACAACTGCACCCCGCGCCGTCAGCCGCTCCGGCCTCGCCGCCTGGGTCGAGCGCAATGACGTCGATGTCGAGCAGATCGTCGTCAGACGGCTGCCCCCGGACTGGAGGTAAGCGTAGCCCTGCCTGCCCTCGCGCGTGCGCGACCCGCGGCCCGCGGCCCCCGGACGCGGGTCGCCCGCTCACAGTCTCCAGCCCTGAGCGGTCTACTGGCTGTACCGCCTGCGCGCGCCACGCCACCGTTCGGCCACATTCTGTACCGCTCGGCCGCGCAGGTGTTGACGCGCAACGGCCGACCAGCGATCCCTGTCTCACGCACGATGCCTCTGCCGCCGGACGGAACCCGTTCGTGGCCGGGGTACCTATGAGGGTGTCCGCAATACCGCTTTCGGCGGCCGCGGGCTATTATCATCGTAGTTATCCGTACTGGATTTGCCGTCGATGCTGCGGGGGAACGGCAACCGTGAGCGAGCGGGACGGGATCGTAAAGCCGTTTCCGGAACGTGCGCCGTGAAGCAGGAACCGTCGATCACTTCAGCCTGGATCGTCGCATGATGTCACCGAAGAAGATACTGATAACGGTCGTGGTGATGGGGGTGATCGGCGCTGGGGGTTGGGGCATTTATCAGCGCATCAGTCGTGCGCAGGCGGCGGAGACCGGGGGCGGAACGGCGCGTGAAGGGGACGCGCCGGCGAACTCGGCGGATTCCGCGTTCTCGACGGACATGCCGATTCCGGTGGAGGGCGCGCAGGCGATCAAGGGCGACCTGATTCTGGAAGTTCGTGCGTCGGGCCAGGCGGCGTCGCTGCAGAGCACGGTGATCAAGGCGCAGGTGTCGGGTCCGATAGCGGCGATTCCAGTTCGTGAGAATCTGCCGGTCGAGTCGGGCACGCTGCTGCTGCGGATCGACACGACGGAGACGGCGCTGAACCTGCGCGACGCGCAGGCGGGTCTGGACCGTGCGAATGCGACGTTCCGGGAGAAGACGCTGGGAGATGACCGGATCACGGACGCGGCGATTCGCGCGGACCGCGAGCGAGCGGCCCGGATCAGCTCGGGGGTGGAGCAGGCGGAAGTCGCGCTGGAGAAGGCCAGGTTGAATCACGCGCGCACGCGCGTGACGGCGCCGTTTGCGGGTCGTGCGGCGAGCGTCAAGGTAGTGGCGGGCCAGCACGTGACCGTAGGTGAGGAGCTGATGACGGTGGTGGACCTGGACCCGATCAAGGTGGAGGTCCAGGTGCTGGAGAGTGAGGTGGGCTATCTCTCGGCGGGCGGCGGCGCGCGCATCATTTTCGCGGCGTTTCCGGGCGAAGTCTTCGAGGGCCGTATTGCGACGATCAACCCGATCGTCGATCAGACGACCCGCACGTCGAAGGTGACGGTTACGGTGCCGAACCCGCAGGGCCGGATCCTGCCGGGCTTCTTTGCGAACATCGTGCTGGACGCGCGTCACATTCCCAACAAGATCCTGGTGCCGCGCGCGGCGATCCTGGAGCGGGACCGGCGCACGATGCTTTTCGTGTTCGACGGCAGCGGCACCGAAGGCGTGGCGGAGTGGCGCTACGTGATGACGGGCCTGGGCAACTCGACGCAGGTCGAGATCCTGATGGAGCCGGACCCATCGACAGGCGCCAAGCCGGTGAACGCGGGTGAGATCGTGCTGGTCGCGGGGCACACGCTGCTCACGCACGGTGCGCGGATTCGACTGACGGAAAACGCGGCGACGGCTGAAGGCAGTCGGCCCCGCTGACCAACGGAGGCAGCTATGCGATCCCGTCCCTTCCTCGCGGCGGGCCTGGCCGTCGCGTTCTCCTTCCCCGTCGGCGCCGCCGCACAACAGGCGCCGCGGATCCCGGCGACGCTCACACTGGCGGACGCGATCCGCATCGCGCGCGAGAACAATCCGGAGTACCGGAAATCGCAGAACGATCTGGGGGTCGCATCCTCGGAAGTGCGGACGGGCTGGGCCGCGTTCCTGCCCTCGCTGAACGCGAGCCTGGGCAGCAACCTGAGCGCGGCCACGACCTACACGGCGTTCGATGAGTTCGGCCGGCCCGTTTCCGAGCCGCGCGCCGTAACCACGGAAACGAGTTCGGCCAGCCAGAGCATCAGCACGAGCTTCACACTGTTCAATGGCCGGCTGTTTCCGGACATGGCGCGAGCCCGAGCCTCCGAACGCAGGACACAGGCGTCCGTGCATTTCCAGGCCGTTTCCATCGACGCGAACGTGACGCGACAGTACTACGCGGTGCGGCAACGCGAGATGCAGGCGGACGTCGAACGGCGCAACCTTGCCACGCGCCGCGACCGTCTCTCGCGCACCGAACAGTCGTTCCGCCTGGCCGCCAGCTCGCAGGTGGACCTGCTGGGCGCGCAGCAGGATGTGATCACGGCGGAGCGCGCGCTGGCCGATGCGGAGAGTGAAACGCGAAAGTCGATGCTGCAGCTCCAGGAGGTGCTGGGCGTCGAGGGCACGATCCAGTTCGAGCTGGCCGGCGATCTGCCCGAGGTCTTCGATCCGTCGACGCTCGACGTCGCGCGTCTGGTGCAGCAGGCGCTCGCCTCGAACCCGACGATTCTCCAGAGCGAAGCCAGTTACGATGTGGCGCGCAAGCAGGTGTCCGCGGCGAGGAGCGGACGGTGGCCCACGATTACGGGCGGTGCCAGCTACAGCCGGTCCGCCTCCGAGCGCGGCTTTGGTGGCTTCGGTGAGCTGAATCCGCAGAACAGCTCGCGCGGCATGAACCTCAGCGTTTCCCTGCCCCTCTTCAGCCGGTTCCAGACCTCGCACCAGATCGCGCAGGCGGAAGCCGCCGCCGATGACGCGCAGCAGGACATCCGCCGCACGCGGCTCCAGATCGAGCGTGAGACACGGGCCGCGATCGTCGATCTGGAGAAAGCGTTCCGCGGGCTGCGCGCGGCTGAGGAGGTTGCGCGCATTGCGGCGCTGCGCCTCGAGCTGGCGGAGGAGCGCTACCGCACGGGCGCGCAGGACATGGGCTTCATTCAGCTGCAGCAGGTCGTCGATGCGAATGCCATCGCGCAACGCGGCGTCGTCGACGCGCGCTTCGCTTTTCTCACGGCCCGCGTGGCGCTCGAGGAGAAGCTCGGCGCGCCGCTGAATCGCTAGACCATGCCGCTGCCGAAAGTCTCGATCCAGCGGCCGGTCTCGGTCGCCATGTTCTATGTGGGCGTCTGCTTCCTGGGCGTGCTGTCCTTCGTGCGACTGCCGGTCGACCTGTTGCCGGACATTGCGTATCCGCGGCTGGTCATTGTCACGAGCTATCCCGAGGTCGCGCCGCCTGAAGTCGAGAACTTTGTCACCGAGCGCATCGAATCGGCCGTCGCACGGACGCCCGGTGTCGAGCGCATCGAAAGCATCACGCGGGAAGGCCAGTCGCTCGTGTTCCTGCAGTTCGCCTGGGGCACGGACATGGATTTTGCCGCGCTCAACGTGCGCGAGAACATTGACGGCATTGTCGAGAGCCTGCCGGAAGCGCTGCCCAACCGCCCCATCGTGCTGCGCCAGGACCCGCGCAGCGAGCCGATCATGGCCATCAGCGTCTCGGGCAATCGCGACATCTGGGGGTTGCAGGAGCTGTCCGAGTACGTGCTGCGTCGCCGGCTCGAGCAGATCGATGGCGTCGCGCAGGCCTCGGTCACGGGCGGCCTCGAGCGCGAGATTCACATCGACTTCGACATGGACCGGCTGCGCAGCTACGGCCTGACCATCGACCAGCTCACCTCCGCCATCGACGCCGCCAACGCGTCCGGCGGCAGCGGCACGATCCGCCGCGGCCAGTTCCGCTACCCGCTGCGCACGCTGGGCGAGCTGCAGACCGTCGATCAGATCGGGGACATCGTCGTACTCCAGCAGAACAACAACCAGAACCAGAACAACAACCCGAACGCGCCGCGCGGCCGCGTGCTGGTCCGTGATGTGGCCACGATCGAGGACGGCTTCAAGGAGCGGGAATCGAGCGCCACCTACAATGGCCAGGAAGCGCTGGGTCTGCTGGTGTTCAAGGAGTCCGGTGCGAACACGGTCAGCGTGACGCGTGAAGTCGAGACCGTGCTCGAGCAGCTGCGCCAGGAGTTCCCCGGCATCACACTCGAAACGGCCATGAGCCAGGCCGGCTTCATTTCCAGTGCGATCAACAACCTGGTACAGAATCTGATCGCCGGTGCGTTCCTGGCCTTCCTCGTGCTGTTCCTGTTCCTGCGCGACTGGCGTTATCCGCTGGCGATCGCGATCGCCATGCCGGTGTCCATTGTCGTGACGTTTGCGCTGCTCGATCTGGCGAACGTGTCGCTCAACATCATGAGCCTGGGCGGGCTGGCGCTGGGCGCGGGCATGTTGATGGACAACTCGATCGTGGTGCTCGAGAACATCGTGCGCTACCGCGAGAAGGGGCTGGCCGCGGCGGTCGCGGCGTCGGTCGGCGCCGAGGAGCTGATGCGCGCTCTGCTCGCGTCCACACTGACCACGATCGCGGTGTTCGGCCCGATCATCTACGTCGAGGGCGTGGCGGGCCAGCTGTTCGGCGCGCTCTCCTTTGCCGTGGCGTTCTCGCTGCTCACCTCGCTCATTGTCGCCATCACGATGCTGCCCATGATCTCCTCGCGCTGGAAGCAGGAGGATGTGGAGGAGCATCAGACGCGGGCGCAGCAGGCGCGGACCGCGGTCGGCCGATTCCTGGTTCGTCCGCTGGACGCGTTCGATCGCGCCTTCGAGCGCTTCGCCGACTGGTATGACCGGCTGCTCGACGCTTCGCTCCGCAGGCGTGGCCGCGTCGTCGTCTACTCGCTGATCGGCTTTGCCGTGACGGTCCCGATCGTGTTGAGTCTCGACCGGTCCGTGCTGCCGGAAGTCGATCAGGCGGCGTTCCGCGCGCGGCTCGAGCTGCCGAAGGGCACGCCGCTCGAGCGGACGCAGCAGGTGGCCGCATCGATGGACCGCGTGTTCCGGAGCGATCCGGACGTCGAAGCGGTTCTGGCTCGCGTCGGCAAGCAGACGGCGATCGCGGGCGTGCAGGAGCAGACGAGCGGCCTGCACACGGCCATTCTCGAGGTCCGGCTCGAGGCCGGCTCGAATACGCAGCAGGTACTCAGCCGGCTGCGGCCGCGGCTGGACTCGATCCCGCCGGGCGCGCTCACGTTCGAGACGGGTCAGGCCACGGCGCTCGGGCGGCTGCTCGGCGGCAGCGAGTCCGACCTGGCCGTCCGCGTCCGCGGTGACGATCTCGACCTGAGCCTGGCATACGCGGGCACGGTCGCGCAGAAGCTGCGCGGCGTGCGCGAAGTCACGAACGTGCGCGTGGCCACGGAGCTCGGCCAGCCCGAGTACCTGGTGGAAGTCAACCGCGAGCGCGCGGCCGCGTTCGGGCTCCAGGCCACAGCCGTGGCGCAGGCCGTCGAGTCGCACATGCGCGGCAAGTTCGGCAACACGAAGTTCGTCGCGTTCGATCGCAAGATCGACATGGTCGTGCGGCTGCCCGAGGAAGAGCGGCGCACCCTCGAAACGCTGGACCGGCTGACCGTGAACGGCGTACCCATGAGTGAGCTGATCGACGTGAAGGCGTCGACCGGCCCGGTCGAGATCCAGCGCGTCGACCAGGCCCGCGTGGTCCCCGTGCTCGCCGATGTGGCCGCGGGCGACGTCGAGGATGCCGTCGCCGCGATCCGCAGCGCGCTCGCGGATTCGCCGCCGCCGCGCGGGCTCCGCATCGATATCGGCGGCGAGAACGAGGAGTTCCGGCGCAGCGTCCGCGACCTCACGTTCGCGTTCCTCCTCGCGCTGCTGCTGGTCTACATGATCCTGGCCGCGGAATTCGAGTCGCTGCTCCAGCCGTTCACGATTCTGCTCAGCGTCCCGCTCGGCCTGGTCGGCGCCTTTGCCGGTCTCGCCCTGTTCGGCGCCGCCATCAGCACGATCAGTCTCATCGGCATGATCATCCTGGTCGGTATCGTCGACAATGACGCGGTCGTGAAGATCGATGCCATCATGACGAACCGCGCCCGCGGAATGGGCATGCACGAGGCGATCCTGACGGCGGGCAGAACGCGGCTCCGGCCCATCATCATGAACTCTGCAACGGCCATGCTTGGCGTTACGCCGATGATGATCGGATTGGGCGCCGGCTCGGATCTGCAGAAGCCGCTCGCCATCACGATGTTCGGCGGCCTGTTCTCCGCCACGGCGCTCACGCTGATCGTGATTCCCGTCGTCTACGCAATGGTCGAGGATTTCCGCGCGTGGCTGCGCCGTGACCGTACGGCTCCGGCCGAGCCGCGCGTTGCGCAGCCCGCGACGCCAGGCGCCGCGCGCGCGCCCGGTACTGCTTCGGGGGACTGATGATCGATCTGTCGATCCGCCGGCCCGTCGCCACGTCGATGGCGTACCTGACCATCGCCGCACTCGGCGTGGCCGCCTGGCGCAACATCCCGATCGAGCTGCTGCCGGACACGCAGCTGCCGCAGCTGACGGTCCAGGCCACGCTCAGCGGTACGTCGCCCGAGGTCATGGAAGCCTTCGTGACATCGCCGCTCGAAGCGGAAATCCAGCAGGTGCGCGGCGTCGAGAAGATCACCTCGCATTCGTTTTCTAATGCCAACAACCTGGGCACGTCCCAGATCACGGTCGAGTTCGCGCTCGAGACGGACATGCAGTTTGCGCGGCTCGAGATGTCCGAACGGCTGACATCGATCGACGACAATCTGCCGCCCGGCACGAGCATCCGCATCGAGCAGTACGTGCCTGACGACTTTGCCGAGCAGCAGAATCAGCCGCTGCTGGCGTACACGGTGACCGGACCCTACCTGCTGGAGGCATTGCGCCAATACATCATCGAGGATGTCCAGCCGGAGGTCGAGCAGATCCAGGGCGTCGGCCAGATCCAGGTGTACGGCGGCCGTCCGCGCATCCTGCAGGTCGAGCTGGACGAGAACCGGATCCGCGCGCTCGGCCTGACACCCGCCGTCGTCACGCAGCGAATCCGCGAGATGGAGTACGTGCGCGAGGCCGGCGCCGTCTACACCGAGGATGGCAGTCTCCGCACGATCGCGATCCGCCAGCGTACACAGGACACGCGCGAGGTCGAGCAGCTGCCCGTGCTCACAGACCGCGGCCGCATTGTACGCATTGAGGACGTGGGGCGTGTCTTTGCCACGTACGAGGACCACACGTCGTTCTATCGGATCGACGGGTTCCCCGCGGTGCGCGTGATGATCTACCGCGCGCCGCGCACGAACGCCGTACAGGTCGCGGACGCGGTCAAGGAGGGCGTGACTGCACTCGAACGCAGCCACCCGCGGGGCGTGCGGCTCATCATGGACCGCGACCAGAGCGAGGACATCAAGTCGCAGCTCTCCGACCTGCGCAACCGCTCGATCATCGCCGCTTTCATCGTCCTGGCCGTGCTGCTGCTGTTCCTGCGATCCGTCCGTGCCTCCGTCATCGTCTTCGCCACGGTCGTCTTCTCCGTGCTCATCACGGTCAACGTGATGTACTGGCTGGGCTTCACGCTGAACCTGTTGACGCTGATGGGCCTGGCGATGGGGTTCGGCCTGGTCGTCGACTGCGCGATTGTCGTGCTCGAGAATGCCTATCGCCGGCGCCGCATGGGCGATTCACCCGTGGACGCGGCCAGCAAGGGCACGCGCGATGTCGTGCTCGCCATTCTCGCGGCCACTGCAACCAACGTCGTCGTGCTCATCCCCTTCGTCTATCTCCAGGGCGAGCTGCGCATCTATTATGTGCCGCTCGCGCTCGTCGTCGGAATCGCGCAGATCGCCAGCCTCGGCGTTGCGTTCACGTTCATTCCGTCGGCCGGCGCGCGCCTGCTTGCCGCGATCAAGCCCATCGCGCAGTCCGTTCTCGACTCGCCTGTGACCGGACATCTGGCCGCGATTCCCGCGGCGCTCCGCCGCTCCTGGGTCGTACGCATGTACGCCGGGCTGATCCGCGTGTCCCTGATCCGGCCCTGGATCACGGTCACGCTCGCGGCCGTCGCGCTCGGCGGCTCCTGGTACATCTTCAACAAGTACGTCAGCCGCAACATGATCTGGGGCGCGTGGGGCGACAACCGCGACCGTATCGACATCCAGATCCTCCAGCCGCGCGGCGAAGAGCTGTCGAACACCGATGAGCTGGCGCGCTTCTTCGAGGCGCGGCTCCGCGCGATGCCGGAAATCGACAAGTTCACGACCAATGTCATGCCGGAGCGCGCGTCCATCAGCGTCTATTTCCCCGACTCGCTCCAGTACAGTGCGGTCCCGCCCGCGATCAAGGAGCAGATGGTGCAGTACAGCCTGCTCTTCGGCGGCACGGACGTGCGCGTGTACGGCTATGGGCCCAGCTTCTACGGCGGCGGCGGCGGTTCGGCACCGAACTACTCGATCAAGGTCCTGGGCTACAACTACGAGCAGGTCCGGCTGATCGCCGAGGACCTGGCATCGCGACTCAAGAGCTTCTCCCGCATCCGCGAAGTCGATACCAACTCGTCCGGCAACTTCTTCCAGCGGGACAAGGCGACGGAGGTCGTGCTCAACATCGACCGCGAGCGCATGGCGCTCCACGACCTGCGCGCCAGCGACGTCGTCGGCTATGTGGCCGCCGCTGTGCGCGGCAGCCGCAACACGAACACCGGCATGCAGGTCCGCGTCGGCGGCGAGGAAATGCAGCTGTCCGTGAAGCTGCTGGACAGCGAGAAGATGGACATGCTGCGCCTGCAGGACCTGCTGATCCCGACCGCGAACAACCGGGAAGGCGTGCGACTCAGCGAAGTCGCGTCCGTCATGGAGCGCAACGTCCTGAACCGTGTGGTCCGCGAGAATCAGCAGTACCAGCGGCTGGTCACCTACGAGTTCCGCGGCCCCGCCAAACTGGGGGACCGCGTACTGGACAGCGTACTCAAGTCCGTCTCCCTGCCACCCGGTTACGAAGTGGACAGGGCCCAGCTCTGGTCCTTCAATCGCGAGCAGCAGCAGGCCATCTGGGGCATCACGATCGTCGCCATCATCCTGGTCTACATGGTGAGTGCCGCCACCTTCGAGTCCTTCAAGCAGCCGTTCTGCGTGCTGCTCACCGTGCCCATGGCGCTGGTCGGCGTGTTCCTCACCTTCTTCTACACGGGCGCCAACTTCACGCGCGAAGCGTATATCGGCGTCATCATGATGGCCGGCATTGTCGTGAACAACGCGATCCTGCTGGTCGACCACGTGAACCAGCTGCGCCGCCGTGACGGCATGGCCATGCACGATGCGCTCGTGCGCGGCACCATTGAGCGCGTCCGGCCCATCCTGATGACCAGCCTGGCCACCATCTGCGGACTCATGCCGCTCGTCCTGTTCAGCGAGAACGCCAACGAGAACATCTGGAACGCGCTCGCGTACACGCTGATGGGCGGTCTCGCCAGCTCGACGATTCTCGTGCTGACGGTTACGCCGGCAACCTATCTGCTGTTCGAGCGCCGCGCCGAGAACCGGCGCCTGGCCGCCGCGGGGCTGCTGCCCGCCGCGCCGCCCATCGAGGCCGCGCCCCGGCCGCTAAGGTTCGCACTCCGCAGACTCGTACCGGCCCGGCTGCGCGGGTGGCGCAACCGACAGGCGCCCCCAGCGGACTGACGGTTTCTGGCTGACGGTCAGTCGATGCGGCCGCGCAGCTCCTTCGACCGTGTGCGGCTGGCCAGGATGCGGGAGCCGTCGCGCATGCGGATCTCCAGTCGCGATCCATCGTAGGGCTCGAACGCCTCGACGGCGTCCAGATTGACCATGTGCGACCGGTGCACGCGCACGAAATGGTCCGGGTCGAGCCGGTCACTGAGCGTCTGCAGCGGGATACGAAGCAGCAGCTGGCTGCCTCGCGTGTGGACAATGACATAATCGTCGCGTGCCTCGAAGCGATCGACTTCCCTCACATTGACAGGCAGTATCTTGCCGCGGTCGCGCACGAAGATCCGGCGGAGCAGCCGCCGCGAGCCCAGCGTTTCCTGCACGCGCTCCGCCGTGCCTGCGTCGCTGGGCAGGGACCGCAGCGCACGCTCGAGCGCGAAGCGAAAGCGCTCCTTGCCGAACGGCTTGAGCAGATAGTCGACGGCCGCCAGCTCGAAGGCGGTGACGGCATACCGATCGTGCGCTGTGGTAAAGATGACCGCAGGCTGGTGGCGGATGCGTTGCAGTACGCCGAGCCCGCTGAGTCCGGGCATTTCGACGTCGAGCAACAGAATGTCGGGTTCCGTTCGGTCGACCGCCTCGACTGTCGACTCGCCGTTGTCAGACTCACCGACAATGTCGACGAGCGGCACGGACGCGACGAGGTCGCGCAGCTTGCGCCGCGCGAGCGGCTCGTCGTCCGCAATGAATGCGGTGGGCTTCACGACACGGCCTCGCGCACCCGCACGCGTACGGGCAGCACCATGCGCACGCAGAATCCCGCCCCCGGTTTCGTCTCGACTTCAAGCGTGGCGCGACGGCCGTAACGCGATTCCAGCTGCCGTTTCAGTATGCTCAGACCGAGGCCGCTCTCCGGCTCCAGAGCCGCCGGACCGGCGCCAACGCCATTGTCTCCGACTTCAACGGCAAGGCGGCCTGTGTCCATCCGAGCACTGACGCGGATCGAGCCACCGGCCCCGCGGGGTGCGATGCCGTGCCGAATGGCGTTCTCGACCAGTGGCTGAAGCAGGAACGGCGGCACCATCGCATCGGCTGCGGCTTCATCGATATCGAAACTGACATCGAGGCGATCCCCGAAGCGAAGTCGCTCCAACTCGACGTAATTGCGGACAAACGCGATCTCGTCCTGAAGCCGTACGGATTCCAGTGCGCCGTGGTCGAGGGCGTAGCGAAGCAGCTCGCCCAGCCGGTCGATGGCATCCTCGGCGGCCGCGGCATCATGCCGCACCAGCGTGCTCAACGAGTGCAGGGAGTTGAACAGGAAGTGCGGGTTGATCTGCGCGCGTAGCGCGCGAAGCTGCTGCTGCGCCGCAGCCGTTTCCGCAAGTGCGCTGCTCACCTGCTCCTCGCGCAGCCGGCGCTGCGTGCGGATGAAATACGAGATGCCGGCGATCATCGTGTACATGT
>Ga0187892_10010782_pt1 | contig 11449 bp, 8 predicted proteins | sample MA1701073metaG_FD_139345 | JGI IMG/M metagenome (GOLD analysis project Ga0187892, IMG submission 139345) | Bio-ooze microbial communities from a basaltic lava cave in the Kipuka Kanohina Cave System on the Island of Hawaii, USA - MA170107-3 metaG ... | reverse complement strand
GTAGTGCATCACTCTGATTCGCGGCGGCAGTAGGCGAGGGCGTTTGTCACCTGACGTCAACCCTCCTGTTCCTACGGGGTCGGCAGTCGGTATCGGGATCGGAATCGAAATTCATGTCGTTGCGCTCGATTCCGATACCGATTCCGACCCCGACCCCGCTGCAGAATTACAATTTGGTTGATGTGAGCCCGGTTCCCACGAATCAAAGTGATGCACCACCCAAAGTCCATGTTCGACCGAGTGGTGGCGGCACTCACGAAGCCAGGGGTGCAGCCCCTGGGGCGAAGCCCTGGCGTGCCGGCCAGATCGTGGGCGAGTGCGCGAAGAACCAGGGGCTGCACCCCTGGCTGGTGACTACCGCCCCTCCGGGGCTCTCCAAGCCCCGCGGAACGTAACGACCTACTGTCGACTGTGGACTGATTGACTGTCGGCAAATCTATTGTCGAATCGAGGCTACCATCAACTCCCGTGCGAATGTCGGTGATGAAGATCGGGCCAGTGTGGATGCAGGTGCTCGAGCGGCTCGTGGACGTGGCGGTGCGTGTGCTGCGTTGAGAGCGGAAGGCCCGGATGCACGTGCAGATGGTGGCCATCGTCATGGCGATGGCTATGAATGTGCTCAGTTGAGCCGTGGTGATGCGGATGCCCATGTTGGCCCGCGACGAGAGCGGCGACCGACACAACCAGCACGGCAGCGGCAATCATCTGCCCCATCGTCAACGGTTCGCCGAGAATCAACACTGAGAGCGCCGCACCAGCGAATGGAGCGGTTGCGAAGATGCCTTGTGCGCGTGTCGCACCGAGCTGCTGAGCGGCGGCGAGGTAGAAAGCGATGCTGAGGCCATACGACAGACCGCCGAGCGTCAGTGCAGCAACGATGCTTCCCGTCGACGCATGCAGCGGCGCGACCGCAAGGCCAATTGCGAGGTTCACGCTACCGGCTACGAATCCCTTCCACAGGGTGCTGTGACTCGGCGTCATTCCGTCGATCAACGCCATGAGCTGATTGTCGACACCCCAGCACACACAAGCCGCCGTAACCAATAGTGCCCCCGTTAGATCCAGCGAGCCTCCGTTCCAGGAGAGCATCGCACCGCCGGCAGTGATGCCGACGACTCCCAGCGCGCTACGCCGGCTGAGATGATCGCGAAAGAGAAGAACCCCGAGCACCGCCGTCGCTGCCGGCTCGAGGTTCAGGAGCAGCGAGGTCGTTGCCGCTGACTTGATGCCGAGCCCTGCCAACATCAGGACGGGGGCGGCGATGCCGCCAAGGGCGATCGCCCCTGCCAGCCGCCACCGATTGATGCGATCCAGTCGCCGGGCGTCCGATTGGCGCCATTCGCGAGAGGATAGCGGAAGCATCATGAGAGCCGCGCCCAGATAGAGAAATCCCGCGAGCTGAAAGGTATCGAACGTCGTCAGCAGGATTTTGCTGATGGGGGTCGATGCGCCGAACAGAATCGCCGCGGCGAGAGCTAACAGGAGAGCGCGCATGTGCGAGTTCCACGCCGCAGTGACAAGGCACTCAACGGGTGCGGCAGTTAGCCTTGATGAGCGTACACAGGTGAGTCGACTGTCGACTCACCAGATCATTCCTACCTGAGCGGCAATCATGACGATGAGAGAGAGAAAGCTAGCGATCTGGACGAAGAAGAACACGAAGCGCAGAGACGCCACGGAATTGGTCTGTACAAGAGACACATGGATCAACGACTGCATGATGCGGGCAACGAGAATACTGATGCACAGCCAGTTTACCGCCGGGCCGCGGACGCCGCCCAGGTGGAGTGCAAGCACAATGGCCCCAAAGACAGGAAGGTTTTCGATGCAGTTCGCGTGCGCCCGCACCGCACGCTTGTACCATTCCTCTCCCTCGATCTGGTCACTTCGAAAATCCTTGATCGCAACTCGCCCGGTGAGAATCCGGCTCCAGCGATACATGCCAACGGTCGTCAGCAGCAGGATCACGGTCCACGCGGCGAAGCCCAGCAGCATCCACACTGGTACCGTCATCGTTCAGCCTCCCACTCAGATATGGCACTGAAGCGATATCCCGAACCCGAGGCGGCAGCCAAGAAGCAACCCTTCGAGAGTCGCCTTGCCACATCACTTGCCAATACACCAGCCCACGCGTGGCGCGATAGCCCGCCGTCACGTTCGCCGCGGGGACGCGAGGCCGGGGCGTGCCGCCGCAATCCAACCGACCCTCTTGTGTCTGCGCGCGCGCCTCGGAATATAGGCACAACAAATTCTCCGTGGAGTGTGTCTGTGCGCTTCCCGCGGTGATAATTTGCGATCTCAAGGGAGGAGCTTGCAATGCCCATAGATCCGAAGAAGGCGATGGCCGCCACCATGGCGAGCGGCAAGGGCAGCTGGGGCCAGGACGACGTGATCCTGTACCACCTCGGCTGCGGCGCCGGCTTTCAAAAGCCGACCGATCCGAAGGAGTTGGAGTACACCTACGAGGCCAAGCTCAAGGTGCTGCCAAGCTTCGGCGTCATTCCGGTGTTCGGCGCCATGGGCGGCATGGCCGGCATGCCGGGCGTCGAGATCAATTTCATGATGGTGCTGCACGGCGAGCAGGACCTCGAAATCCACCGGCCGATCCCAACCTCGGCCGCTGTGGTGAACCAACCGCGCATCGCCGCGATCTACGACAAGGGCAAGGCGGCGCTGATCGTGATCGAGGTCGACACCACGCTCGAGAATGGCGAAAAGCTGTTCACCAACCGCTTCGGCATCTTCGCCCGCGGCGAGGGCGGTTTCGGTGGCGAGCCGGGGCCGAAGACCGCCAACAACGCTCCCGACCGTGCCCCCGATCTGGTCGTCGAGTCACCGAGCATGCCGCAGCAAGCGCTGATCTATCGTTTGAGCGGCGACAAGAACCCGCTGCACGCCGATCCCGAGTTCGCCAAGATGGGCGGGTTCGACACCCCGATCCTGCACGGTCTGTGCTCCTACGGCATCGTCTGCAAAGCTGCGGTCGACGGCATGCTCGATGGCGACGTCAACAAGGTGGCTCGCTACCAGGCGCGCTTTTCCGGCGTGTTCTTTCCCGGCGAGACGATGGTCACGTCGATGTGGAAGGAGGGCAATCAGATCATTCTCGCCGCCCAGGCCAAGCAACGCCAAGCGGCAGTGATCAGCAACGCTGCGATCACGCTGCGCTGAGGCTCACCGCAGGCCGACGAGCGTGGCAACGTCGTCGTGCAGCGTCGCACGGATGCGTTCGACGGTGGCGGCGCGCCCCCGTTGCTTGGTCGCCGCGTACGCGGCTTGCGAGAACACCCCGAGCCGGCGCGCCTCCTCGAGCGCCGCCCTTTGCAACTCGTCTGCGGCGACCACGCGGTCGAGGTAGCCGGCGTCACATGCAGCGTGCGGCTCGTAGATGCGGGCCTGCAAGGTGGCGCTGGTGAAGTGACGTTTCGACAGTCTGTCCCGTGCGAGCTCGGTGGCGAACACCGGCAGCGGTAACTGAATCGCCACTTCGTTGAGCCCGATCTTGAACGCACCGGCCGTGCCAATGCGTGTGTCGCTCGCTAGCAGGAGTAAGGCACCCGCCGCCAACGCGTGGCCGGTGCAGGCGACGACAACGGGCTGCGGATGCAGGTACATCCGCAGCAGCAGTTCGGCACCAGCGACCACTAGCTAGATCGTGCGCCGCCTGCGGACCGCCGGTCATCGTGGCGAGATCGAACCCTGCGCAGAAGCGGGTCGCGCGTCCCGTGAGTACGAGTGCCGGCGCTTCCGCTTTGGCGCGTTCAAGGCCGGCGTGCAGCGAATCGATAACCGTGTGCGACAATGCGTTGGCCTTGCCGTCATCGATGGTGATGAGGGTGAGGCCGTCGCGCTGTTCGTAGCGGACTGGGTCGGTCGACATCTGGAATCCTCCTAACCGACTGATACCTTGCCACGACTGCACGAGGCCAGACAGCACGGTGAGGACGCCGTGCTACAAGAACCGCCAGGCTGGCGGATCAGTGCGGACGCAGAGTTAGGGGACGCGTTCCACAGGCTGGCCGTTGGAACCCGTGAGGTCTCCCGGCAGGGATGCAGCGGGCAGATCCGAAGTAGCGTCGAGGTCGATCGTCACAGCCGCGGTGCCGCGGCGCCCGTCGCTGCCGCGAATCTCCACTGCGTAGTTTCCTACGGGGAACTGCTTGCCGTCGCGGCGGGTCAGGTAGAAGTAACCGTGGCGGAACGGCTGCACTGAGTGCTGCCGCACGGCGGACTCGGCCGGTGCGGTGATGGAGATCTCCGCGTCGGGAATCGGTTCGGCGAAGGCCGCGTTGATGATGAGGTGGGTGCGCGGCAGCCCCTCGCTCTGCGGCTCGACCCACTGGAAGGCGTCGCGAACCTCGAACGGCGCGGCGATGCCGCCGGACGGCTGCGGCGGGAAGGCGAGTGTACTGCCCAGATAGATCTGCTCGTATCCATCGTAAGACATCCACATGAATCCTGCGTCTCCCCATTGTGTGCCGAAGCTGTTCATGATGAGCACCGCGCCCGCGCTGCCGTCGGGCCCGGTCATGTCGTCGTCGTAGCCGACGATGGTAATGCCGTGCTGTGCGCAACCACTTGATGTGGTGGTGCTGGCGACGCACGCGAAGCTCCCGTTCGCGGTGGTCTTCTCGGTACATGTCGTGGTCGACGGCGTCGGCGCCGGGGACGGACATGTGGCCGGTACGTCGAACACCCCGCTGCCGCGGAACTGTGGAAACTCCCAGGGCACCATGATCGATGTCTGGACGACATACCCCTGCGCGATCCAGCCCTTGAGGGCGGTGAGGGCTGCCGTCGAGTCCGCTTCAGCAAACGTGCACCAGTGGCCGATACTCAGGTCCGTGGAGAACGTCTGGTTGATGTTTACGCTATTCAGGTACATGCACGATGCTTCGTACTGGATTAGCGCCAGGCTCGGCGCGGAGTTCATGACCAGATAGTTGAGCGTGGTCGGAGCCGCCGTGCCGTCGGGGCACACCTTGGTCGGCGGGTTTTGCTGCATGCCTTCTTGATTGAGCACCCACGGGTAGACGAACCCGGGGCTGACGGTGTTGGTGAGATCGCTGATGTTCTGCTGGTTGGTCAAGTTGGCCGCGTACGAACCCATCGCATATCCGGACGACCATACCTCGCAGGAGCCGATCTTTCCCTGACTCTGCACCGGCGGCAGGGCGTCGGTTGGTATCGCAGCGGTCGGCGGCGGCGTGGGCGAGAGACCCATACGCTGCGCCAGCGCCGGCGGGGGGAGGCACTTGGTGAGCTGTGCAGCCTCGGCGTCGGAAGGTAGCTGGGCGCCGAACTCGCCGTCGCGTTCAGGTATGTCGTCGTCGGTAGAGGTCGGCGTCGAGGTGGCCGAGGGTCGTGGCGTTCCGGTCGGTGTGGGTGTTGCTGCGCCGTTGTCGTCCGACCCGCACGCCGCGAGTCCGAACGCGATGGCGCCGATCAACCAAAGCCACATGCCCCTCCAATCCATCGGCAGTGTCCTCCTCTCAGCCACGGCGCGGTGGCGCGCGATCGAGAATGACCGACTCGGGTTGGGTTGACAAGGAGTTGCACCGCGCTACGAGCAGGTAGCACACCTCGCCGGCGCGCCCCGAGGTCGGGGTGGGCGCCGACTGCAACCGAGCATTCAAGCGAGCAGGGCCGGTTTCCTTGGGCGCTCTTTTGGACTAAAGGGCGTTCGGGAACGATGGCCGATGCATCGGCGACGCGACAACGGCCGCGGTAAGCGCGACGGGACCGGTAACGCTGCGGCGCCCGTTCTTGGAGCGCATGTGGGCACCGTCATCTCGCTGCCTGCTGCTCCCCATGAACGGCACTTTGCGCAGGGGTTGCGGGCTGGAAGTTCTGCAGTTGTGTTCTGGAGGCATCGGGCAAGCGTTGGCGGCGAGTCGAGGGGACCTCACCTCGGATGCGAAAGGAGATCATGAATGAACAAACCCAGAACCCCGAGAAAGCCCCAGGCGCGCACCCGTGCGATTAGCGGAATGGATGCGGTCGAGATCAAAGTCACGGTCCGCCCGGATCAGGAACTGCAGGCGGAGCGCACAATGGAGCTCAACGAAGACACGGCGGATGTTCGACTGGTCTACTTCTACGACACCCCCCGTCTCGATCTCTTCAAGGCCGGAGCTGCTTTGCGGGCGCGACTGGTGAAGGGTGACAATGATGACTCGACCGTCAAGTTTCGCCCGGTCGACTCCGCTAAAATCTCGCAAGATTGGAAGGGATCGAAGGGCTTCAAGCTGGAAGCGGATTGTGTCGGTACCCGCGTGGTCTGCTCAGCTTCGTTCACGGTTACCCAGAAGCGCGACGAGATTGACGACGTTGCGAAGGGAAAGCGGCCGATCCACAGACTCTTCTCCAAAGACCAGGAGCGTTTCCTGAGCGACTTCTACAAGGGACCATTCGATTTTGAAAAACTTCGCGTCATGGGGCCAATTCGCGTGCTTCGTTGGAAATCAAAGCACAAGGGCTTTCCTTACGAATTGACTACGGAAGAATGGAGACTGCCCCAAGGTGAGGACCTCGTGGAAGTTTCGATCAAGGTACCACCGCGCAAGGAGGCCCAGGCGCGAAAGGATTTTGACAAGCATTTGAGACAACTTGGTCTTGATCCGGCCGGAGCTCAGGAAACCAAGACCCGTACTGCCTTGGAATATTTCGCCAAGACGCATCGAAAGACAAAAGCGTAAGCCACTAGTATCGAACTCCGCGGGGGCACCGTTTGCGGATTCGCGTGCTGCGGACCGAAGGCGCAGGTACTCTGCCCGGGGAACTCGTACGCGAGCAGGCGAATGAAGGCGTTGCTGAACATTCAAAACCTGACCAAGGGATACACCTTGGGTCAGAAGCGCATCGCGGTACTGCAGGGCCTTTGCATCACCGTAGACCCCGCCGAGATGGTGGCCATCATGGGACCAAGCGGGTCGGGCAAAACCACTCTGCTGAACTGCATTTCCGGGATCGACTCTCCCGAAGCCGGTGAGGTCCTACTGTCCGGCAAGCCGGTGAACTACACCTCCGAAAAGGAAAAGACCCTTCTGCGACGGCGCGACATCGGCATGGTCTTTCAGTTCTTCAATCTCATTCCGACGTTGACGGTTTGGGACAACGTCGCGTTGCCCCTGATGATCTCGAAGGCCCCGGAAGGCGTCTACCGCACGCGAGTTGGCGACCTCCTCGCCCAGGTTGGCTTGGAACAGCGCGCTCTGCACTACCCGTTCCAGCTGTCTGGTGGTGAGATGCAATTAGTGTCGGTCGCGCGCGCTTTGGTGCATTCTCCGGTCTTGCTGCTCGCCGACGAGCCGACCGGCAACGTCAATCCCAGCGTGGGCCGTGTCATCATGGGGATTCTCCGCGGCACGGCCAAGCGCCAAGGGACGGCAATCGTCCTGGTCACCCACAGCCCCGAGCATGCGGCCTGGGCTGACCGAGTCTGCTTTCTGAAGGACGGGGTCATCGCCCAGGTACATGTCCAACGAGGGGAGACCGACGCCGTCTCGTCGATCTACGAGCATCTCCTGCGTCTCGGCATCTGACGCTGATGACGAACCTGAACGTGCCGCTCGCCGCGAAGCTGGCGACGCGAAACCTGACCCAACATCGAATCGTGAGCGGCGCGACCGTCTTGGGTGTTGCCATTGGAATGATCGTGGTGGGCGCGATCTTGATCGTAGACAACAACACGGCGCACACGCCGGACCAGCGGGCGCGTCTCGCGCAAGATGCCCGCGGAAGCAATCCGTCGCCTCTGGGATCGAAGCCACTAGACATTTCCGCGATCACGTTCGTGCGGCAAGCCCAGCCGGGTCGACCCGGTATCACTCTCATTCCGACCCAAGAACGGAAAGGAGACGCGCACGCCACGGGCGCACGCCCCTCCCGTCGCGGCGTTGAGGACTATCAAACCATGCGGCTGGCCGTGCGGCTCGCTTCGCTGCTGGCCTTTTCGATCGGCGCGGTCATCGTGTTCTACACGATGCGCTTCTCGGTGGCATCGCGGTCCCGGGCGTTGAGCCTGTTGCTCTGTCTCGGAGAATTCCGCTCGAACATCGCTGTGTCGCTGATGGTGGAGTCACTGGTGCTGGGTCTGGCCGGAACGGTGTTGGGGACGCTCATGAGTGTGCCGGTGGCGCGCTATCTTCTGTGGAGAGGCATTTCCACGACAGGACAGGCCCCGCTGCGCGACTTCGCCATCCCGTGGCTCGAGCTCGGAATCATGAGTGCGATCAGCATTGGCATCGCGCTGTTCGGAATAGCAGGTCCGGTGAGAAGCCTCTTCCGCATGGATCCCGTTACCGTCCTGCAGCCCCGCTTCGTTGACGAAGAACTGCGGGTGGTTCCTGTGGCCTCCAAAAGTCTCCTGTGGGCGATCCCGCCAGTTTCGGTTGCGGCCTACCTTCTTGCCCGTCCCTTCTTGTACACGTGGCTTTCTGTGGTCGAGTTCTTCTTGATCGAAGCCGCCTTCGTCATGGTGCTCACCATCGTCACCCTCTGGTGGGTGCAACCCCTCCTACGCCTCGCGTTGCGCGTGTTTGACGTGTTCTTTCGACCGCTTTTCCCCTTGGAAACGTTGTTGACTGGCCGGCGGATGCGTCTCACCAGCCAAAAACTGGCGTCCTCGATCATCGGCATCACGCTCGTCTTCAGCTTGCTCACGTGCCTGCACGACATCACCGGCGCCCTGAAGGCAGAAATCGCCAACTGGGCAGCGGACGCTTTGTCACCCTTTGCGTACTTCGAGAGGAATGCCCAAGGAGGCACCGGCGCGACGGTTCTGCGCGCCAGAACTACCGCATCGGAGTTTTACTTCTTCAGGCTGTCACAAAAGGTCGCCGGTGAATTCCCAATCCGCTTGGTCAGCGCCGACGATGTCAATCCGTTCCGCGAGGCGCGAGGACGACCTCCGTTGCGTCCCGGAACCGTCATCTTTTCCAAGACACTCGCGGCTCGATTCGGGGTTGCGGTCGGCGATGCAACCGACATCACCAGTCAAGACCAGGTGCATCGGTTCGAGGTCATCGATATTGCCGACGACATCGGGTTTGCCACGGAACCCGGGCTCTACGTCGATCTCAAATCGTACGCCGTGTTCAGTGATGGGAATCCGATGTTTACCGACAATCTGGAGCAGACGCTCGGGCAATACGTCGCGGTACGTCCCGTTAAAGGAGAGCGTTTGTCCCGCGATGCGAAGTGGACCAGTGCCCTGTCGCCCGACTATCGGTTCTTGGGGCGGGGTGATGGCCCGGGCAATTGGCAAGTGCGGGAGATCGATCGGGACTTCCTGATCTTCGATTTCGTCATGCTCATGACCATCGGACTGGCAGCGATCGGAGTCGCGAACGCGCTACTGATGCAAGTGCACGCCAGGGATCGCGAGTTTTCCGTCTTGAGAGCGGTTGGCATCAGCCGGCCGCAGATTTTCAAACTGCTCCTGATTGAAAGCCTGATCATTGGCTTGCTCGGCGCGGTGCTCGCATTCACCTTGGGTCATGTGCTGGGGCTCATCAGCGTGGAGTTCCTGGATCGCTTTACCTTGTTCGAATACCGGTTCGTCTTTTCGGCGCGCGCCGCGCTGTGGATTTCCGGGCTTGCGGTTTTCACCTGCTGTGCGGCCGCTCTGTACCCGGCTTTCATCGCGGCGCGTCCGTCGTCGGCTGAGTCCCTGCACTACGAGTGAGATCGCCCCAGACACTCCTACGCGCAGCCCAGCAAGGCGTGCTGGACTGCTTTGAGGATCTCGTCGACGGTCACTTGCCCGTCGCGATTGACATCGCCCGCCGCGCAGCTGCCGCCGTCACCTGAGGCCATCTGCACGAGGGTGAGCAGGTCGGTGATCGTCACGTCGCGGTTCCCATCGCAGTCGCCGGCGCATGGCGGCGGGCTGATGATGTCGGTGCGGACGGCGGTCGGAATGAAGGTCGGCGTCGGAGTACGTGTCGCGGTCAAGACGGGCGTCCGCGTTGGCGTGCGGGTCGGGATTGGCGTGAGGGTTGGGGTGACGGTCGGGAAGGCGACTACAAAAGTGGCGAGCATGTCGATACCGGGGTCGCCGATGTCGATGACGCTGACGCCCGCATCGGCGCCTCGATAGAGCCGCGCCGCTGGGTTCGAGGCCGCATCGAAGCGGCGATTGGTGCTTGTACCGGGGAAGGGATCGCCGCCATCGCCGCGGTTGACGTTACGCTCCAGGTTCCACTGCCCGTCGGCCTGCGCGACCGCCACCTGATAGTGATGTTCGAGGCACGACGGCTCACCGAGCGGGTAACACTCGTCCGAATTGCTGCCGCCCGCTACATGCCAAATCAGCAACCCGGCGCCCGGAAGCGCCTCGTCGAAGCCAATGGGCGCGCGGTTCTCAATGAGAAAGTACTCCGCGAGCGCGTTGGTGTCGCGGAGCTGATAGACATCCGGCGTGGTCTCAACCGCGCCAATCTCCACCTGCAACTGCCCTGGCTGGACGATCCGTGGTTGCAGCCAGCCGAGCCAGGTCTTCGACCACGGGTCGAGGTGCGCAGGGCGGTCGCCGGCGTCGAAACGTCCCAGCCAGTAGCCACCCCCCATCAGGCTCCAATCTCCGACCCCGGCCGAGCTGTAGTCGACATCGTACAGATCCGGAAGCCCGAGGACGTGGCCAAATTCGTGGGCGAACACTCCGATCGTGCTGAGTGCGCCATCGAAGCCGCGCTCCGACTGGATCGTGTACGCACCGACAGTCAGGTATCCCGTTCCACAACGACTCTGGGTGGAGAAGGGGGAGATAGCGGAGAAGTGGGGCCAGATCGTGTCGGGCTCGTTGACGCTGCCCTGATAGACGACCATCACAGCATCCACCTGGCAATCGCCGTCGTTGTCGTAGGGGGCGAAGTCGAAGCCATCCAACTCGGCTTGCGCTACGGCCTCCCTGATCAACTCCGCGACTCTTTCCATGCGGTCGTGCGACGCGCCCGGTGCGTCCTCGCCGTAATAGTCGTGCGGGTGCGGAGCCTGGTGCCAGCCGCTGATACCCGACGGGCCTGAGGCGACCGTGAACTGGCCGTACGACACCTCGCTGTAGTAGTCGCGCAAGCTATGCGTGTTCGTCCCGAACAAGCGCTGCTCGAAGTGCTGCGGCGTGCTGCTGGGAACCCGATCTGCGAAGCTGACGAGCAACACCGGGAGATTCCAGGTCCCGCGCGGCGACGCCGGTCGCGCACGAGCGGCCCGACGGTACAGTCGGACAGGAGTGATCGGCCGCAGCTCTCGGGAAAGGCCTGGATACGGCGGATCGACGCCCACCACCGCGGGCGTGCCGACGAGCTGCCCGTTGTCTCCGACCGTCGCATAGGACCAGCGCCCGTCTTGATCGCGGACGATCGTATAGCCGTCTTCGGTTTGCCAGCCGTGCGCCCACTCGTCGCCCCACTGGCGTGCTTGGAATCCGGTGCCGTCTGGTTGCGTC
>Ga0187892_10010781_pt1 | contig 11449 bp, 3 predicted proteins | sample MA1701073metaG_FD_139345 | JGI IMG/M metagenome (GOLD analysis project Ga0187892, IMG submission 139345) | Bio-ooze microbial communities from a basaltic lava cave in the Kipuka Kanohina Cave System on the Island of Hawaii, USA - MA170107-3 metaG ... | reverse complement strand
CTGCCCGCGCGAGCAGCCGGTGAACTTCGCCGTCCCGGGGGGCATGCCGCCCAGTCCGCCGGTCGAGCGGCCGGTGTAGAAGACCACTTCGTTATTGATGGTGATGTACCCCTGGTCCGGGAAGTCCAGGATGTTGGGCGTGATGACCCCGATCTGGTTCTGGGTCGAGTCGACGAACCACTGCATCGTCATCGGGTCCTGCTTGTCGCCGGCGACGGTCGCGATCGGGTTCTGGGCGAAGTTGTAGGAGAGCATGGCGCCGCCGGTCGTGATGCCCTTGTCATATACGGCCGGCGGGTACTCGGTGCCCGGGACGACGACTTGCCCGTTCTGGATCTTGCTGGAGTAGCCGAAAATCGAGACGGTCGCCTGGGCGGGGTGCGCCCGCGGCGTGGTCCCGCGCGCGCCGCGCACCAGGAGGCCGGCGTTCTTGTCGTATACGATGATCTCGTCGCCGACGAGGAGGGGCGTCGGGCCGTTGGGGGCGAGGAACGTGTCGTCCTGGAGGGCGATCGTGGTCGACGTCTGGCTCATCCCGCCGGTCAGTTTCGTGATGATCTTGTTGCCCTCGGGGCTCACGTGGCGAAATTTCTGCTGCGGGTGGGCGAAGCCGTCGACGAGGAGGGCCAGCTCCGCGTACCGGTTGCTCTTCCAGTAGGCCCCGAGGTGGTACCAGGTGTCCGTCACGGGGGTGAAGGGCATCCGGACTTCGGCGGCGCCGTTGTCGGAGCGATCGAGGGCGACGCCGATCGTCGCGTCGGAGGCCGTGAGGACGAGCTCGTTGTTCTCCACGCGGAGGCCCAGGCGGTTGGACCACTCCTGCTCGCGGATGTCGAAGATCTGGAGCGGGTTGCCGATCGAGTCGAAGCGGACCCACAGCTCGACGCCGCCGGCCGCCACGTCGGGCCGCATGCGGCCGGGCCCCGGATTCTGCGACGGGGGCGGCTCGGTAGTGAACACCCGGCGCCAGGGGTAGGTCTGGCCCTGGCCGCCCTTCAGGCGTTTGCCTTCGAGCGTGCCGTCGAAGTGCTCGCGCGGGTCCCTGTTGGGCCAGCCTTCCAATTCGTCCCCGTATTGCGACTGGCCGCGGTAGTCCCGGGAGGGCACGAGGGTGACGTAGGCTTCGTTCCCGCCGGGCCCGGGACGCTGCTGGGCCTTGAGCGCGGTGTCGCTGGGGCCGTAGGCTTGGCCCTGTTCGGGAGGAATCCCCGGGGGAAGGGTCATGTTCGGGAAGGAAATCATCCGGCTCCCGAAGGGGTACCCGCCGGCGACGCGCGAACGCGGGAAATGGCCGGTGAGGTCCGCGCCGGCCGAGAGCATGAGGTCGAAATCGAGCTGGCTTTCCGCCGACCGGGTGAGCGGCGCAGGGGGCGAGACGCTGACGACTTCGCGGAAGCCCCGGCCGGCCACCTGGGCGCCGGAGGGGTTGTTCATCGACGAGAAGGCTTCCAGGGTGACCACGTCGTAGGACTTGAAGCAGAACGGCACCGTTCCGCTTCCCCCGAGGACCGCCGCGCTGGGGCAAACGGCGTTGACGGCGACCGTCATGCGCTGCTCTTCGCGCAAACCGAGCCCCGCCAGTCTGAGGAGGAACTGATCGAGCCGCTGGATGGGCTGGCCGGCGAACGCCTGGGCGAGCTGGACGGCGGCGCCGCTGTCGACGAGGCTTTGCGGCAGGTTGACCCAACTGAGGCCTTCGAAGACGGCGATGAGGGTCTCGCGGCGAGCGGTGTTCAAGTTGACGGGGTGGCGGCCTTCGACTTCGATGATGCCCTCCGCGTAGCCGGCCGGGATCGGCGGGCTCGTCGTGAACGTGTGGGGCGGCGGCACGGGGGCGGTGATGTTGTTCCCGGTGACCTCGGCCTGGAAGGGCCGCAGCCCCGGCTTGGACACGCGCACCCGGGAACCGATCCCCAGGACCAGAAGATTGTCCACCGCGAACCCGGCCCCGCCTCCCTGGAGCCGGACTTTTTGGGGGCACACCCAGGTCGAGTCGCGCCCCGAGTACAGGGTGAGGTAGTCTTTGGCCGCCGGGACGCTCATCTGGGCGAACTGAAGGGGCTGGACGTTGGAGCGGCCCGTCACGGCGGTTCCGAGCGTGGTCAGGGCTCCGAGCGGGGCCGAACCGACATTGAGTTTGCCCTGTTCATCCTGGACGGTCAGGCCCCAGATGGCGCCTTTGGGGTCGGAGACCTTGAGCCGCTTGAGGTACATCTCGTCGAGGCGAACGTCGAATTCCTGCGCCGTATCGAAGTAGTACGAGGCCATGGCCCCGGACCCCGCGGATCGCTCGATGGGGTCGACCCCCGGCATGAGGCGCCAGAGGGCGTAGTTCTTCGTCCCTTCGGCCCCGTAGTCGGCCTGCGAGGCGTACCGCGCCACGGTGCCCGCCCGTTCCTGGAGAATCATGGAAAGGACGAAAGGCGTGGCCACGATGGCCAGCGCCAAGACCACGGTCAGGACCAGGACCAGCGCCAGGCCGCGTTGGGATCCCCTACCCACCTCGACTCGCGATGCCGCCTCACTGCGTTCGGCGGCATCTGCTCGCTCAGTGCAAGCATCCAACAACTCTCGCCTTTTGACGAGCGACGCGAAGTGTGGTGAGCGAGCCGGGACCCGGAGCGCGGCGGAGGGTCCCCGGCGAGTCGAACCACGTCCTGCTTGACTGGCTGGAGGTAGCCGATGACCCATATTCTCCTCGCTCCGCCCCTTACACCTATAGTACAGAGAACGCATGAAAATCGGCGTTCTTGCGCCAATATGACATTTTAAGTACGACCCATTGAGTTCATAAAGATGAGTCTCACCACAAAGACACGAAGACCACAAAGAAAAGGCGTCCGGATGGCCTTTCGATGTGAATGCTTCGTGGTCTTTGTGTCTTTGTGGTGCAACAGGTCTTTACGAATTCGCTAGGACCAACTTAGCGCGGCCAGATTGTCACTTTTCGCGGAGCCAGAGGTCTTTGAAGGCGATGGTGGCGGAGCCGCCCGACGACCGGAGGACGATGTCGCCCGGCTCTCCCCGCGGCAGGTTTTCCGAGAGCACGGTCTTTCCTTCGATCTCCAAGGTCAGCTTCGTCCCGACCCGCAGGACGAAAGTTTGCCAGACCCCCATGGCCACCTTGCGATCGCCGGACCTGGTGGGCTCCGGGACATCGCGAAGGTGAATGTCTCCGTCCGAGTGAAAGAGCAATCGAGGTGAATCTCCGGGCGCGCCTCTCACCCTGTGGACCGAGATCGCGCCCGCATGCAGGGTCGGGTTGCCCTGCACCATTCGAAGGCTTCCCCGCAGCTCGAATTCCCGGCTCGCCACCGCGCGCCGCACGTCGGCGCCGCCCCGCAGGAGAATCGCCCCGTCTTCGATGCGCGGTTCGCCGCCGTCCCGCTCCCAACCGCCCAGGTCTTTCCCGTCGAACGTGCACACCCACCCGTCCTTGTCCTTGTACCCGACCTCGTTTCGGCCGGGAGGGGCGACGGCCTGTCCTTCCTCATAGAGCGCCTTGACCACCGCGGCGCTCAGCGCCCGCCTGTAGAGCCGCACGTTGTCGATCACGCCCTTCGCCGCCCACGTGTAGGGATCCCCGGGCGCGGCCCCTCGGCCCACCTGCCAGCGCGCGGTCCCGTAGCCCCGGGGGACTGAACTCCCCGCCCAGCCGTTGGCCTTGCCGGGCTCCGCGTTGACGTAGACCTGGACGGTGCGCGCGTCCGAATCGACCACCCCGGCCAGGAAATAGAAAGTCCCCGGACGGGACTCCGCGGCCGCGACGGCGCTCACCATCCCATCCTTGAACCAGTGATCCAGCCAGAACCTGCCGTCCCAGGCGTACCGGAGCCCCTCGTGGAACCCCGGCTTCAGGACGACCCCGAAGGCGTCATTCGTGGCCCGGCGCTGAGGCACCGTCTCCGGCTTGAACCAGGCGCAGAGCGTGTAGCTCCGGTCCTGCAGCGCGTCGAGCTCCGGCGAGTTCGGAAGCTCGAGGAAGTCGTCCACGCCGTCGAACTGAAGTCCCCGGCCGTTGCGCGCGGCGACCCAGGAAGGCCCGTTCACGGCCCTCCCGTGGTGCCCGCGGCCTGATGCGTCCGCCGCCACGGCGCCGGTGCTTTCGTCCAGCCTCCAGTGGCCGACGAGGTCGGACCCCGGGGCCGGTTCGCCGGACGGGGGCGGGGCGGGCGCCGCGGGGGAGGCCTCCGGCTTGAACTCGGCAGGCTTGTGAAAAAGAGCTTCCGCCGGGATGAGCGCCAGGGTCGACACGCTCGCCGCCCTCCATTCCAGCCGGATCACGGCGCCCTGTTGCCCCTGGAAGTATTCGAGCCGGACCCGGTGAAGGCCGGCATCCAGCGCGCACGAACCCAGGTCGCGCGCGGGCGCATGCAGGCTCCAGTTCGACACGATCGGGACGTCGTCGATGAACAGCCGCACGCCGTCGTCGCTCGTCGTTTGAAAGAAGTACCGCGCGGGGTAAAGCACCCGGAGGTACCCGGTCCAGCGGACCGAGAGCATCTCCCGGGGTCCGTCCGGCCAGCGCGGACGGCTAAAGAAATCAAAGTCCACGACCCCGTCGATCACCGTCTTGAGCGACCGGTTGAACTCCGTCCCCTCGTGGTACTCCCCGACGAGCCCCGGGCTGAACCCGACCGTCTCCTTGGTCTCCGCCTTGAGAAGGTCCTTCGAGGGGGGCGCCGCCAAGGGAAGCCTGCGCAGCGTGACCCGGTGGATCAGCCAGGACGTCGCTCCGCTCGCGAACCGGAAGTCGGCGCCGCCGTCCTGGCGCGTCTCGAACCGCGGGTCGCCCAGCGTCAGGCGGGCGAGCCTCCAGATCTTGCTCCCCGGAAAGGCGATCTGCCCCGCCTCCTTGAACCTTCCTTCGAACCCCGTCCTCAAGTCCCAGGAATCGTATTCCACGCCGAAGTTCGTCCTCGGCTCGTCGAAATACTCCACCTCGACTTCGACCGCGTCCCCGGGTTTCAGCCACTCGTCGGCGGCGTCGAAGTAGAGACGGTGATTGCCGTCGACGTTCGCTTTGGGCCGCACGCACGCCTTTCCGGCATGGACGACGTTCTCGAAGGGCCCGTCGGGGATATCGCGCACCTTGAGGCCCTGGCTGCGCCCGCCGGGCCCGAAGACGATCTCCAAGGTGTGGCCCGGGGCCGGCGCGGGAGGAGGACGCGGCGGCGGGACGGGGAGCGGAGCGGGCGTCGGGTTCGGGGGGACAGGCTTGGCTTTCTCCTCCCGGAGGCGGCGGTTCTCCTCTTCCAGGGCCTTGATCCTGGCTTCGAGCTCCGCCGAAAGCTTGGGCTCCGGCTCGCCCTTGGCCCTGGCCTCGGCGATCCGCTGCTCCACCTTGCGCGTGCCCGCTTGCGCCAGCTCAGGGTCGAACTTGAGCAGCCGGTCGAACTCCCGAAGCGCGTCGCGGTATTTGCCCGCGGACAGATGCTTGTTCCCCTGCTCCTCCACGAGCGCCGCCAGCGCCCGCACCGCCCGCGCCCGCCCTTCCCGCGCCGCCGCGTGCGACGCCACCTTCTCCAGGGCTTCCCCGTAAATCAGCGCCGCCTCCTCGTATCGTCCGTCCCTCTCGCATTGGGCGGCCCGTTTCATCTCGGCCGATACCGAAGGAACCCATGGGCGCGCGGCCAGAATCGACCCCACCAGGAGCAACGTCGCCGCCGCGGCCGCCCCCCAGATGTAGAAGCGCTTGCGGTCCGGCTTCGGAGCCTCGATAACGACCGCCTCGCCCTTGAGCCAGGCCGTCAGGTCGTCCGCCATCGCTCGCGCCGTCGGGTACCGCTCGTGCGGAGCTTTGGCCAGCGCCTTGAGGCAGATGCCCCCGATCGTCGCGTCCACCGCCGCCGGGCCGAGGATCGGCGGCACCGGGTCGTGGACGACCTTCAGGAGGACCTCGATCGGCGTCTCCCCTCGGAACGGCTGGCGACCCGTGAGGACTTCATACAGCATGACGCCCAGGGACCAGATATCGGACTTGCGGTCGATCCTCTTCTTGGCTTCCGCCTGCTCGGGACTCATGTAGGCGGGCGTGCCCATGAGCATCCCCGAGGCGGTGAGCGAGATGCGCGACTTCTCGCGGATCGTCTTCGCCAGGCCGAAGTCGGTGACGTGCGGCTGGTTTCCGGCGTCGACCAGGATGTTCGCGGGTTTGAGGTCCCGGTGGATGACGCCATGCCGGTGCGCGTGGTCGACCGCCAGGGCGACGTCGCGCAGGAGGGTTACCTGCTGACGGATCGTCACGGACCCCATCTTGCGCCAGGCGGAGAGCTGCAGGCCCTCGATGTACTGCATGGCGATATACCGCTTGCCCCCGAGCGCGCCCGCCTCGTAGACGCCGACGATGTGCGGGTGGCGCGGCAGGTTGGCCACCACCCGCGCCTCACGCAGGAACCGCTCCTCTTCCATCGCGGTCTCCTGGGCGTCGGCGTTGGGGCTGGACCCAATGAGCATCTTGAGGGCGATCTTGCGGTTGAGGTTCGCGTCCACGGCCTCGTAGACCACCCCCATGCCGCCGAAGCCCAGCTCGCGGACGACGAGGTACTTGCCGACCTTGTTGCCGCCGGGAGGCTTGGGGGGCGGCTTCTCCGTCGGCGCTTTGACGGGGAGGGCGGGTTTCCCGGCGGGCGGCCGTCCCCTCTCGGTGGCGTCGCGGCTCTGTTTCTGGAGAAGCTCCGCGAGCTGCGGCTGGGTAATGTACTTCTTGTCGACGAGGATCTCCCCGAGCATGCGCGGCTCGCCGCCGCGGGTGGCGGCCCGCGCCTGTTCGACGAGCGCCTCCCGGAGCTGCTCAGGGGTGATCAGCCCGCCGTCGAGCGCCAGCTTTCCCAGGTGGACGCCCATCCGGTCCAGACGTTCTACGGGTTCGTCGCCCACACCCTTCCCCATGCGCTATGCGTGTTCAACCAGTATACCCTCTCCCGAGTCGTAGGGGGAATAGGTCGCCGATTTCAAAAGTCCGAATGGGCGAAGCTATCGTGTCGTCCTTGCCATGCCGAGATTTCCGTTCGGAATCGTCTCGTCACTTGGGGTTCGGACGATTCCGAAAGTACATTCTTGAAATCGTCCGAACCCCAAGCGACGAGACGATTTCAAGAATACTTCTCTGCCGCCCTGGAGTCAGTCTTGGGCGACGATGACCCGCCAGACCAGGTCCGGTCCCTTGCGCGCGCCGAACGCCACCTTCTTGCCGTCCGGCGACCAGTGGGCCGGCGTCAGGATGTCGTCGAACGCCTCGACGCGGCGGTAGTTCACCACCATGTACCACTTGCCGTCCTTCTGACCGGCGTAGGCGGTCTTCGTCGAGTCGGGGCTCCAGGTGGGGATCCCGATCGCGTCGAACATCTCGTTCTTGCCGTCGTCCACGACGATGATCCACTTGAACTTCCACATGGCCCGGTAGCAGATACGCTTCCCGTCCGGGCTCCAGGTGAGGTTCTCGACCAGGTCGTAATCCGACTGGCCTTTCTTGTCGCCCGCGACGACCATCCATTTCTGGCCGCTCTTGGCGGCGTAAGCCACCTGGAGGCCGTCGGGGGTGAACGCCGGTTCGGAGCCGAGGTAGGGAAACGGCTCCAGCGGCTTGTCGCCCATCATGATGAAGGAGTCCTGGCCCTTCGTCACGCGGAAGGCCAGGGTCTTCGAGTCGGGGCCCCACACGGGGTCGCCGATAAGCGAAAACTCCTCGCTGGGGGTCCCGTTGTTGACCATGACCCACTTGCCGCGGCCCTTGTTCGCCGTGTAGGCATAGTTCTTGCCATCCGGGCTCCAGACCGGCATACCCAGTTGCATAAAGGTTTGGCCCGGCTTTCCGTCGACGACCATCTGCCAGCTGGCCTTGTCTGTCGGGTCGGTGCACATCTGGTAGGCCATCCGGTTCCCTGTGGGGGCGAAGACCGGGCTGGACATCCCCCAGCACTCGGGGCCGACCTTGCCCGCCACGACCATGTGGTGCGTCGTATAGAACGCGCGCTGCGCGGTACCCGCCCGGCCGACGCGCACCGTGTGGGCCACCACCGAGCCGTCGGCGCTGAAGTACGGAGGGCCGGACGCCGCGTATTCGCCGCCCAGCTTCTGGCCCCCGACGAAGACGGTCCACGCGCTGGCGTCGTTGGCCCCGCCGGTTCCCCGCGAGCACTCGAAGGCGATCTTCTTCCCGTCGGGGCTCAGGACCGGCTTCCCGACCATCTGCATGGGAGGGCCGACCGCGGCGCCGTTGAACATGATCTGCCACTGGCCGTTGAAGCCCCGGTAGGCGCAGCGGCCGTCGGGCGTCATCAGGATGTGGTCGTCGACGGTCTTGTAATCGGGGCCCTTCTGGTTGTTCAGGGTGACGAAGAACTTGCCGTTTTTCAGCCCCCGGTAGGCCACGGCGAGGCCGTTGCGGCTGAAGACGACCGACTTGTAGCTGACGTCGTCGGGGATCGTGGCCAGCAGCTTGTCTTCGAAGGAGACTTTCGCGTCCTGGGCCGAAAGGAAAAGAGCCGGAAGCAGCAGCAAGCTCTTCATCGGTACCTCCCCTGCCCCGCCCTATCCCATATGTTAAAGGGGCCGCCTCAAATAGTACAGATTCATTGCTTAAGGAAGGCGATGAGGTCCGCCATGGCCTGCGTGTCCACCGCCTTCTCAAGGTCCGGCAGCATGAGGGACAGGTTCGACGTGATCATCTTGTCGATGTTGATCTTCAGAAGCGTGACGGTCTCGCCCTTCTCGAGCTTGAGGGTCACGCCGGTGGCCGTGTCGGCCGATACGATCCCGACGTAAACCTGCCCCTCCTTCGTCCGCACCCGCGTCTGGGCGTACTGCGGGTTCACCTCCCGGTTGGGGTCGAGGATCGCCACGAGGAGCTCCTCGGGCGTCCGCTCCTTCACCGTCGCCAGGTCCGGCCCGACGTCCTGCCCTTCCCCCTTCGACTTGTGGCAGTTGGCGCAGATCTTCCGATACACCTCGCGGCCGCGCTCGAGGTCGCCCTTCAGGGTCAAGACCTTGCGATACGTCGCCACGACCTTGGTCCGATCGCCCCCGTCGACCTCGCGGACGGGTGCCGAAGGCTTCGCCGTCGGCGCGGCCGACCGCTCGCCCGCGGAGATCGCGATTGCCGACCGCAGCCACCGGTCCGCCCCCGCCTTGAGCTTCTCGAGCAGGCTTGCCGCCCGCGGGTCCTTCGTCTCGCCCATCTTCCAGGCGATCTCCAGCCGCACTCGAGGATCCGGCTCGTCCATGTCGAAGACCGCCTCCGGCGGCGAAAGCCTCACCGCGTGCTCGCGCACGGCCGGGTGCGGGTCGCGGAGCAAGGCTTCGCCGCGTCTCACCCCCAGCCCTTCCAGCGCCCAGAGCGCGGCCACGCGCGTCTCGGGGCGGTCGTGCGCCAGGAGGAGCTCCAGCCCGGCCACGGCCCCCTTGTCCTGCCTCTGAAAGAGCAGGCGACCCGCCGTCTGCCGCCACCACGCTTCCGGCCGCGCCAGCCCGGCCACCAGCTCCTGCGTCCCCCGCAGCGACGGCTTTCGGTACGGCGCCGCCCCGTCCTTCACGATCCGCCAGATCCGCCCCCGGTCTTTTCCGCTCGTCAGGTCGAGGTGCTTCTTGATCGAATCCGGGATCGAGTACGGGTGCTCGATGCACTCGCGGTACATGTCGGAGACGTAGAGCGCGCCGTCGGGGCCGGTGAAGAAGCCCGCGGGCCGGAACCAGTTGTCGGAGGACGTCAGGAACTCCGACTTTTCGTCGATCCGCTCCGCCCGGAACGTCGATCCGGCGGCCACCAGCCGCTTCCGGTGGACCAGGTTGCTGGAGACGTCGCCGATGTAGAGGAGCCCGTCGTGCCAGAAGACCCCGGTCGCGGAGGTAAAGTAGCCCGTGACCGCGCCGCCGTGCTCGATCGGCCCGGGCACCTCCCCAGCCAGGCGCATGCGGGTCCGCACGACGCGCCACGGCTCCGCGGGGCTGGCCCTGAAAACGGGGCCCGAGTCGCCGTCCGCCGCGATCGACTGGACGACGGCCGGGACGGCGTAGTACGGGTTCCGGCGGAGGTACGCGTCCTCGAGGACGACGTGCCGAGCCTGCACGGAGTTGGAGCACACGAACCGCCGGCCGAAATCGTCGAAATTGCTGCCGTGCTGGCCGCCGCCGGAGAGCGGCTCCAGCTCGCCGCCCGGGCGGAACCGGAAGTCGCGGCCGCGCAGCCTCACCCCCGCGACCGTCCCGCCGTTCGAGCCGGAGGAGGCGTGAAACCAATTGTCCAGCCCCCACCGCGGGCTGTTCAGGAGCCCCTGGACATTCTCGTCGCTGAAGCCCGTGAGGACGACCTGCTTTCGGTCGCCCTTGAGGTAAAGGACGTCCGGCACCGACGTGACGAAAGCGCCGCCGTCCCAGAGCGCGAGGCCGGTCGGCCACCGCATCCGGTCGGCGAGAACGGTGCGCTTGTCGAAGCGTCCATCGCCGTCGGGGTCGTCGAGGATGACGAGCCTCCCTTGGGGCGGGTTTTTTTCCTTGTCGCCGAACGGGTAGTCGACCATTTCGACGACCCAGAGGCGTCCTTCTTCGTCGAACGCGGCGTCGATCGGGTCGCAGACGAGGGGTTCGGATGCGACGAGCTCGATCCGGAAGCCTGGCTTCAGAGCGAAGGTTTTTGGCGCGTCCTTGGCGTCGGTGGGCGCAAGGCGGGGGAGTTCCTTCTCAAGCGGGTCCTGGGCGAGCAGGAGAAGCCAGAGCGCGGCGAGTCGCATCGGTTTGCCCCTAATACTCGGCCTTACGAGTCCCGCTTCAGTCCCTTCCAGCCTTTGGCAAAGAAACTGCCGCGTAGCCGTACTAAGGCTTTTACGTTTGCGCCTTGACGGAAAGGGTACATGGCCCTAGCATTGGGGGGAATGAAATTCCGACCGGCGCTCTTCCTCTGGCTGGGCGCCTGCTCTTCGGGAGTGGAAACGACCCGCACCGAAACGCAGCCCACGCCGGCCTCTCCGTTTTCGCTGTCGGGGTCGGCGAATGGCGGTTCGGGGGCGGCCGCGACGTCATCGACCGTTCGGAGCGTGCCGGCGCCGGACCCGGTGCTCACGCCCGGGGACCTTCTGGTCGTTAGCGTTTTCCGGCAGCCGGACCTGCAGCTCGAGATACGGATCCCGCAGGACGGTCTGATCACCTATCCGCTGATCGGGGCGGTGCAGGCGGGCGGGCGCACGACGGCGCAGCTGGAGCAGACGATCAAGGCCAAGCTGGAGAAGGACTACCTGAACGACCCGTCGGTGACGGTCACGGTCAAGGAGTACACGAAGCGGAAGGTCTACGTGGTCGGGGGCGTGACCAAGCCCGGGGGGTATGAGATTTCGCCGACGGCGCGGCTGACGATCCTGCAGGCGGTGGCGGCGGCGGAGGGGTTCACGGACCGGGCGTACAAGGAGTACGTGCAGATCGTGCGGCGTCGGGGGGTCACCGAGCGGGAGGTGATCAG
>Ga0187892_10010779_pt1 | contig 11450 bp, 8 predicted proteins | sample MA1701073metaG_FD_139345 | JGI IMG/M metagenome (GOLD analysis project Ga0187892, IMG submission 139345) | Bio-ooze microbial communities from a basaltic lava cave in the Kipuka Kanohina Cave System on the Island of Hawaii, USA - MA170107-3 metaG ... | reverse complement strand
TCCGCCCAAGCGCATCGGCGAATTAGGGCCTATGGGCCGGATCCTAATCCGGGGACAACCCGGCCACGATATCGTCCCAGAGCTTGCACCGCTGCTCGCAGAGCCGGTGATCGACAAACCGGGTAAAGGAGCCTTCTATCAGACGGATCTCCATCTGATTCTGAGCAATCGGGGGATCCGCACGCTGATCGTGTGCGGGGTCACCACCGAGGTGTGTGTGCACACCACGGTCAGGGAAGGCAATGACCGGGGATTTGAGTGCATCGTGCCCGCCGACTGTGTGGGTTCCTATTTCCCAGAATTCCAGCGCGTGGGGCTAGAGATGATCGCGGCCCAGGGAGGGATCTTCGGATGGATCTCGAATTCGACTGAGATCCTAGCCGCCCTTTCTCGGGCCGCTGAGCACCCTGGATACAAGAACCACCGGAGATCCATACCATGAGTGTGAACCGACCGCCTCTTTGGAGCACAGGGGACTGGAACGCCTTTTTCGGCTTTGGAACCAACATCCTGGTCAACTTGCTGGTGCTGACCGGCCTGCTGCGCTATGTGTTGAAGATGCCGGATGATCTCGTCTTCGGGCGCATCCTGCCGGCGACTGGCTTGATGCTGTGCCTGAGCACCTTCTATTACGCTTGGTTGGCCTATCGGCTGGCACAACGCAGCGGCCGAAGCGACGTGTGTGCACTGCCCTCGGGCGTCAGCGTGCCGCACATGTTCGTCGTCGTATTCGTGATCATGTTGCCGATCGCGACCGAGACCGGCGACCCGGTGCGCGGCTGGGAAGCGGGACTCACCTGGGTGTTCATCCAAAGTTTCGTGCTCATGATCGGGGGCTTCATCGCTCCCGTGATCCGCAAGATCACTCCTCGCGCCGCGCTGCTCGGAACCTTGGCCGGGGTTTCGATCGCCTTCATCTCCATGCGGCCCGATCTGGAAATGTTCATGACGCCGACGATCGGGGTTCTGTGCTTCGCTGTTATTTTGGCTGGCTGGTTCGGCGGAGTGCGTTATTTCGGAGGCATACCCGCCGGCCTAGTCGCCATCGCCGTTGGGTCAGTGGTTGCTTGGGGCTCTACTGCGCTGGGTTTGAACTACGGAGGGATGAGTCTCGAGAAGCTAGGGGAGTCGGTCGCCACTTTCGGTTTCTCCGTGCCGTTGCCGGCCGTAGGGCATGTCTTTTCGGGCTTCGAATTCCTCGGGGTATTACTGGTCACCGCCATTCCCTTCGGGATCTACGATCTGGTCGAGGCCATGGACAATGTCGAAAGCGCGGCCGTGGCGGGAGACAGTTTCCCCACTACCCGGGTTTTGACTGCCGACGGAGTGGTGAGCCTGATCGGCTGCTTGATGGGAAACCCCTTTATCAACGCCGTCTACATCGGCCACCCGGGCTGGAAGGCGATGGGGGGACGGATCGGTTACTCGGCCGCGACCGGTATCATGGTGATCCTATTGTCCTGGCTCGGTATCATCGCATTAATGATGGCCTTGATCCCGGTGGTCGCCATCGCTCCGATCCTGCTCTACATCGGTATGCTGATCGGCGCCCAGGCGTTCCAAGAGACACCTAAGAGCCACGCCCCGGCCATCGTGTTGGCATTGACGCCGCATCTGGCCGCTTGGGGCAAACTCCAGATCGACAATGCCTTGGCCGCCGCAGGAACCAGCGCCGCCGCCGTCGGTATGGAAAAGCTAAGGGAAACCGGTGTGCTCTATGAAGGCTTGACCGTGCTCGGAGGTGGCGCCATCCTCGGTGGTTTGATCCTGAGCGCGGTCGCGGTTTTCGTCATCGAGCGCCAGCTCTTGAAGGCCGCCGCCTTCGCTCTTGCGGGGAGTGTGCTGACCTTCTTTGGCTTCATCCATGGTGAGGCGATTGGCGTCGGGCAAACACCGTTGGTCGCGAGCAGTTATCTGGCCGTCGCGGTCCTGCTGAGCGCCTGCGCTAAATTCGCTGTGCCGGTACCCAAGCCGGCGGAAATGGCGGAGCTCGAGGTGGAGCACGCTCGCCAGTAGGCCGAGCGGCGCCAGACTCAAGCCGAGCCGGACGGAACCGCGCTTCTCCGAATACCTGGTGTTCGAGGGCATCTCGGTCGATGAGAAAACCGGTGAACAGTACTACCTGGACGCTCACGTGGCCTACCGGCGCGCTTGCCTCAATGCAATCGAGTATCTGAAGAAGTTCGGCTACACCGGCGAGCAGGCGTACATGATCCTAGGAACGGCACCGGTCGAAGGGCGCATCAGCGGCATCGTCGATATTCCGAACGCCTGCTGCACGCTCGCGATTCCGACCGAAATCTTCAACTTCGACATTCGGTCCACCGCTTCCGGGCCCATGCATGAGGTCCCGCAAGTCAACATCGGGACGACGAGCTAAGCGTGCGCCCTCCGAATCACTATGACGCCGCTGTCATTGTAGGTGCAACCGCGCTCATGGCCCGCTTCCGGCGGCCAGATACCCGCGCCAACCGCCATGCGTTGTGATATCGCAGGCACCCTCGGTCGCGTGGGCCTCGCAGAGGAATCCCGCGATCGCTTCCCCGCCCTCGAGATCGACCCGCCCCATCGCAAGCGGGGCGGGGATCCCGGCGACTAGAGCGCCGAAGGCCGCGATCGGCAACTCCCACACCTCGACCTCGATCGCTTCGCCAGGCTCTTGGCGCAAGAGCCCCGGCCGTGGGGGCGCGAAGCTATCGAGACAGTAAAGCCGGTAGCGCGGCGCCGTGCGCGCGGGCCCGAGAAACCGCGCACCCAGCCGGAGCAGCTCGCCGTTTAAGGGCAGCCCCGACATGTGAGCCCCGCAGACGCAGAGCCGCACCGCCGTGCCGTCCGTCGGTACCGCGGCCGGACCGGCGGGCAGACGATGGCGGGTCGCCCCCACCGTCAGCCCCTGTGCGGCGTGTAGCGCATGGCCCATCGCGCACAAGAACCCCTCACGGAAGGGGCGCGCGACCAGCGACACCCCGAACGGTAGACCCGATCCGGTGAAGCCGGTGGGCACGGCCAGCGCGCAGAGATCCATGAGGTTGACGAAGTTCGTGTAGTACCCGAGATCGGCGTTGCGGCGGATGGGCTCCTCGTCGACAGCCGCGCGCGTATAACACGTGCCGGCCGTGGGGGTGACGAGGAGGTCCATCGCCGCCCAGTCCTGGCGGGTGGCCTGGATGAGTGCCTTGAGACGATGTTGCGCCGCGAAGCACTCGGTGGCCGTGAGTCGTCGCGCTGGTTCGACTACGGCGCGCACGACGGGGTGTAGGGCGTCGGGATCGCGCGCGAGGAGGGGCGCGAGTGTGAGGAAGCGCTGGGCGAGCCAGGGACCATCGTAGAGGAGTCGCGCGGCCTCCCGGTAGGGGCTGAAATCGATCTCGATGCGCGTGCCGCCGAGCGTCTCGAGGCGTCTTAGCGCGGCGTGGAAGAGCCGCTCCGCCTCGCCGTCCCGGAAGAACTCAAGCTCGCTCGGGATACCGAACCGAAAGCTCGCCGGTGGTGTCACGGCAGAGAGCCCGATCCCCGAGGCGTCTGGCCGCGAATAGGGGTCCTCGGGGTCATAGCCGGCGAGGACGCAGAGGACCGCGAGCGCGTCGGGAGACGAGAGCGCGAACACCGAGATGCAATCGAGCGAGCGGCAGGCCGGCACCAGGCCAGAGGTGCTCACGAGCCCGCGGGTGGGTTTCAGGCCCACGATGTTGTTGAACGCCGCCGGCACCCGGCCCGAGCCGGCCGCATCGGTGCCGAGCGCGAAAGGGACGAGACCCGCGGCCACCGAGAGCGCGGAGCCACTGCTCGAGCCCCCGGCGATGTAACGCTCATCGAAGAGGTTGTGGCAAGCCCCATAGGGCGAGCGCGTGCCCGTAAGCCCGGTCGCGAGCTGATCCAGGTTGGTCTTGCCGATGAGAAGGGCCCCGGCATCCAGGAGCCGTCGCACCGCTTGGGCGCTCTTCGCGGGGGTATAGGTCAGGGCCGGACAGGCCGCGGTCGTCGGCAACCCCGCGCAGTCAAGGTTGTCCTTGATCGCGAACGGAAGCCCGTAGAGCGGCCTTCGGTCGGGCCCGCGCGCTTCAAGGGCCAGGGCCTCGCCGAGGACGTCCTCCTCGTGCCGGAGGGTGATCCAGATGGGGTTCGAGGCGTGCTCGGGGATGCGCCGGTAGAGGATGCGGACGACCTCTGATGGGGTCAAATCGCCGACCGCATACAGGGCCGTGAGCGCCGTCAGACCGAGGCAGAGGCCGGATGGATCGGGGGGGCACTCCTGCACGTCGCGGTTATCCTTCTAGGCCTTCCCGGTGCACAACCGGCACGATCCCCGCGAGCGGGCGCACGTCGTTGCCGAGCGCCTCGCCGAAGCCGCCGGGCTCGATGAAGTCGCGCTGCATGTCGATGACGAGCCCGAGGCCGTCGATAGGGCACTCGAAATCGTAGGTCCGAGATCAACAAGACCGCCGCCCCGCGGTTGCGGGCTTCCATGATCTTTGCCCGGATCGCCGCGGTCGCGGCGAAGTCGAGACCGAAGCAGGGATTGGCGGCGATGAGCACCCGGACCTCCCCCGACAGCTCCCGCGCCAGGACCGCACGTTGAGGACCGTGAACGCGCCGAAGCGCTTGGTGATCCCGTAGGCCTCCAGGTGCGGCGGGACGCGCGGCTTCTCGTCGGGCACTGTGACTGGCTCGAGCGCGGACGCGGCGCTCAACGGATGGCCTCGATGAAGGCCTGCGAGCCGGCCACCGCGCCAAACACCCCGCCCTGCATCTTCACCATCTTGATGGCCGCCTGGTGGTTGCCGAAGTCCGTGGCGCCGCAGCAGTCCTCGAGCAGGAGGCACTCGTAGCCGCGGTCGTTGGCCTCGCGCATCGTGGTATGGACGCAGACATCGGTTGTGATCCCGGATAGCACGATGTTAGCGATCCCCCGCTCCCGCAGGAGCAGATCGATGTCGGTCGCGAAGAAGGCACCCTTGCCGGGCTTATCGATGATGGGTTCGCCGGGGGCGGGCCCCAGCTCCGGGATGATCTCCCAGCCGGGCTCGCCGCGCACCAGGATGCGCCCGCAAGGCCCGGGATCGCCGATCCCGGCGCCGATGCGGCGACTGCGCCAGCGCTTATTGGCCGGGAGATCGGCCAAATCGGGCCGGTGCCCCTCACGGGTGTGCATGACCGAATAGCCCTGCGCGCGGCAGGCCGCAAGTACCGCGGCGATCGGGGCGATGGGCGAGCGGGTCAAGGATAGGTCATAGCCCATCTTGTCCACGTAACCTCCGATCCCGCAGAAGTCGGTCTGCATATCGATGACGATGAGGCAGGTGTTCTCCGGCCGCAGATCACCATCGTAGGGATAGGGGTAAGGGTCGGCGTGGACGTATTTGGCCATTTCGTTGGTCTCAGCAGCTTTTAATGGGTTTCAACGGTCAACCTCGATCAATTGCTGGTTCCCAATTACTCGTTCCCAAGCTTCGGCTTGGGAACCAGCCAAGGTCGTATTGAGCCCTCATACTTGCGTATCTCGCGGCGTATCGCTCGACGAGCCGAACGAATAAAGCTTACCGACGCGACGATCAGGAGGGTCCGGCGGAGCGCATTGTTGGGCGCCAACCTCATGACTCGAACTCGCTCCGCGGTACACCGGACTGACGAATGATGGACTGAAACGTGCCTATGCGAAGCTCGGGATGATTTTGGCGCCGGCACCGTTATCGTTGTGCCCGGCAGCTTCTTCTGCATCACGATGTGGCTACCCCGCTGACGCACTTCCACGAATCCATGCCGATTGAGAATAGCGCCTACCTCTTTTCCGGAAAGTGTTCGCAATTTACCCAACGGCAACGGGCACCCGCGTTACGTACACTTCCTCGTGGAAACGTTGCTTGATCTCGTCAGGTGAAGCAGATTCAAAGAAAAGTTCAAGAGCTTCTCGAAGGTTATCGCGCGCCTCTTCGATAGTACCGCCCTGGCTCGCAATGTCCAGCTCAGGGCAGAGCGAAACATAGCCATCTCCCTCGCGCTCGATGATAGCTGTAAGTTGCTTTTCCATAACATGTACTCCAGTCTACAAAATATGGCGTCCAGCGGCTGAGCCGCTGCCGGAAGCGGGAGCGCACCGGACGGCGGAGGCAGTCGGCTCCAGGCCTTTGGGCGGTTTACATCGTCACGGGGCCCAAAAGAGCGCGCGCTGGGTCCCTGCCGATGTGGTTCTGCTTCGCTTTCATCGTTATTCTCCCTCTGTAGGTTTATGAGGCCTTACAACTGGAGCTGGATCCCGAGCTTGATCTCGTGCACCTCGTCGCCCGACACGTCGGGACGGAACTGACCCGCCGGTGGTAGCACATACGACCTGGCACGCACCAAAAATAGGTTTAAGGGTAGCCGAACGCATAAGCTTTGGGAACGACGATGATCCCCTGTTCGGTTACGGTAAAGCGTTTGGCGTCCAGCTCGCGATCATAACCGATGCGCTCGCTGGCTGGGATGCGCACCTCTTTATCGATCAAGCAATGGCGCAGTTGCGCCCCTTCGCCCACTTTCACCCCGGAGAACAAGATGGAGTCCTCGACTGTCGCTGCATCGTCCACAAACACTCTGGAGAACAGCACGCTGTGGTTGACGCCTCCCCCGGCAATCACGGTCCCACTGCCCGCGATGGAATTAACGAACCCCCCTTCATTGGAAGATTTTCCCGGAACGGTGCGCGCCGGAGGATGCTGCGCCTGGTAGGTACGGATGGGCCAGTCCGACTGATACAGGTCCATGGGAGAGAAAGGCTGCAGTAAATCCATATTGGCTTGATAGTATGCGTCCAGTGACTCTAGGCTGCGCCAATAGCGATCCTGCGTCACCCGGCCTGCGCGGCCCCCGAAGCTATAGGCTAAGACCCGGTAGCGACTCGTCTTGTCCTCCAGCAAATCGTACACCAAACCGTGGCCAACGAGAGCGCGGCCTTGACCCAGTAATTCGAGCAAGAAGGCTTTGGAAAAAATCGCCACCTCTATGCTCGCGCATATCTCCCCTTCGCCGCCGGGTTCGCAAGGCAGATGGATGGATCGCACCCTATGCTCGCTATCGAGTGCTAGCCGCGTTTGCCCCGCGGCGATATCGTCCGCTTCCCGGCAGGCGAGTGTGGCATCGGCTCCTTGTGCGATATGGAAATCCAACATCGCGCCATAGTCCATGCGATAGACGTGCTCCCCACACAACACGCAAACATACTCACAGGGGCTGCGCCTGATGAGAAAGGCGTTCTGCTTTAACGCATCAGCCGTACCGCAGTAGCCCTCGGCCTTGAGCTCCTGTGGCGGCACGGCGATGACAAATTCGCCCAGCTCGGCGTTGAATATCGACCAACCGTCGCGCAGATGTTTGTGTAGTGAATGCGATCGTTGCTGCGTTAGCACCAAGATCCGCCGCAGCCCAGATCGCAGGCAGTTTGCCAACGGAAAATCGATGATACGATAATTGCCGCCGAACGGCACCGCCGCCTTGGTTCGCTGGACAGTCAAGGGCAGAAGCTCACGCCCCTCACCCAAGGTGAATACGATAGCGAGCGTGTTTTCTTCGGGTTGCATCGTGTAGCTAGTGCTCCTCATATAATAAATAAGCAGCCCAGTTCACGGAGAAAAAGGCACCTCCGTGTGCCTAATTGCGAGCCAAGTTTGAGCACTTACTGCTACTGATGACTGTCCGATCACGACGCAATTCCGCGGCCAGTTGCCGAGTGTTGGACGTTGTTATTGTCAAACAATTGCTTAGAACTTGACATCGGGTAAGCATACCACCGCATTATGGCATTTCTGCACCATCGACGAGCGCTGGTAGAGCCTAGTTGGTGCGGCCGGGATAGTGCGAGAGCCGTGCCGTCCAGGAATCCTCTACCGGCGCCTCGCCGGATGGGGTATCTGCAGGACTCCGGCAACACGAGCATCCCATGAGACCATCGTTAAGGCGGCTTGGACTTGTTTGGGTTCGATACCAGTGAAAGTCCTTTCGGCACGTCTGCTGAACAGCCCGGGAGTTCGCGATCCGCGCCGTGCGGATTGTAGAACGCGGCCTTCTTATAACATACAATGCTCGCGCAATACCCATCTTGGGATGATACAGACGGGAGGGGGCAAGGGGAATGAGGCGGTCATCGGTTTGCGTAAACAGCATCCTTAGCTTTTTAGCGCTGGTGAATTTTGGATGGGTTGCCGCAGAGGACTTAGGCGGCCCTGAGCCCTCGCCAACAGGGCTTGAAACCGGCGATCTTAGAAAGCTCTCCCCGCGGGAAGTCGCAGAGCTGAACGCTAAGCTCCGCCAGGCCATGGCGCTGTACTACGATCAATCGTACCGGCTTGCCTTACCGCTATTCCAAGAGATCGCGCAGCAGGCAGGGACGATAGACATTTTCTATTGGTTGGCCCGCACCGCAGCCAAGGTCGGCCAGCCGGATTTGGCCATCGAGAAATTCCGCAGTATTCTGCAACGCGATCCGACGCGTACCTCCGTGCGCTTAGAGCTTGCGCTCGCCTATTTGCAAAAAGGCGACCGTGTCGCCGCCACCGCCGAGCTAAAAAAAGCCTTGGAAACCCAGCCGCCTGAGAGCGTACGTCGGCAAATCGAGCAATTGGCGCAGTACATCGAACGCGCGGACAAACGATGGGTAGCCACGTTGCGCGCCTCCCTCGGCCCGCAGTTTGACGACAACATTAATGTCACTCCCACCGATTCCATCATCAATCTTGGCGACGGAAGGGTCTTAAGAACGGAACGTTTGGAAGGTTGGTTCATCGACTTCGACGCCTTCGCCGATCTTTTTTATGATTTCGGCAAGAAGGGCGCGTTCGCCTGGCGAGGCGATGTCTTTTTCTTGCACCATGAATATCCTGATTCCGCTGATCGTGAATTTAACTATACCCAAACCGATGCGCGCAGCGGCTTAGAGCACGCCACGGCAAACTTTCGCGTTCGGCTGCCCGCCGGATTCATCGACAGGCGGTTTTCCAACGAGGATTTATCCCACGCGTTTTATCTGGCCCCGAGGGGTGAGTATTATTTAGGCCGGGATCTGAATGTCACCCTTGGCTACCGCTACGAAGACGAAGAATTTGTCGATGACGTAAACGATGATCAGAGCAATGTGACCCACACCGGGACTTTTGGGCCCAATTATCGCTTTCAGGCTTGGGGCATGGATCATTTCGTCTCGTTCCTAGGCGCATACGCTGTGCGGGATGCTGAGGCCGAGCGCTTTTCTTACAGCGATTGGTCAATCGGCCCTTCTTATGCCGGGCGTTGGAAAAGCGGAACGGAAGCAAGTGTATATCTCCGATATCTGGACCGCGATTACGATGCCCCGGCGTTGGGTTTCGAGCCCCTCGGTGACCGTGACGAGCAGCGCTATACGGCTGTGCTTTCGCTCACCCAGACCTTCTATCGGAATTATTTCGTGTCCGCTTCGTTCTCTTATATTCGTAATGATTCGAACGTGCCGCTGTTCGATTATGACAAGCTCTTAGCCGGCGTCAATTTTGGCGTTAACTTCAACTTTTAGGTTTAACGAGCAAGGGCGATGAAAAAGGTCAGACCGAGTATTCTGGTGGCGCAGACCCTGAGCGCTATTCTCGTTTCATGCGCTATCGCCGTGTTCGCATACGCGGGGCCAGGAGGCGTGACCCGAAAGTCTGATCAGGCTCCACTACAGGACGGAGCCGGTGTCATCGAGCTTGTGAGCGGCAAGGTAACTCTTTACTTGTCCAAGCACCGAACGCCGTTCGCCGCGCGCTCGCGTATGATCCTGCCGCCTGGGAGCGCGGTTCAAACCACTCGAGATGCGGACAGCCGCGCTCGCATCGTGCTCGATGACGGCGATGTCATCCATCTCGGTCCCAGCACGCTGCTCGGCGTTGGTCGCCGCCACAGCGAACTTGATCTCAGGCAAGGCCACGTCATCGCCTATGCGATGCCCACGATTATCCGGCGTGACCATCCCCTTTTCCTCAGGACAACCCATGGGGTGCTGGCACTCACAGTGGGTAAGGTCTACTTGGCCGCTGGCAGAGATGGGGTTGAGATCGCCGTATTCGAGAACGCCGGCCGTTGGTATCGCGATGGGCTTACAAAGGATATCAAGGCCGGACAAAGGATCCGGTTCGGCTCAAAAACCGATGACCTTGCTGCCATACCACAAAAAAGAGAAGCTCAGCTAAGCCGCTGGATCAGCCCTGAGGCTTGGGTTGAAAAAGCGGGAGTCGAGTTATTTCGAAACAAGGATCTCGCGGCGGCTCGGCAGATATTCTCCCAGCTTCAGGCTGCATTTCTTTACAATGCCGCGGCTGCATACCATTTGGGCATGATTCATCTGGATAAGGGCGAGCTACCCGAGGCCATTGGCCAATGGCGAAGATATGCGGTTATCGATCCAAAGCGAGCCAGGGAAAAAGGCGTGTCGCGGCATCTGACGACCCTGATCAGTCAACGGATCCATGATGAAGTCCAGCACGCGGTGGCCAATGAAAACAACTTGAGTCGCTCACGACCGGAGCCTAATAGCATCGCCGTTCATCCTTTTGTCAACAGAGGTGATGCCAAGTACCGTGCGCTTGGAAAAGGCCTGACGGCTATGGTGATAAGCGATGTCGCGAAAATACCCGGCATCAAGGTGCTGGAACGCGAGCGCATTCAGAGATTGCTCGACGAGATCAAGCTATCCGAGAGCGGTCTCGTCTCAAAGGACAAAACAGTACGCGCCGCCCGGCTTTTGCGGGCGGAGAAGATAGTGATCGGGGACTATGCGGTAGAGTCGCGGAGGAGGTCAGATGAGGAGTCGAAACAAGAGTAGATTTCTGGCGGATCGCAAGACTTGGTTTAGTGCTCTGGTCGGGGGGCTGGTCTTAGGGTTTGGCTCGGTCGCCTTGGGGGGTCAAGACATCGAGCTCGATATCAATATCAGTGCCGCAACGCTCACCAGCGACGCTGAGGAATTGGGCGCCACGACCGAAAGTGGGGCTTTGGAGAGCATATTTATCCTGCAAAAGGCGCTCGTCTACGACATAATTCGGCAAGCGGGTCTTGACCCCGATAAGCTGTCCCCGGCGACGAAGGAAGCCATAGACAAGCCACAGACTACTAATCTGGAAGCGTTCCTCGCGTTTTCGCATAGCCTCGATCTCCTCGATCAAGGACGTTTCGCTGAAGCCCAATTAGGCTTCCAGCGAGCGGCGGCGATCGATCCCGAATTCGAAATGGCAGCGCGTTTTCGCGATAGCAGTCCCCTGTTCCAACAGCAAGCCGGGGATATCGCGGAAGCGAGTATCAAAGAGGCGCAACAGACGGAGGCGACTCCTCTTTCGACGGGAAGCAGCTCCGGAGACTCCGAAAGATCAGAGGCGAGCCCTGAGAATGCTCCCGGAGGCAGTTCTAAGGCTGCGACGAATGATAGCTCGGGAGGGAACGGTCCCGCAGTGGCAAGCCCTAAGGAAGCT
>Ga0187892_10010778_pt1 | contig 11452 bp, 7 predicted proteins | sample MA1701073metaG_FD_139345 | JGI IMG/M metagenome (GOLD analysis project Ga0187892, IMG submission 139345) | Bio-ooze microbial communities from a basaltic lava cave in the Kipuka Kanohina Cave System on the Island of Hawaii, USA - MA170107-3 metaG ... | reverse complement strand
GCTCGACCTGCTCCACGCGCTGACGCGCGACCTCGAACGCGCGCCGCTGGTGCGCCTGCTCGACCACGCGTGCGTGCGCGCGGTCGGCGCCGCCGCGGAGAAGATCGGGCGGATGTGCGCGGTGGTGCGCGGCGAGGCCGATTGGCGCGCCGCGCTCGCAAACGCCCGCTACGCGCACGAGCGGGCGCTGCTCCAGGGTCCGCTCGAGCGGCTGTTCGCGGCGCGCCGCGCGCTGGCGGGAGCGACGAGCTTCGCGGCAGGGGCGCGTGTCCTGCTCGACGCGGGCGCCGTGTTCCTACCTGATTCGGCCGACGATCCGGCGGGGGCCAGCGCCGAGTGCCGCGCCGTGCTCGAGCGCGTCGCCCTGCTCGACCGCGTCGAGGCCGCGGCCGGCGTGCGCGGCGCGCCCGACGCGGCCGCCCTCGCCCACGCGCTCGAGTCCGCCCTGCTCGAGCCGAGCGTCGCGTGGCGCGCCGAGGATCGCGGCGGTGTGCGCGTGCTCGACGCCGCGCAGGCGCGCGCCCTGCCCTTCCGCCACCTGTTCCTGATCGGTGTCGTGCACGGCGCCTGGCCGCGCGAGCTGCCCGACGATCCGTTCCTGCCCGAGCGCGTGCGCGCGCGGCTACGCAGCGAGCTGCGCCGGCCCGTCCCGCTGCGCCGGCTCGCTGCCGCGGAGGACCGCTCGCTGTTCGGGCTCCTGCTCGCGCAGGCGCGCGACGAGGTCGTGATCTCGTTCGCGGAGCGCGATGGCCAGGGCCGCGCGCTCTCGCCGTCCGCGTTGCTCCGCGCGCTGCCGTTCGTGGCGCCGGGCACGGACGTGCTGGCGCGCGAGCCCGCGCCGCTGGCCGACGACGCGGGCTTCGCGCGTGCGCCCGCCGCGCCGCTCGCGAACGGCGACGCGATCCTCGCTGCCGGGCGCGCGCAGCTCGAGCTCACCTCCGACGCCGCGAGCGCGGATCTCCGCTTCGACGGCGCCGTCGGAGCCGAGGCGTTGCCGGAGCTGCCCGCGCTCTCGCCGACCTTCGTCGAAGGGCTCGGGCGCTGCGCGCTGCGCGCGTACTTCCAGCACGTGCTGCGCGCGCGCGAGCTGGAGCAGCCGGGTCCCGCCGGGCTCGACGCGAGCGACTCGGGCTCGTTCGTGCACGCGGTGCTCCACTCGCTGTACGCGGCGCTCGAGAGCGAGGGCTGCTTGCGCCCCGGCGCGTCGGCGCTGCGGGCACGCGAGCGCGCCGACGCGCTGCTGCCCCGTGCGCTCGAGGAAGCCGCGCCGCGGGTCCGCGGGGATCTGCAGGCGCGCCACCCCGGAATCTGGCAGGCGTACCTCGACTCGGTGGGGCGCGCGATCGGCGACTTCCTCGACCGCGATCTCGCTGCGCTCCTGCCCGACGGCGTCGCGCGCATCGAGACCGAGCGCGACGTGCACGCGCGGCTCGAGCTCGGCTCCGGTGCGTCGCTCGAGATCGAGGGACGGATCGATCGCATCGTCGAACGCCCCGACGATTCGCTGCGCGTCGGCGACTACAAGACCGGGCGCTCGCTCCGGGGGAAGCCCGTCGCGCCGCCCGAGGTGAGCAAGGGCCGGTCGCTGCAGGTGCCGCTGTACGCGCTGGCCCTCGCCCGCGAGCGCGACAGCGACGCCGTGGTCGGCGAGGTGCTGCCCGTGCCGCTCCACCCTGCGCGCGACCGCGACGAGCTGCGCGCCGAGGAGCGCTCGCTCGCGCTGGACCAGATCCGCTCGCTCGCGGCGCGGCCGCTCGAGGAGGTCGCGGGCCTGCTCGCGCGCGGTGAGTTCCCCTTCCGCGAGCGCGAGTTCGAGTGCCGCCACTGTCCCTACACCATCGCGTGCCGCTACGCGCACGCCGAGAGCGACGCGCGCTCGCGCGCCACGCCCAGCCGGCACGGCTACTACGCGCTCGACGAGTCCGGCACGTGAGCGACCCGACGTGAGCGACCAGAAGGCGCGCGAGCAGGCGGCGCGCGACTACGCGCGGAGCGCCGTGATCGTGGCCGGCGCGGGCACCGGCAAGACGACGCTGCTGGTCGAGCGGCTGCTGTGCCAGATGGTCGAGACGGAGCTCGAGCTCGACGCGTTCGCGGCGATCACGTTCTCGGAGAAGGCGGCCGCCGAGCTGCGCGTGCGTCTGGGCGAGGAGCTGGCGGAGCTCGCGCGCCTCGCGCGAACGCGCGCGCCCGCGGAAGCGAGCGACGCGAAGCGCGCCGCGGGACGCGCCTACCGCTGGCTGCTGCCGCGCGTGGGCCAGGAGCGCATCGAGCGGATCGCGCGCGCGCGGCTCGGCGGTCTCGCCGGCGCGCAGGTCGTCACGATCCACGCCTTCTGCGCGGGCCTCCTGCGCGGCCACCCGCTCGAGTGCGGCGTCGACCCGAGCTTCGCGGTCGACACGGGCCTCGGCTTCGAGGCGCTCAAGGACGAGCTGTGGAGCGCGCACCTGGCCGGTGACCACGGACCCGACGGCGCGCGCAGCGCGCTCTGGCGGCGCGTGCTCGCGGGTCTCGAGTCGGGCGAGCTCGAGCTGCTCGGCCGCGCGCTCGCGAGCTTCGCACCGACCGCGCAGGCCGCCGAACACGGCCTCGCCGGTGCGCGCGAGCGCCTGGCCTCGCTCGCGCGCGCCGCGCTCGCCCGGATCGCGGCGTGCCGGACGACCGGCGCGAGCAAGGGCCCCGAGAGCTGGCTCGCCGCCGCGCGCGCACCGCTCGAAGCGCTGCGGGACTCGGGCACGGATGCCTTCCGCGCGGCGCTCGCGGCCGCGCGCTTCACCGATGGCCGCAACAGGCCGAAGGGGCTGCTCGACGGCAGCGCCCCATCCTCGAAGCAGAGCCCCGCGGCGGAGGAGCTCGCGGACGAGCTCCACGCGCTGTTCCGGAAGCTGCGCGCGGTCGAGAACGAGCTGCTCGCCGACGCGCTGGAGCTCGTGCGCCCCTACACCGACGCGGTTCGCGCCGAGGCGCGGCGCCGCGGCATCCTCCCGTTCGACGCGCTGCTCGCGCTGGCGCGCGATCTGCTGCGCGACGACGTCGGCGTGCGCCGCGAGCTCGGCGCGCGCTACCGCATGCTGTTCGTCGACGAGCTGCAGGACACCGATCCCGTGCAGTACGAGATCGTGTTCTTCCTCGCCGAGGCGCCCGACCTCGCGCCCGCGACGGACGCCTTCGCCACCCGGCTCGTGCCGGGCAAGCTGTTCATCGTCGGCGATCCCAAGCAGGCGATCTACCGCTTCCGCGGCGCCGACCTGGCCGCGTACCACGCCGCGGTCCGGCACGTGGTCGAGACCAACGGCGGCGCGAGGCTGGTGCTCTCCGCGAACTGGCGCGCGCGACCGGAGACGCTCGAGCCGCTCGGCGCGCTGCTGCAGCCGCTGCTCGAGGCGCCGGACGCGGACAGCGCCAACGCCTACTCCGGCTACGAGCCGCTCGTTTCGGGCCGCGAGCCCGCTGGCGAGCCGCGCGTCGAGCGCTGGCGGGTGGGCGACGCGAACGATCCGCAGAACGCGGACGGCTCGCGGCGCGGCGAGGCAGAGGCGATCGCCGGCTTCATCGCCGACCAGGTCGCGAGCGCGCGCGCGCAGCCGGGAGACTTCGCGCTCCTGTTCCGCAGCCTGCGCGACGTGCGCGTCTACACCGCAGCGCTGCGCGAGCGCGGCATCGAGTGCTGGATCGGCCGCAGCGACGAGCCGGAGCGCGAGCCGGCCTCGCAGCAGCTGCTCGCGCTCCTGCGCGCGCTCGCGAACCCGGCCGACGCGCCCGCGGTGCTCGGCGTGCTGCGCTCGCCGTTCGGCGCCGTGCCCGACGCCGAGCTCGCGCGCTTCGCGGCCCGCTACGAGGGAGGCGCCCGCCTGCTCGCCTGGTCGTACCCCGAGGTCTTCCCGCCTGCCGACTCGTTCCCCAACTTGGCGCGCACGTTCGCCGCGCTGCGCGGCCTCTACGCGCGCGCCCGCGCGCTCGCGCCCGCCCACCTGCTCGCCAGCCTGCTCGAGGACACGCCGCTGTTCGCGTTGCACGCCGGCGCGCGCGACGGCCAGCGACGCGTGCGCGATCTCGAGGTGCTGCTCGAGTGGCTGGCCGACGCGGCGCGCGCCACGCCCGGCTGCGACCTCGGCCACGTGGTGCGCGCGCTCGAAGCCGAGGACACGCGCGCGACGCTCGACGACGACGCGCGCCGCGACCGCGTGCGCCTGCTCACGATCCACGGCGCGAAGGGGCTCGAGTTCGCGACCGTCCTGCTGCCCGATCTCGCGCGCCCCAAGGGCAGCCCCGATCGCAACGTCGAGGCCGAGGTCGTGCGCGCGCAGGGCGCGCTCGCGCTGCGCACGCGCGCTGGCACTTCCGCGAGCTGGATCGACTTCGAGCACGAGCTCGCACTGCACGAGCGCGCCGAGCTCGGCCGCCTGTTCTACGTCGCCTGCACGCGCGCGCGCGAGCGCCTGATCTTCGTCGACTCGCACCGGGCGAGGGCGGCGCCGCCGAGCGCGCTGGTCGGCTTCCTCGACACGTTCCCGGCCACGCTCGACGTGCCCCACCCGCTGCCCGCTCGACTCGCCGCGCGACCCGCGCCAGAGGACTCCGGTGCCGACGCGCTGGAGCGCGCGCGCGCGGCGGTCGCGCACGCGGCCGCGAACACGCGACCGCCGTTCCTCAGCCCGTCCGGCGTGCGCGAGGAAGCCGATGCGCGCGACGAGGCGAGCGAGCGACCGGGCGAGCGGGCGCCGGCCCCCGTGAACGACTCTCCAGCGCTACGCAACGCGCGCGCGCTCGGCTCGCTCGTGCACGACGCGCTCGAGCGCTGGGACTTCCGCGACACGGACTCGCTGTGGCGCCTGGCGCACGAGGCCACGGTGCGTGCGGCGCGGCGCGAGTCACTCGATCCGCACGCGCTGGACCGCGAGGGGGACGAGCTGTTCGACGCGCTGCTCGAGAGCGAGCTGCCCGCACACCTGGCGAGCGTGCAGGTGATTGGCCGGGAGCTTCCGCTGCTGTTTCACGAGGCCGACGGCAGCGCCTGGAGCGGCACGCTCGACCTCCTGTACCGCGACGGCGACGGGCGGCTCGTGGTCGCCGACTACAAGACCGACCGCGCGCCCGACGAGGCCGCGCGCGCGCGCTACCACGCGCAGCTCGCCACCTACGCGCGCGGCGTCGCGCACGTGTTCCCGAACGAGCCCGCGCCGCTGCTCGAGCTGATCTGGCTGCGCAGCGGTAAGCGCGAGCGCTTCCGGCTAGAATCGCCGCCATGAGCTTCGACGACCTGGACCTCGCCACGCTCCGCCGCCGGCGCGGCGAGAAGTGGCAGGAGTACCCGAGCGACGTGCTCGCGGCCTGGGTCGCCGACATGGACTTCCCGGTCGCGGAGCCGATCTCGCGCTACATCGAGCAGGCCGTGCGCGACGGCGACCTGGGCTACCCGATCAACCCGACGCCCGGCGCGCTGCCTACCGTGTTCGCCAAGCGCGCGCTCGAGCGCTTCGGCTGGCAGATCGATCCGCACCGCGTGCTGGTGCTGAGCGACGTGGTGCAGGGCATCTACCTCGGCATCCACACGCTCTCCGAGCCGGGCGACGGCGTGGTCGTACAACCTCCGGTGTACCCCTGGTTCCTCAAGGCCACCGAGGAGCTCGGCCGGCGCCGGATCGAGAACGAGCTGGCCGCGGGCCCGCGCGGCTACGAGATCGACTTCGACGACCTGCGCGCCAAGCTCGACCCGCGCGCGCGCATCCTCCTGCTCTGCAACCCACAGAACCCGACCGGGCGCGTGTTCACGCGCGCGGAGCTCGAGCGCGTCGCGGCGCTCGCGATCGAGCGCGACCTGATCGTGATCTCGGACGACGTGCACCACGATCTGGTGTACCCCGGCCAGCGCTACACCCCGATCGCGACCCTCGGGCCCGAGATCGAGGCGCGCACGATCACCCTGACCTCCGCGACCAAGGCGTTCAACTTCGCAGGCCTGCGCTGCGGCGTGGCGGTGTTTGGGAGCGACGCGCTGAAGCGCCGCTTCGAGACCCTGCCGTCGCACCTGCGCGGCGGGCTCGGCAACTTCGGGCTGGTCGCGAGCGAGATCGCCTGGACCAGCTGCCAGCCCTGGCTCGACGAGGTGCTCGCCTATCTCGATGGGAACCGCGCGTTCCTGGCGAAGTTCGTGAAGGAGCGCCTGCCGGGCGTCGGCCACGTCTCGCCCGAGGCGACCTACCTGGGCTGGCTCGATTGCCGCAAGCTCGGACTCGAGCCCGATCCGTATCGCTTCTTCCTGAATCGCGCGCGGGTCGCGCTCTCCGACGGCCGGCGCAACGGTCCGGGCGGCGACGGCTTCGTGCGCATCAACTTCGCCACCTCGCGCGCCATCCTGACCCAGATCCTCGAGCGCTTGGCTCAATCACTCGCGAGCCGCTAGCGCTCAGTCCAGCAGCAGCTCCGCCGCCATCCGCACCTGGGCGACGACCTCCGACTGCTTGTGCAGGCCGCTCATCCAGCCGATCAGCGCGGCGAACCAGACGTGCTGGAGGACGGCGCAGACGCGGGTCTCGTGCGCGCTCGCGGAGCCGAGCGTCGCGCTCGGATCGCCGCGCAGGGCGCGCAGCAGGAGCTCGCCCGCGACGCCGTGGAAGGCGCGGATCTTGCCCGCCAGGCCCGGCTCGTCGGAGCTCGCGGCGCGCAGCACGGCGCGCGCGAGCTTCGGCTTGCGGCACAGCGTGCGCGTCGCGGCCGCGAAGTAGGCGGTCACACGCTCGAGGGCGGTGGGCCCGTCGGGCGGGTGCTTGGCCATGCGCGCGGCGAGCCCGGCCGCCTCGCGCGAGAGCGCCGCGACCAGCAGGTCGTCCTTGCTGCGGAAGTGGCGGTAGAGAGTGCCGAGCGCGACACCGGCGTGGGACGCCACGTCGCGCAAACGGACCGCCTCGAAGCCCCCCTGCTCCGCCAGCGCGACCGCCGTCGCGATGATCCTCGCCTCCCGATCCTCCACGGGCGGTCATGTCTAACCGTTTTCCCCGCCCCGAACCACCGGCCACACGCGCGCGGCGGCGTGGTAGGCTGGGCGCGCACCCTGCAGGAGAGAGCCATGAAAGTCGTCGTCGACTACGACCTGTGCGAAGCCAACGCCGTGTGCGTGGACCAGGCCCCCGAGATCTTCCGCGTCGATGAGAACGACAACCTGCACATCCTGATCGAGAACCCGCCCGAGTCGCTGCGCAAGAAGGTCGAGGCCGCCGTGCGCCTCTGCCCGCGCCAGGCGATCAGCATCACGCCGTAGGGGCCCCGCAGTTACAGCATCCCGGACGCTTTGACGTCCAGGTAGCCGTTCACCAGCGCGATCGCGAGCTGCTGCGGCTCGGCGTCGAGCGCGAGCACGCCGCTCTTGCGCAACAGGTCGTGCGCGCGGCGGCGCGCCTGCAGGTACTGGTGCGTGGCGGACACCGTGAGGGCGGTGTCGAGGTCGCGCACACGCGTGGCGAGCGCGCTCGAGAGCGCGCGCTCCTTCAGGCTGGCGACCAACACCAGGTGGCGTCGCCCGAGCAGGCGTGCGGCGTGGCGCAGCTCCTCGTGGTCCTCGTCGCGCAGGTTCGAGACCACCACCACGAGCGCGCGCTTCTGGAGCCGCGCGGCGAGCTGCTGCGCCGCCTCCTGGTAGTCGGAGGCGCGCGTGCCGCTCTCCAGGTCGTAGACCGCGTTCAGCACGCGGTCGAGCTGCTTCGAGCCCTTGCGCGGCGCGAGCCAGCGCGGCGCGCCGCTGAACGCGAGCAAGCCCACCGCGTCGCCCTGGCGCAGCGCCACGTGCGCGAGCAGCAGCACCGCGTCGAGCGCGTGGTCGAAGTGCGACAGCGCGCCGTCGCGCGCGTGCATCTTGCGGCCGCAGTCGAGCAGGAACACGATCTGCTGGTCGCGCTCCTCCTCGTACTCGCGCGACACGGCGCGGCGCAGGCGCGCGGTCGCCTTCCAGTCCACCTGGCGCAGGCTGTCGCCCTGCCGGTACTCGCGCAGCTGGTGGAACTCGAGCCCCTCCCCGCGCCGCGGCCGATGCCGGATGCCGAGCTCGCCCGCGCGGTTGGCGGCCGCGAGCAGCGCATAGCGCGAGACCGCGCGGAAGTTCGGGTAGACGCGGACGCGCTGCTCCGCGCCCGCGCGCACGCGCCGCCGCCACAGCCCGAGCGGCGAGAACACCACGAGCTCGAGCGCCCCGAGCACGAGCGCGCCGCGCTGCCCCGGCGAGATCTGATACGAGAAGCTCGCGCGTTCGCCCGGCGCGAGCGCGAGCGCGAGCGGCAGGCCGGCGGCGTTCATGCTGGCCGGCACGTGGTCGAAGACCAGCAGCCGCGCCGCGCGCGCGCCGCGGTTCACGAGCTCGACCGCGACGCGGTGCCGGGTGCCGAGCGCGAGCGCGAGCGGCACGCTGCGCTCCGCTTCGAACGGTCCGGCTCGGAGGCTCGCGTCCAGCGCGGCCGCGAGCGCGAGCGCGCCGAGCGCGCCCCACCAGAGCGGCAGCAGCAGCGCCGGCCAGAACGCGGCCGCGACGCCGAGCGCGAGCACGGCCGCGGCCAGCGCGAGCAGCCGGCGCGAGGGACTCACGTGCGCGGCGCCTCCACCTTGGCCAGGATCGCCGCCAGCACCGCGTCGGGACGCTGGCCCTCGAGCTCGACCTCGGGCGAGAGCTGGAGGCGGTGGCGCAGCGCCGCCGGCGCCACGGCCTTGACGTCGTCCGGTGTCACGAAGCCGCGCCCTTCGAGCAGCGCGAGCGCGCGCGAGGCGCGCACCAGCGCGAGCCCGCCGCGCGGCCCGGCGCCGAGCGCGACGCCCGTCCAGCTGCGCGTCGCGCGCACCAGACGAACGGCGTAGTCCGCGATCCGCTCGTCGACGAACACGCCCGCGGCCGCGGCCTGGATCGCCAGCACGCCCGCGGCGTCCGCGACCGGCGAGACCGGGGACAGATCGAGCGCGTCGCCGATCGTACCGCGCGACACGCGGCGCACGAGCTCGAGCTCCTCGGCGGCGCTCGGGTAGTCGATCTGCACCTTCAACAGGAAGCGGTCGATCTCGGCCTCGGGCAGCGGGTACGTGCCCTCGAGCTCGATCGGGTTCTGGGTCGCGAGCGTCATGAACGGCGCCGGCACCTCGAGCGACTGGCCCTCGAGCGTCACCTGCCGTTCCTGCATCACCTCGAGCAGGGCGGCCTGCGTCTTGGCGGGCGCGCGGTTGATCTCGTCGGCGAGCAGGAGGTTCGTGAACACCGGCCCGCGGCGCAGCCGCATGCCGCCGCTCGCGGCCTCGTACATCACGTGGCCGACCACGTCGGCGGGCATCAGGTCGGGCGTGAACTGGATGCGGGCGCTCGCGCCGGCGAACGAGCGCGCGAGCGCGCGCACGAGCAGCGTCTTGCCCAGCCCCGGCACGCCCTCGATCAACAGGTGGCCGGCCGCGAACAAGGCGACCAGCGTCTGGTCGACGACGGCCTCCTGGCCGACCAGCACCTTGCGGATCTCGGCGCGCATGCGCCCGGCCAGCTCGGACGCGCGCTCGAGCGCCTCGTGCGGCGCCGGTTCAAAAGCTTGGCTCATAGCGATCTCCTGATCTTCTCGAGGGTGGCGACGTTCTGGGCGAAGCGGCCGGCTTCGACGTCGGTCTGCCAGGCGAGCGCGCGCTCGACACTCTCGCGTGTCAGGCCGGAGAGCCCGGCCAGGCGCTCCGCCTGCTCCGCGGGCTCGGCCGACGCCAGCGCAGGGTGGCGCTCGCGCACGCGCGCGAGCAGCGCCTCGCGCGTGGCGACCAGGAGCTCGCGGGCCGCGCCGCGGCGCCACTGGAAGCGGCCGGCCGCGCGCACGTGCTCCATCAGCTCGCGGCGCTCGCGCGGTGGATCGGGCGCGAGCGGGCCGAAGCGGCGCGACGCGGACCAGAGCCAGAGCACGAGCAGGAGCCCCGCGCTCGCGAGGACCATCCACGCGTGGCGCAGGACCAGCGCGAGCGCGCTCGGGTAGTCGTCCCCGTACACGATCCAGACCGGCCCGTCCCGGCCCTCGAAGTGGGCCAGGCGGTAGACGAGCTCGGCGTGATCCCACTCGCCGATCTTCGGGTGGGTCATGAAGTAGTCGTCGGTCAACGCGGTCACGAAGCCGCGCCCCTCTTGCACGGACACCCAGTGCGCGCCGTTCGCGTCGGCGATCGCGAACACCTCGAGCTCCGCGGCCTCGGGCGCCAGCTCGAAGCGAAACGCCGGATCGAACTCGACCGAGAGCGGAGCGTCCCGGTCGGAGAAGTGAGCGCGTGCGATCTCGGGCGCGGACGGCTCCTCCGCCGCTTCGTCGTCGACGAAGCTCGCCTCCGTGACCAGCGGCTGGGGCGCGCGCGGGGCGGGCGGCGGATCCGCCGGAGGCCCGGGCTCGGGCAGCTCGCCATCGGGCTCCTCCGCCGCGAAGTCGTTCAAGTACTGCCGGACGCCGATCGGATCGAGCACGGGATCCGGCGAGCGCTGGGGATCGTCGAAGAGCTGCCAGCTCACCACCACCAGGTGGCCGCCGCGCGCGACCCACTCGAGCAGCTCCGCGGCGCGCGCGCGGCCGAGCGCGCGGCGTGCGGTCGGCACGATCAGCGTGGCGTTCTCGGGCGGCAGCCTCGCGAGCGCCGACAGGTCGGGCAGGCTCTGTACCTTCGTGCCGAGGCGCTCGAGCACGCGCTGCGCCGCGAGGTACGGGTTGCGCGCCGCCTCGCCGGTGTAGCCGCTCGGCAGCTCGATCGTGCGCTTCTCGCACGAAGAGAAGAAGAGCGCGGCCAGCGTCGCGGCGCTCACCGCCAGCGCGACCCAGCCCGCGCGTCGCGATGGCCTCACGCCGCGCCTCGCAGCCGCGGCTGCCAGCGCTCGCACAGCTCGGCGAAGGCCTCGGGCGCGGGCATCGCGCGCGCGTACGCGCAGAACACCCAGGCGCGCGAGAGCGCGCGGAAGTCGCCCGCCAGCCCCGCGTCGAGCGCGTCGCGTGCGATGCGCTCGCACTCGCCCTCGGTCGCGCTCGCGGGCAGCGCGAGCCCGAAGCGCTGAACCAGATGGACGAGCGCGCCGCGGTACAGGAGCGAGAGCGCGCCTGCCGCGTCGCCGCCCGCGAAGCGCGCGCGCGACTCGCCGACGACGTCGTCGGGCAGCGACTCCGGACGCAGGTCGAGCCCGATCCGCAGGCCGGGATCCGGCAGCGGCGCGCCCGCCTCGCTCTGGCCGCGTGCGCGCAGCGCGCGCACGATCGCGACCGCGAGCGCGCCCACCACGAACGCCAGCGCAAGCCACATCACGACACGCAAGAGTGTCGAGCCGAGCGAGGCGAGCCAGAGTCCGAGGCGCGCGAGCAGCCCCGGCTCCGCGTCGGGCTCCGGCTCGCTCTCCTTCGGCAGCCAGAGCTCGATCTTCTCGACGGTCGCGAACTCCTCGCTCGCGAGCACCGCGGCCACGCACGCGCCCGCGCCCTCGGGG
>Ga0187892_10010777_pt1 | contig 11452 bp, 13 predicted proteins | sample MA1701073metaG_FD_139345 | JGI IMG/M metagenome (GOLD analysis project Ga0187892, IMG submission 139345) | Bio-ooze microbial communities from a basaltic lava cave in the Kipuka Kanohina Cave System on the Island of Hawaii, USA - MA170107-3 metaG ... | reverse complement strand
GGGCGAGTTCTACAATTTTGCGCTCGTAGCTCCTGAACGGAACAACCACGGACATCTCGTCCTCGATCGCTTGAAGGACATATACCGAGGGCGCATCTTCATGCAGACACATATCGACGAGCGTACCGCCAAGCCCACCAAGAAGCTCGGCTGGCTCACAACCGACCACACTCGAGACCTCATGCTCGATGAACTGGTCGATCTTGTTGAGGAGGGGAGTGTGAAGATAAACTCGCCCATGCTAAAATCAGAGATGATGACCTTCGTCACAAGCCCCGACGGCAAGCGGGAGGCGAAGACCGGCATGCACGACGACCGGGTCATGGCGCTTGCAATCGCCGTGAAGGTCGCCCGGATGCCAAAAACCAGCTTCGGCATTTACACCATCTCGTAGAACCCTATGGCACAGACCAAAAAGAACATCCGCCAACGGATCGGTATTTTCATCAAGGGTGTCGGGGAGGCGCTTGTCTACTCCGGAACGTCCGGGAATGACAGCGTCGAAGCGCTCACCTCCGTCATGTTCGGCGGGTTCTCGCTCGGTGGTCACCGCATATCCGTGGATGCGCTTTATACGATCTGGCGTAATAGCGGCGACGTCCTCGCTTGCGTTCGTGAACTTTCCGAGAATTGCGGCAGTGAAGGATACGAATGGGAGAACGTCATCGACAACTCCGAAGACCCAAACCCGAAGTCAGTGGCGGATGCCGAGTATGCGCTCAATGCTTTCGGCTCGATGAACCGATGGAAAGCAACCATGATCCGTGACGTGGAGGTCACGGGTAACTCGTACAATCTCGTCGTGAGGAACCCGGTCGGCAAGGTCGTCGGCATCGACCGCATCGACCCGCGCACAATCTCGGTGGTGACTGATAAGTTCGGCACAATTTTGAAGTGGGTTCAGCGTGTCGGCGCAGACGTGAAGACGTTCGCGCCGGAGGACGTGCTCCATTTTTACCTTATTGCAGACCCCAACAGCCCGGTATTCGGCTTCTCCGCGCTCGAGGCGATCATCTGGGACGTGCGCACCGACCTCGCCTCGATGGTCTCGAACTACTCATTTTTCCAGAATGACGCCACGCCGGCCGCGCAATACATCGCCGATGACGGTATCACCGACGCCGAGCTCGATCGGGCAGTGCGCATGCTCCAAGAACAGACAAAGGGCGCTGACAAACGCCACAAGTCAGTCATTTTGAAGGGTATCAAGGAGATCAAAACTCTCTCGTTCTCGAACAAGGACATGGAGTTCGCGGCTCTGCGCGCGTTCACCACCGAGAAGGTTTGCGCCGCGCTTGGTGTGCCGAAAGCGATCCTGAACTACACCGACAAGGTGAACCTCGCCAACGGGCAGGAGCAGACCGAGAAGTTCTGGCAGGGCACCATCGAACCGCTCCAAGAAGCAGTCGCCGACTTCATCAACCGCAAAGTGCTCCCGGCGCTCGGGATCGAGGACATTCGCATCTCCTACAAAACCAAGTCCTTCCAAGATAACCAATGGCTTGAGGACTCGACTCGTGCGGATGTTGAGCATGGTATTTTGACCGTGAACGAGGCGCGTGAGATGCGCGGCTTTGATAAGTACGATCCAGCAGTCGATGGGGACATTGTCGATAAACCCCTCATCTGGCCGGGCGCGTCGGTGCGCCCGCTCGAAGACGTGGGCACCGATCTGACGCTCCAGCCAATTCCGGATACCATCGGTTCATCATCTGCATCCGCGGCGGATCGCATCCGTCAAGCGGCAAAGAAATGGAACTATGGACGTACTGACCTCAAACGCGCCGCTCTCTCCCGGAACGGTTGAGGCGGCAGTCCATTACGTTGAGCACAAGTCACGCGCCATCCGTCGTCGGAACGGGGCGTGGCTTTCGCGCGTAGAAGTTCGGCTCCGAAATCGACTCGTGCGTCGTTTCAAGACACAGATGAACTGGGTTGTGGATGAGATGAGCAAGCTCTCATTTTTTGAACAGACCCCCAAAAGTATCGTTCGCATCGAACGCAAGGCGGCCGAAGATGAGGTGGAAAAACTCGTCGGTGATTTACCAGAGAATGAGTACATCGCCGAGGACATCGTGGTCACCTCCCGGACGAGCTATCGAAAGGGTGCGAGAACGGCTGGCGCAGACATCGACATCGGGAAATATGGCATCAGCTTCGACATCGTGAACGGTGACGCGATCCAGTATCTCCAACGCTTGCGTGACCTGCATCTCTCAAACTTCCGAGGATCGATCAGTCGCACCACCCGAGACCGTATCCGAAAAATACTTATCGACGCGGCGCAGAGTGGGCAGAGCTATGCTGACACCGCGCGGCAGATCAGAGAGCAGGCAAACGCCGGGGTATTCTCACAAGCGCGCGGAGAGCTCATCGCCACGAATGAAGTGGGGAACGCCTACTCACAAGGAAACATGGACATGGTCGACCGTTTCACCGAGAAGGTGGGCGAGGTCGATGCGTGGAAACGATGGGAGATCGTCTCGAACGAGCTCGATGACGAATGTGATGACAACAACGGCGAGGGTTGGGTTCCCACCCACCACGTCTTCTCATCCGGTGACACCGCCCCCCTTGCACACCCACGTTGTCTCTGCTTCCTCTCCTTCCAAGTTACGCCGAAGGGTGAGGAGCCCACGGACTGACGCGCTCGACATTCTAAAAGTGATATAATCTGTGAAAGACCTATAACTCTCTCCTATGCCCATGAAACCATTCTCTTTCCAAATGGCGGTCAAAACCGCCGAGAAGTCGGTGAACGCCGCCGGCAAGAACGTCGTCACCATCGAGGGCTTTGCCTCGACGCCTGACATCGATCGCTACAACGACATCGTCGAGCCGACCGCCTTCACTGGAGCGCTCGAAATGTACATGAAAAACCCGGTTCTATTGCGTTCTCATCAGCCGGACGTACCGGTCGGAACCGTCTCGAGCGCCATCGTGACCGATAAAGGGCTCAAGGTTGTGGGGGAGATCAATGATGAGCAGACCCAGACCGAGATACTCGATGGTCGCATGCGCGCGATGAGCATCGGGTATATACCGCTCACCACGGAACTCCGTCACAAGGACGGCTCCGCGTTTGATCCGCTCAACGACAGCCCGTGGGATAGTGACATCGTCCGCGTAATCAAGACGCTCGACCTCGTTGAGATCAGTATCGTCTCCACACCCGCGCAGGGCAACGCGCTTTTCACGATCGCCGAGTCAGTCAAGAAGGCCTTCCAGTCCCTCGCGTATAAAGGCATGGGTATGATCGCTTCCGAGGCACCTGCACCCGCTCCTGCACTCAAGGACGGTGAGGCGGCGACCGGAGCCGAAGCCCCGGCGCCCGCGGCCGCGCCAGTGGAGGAAGCGAAGCCGGAGAACGACAACAAACCGGATGAGGAAGCAGATGCGGATGAACCGGCACCTGAACCTAACGAGAAACCAGCCGAAACTCCGAACGCGGAGAAACCGGCGGAAGACGCTGAAAAGGCCGGTGAGAAACCGGCCGCCGATGGCGGAGAAGCCCCGGCCGCACCTGCGGCGGGAGGCGAGGCACCGAACGCGGAGGCGAAACCGCAGGAGAACGCGGAAGGAGCGAAGCAGGTCTCGATAGACGCCAAGATGGTCGAGGAGCTCACTGCGCTCATGAAGGGCGTGGGTGTTGAGCTCACCGGCCTCATTGAGGCGGAAAAGGCCACCGAGGGGACAGTCAAAATCCCCGACGCTCTGAAAACCTTCATCGTGGAGCTCGCACGCTTCGCGGCGAAGGAATACAAGCGCGCCGAGGAACTGACCGCCGCCGCAGGTCGGTCAATCAAAGTCCATGGGCAGTTCGACGCCGAGCCGTCATCCGACAAAAAGGAGACGCTCGAGGCCGGCTGGCTCTCAAAACTTCTAAAAACATAACCCATTCCTATGCCTGACATTCTTCAAGTAATCACCAAGGCGGGATACGTCCCGGAGAAGAAGGCAAACGAGGTGGTGAACACCGGCGCATCCGGCAACGGTTCCGAGTTCATCCCCTACGAGGTCTTCTCCTCGATCGTCCTTGACGTTCTCCCGAAGCGCCCGGGGCTTCTCCAGCTTCTTCCGGGCAACCACGGTATCGGCCTTCCGAAGAAATACACTGCGGCATGCCGCGGTCTCTCGGTCGGTGACATCGAGTTTGAGGGGAAGTCACAGTGGACGACTGGCACCGCCTCGCAGACCGAAGACGACCACTCACAGCAGTCCGGTGCGACCAAGCAGGTGAGCATCTCGCAGAACTCCTTCATCGCCGAGATCGACATCTCCGACGAGGAGCTTCGCTACGCAGGTGCGAACATCGAGCAGTATCTCCGCGACCGGTTGGCCGATGGGATGCTCTACACGGCCGATGCGCTCATCTTGAACGGTGACACCGAGACCGGTGGCACCGGGAACGTGAACCTTGTCGACGCGGCACCGAACTCGAAAAAGTATTACCTCAAACAGGATGGAGCTCGGAAGCTCGCCTACGCAGGGAGCTACAAGGCCGACCTCTCGACGCTCGCTATCGGCGACTACGCCACCTTGCTCGGTGGGATCGGCGAGTATGCGACCGTTCCGCAGGACGTCCTGTTCGTCCAGCCGATACAGGTCACGATGAAGGCGCTCCAGCTCGACGAGATCATCAAGGTTGCCAACTCGGGTGACCGTGCATCGATCCAGAGCGGTCGCGTTCCGACTCCGTTCGGCTCCGAAATCCTCACCCACCGCGCCGTGAAACTTGCGGACGCCACGGGTCGGGTATCGAATACCGGTGGCAATAACACCAAGGGCTCAATCGTCACGCTCTACAAGCCGGCAATCCAGTACGGTTGGGGGCAGGACTTCAAGCTCGAGGCGGTTCGTGTCGCAGGTTACGGCTGGCGGCTCGTTGCCACGTTCGACTTTGGCTTCACCATCGTCGACTCCGGCACGTCGCTCACCAACCCGTCCGTCTACCTCGGCTACAACGTCACCGTCTAACGACGGCGATGGCCTCTCCTTGCCCCTTCGGGGGCAGGACAGAGGCCGGCGCTTCCGGCATTTACTCATCATCCAAAACCGACCTATGCAGTACGACTTGAAAAAACTCTCGCCTGATCTGATCGTGGAGCTCACCTTCCACGGCAAGGAGTCGACCAAAGTGAAGCTCACCAAGAGCATTGAGAAAGTGGTCGTCGAGCCCGGCGAGGTCGTTGAGGCAACCGTCGCAAACGCCAAGTATCTGCTCGGGGCATATCCGACGCTCTGGTCGTTCAAGGGCGATGCGCCTGTGCCGGCACCGACGAAGCCAGCGCCCGCTCCAACACCCACCGCTCCCGCGCCAGAGGCGCCAGAGGCGCCTGCCGCTGGAGATGACGGTGAAGCGGACGAGGAAGGCGAGGAATAACACACAACGTCTATGAGCTCACCCAACGACTTCAACGTACACATCGACGCTCCTGCGCAGTATGCGCAGGGCTCCATCACCTACGGCGACCCCACCGAAGGAGTCCGTGCGACCGGACAGGTGACCATTGTCGACTATCTCAAAGCAAAGCTCACTGCCGCTACACAAACCCTCACGCTCTCCGGCGCAATCACGCCGGGATCGCATGCAGTCGGCACACTCACCTCCACCGGAGTCACCCCGATCGACGGTGAAACCGTCACTATCGGATCGACCGTGTATCGATTCAAGACCGTGATGGCACAGGCATACGACGTCCAGCAGGATGTCGATGCCGCCGTATCACTCGACAACCTCAAAGCCGCGATCAACGCCTCCGGTACGCCGGGTGTGGAATACTTTGCCGGAACCCTCGTACACCCGACCGTGATCGCCACCACGAATACGGACACCACGCAGGTCGTGCAGGCACGCACCCCGGGCACCGCAGGAAACGCTATCGTCACAGACGATGACAGCGCGCTCCTCTCATGGGGCGGAGCGACACTCGCGGGAGGCGTGGCTGGCGAAACGGTCACCATCGATGGACGGGTGTATACGTTCATTGACGCGCTCACGGAAACCTCCGGCGCGGCCGCGATCGTCGATCAAGTGCTTCATGGGGGCACGACCGCCATCGCTCTCGATAACCTGAAACTCGCCCTGAACGCCGGAGCCGGGGCGGGGACGAACTACTCGACCGGCACGACGGCTCATGCGACCACCAATGCCACCACCAACACCGACACGACACAGGTGATCGCGGCTGATACCTCCGGCGCGGCGGGGAACTCCATCGCGGTCTCCGAAGCGCTCGCCAACGGATCATGGGGCGCCGCAACTCTCGCTGGCGGGTACGATAACCTCACCGTGACAGTGAACGGCACCGCTCTCGTTCAAGGGAGTGACTGGAACGCCGGCGCATCCAATAACGCCGCGGCCACCGCGCTCGCATCAGCCATCAATGCGCTTGCCAACATCGGTGCATCAGCCAATTCCGCCGTAGTGACCATCACCGCGGATGAAGCGAACACCACCGCGAACGGGTACGCCCTTGTGACTTCCAGCGCGCCTGCGGCGACCGTCTCGGGCGCGACACTTTCCGGTGGAGTGAACCCGGACACGGTCACCGTAAACAGCCAGACCTACAAGTGCGTATCTCCTGCGACTGATCCGGATGAGTTTGCTAACATCGCCGGACTCACGGCACTCATTGAAGCGGATGCTGACCTCACGGCAACCTCGGATGGAACGACAATAACGATCAAGGCCAGCGCGACCGGGGTTGCAGGAAACTCCATCGATCTCGCCGTTGGCGGATCAAACGCAGGCACGCTCGCGGTTTCTGGGGCGACACTGTCCGGCGGCACTGACGGCGACTACTCCTCCGTGATCGACCTCGGCGGCGACTATACCGGGCTCGACGTAGTGGTCACCATCACGGCACTCTCTGGTACTGCCCCGACTCTCACTGTGACCCCCTACGTCTCGCTGGACGGCACGAACTGGGTCGCGCGCACTGCCACCGCCGCTTTGAACGCCACCGGATCAACCGAGCTCTCGGTGACCAATCCGCTCCGCTACCTCAAGTTCCTCTACGACATCGGCGGCACCGAGAACCCGACCGCCACCGGAGTGATTCGCGGAGTTCCGAACGCAGTATAGAACCAAAAAATAACCAAGCCGGGTGCGGCGGTCGTCGTTCTTCGGCGACCGCCGTTTCAAAAGGGTGATACACTTTAGGACTATGCCCACGCATCTCTACGTTTCCACAGACGAACTCAAGACCTATCTCGGCATCAGCGGCTCGGGGGAGGATACGCGGCTCGCCATGCTCAACAAAGCGGCGACCCAGATGCTCAACAACCTCCTGTCGGTCTCCGAGCTCTCCACCCACCTCGTCGAGGACGAGGTGCACGATGCAGTGGGAAAACAGCTTTTTGCTCTCGGCGATCTACACGTTCGTTCGATCGCCGAGATCATGAACGACACCACCGAGTACACCCAGACGGATGCCTACGACATCGACAACTATCTCCTCAAGCTCGAGAACATCGTCTCCGGTGGCCTGCGCAAGCTCCTCATCTCCTACGTTGCGGGCTGGTATCCGGCCGGCTGGACGACCATTACGGTCACCGATTATAGCGCGATCGTAGTCGGGAAAAAGATCGCAATCACGCCGAGCGGGGGGTCGGCGACGAACTTCACCGCCGGCACCGACTTTTCCGCCGCGACCTCGAACGCCGTGACCGCGACCAATATCGCCGCGGCGATCAATGCCTCCACGGTCGCCTATGCCTATGTGGTCGGGGCGGTGGTCACGGTGATCGACCTCACTGCCCAGCGGCAGAACACTGCTATCACCTACGATGGCTCTGGGCTCACGCTGGGAGCCGCTACGCTCAACGGAGCGGTGGACTTCCCAGAACCCCTCCGGATGGCCGTCTGTGAGCTCGTGGGAGGCATGCGGGCGAAGGCAAAGGCCAACGGGGTGCGCCGGTACACCATCGGCTCCAAAACGGTCGAGTTCGCCACCGAGCAGAGCTTTGAGAGCTTCAAGGCATCCACGAACGGATACCTGCGGGCGACCGTCAAAGCGATATGATCGGCGCGAATACCACGATCACCACCTACCGTCTCGCTGACTCCGGCGTGAAGTCAGAATACAGCGGGACAGCGACGCTCACCGGGATCGATGCGTATATCGAGAGCATCCGATCAGAACTACAGAGCGTTTTGAATGTGCAACCCGGATACGAAGTGTTCACCTGCCACATTGACCCCGCAGACGTGAAGGTGGGGGACAAGGTCATTGACGCCGCATCGGTCGAATATCGGGTGCATGGCATCGAACGCCATGAAGGAAACGATGACGTTGAAGACCTCTACATTCTGACCCTCTACCGCGCCGCCACGTTCCACGCATAAAATCTATGCTCCAGATCAAGTTCAACAAAGGAAGCTACGATGCCATCGTATCCCTCAAGGACTACGAGAACGGTGAGGGCTTCCGACGTGGGATGGAGATCGCCATGGAGAACTCGCTCCTGCGGGTACAGGGACAGGCATCGACCTTTGCACCGTTCCAGACCGGCAACCTCAAACGCTCGATCACACACACTTCTGAAACCGCAGGAAAGACGATGACCGGTCACGTCGGCTCGAACCTTGTCTATGCACGCATCCAAGAACAGGGCGGCTACGCCGGGCGCGGGCACCGCGTGCACATCACCGGTCGTTTCTACCTAAAGCGTGCGGTGGAGGATAGCCGAGCGTTTATCCAAGAGCAGTTCCGCAAGTGGCTCATCATCAAGAAAATCTGATCTATGCCCGGTTTTGTATCCGTTGCGCAAAAACTCAAGACCACACTCGACCTCATCTCATCCTCCATCTTGCCGGTCACCTTTGAGTATCTCGAAACGATGCCCTCAAAGTTTCCGGCCGGGATGATAGTGCTCGAGGGATCACAGGGAGAGAGAGCGCGGGACACAAAATACAATGAGCTCACCGTCCGCTTCCGGATCATCTGTGTTTTCGCGGCGCAGGAGTCGCAGGGCGCGTTCGAGAAATGGCTCGGTCTCCTCGATGCGCTCGGTGATGAGTTCCGGAAATCAACCCACGAAACCCTCGACGGAGATGCGTTTTCCTTCATGATCGAGGGTTACGAGCAGTTTGCCGACAATCAGAGCTATGCACAGCCGGTCGTTGGCCTCTCTGTGAGAGTCGTCGCTAAAATGCTAAAATCCATCATGTAGACCTAACCACGATATTTTATGCCAGACACAAAGGCAGAAGCCCCGCGGAGGGAAGACGCGGTGGTGAAGCCCAAAAATAAATACATGTTTCCCGATGCCGGCATGACGGTCGAAGCCGACACCCTCGCAGAGGCGCAGGAGATATTCAAAAAGCTCTCCTCTAACCAGTAAACACTCCTATGGCCAATGAACACATCGGCCGTCTCCGCAAGATCGGACTCGGCAAAGAAAGCACCGCCGGCACCGCAGTCGCCGCGACGGACTGGCTCCCGAAGGAAGCGGGTGGCCTCACTCCGTTCTTCAATGCCGCGCGCGACAAGTCGAGCTTCGGCACCATCTTCGACCTCTCGGACACCTCGACAACCAAACAGAAATGCAAGGCGAAAATCGACGGCGTGTTCCGAGACAACTTCGGCGGGCATCTTCTGTATGCCGGTCTCGGCACCACTTACGTTTGTGCCAAGCTCGTGATGAGTGGTGGCTCTGGAACCTTCGTGGTGGGTGAGTCAATCTCGCAGGCCACCTCGGGCGCCACGGGTACCATTCGGCGCGTTGACGGTTCTGCCGGATCACAGACGGTCTATGCCTCGATCACTGGTGGGACGTTCAATGCATCCAATGTGGTCACTGGTGGAAGTTCGGGCGCCACGGGTACGCCGACCACCTTCAACAACAGCGTGCGCACGCACCTGTTTGCTCTTGCGAACACCAACACGCACCCGTCGTATACCATCTGGGAGTCCAACCCCGTCGAAACCATCAAGGCCGCCTACGGGATGATCGACACGCTCGAGTTCGAGCTTGCGATCGATGACTTCCTCAAGTTCCGATCCGAGTGGGAAGCAAAGAAGCACGCGACGGATACCGCGACTCCGGCCTTTACCACCTCGCAGTACGACTTCGTGGGTCGCATGGCCTCGCTCAAGGTCGCCTCTGCGCTCTCCGGACTCGCCGCGGCCTCTGCAATCGACGTGGCACACATCAAGCTCACCATCAAAAAGAACCTCAAGGACTATCAAAAGTTCGGTTCCATCGACATCCAGAGCCAGCACAACCAAGCCGTACAGGTGACCGGTGAGATCAGCGCGATCTTCAACGCCACAACCTACCGCGACTATGTCGCCAACTCCTCGAAGAAGGCGATGCGGATCACGCTTGCGAACACTGACGTGACCATCGGCTCCGCAGACAACCCGACTCTCCAGATCGACCTTGCGCAGGTCGGCTTCGTTGACTGGGGCTCCGAGGGTGGCGAGGATGACCTCGTCATGCAGAAGCTCGGCTTTGAGGCCATCTACTCCATCTCGGACGCAGAGGCCATTGTCGCGCTCCTTCAAAACACCAAGACCGCGGCCTACGACGCATAAGGCCGCGCGCCTCACTCGCGCGTGCAGTCGCGGTGAGGCGCATAGCGGGAAGTCCCGGTGAGGTGACGGCTTCACCGGGACAACCGCACACTGCACACATACTCACTAACTGCATACCCATGACCATCGAACTCTCAACAGGCGAGAAGGCAGTGATCCGAGACCGGGTCACCCACAAAGCACACCGCGAATATCAGAACGCCGTCCTCCGCGACGTCGTCTTCAAGAACGAAAAAAGAGCAGATGGTACTGACGTTGAGCCGTCGTTCAATCTCACACAGGACTCTGTCTCCGCCGCCGCCGAGGTTTTTGCCCTCGCCATGATCGAGCGGGTAGAGCCGGCCACCGGCACGCCATTCCCTCCGACCCATGAGTGGCTCGACAACCTCCCGCAGGACGACTTCATCAAGATCGACGCCGCGCTCATGAAGCTCAAGCGCGGGAAGGACGAAGACGCAAAAAACGAATAAGGGGAGTCCGGCGCTTCTTTTTCCGCGGTGGCTCCGGCAAGCTCCCCATCGAATATATCGATTACCGACTCATCAAAGACCTCTATCACTGCTCGCCGGATGAACTCGACGCGCAGGACTATGCCACCGTAGAGATGCACCGAGCGTTCATGAGCATCGACGCCGAGCAAGAGCGTTTCGCCCGCCTTCGCGGGGAACAACAGAGTCGGGTGAAATCACAGAAATAACCCTATGGCCGCCTTTGACTCTCTCGAGTGGCAACTCATCGTGAAGGACGACGCGACCCTCATGCTCAAGCGGGTGGCGGGTGCCCAGCGTGACCTTGCATCCGCCTCGCGTGAGGCCGGGGATGCAGTCACGAAGTCGACCTCCTCTTGGGGGGACGTGTTCAAGGGTGTGGCGCTTTGGGACATCGCCAAAGAAGGGGTCATCAAGTTC
>Ga0187892_10010776_pt1 | contig 11452 bp, 12 predicted proteins | sample MA1701073metaG_FD_139345 | JGI IMG/M metagenome (GOLD analysis project Ga0187892, IMG submission 139345) | Bio-ooze microbial communities from a basaltic lava cave in the Kipuka Kanohina Cave System on the Island of Hawaii, USA - MA170107-3 metaG ... | reverse complement strand
CCCGCCGACTCGCCCTCGACCAGGAAGATTTCGGACTTGGCCGGGTCCTTTTCCTGGCAATCGGCGAGCTTTCCGGGCAGGCCGGAGGCATCGAGCGCCCCTTTGCGGCGGGTCATTTCCCGGGCCTTGCGGGCCGCTTCGCGGGCGCGGGCGGCATCGATGATCTTCATGCAGATCGAACGGGCGTCCGCGGGCCGCTCCAGCAGGAATTCGCCCAGTTTTTGCGCCACCGCCGATTCCACCGCCCCCTTCACCTCCGACGAGACCAGCTTGTCCTTGGTCTGCGAGGAAAACTTCGGGTCCGGCATCTTGATCGAGAGGATGGCGGTCATGCCCTCGCGCGCGTCGTCGCCGGTGAGCTGCACATCCTCGCGCTTCGCCAGGCCTTCTTTTTCGATGAATTCGTTGATTTTGCGGGTCAGCGCCGCGCGGAAGCCCGCCAGGTGCGTGCCGCCGTCCTTCTGCGGGATGTTGTTCGTGTAGCAGTACATCGACTCCTGATAGGAGTCGTTCCACTGTGCTGCCACCTCTACCGCAATCGGCCCCTCCTGGCTCTGGAAGTAAAAAATACCCGGGTGGATCGCGGTGCGGCTGCGATTCAGGTACTGCACGAAGGCGGAAACGCCGCCCTCGTGCTGGAACATGTCGCGACGGTCCTCGCGCTCGTCCACGAGCTCGATGCGCACGCCGGAATTCAGGAACGAGAGCTCGCGCAGGCGCTTGGCGAGCCAGTCGTAGGAAAACGTCGTGTTGGTGAAGATCGAATTGCTCGGCTTGAAGCGGATGGTGGTGCCACGCTCGGTGGTCGAGCCCACTGCCGTGAGCGGGCCCTGGGGCTCGCCCAGGCGGTACTGCTGCCGGTGCAATCGCCCGTCGCGCGCGATCGTGAGCGTCAGCAGCGCGGACAGCGCATTGACCACCGATACGCCGACGCCGTGCAGGCCCCCGGCGACCTTGTACGAGTTGTCGTCGAATTTTCCGCCGGCGTGCAGCACGGTCATGATGACCTCGGCCGCCGAGCGGTTTTCTTCCTTGTGGATGTCGGTCGGGATGCCGCGCCCGTTGTCGGCGACGGTCACCGATTCGTCCGCGTGGATGGTCACGACGATGCGGTCGCAATAGCCCGCAAGTGCCTCGTCGATCGAGTTGTCGACCACCTCGAACACCATGTGGTGCAGCCCGCTCCCGTCATCGGTGTCGCCGATGTACATCCCGGGCCGCTTCCGGACCGCTTCCAGACCCTTCAAGACCTTGATTTTGGTGGCGTCGTAGGCGTCTTTGCCGGGCGTCTCGGGAGCCTTGCGCATGGTCCGGAAATTATACCCGATGCCTCGCGGTTTTTACTTGTTTTTCAGGCGCTTGCCGCCAATTGCCGCCCTGCGCCCGGTCGCCTTTGCGGTGCTTTCCGCGCCACCGCCGCCGGGGCGCGCGCCGGGCGGGTTTCTGATGCTTATAGGCATCCAAAAATCTTGGGTTGCCTCGAACGACCGCGCCGCCGGGCTTTGCCCTGATGTTCCACGTGAAACACGCGATTCAAGCGGGCCCTTTTCAAGTTCGGCTCGGGCCGGTCCCTGCATCGGGAATGCGTCTGGCAGGCAGGCATTTTTGCCGCCGTTGGCCGGGCCCATCATTCGCATTGGAGCTGATAATCGGCGCGTTGCGCTTGGCGCGTCGCCGTCGCCGTCGAGGCGCGTCCATATGTCGCGCATGCCCCGGATCGCCGCGAGCAGCGCCCCGCACTCGCCGTTTCACAGTTCATGCGCCAGGGTTCCCCGTAGGACATGGCGCGCGACCTCGAACTTAACGACGTGCCCACGGTGCGTTGGCGTCGACACTCACCGTCTTCGGTGGTGGGCCTCGGTTCCAGCACGCCGGCCCCCGGCTTGCTCACCGATGGCGGAACCGTCCGCGTGCAGCCTTCAGAATGGAATGGCTGAACGCCGCGCGCATCGAGCCTTAGCCACGATCGTGGCGCTCGGTGACATCATTTCATGGCATTCGGCGCCGGGGGCTCGCGTTTCGTCGGACAAACAACCGCTTATCGATAAATCTGATGGGTATAGACACCCAGAAGTGGCCGTTAGGCCCGCAGAATGGCCCCACGTTCCACGTGGAACAGGCGTGTTTCTGCCGGCATTCCAGGCACATCCGGGCGCAGCGAGCTAACCCACAGCTGCGCTCGCAACTGCCGCACGATCGCCATCAGGCGCGCCAGGTTCTCCCGGTCCAATTCGGCGGCCGGATCATCCAGCAGGAGCGCTGACCTGCCCGGTCGTTGCTGCTCCTGGATCTCGAGCTGCGCAATCATCAGCGCCGACGCCAGCAGCTTTTGCTGCCCGCGTGAGACATGGTCCTTCGCGGCCTGTGCGCCCACGTGGATCGCGACGTCCGCGCGGTGTGGCCCGAGCTGCGTCGCGCGGTATCGGCGGTCTCGCGCCCGCCCCGCCTGAAGCGCATCGAGTAACGCGTGATCGCGATCCCAGCCAACGCCGTGCACGAGCGCTATCGGCTGATCGAGCAAGGCCGGCCCGATGGTCGCCAGCGGTTCAGCGAGCCGCTCCAGAAAGCCGTCGCGCAGCCTGGCGAGCTCTTCACCGCAGTCTGCGAGTTCCTGCTCCCAGGCCGCGAGATCCTGGTCGCCGGCGTCCTGCTTGAGAGCGGCGTTCCGCTGCCGCAGGGCCTGATGGTACCTGCGCCAGATGCCCAGAAACGAGGGTTCCACGTGGAACACACCCCAGTCCAGAAAGCGCCGGCGGCGGCCGGGCCCCTCCTCAAGCAGCTTGTGGATCTCCGGGTCGATGACCTGCGCCGGAAACTGTTCAGCCAACTCTGCGGAGCTCCCGGCTGCTGCGCCCCCGAGGCGCCACTCGGTTTCCTCGCGGGCGGCACGCACGCCGAGGGCGATGGGCACAGGCCCGGAATGGCTGCGGCCGGCCAGCATGAACTCTCGCTCTCCCTGCCGTATGAGCGCCTCGCGCCGGCGGCTGCGGAACGAGCGCCCACGGCTCAGGAAGAACACCGACTCCAGCAGACTGGTCTTGCCCGAGGCATTCGGGCCGACGAATAGATTGGCGCGCGCATCGGGCTCGATCTCGACAGCAGCGAGGCACCGGAAATTCTCGGCGCGATACCAGCCGAGCGCCACCTGCGTTCCTCGCCGATCGCGCCGATCAGAGCCGCATCGGCATCACGACGTAGCGCGAGCTGGTGGCGCCGGGGGCGCGCACCAGACAGCTCGAGTTCCCGTCCGTGACCCCGATTTCGACTTCGGTGCCGTCAACGGCACCCAAGGCGTCGAGCAGATAACCGACGTTGAAGCCGACCTCGAGCTCGTCGCCCTTGTAGCTCACTTCAACCTGCTCTTCGGCCTCTTCCTGCTCCGGGTTATGCGCTTGCAGCGTCAGCAGGTCTTTCTTGAGTGCCAGGCGGATGCCGCGGTACTTCTCGTTCGCCAGGATTGCGGTGCGCTGCAAAGCCGCCCGCAGGCTTTCCCTGTCCGCCACCACCATGCGTGGCGGCGCGTTGGGAATCACCCGGCTGTACTCCGGGAATCTGCCGTCAATTAGCTTCGATGTGAACCGAACGTCGGCGATCTGGGCGCGAATGTGGTTGGTCCCGATGGTGATCGAAACATCCCCCTCGGAACCCAGCAGGCGCTGCAATTCCAGCACGCCCTTGCGCGGAACGATCACCTGTTGGCTTCCTGCCTTGGCCGGGAGGTCCATTTCGCACAATGCCAGGCGATGGCCGTCGGTCGCGACCGTTCGCAGCATTTTCCCGTCCGTTTCCAGCAACATCCCGTTCAGGTAGTACCGCACGTCCTGCTGCGCCATGGAAAAGTGCGTCTTGTCCAGCAGCCGGCGCAGGTCGGCCTGAGCGAGCTTGAGCGTCTGCTGCTGCGCCAGCTCATCGATGGTCGGGAAGTCGCCGGCCGGCAAGGTCGCGAGCACGAAGCGGCTGCGGCCAGCTTTGACGGTCAGCTTGTCACCCTCTTGAGTGAAGGCAAGCGTGGTGCCATCCGGCAGGGACCGGCAGATATCGAGCAGCTTGCGCCCGGGCACGGTGATACGCCCGTCTGCACTGGCTTTGATCTCCGCTTTCGCCACCAGCTCGACCTCGAGATCGGTCGCCGTGATGGAGAGTTTTCCCTGGTCTGAAGCCAGCAGCAGATTTGCCAGGATCGGCATCGTCTGCCGTCGTTCCACCACGCCGATGACCGATTGCAGGGCAGCAAGCAGGCTTTCGCGTTCGGCGCTGAATTTCATCTGAGCACCCGGATGAGTGGATCGGGATTATGTTCTGACCGGAATCATTTTGAAGGATGACTGTAGTGATGACAGAGCAGCGCATTTTCGGTGGAAAAGCGCCGAAAAGCGACTGCCGGGAAAGACTTGGGCAAGGCACAACCCCGCGCAAGGGGAGGTCGCAAGCTCTGGCACGCCTGTGGAGCCGCTGTGGAGCAAAAACGCCCGCACGCAGCTCCACACATTATCCACATCAGCCGGTGAGGATTCTCAACAGGTTGAGGTAATCCTCGCTGGCGCGGCGCTCCAGCTCGCGCAGATCCTTTATGCGATCACAGGCATGCAGCACGGTCGTGTGATCGCGGCCGCCGAAGGCATCGCCGATCTCCGGCAGGCTGTGATTCGTGAGTTCGCGCGCGAGCGCCATCGCCACCTGGCGCGGCCGCGCGATCGAGCGGCTGCGCCGCTTGGAAAGCAGGTCCGCGACGCGGATCTTGTAGTACTCCGCGACCGTCTTCTGGATGTTGTCGATGGTGACCAGGCGCTCCTGCGCCGCCAGGAGGTCCTTGAGCGCCTCGCGCGCGAGCTCGAGCGAGACCGCGCGGCCGGTGAAGCGCGAGGTTGCCAGCACGCGGCGCAGCGCGCCCTCGAGTTCGCGCACGTTCGAACGGATGCGCTTGGCGATGAAGAATGCGACGTCCTCGGGGAGATCGCTGCCGGCCGCCTGAGCCTTGGCCATCAGGATCGCGACGCAGGTTTCGAGTTCGGGCGGCTCGATGGCGACGGTCAGGCCCCAGCCGAAGCGTGACTTCAGCCGCTCTTCGAGGCCCGCCACCTCCTTCGGGTAGCGGTCGCAGGAGAGCACGATCTGCTGCTGGCCCTCGAGCAGGGCATTGAAGGTGTGGAAAAACTCCTCCTGCGACTGGTTCTTGCCGGCGAAGAACTGGATGTCGTCGATCAGGAGGGCATCGAGCGTGCGGTAGGTCTGCTTGAATTCGGCCATCGTGTTGTGCTGCAGCGCGCGGACCATGTCGCTGACGAAGCGCTCGCTGTGCACATAGGCGAGGCGCGCGCCGGGGCCGCGCGCGCGGATCAGGTTGGCGATCGCATGCATCAGGTGCGTCTTGCCGAGCCCGACGCCGCCGTAGATGAAGAGCGGGTTGTAGGCGCGGCCGGGGTTCTCGCCGACCTGGAGCGCCGCGGCCCTGGCGAGCTGATTGCTCTTGCCCTCGACGAAGCTGGCGAAGGTGAAATCGGGGTTGATCCGGCTGCCGACCAGGGGTAATTCCTGCGGCTTTCCCGGGGACAATGCCGGGGCGGGCGCGGGGGGCGGAGCCTCGGCGCGCGAGCCGACCTCGAGGGTGACCCGTGCACCGCCGCCATCGTCGGACGCGACCAGCTCCTCGATCCGGCCGTAAAGATTCTGTTCGATCCAGCTCACCACGAAGCGGTTCGGAGCCAGAAGACGCAGCGCGCCGTCGGCTTCGACCGCCTGCAGCGGCCGGACCCAGGTATTGAACTGCTGCTCCGGCACCTCGTTCTCGAGCTGGCGCAGACAGCGATGCCAAAGCGAGCCCTGCACGAGTTACCCCGCTCTCGTTGTTGATCGGGCCAAGGAATGGCAGATGAGTCTAAGGCGCGACGCGCGGGCGCGCCAGAGTTATCCACAGCCCCGCGCGGTTGACAGACAAGGCGGCGCTCCGTAACCTTGCCGCCCTTTGTCGGCATCTGTAGATCCTTAATTTTCAAAGGCTTCCGACCGTGGCCACCAAGCGCACCTACCAGCCGAGCAAGATCAAACGCAAGCGCACGCATGGCTTCCGCGCGCGCATGGCGACGAAGAGTGGCCGCCTGATCCTGAAGCGCCGGCGCGCCAAGGGCCGCAAGCGGCTGGCCGTCACCGAAAAACGCTGACGAGTGGGCTTACGTCGCGACGCTTCGGACTGCGCGCGGAGCACAAGCTCGGAAGCGCCGCTGATTTCGAGCGCGTACGGAAAGGCCGCGAACGCCACGGCGATGAACTCTTTCTCGCGCAATGGACCGGCAACGGCCGGGACACGGCCCGCTTCGGCATGGCGGTCTCGGCGCGCGCGGCCGGCGGCGCCGTCCGGCGTAATCGGCTGCGCCGGCTGATCCGGGAGTCGTTTCGCATGCATCGGCAGGAGCTCCCGGCGGTGGACGTGTTCGTGACGGCGCGGGCGGCGGCGCGCGCGGCCGGCAACCGCGAGATCCATGTGAGCCTGCGGGGGATCTGGCAGCGGATCGCGGGCGCGCGATGAAAAAGCTCCTCCAGTTCACGATCCTCCTGTACCGCTGGCTGCTGAGCCCGCTCCTGGGCCGCAACTGTCGCTACCAGCCCTCCTGCTCGGCTTATGCGCTTGAGGCGATCGAGGTTCATGGCGCAGCGCGCGGATCCTGGCTCGCGGCGCGGCGCATCTGCCGCTGTCATCCCTGGGGCGGGATGGGATACGACCCCGTGCCGGAAGCCCGCCGCGCATGAGCCAGCAGCTGCGCATCTGGTTGTGGCTCGGCCTCGGCATCGTGCTGTGGCTGAACCTCAACGCCTGGATGAAGGACTACGCACCGCAACCCGCGGTACCGCCCGCCGCGACCGCGCCGGCGAACCGAGCGGAACCGGTCGCGCCGCCGGCGAATGGACTCGGGCAAGAACTGCCGACGATCTCGGCCGATGCGCCAGCCGCGGCAGCGGCACCGGCCGCCGCCGATGCGTCCCCGCCGGCCGGCGGCAGGGTCCGCATCCTGACCGACGTGCTGGACCTCGAAATCGCGCTCGCGGGCGGCGAGCTGATCCGCGCCGACCTGCTGCAGTACCCGCTCCACAAGGATGCTCCCGGCACGCCGGTGCGGCTGTTCAACGTGGATTCGCGGGAGACCGAGTTCCGCCTGCAGTCGGGACTCAGGAGCGACACGAACGGCGCGAACGAGCCGAATCACCTGGCGCCGTTCGCGGCGGCGGCGCGTGAGTATCGGCTCGCCGAGGGCGCCGAGACGCTCGAGGTCCCGCTCGCCTGGAGTGACGGCGCCGGGCTTTCGGTGACCAAGTCCTTCGTGGTCCGCCGCGGCAGCTACGCGGTGGACCTGCACTATCGCGTGGGAAATGCCGGGGCCGAGCCTGCGCGGCTGGCGCCCTATGCACAGCTCCTGCGCCATTCGCCCGGCAACGAGCGCTCGATGTGGGACCCGGAGACTTATTCCTTCCGCGGTCCCGCGTACTTCGACGGCGAGAAGTACCAGAAGCTCGACATCGAGGACGAGGACGACCGGGCGCTGGCGCGCTCGATCACCGGCGGCTGGATCGCCTCGCTGCAGCACCACTTCGTCGCGGCGATCGTGCCGCCGGCGGGAGAGGCCTGGCAGTACGAGCTGCGCGCGAAGGAGCTCGATTACCTGCTGCGCGTGATCGGGCCCGCGCAGGCGATCCCGGCGGGCGGAAGCCTGACACTGGAACAGAAGTTCTTCGTCGGCCCGAAGCTGCAGGAGCAGCTGAAAGCAACCGGCCCGGAACTCGCCCGCACCACGGATTACGGCGTCCTGTGGCTCCTGGCGCAGCCGCTGTTCGTGTTGCTGTCATGGATCCACCGGTTCATCGGCAACTGGGGCCTCGCGATCATCATCGTCACGGTGCTGATCAAGCTCGTGTTCTACAAGCTGTCCGAGACCAGCGGCCGTTCGATGGCGAAGATGAAGACCATCGCGCCGCGCATGAAGGCGCTGCAGGAGCGGCACAAAGACGACCGCGAGGCGCAGGCGCGCGCGATGATGGAGCTGTACAAGCGCGAGAAGATCAACCCGGTCGCCGGCTGCCTGCCGGTGCTGGTGCAGATCCCGTTCTTCCTCGCGTTCTACTGGGTGCTGCTCGAGAGCGTCGAGATGCGCCAGGCGCCATTCTTCGGCTGGATCCAGGATCTGTCCTCGCGCGATCCTTTCTTCGTGCTGCCGATCCTGATGGGCGCGGCGATGTACGGGCAGTTCAAGCTCAACCCGACGCCACCCGATCCGGTGCAGGCGAAAGTCTTCGCCTTCATGCCCGTGATCATGACCTTCATGTTCATGTGGTTCCCCTCGGGCCTCGTGCTCTACTGGCTCACGAACACCGTGCTGTCGATCGCCCAGCAGTGGAAGATCAACCGCGTGGTCGAGGCCGAGGCGAAGAAGTCGCGTACAAGCTGAGACGGGCCTCGCGCGGCCCGCGCCGGCCGGTGCGGTTACAATGGCCGCGATGGCGGAGACGGGCATGGACGCGCGGCCGCCGTTGTTACCCGCGACGGCTGCGCCATATCTCGATTTCGACGGCACGCTGGCGGATTTCGCGCTGCACCCCGACGACGTGGTGGTCAGCGAGCCGCTGCCGCAATTGCTGCTCGCCCTGCGCGAGCGGCTCGCCGGTGCCGTGGCCGTCGTGACCGGGCGCCGCCTTGCGACGGTGGATGCCATGATCGCACCGGCGCGACTTCCGGGCGCCGGGCTGCACGGCGCCGAGTGGCGCCTGGGGGGCGCCGCCGAGAAATTGGGCGGCTTCGGCGTGAAGGTCGGCGCCGGCCCGACTGCGGCGCGCTACCGGATCGCGGAAGCGGCGCGCGCGCACGAGTGGCTGCGCGCGTATCCCTGTTACGTCGTGCAGCATCCGCAGCCCGGCCTCTATGGGCTCGCGGTGCTGTCGGCAGGCGCCGCCCCATGAAGGACGGGCGCGACACCATCGTGGCGGCCGCCACCCCGCCCGGGCGCGGCGGCATCGGCATCGTGCGCATCTCGGGGCCTGGCGCGCGCGCGATCGCGCAGGCCCTGCTCGGCCGGCCGCCGCGCGCGCGCTACGCGACCCTCGCCGCGTTCGCGGGCGCAGACGGGTATCCGATCGACTCCGGCATCGCGCTCTGGTTTCCCGCGCCGCGCTCCTACACCGGGGAGGATGTGCTCGAACTCCACGGCCATGGCGGCGCTGTCGTCATGGATGCGCTCACCGCGCGCGCGATCGCACTCGGGGCGCGCCCCGCGCGGCCGGGCGAATTCAGCGAGCGCGCCTTCCACAACGACAAGCTCGACCTGGCGCAGGCCGAGGCCATCGCCGACCTGATCGACGCGGGCTCGCAGGAAGCCGCCCGCGCGGCCATGCGCTCGCTGGCGGGCGGGTTCTCGCGCGAGATCGGTCTGCTGGCACAGAAAGTCCTCGAGCTGCGGACCTACGTCGAGGCCGCGATCGATTTCCCGGACGAGGATGTCGAGTTCCTGCAAAAGCCCGAGGTGGCGGAGCGGCTCGCTGACATCGCGGAGCGCTTCGAGCGCATCGGTGCCGCGGCCGCGACCGGGCGCGCATTGACCGAGGGCCTCACGGTCGTCATCGCAGGCCGGCCGAACGCCGGCAAGTCGAGCCTCCTGAACGCGCTCGCCGGCCACGAGGCCGCGATCGTCACGCACATCCCGGGCACCACGCGCGACGTGCTGTGCGAGCGCATCGCGGTCGACGGCCTGCCGATCCACGTCGCGGATACCGCAGGCTTGCGCGATGGCGGTGATGTCATCGAGCGGGAGGGCATGCGCCGCGCGCGCGCGGCGATCGCCCGCGCGGATCTGCTGCTCTACGTTGTGGACGCGGCCGCAGGTGCGGCGCCCGGCGAGCTCGAGGCGATGCCGGATGATCCGCCGGTGCTCGTGGTCTGGAACAAGTGCGACCTGGCCCCGATGCCTGCCCGCGCCGCCGGGATCGCCATCTCCGCCCTGACCGGCGCCGGGCTCGAAGTCCTGCGCGAGCGGCTCAAAGCCGCGGCGGGCTACCGCGAATCCGGGGCCGGCATGTACTCTGCGCGCCGACGGCACCTCGACGCCATCGAGCGGGCGAAAAGCGAGTTCGAGGTCGCGCAGGCGCGGCTCGCGCAGGGCGCGTCCTTCGAGCTGGTGGCCGAGGACCTGCGCCTCGCCCACCGCGCGCTCGGCGCGATCACGGGTGAGGTCAGTTCCGACGAGCTCTTGGGCGCGATATTCGCCGGGTTCTGCATCGGCAAGTGAGGACCGATGGCGGGCTCATCCCGGCCTCCGGAAGATCAGCTGCACCGGCCGGATGGGATTCAATCCGAACAGCTGAACCAGCTCCCAGCCGCGGGCGCCCTGCGCGTCGAGCTCGGCCTGCATGCGCTCCGCCGACAGCTTGCCCAGGAACGAGGGCTTCAGCTCCACGACCAGGTACTTCCAGCGATCGCCCGATGTCATGCCTTCTCTCCCGATTCGGTGGCGGCCGGATCCGGCCCGGTCTTCAGGCGCCCGGCCCGGCGCAGCGCGTCGCGCAGGACGTACTCGATCTGGGCGTTGACGCTGCGCAGCTCGTCGTCGCCCCAGCGCTGCAGCGCCGCCAGGACCTCGGTGCTGATGCGCAGCGCAAAAGCCCTCCTGTCAGCCACGAGCCGCGACCCGTCAGCCGTACAGGGTTCCGGTGTTGACGATCGGCTGGGTGCCGCGCTCGCCGCACAGCACCACCAGCAGGTTGGAGACCATCGCGGCCTTGCGTTCCTCGTCGAGCCGCACCACGCCGCGCGCGGCCAGCTGATCGAGCGCCATCTGTACCATCGACACGGCGCCTTCCACGATCCGGGTGCGCGCGGCGATGATCGCGCTCGCCTGCTGGCGCTGCAGCATGGCGCTCGCGATCTCGGGCGCGTAGGCGAGATGGCTCACCCTCGCCTCGAGCACCGTGACGCCGGCCTGCGCGAGGCGCTCCTGGATCTCGCGCTGGAGATGCTCGGCGACCTCGCGCGAATGCGAGCGCAGCGATTCCCTGTGGTCGTCATGCAGGTCGTAGGGGTAGCTGGTCGCCATCTGGCGCAGCGCGGCCTCGCTCTGCACGTGCACGAAGTTCTCGTAGTCGTCGACGTTGAACACGGCCTCGGCGGTGTCGAATACCTGCCACACGATCACCGCGCCGATCTCGATCGGCGAGCCCTCGAGGTCGTTGACCTTGAGCTTGCCCGACTCGAAATTGCGCACCCGCAGGCTCACCGCCTTCTTCGAGTAGAAGGGGTTGGTCCAGCGCAGCCCGTGGCTCCGCTCGGTGCCGATGTACTTGCCGAACAGCTGCAGCACGGCGCCCTGATTCGGCTGCACCATGAAGAAGCCGAACATCAGCAGCAGCAGGAGCAGCAGGCTGAGGATCGACCCGATCAATTGAGCGACCGCTACCTGGCGTATCGCATCGACGAAGT